>ENA-OQJP01000346-OQJP01000346.1-human-gut-metagenome-genome-assembly--contig:-NODE-346-length-14057-cov-6.410912_pt1 | contig 14057 bp, 9 predicted proteins | sample MGYA00242611_ERZ504778 | MGnify/ENA primary metagenome ERZ504778 (study PRJEB26092, sample SAMD00036349) | human gut metagenome | host: Homo sapiens | study: EMG produced TPA metagenomics assembly of...
CCTGAACGCTCAGCCAGCGACGTCGGGTAGGCGTCGGCAGTCCTCGGGGCAGGTCGGCGGGGAGGGGCAGGGCGTAGTCCAGCGCCTTTTCGTAGCACTCCATCTCCCCGAGGGTGTTTTCCGCAAAGGCCGACACCACGGCCCGGGCCGCGAGGAACGCTCTCCCCTCCTGCCGCGTCAGGCTCACCGGCCCGAAGGACGCGAAGCAGGCTAAAATATGCGCTCCTGCGTCGGGCAGAGGGCCGGAGCCCCGCAGCACCGTCGTCTCGTCCAGCGCGCAGAGCAGCGACTCGGTGGCGAGAGTCTGGGGCGTGAGGGTCGTCTCGAAGCGGGTGGAGAAGGCATCGGCCACGCATTGGAGCTGGTAGGGACGCCAGCCGCTCAGCCGCAGCATCGCCGTGGCCGTGAGGGTGGTGGAGGCCGCGCCGTCCTCGGTGGTCTCCCCTTCCGCCGCCGCAAAGCCCACCGGCTCCAGCACGCAGAGGCAGCGGCAGTCCTCGCTGAGGCCGTCGGCATCCAATATCTGGTTGAAGGGCAGGTCGGCGGTCTGGCTGCGGAGGGCGGCGTCCCCTTCGGCCCGCCATCCGCAGAGGACGTGCAAGACCCCCTTCGCCACGGCCTTGCCCTGCATCCGCTTCAGCTCCCGCACCTCGGCGGTGCCGGTGATGTCGAGGATGGCGGCGGGGGGCTTCGGGAAGGTCAGCGCCCCCTCGATGGTCACGAGCTTTTCGAGGGTGGCGGCCCGCCGCACCCCTGCCAGCGTGACCGGCTTCTGCTCGATGCCGCCCTCGCTGAGGGCCGTGATGACCTCGGTGGACAGCTGGGCGTGGACGCTCACCACCAGCCCGTAGGCCCCCCGCACCTCGATGCGGCGGGGGTTGACGGCCCGGCAGTTGAGGTATTCGGTCTGGCCCTCGACGCAGGCTGTCCACGCCGTGGCCGCGAAAGAGGGCAGCTCGAGGGCCTTGGTGAAGGGCAGCTTCTGCTCGGTCTGGCACAGCCCCGCCCCCTCTTCGCCCTGATAATACACGGTACAGCGCAAATATCCTTCCAGCGTCAGCCGCCCGGGGGCCAGCTGCTTTTGCAGCACCACCGGCTTTGCGAAGCACTTGACGATGCGCTGCACCGGCGGCAGATAGTCCGAGATCAGTAGTTCGGTCTCGAGGGGCAGCTCCGCCTTGGCGGTGCAGTCCGCACCCGCCGCAGGCAGAACGTCCCGGAACACTTTCAGCTCCATGGTGATGCTCCTTTCCTGTCCTTGCTCTGATGAGAGTGTATGCGGGGTGGGAAGGAGGTATGCAACGGCAGCCCTCTCAGGCGCTACGCGCCAGCGGGCTTGCCCTCTCCGTCACGCCTGCGGCGTGCCACCTCTCCCAAAGGGAGAGGCTTTGGCAGGCCCTGCAAAGTAAACGGTTTCGCCAGAGGCTCCCCTACTAGGGGAGCTGTCGAACGAAGTGAGACTGAGAGGTTGTACGAAGGGAAGCCTGACCGTGAGCCGCCAGCGGGCTTGCCCTCTCCGTCATTGCTTCGCAATGCCACTGCCCGGGTTGCGGCTCCCAGCGTCTGCTTCGCTGTCGCTCGCATCCTGCTGGCCGCTGCCCCAACAGCTCCTCCCTGTTTCCGCCACTGGCGGCGGTCGTCGCCGTTGCTCCCAGAGGGAGAGGCACTGGCGAGCCGAGTAGGCCCACGCTGAATGAGTGAAGTTTCTTTATCTTGAAAACAGCAGTGCCCTGCTACAGAGGGCAGCAGCTTCGGAACAATATCCTTGTCAAGCTGCTGCTAATCTCTGTAGCAGGGCACTATTTTTTGCGTTATATTAAGCTTTCCGCAGTCAGCTTAGAGCTGTCCGGCCTGCCAATGGCTCCCCCTCTGGGGGAGCTGTCACGCCTGCGGCGTGACTGAGAGGGCTACATACCCCGCCTTCTTGATGCACCTGCGTCCCTCGTCGGTATCCAGCCAGTCGTAGACCTTCCGCTGGGGGCTGTCGGGGGCGGCGTCCGCATGGACGACTGCGTAGAACTCGTTGCAGAGCGGGTAGCTCTCATCGGCGATGGTGTCATTGCCGGGGGTCACGCCGTCCACGGCCAGCAGACGGAGGCCGGGCTTCGAGTACATCTGGTCGATGTAGTAGTAGACCGAAAAGCCGATGGCGTTGGCGGAGTTGTTGTACTCGGCGATGCTGTCCACGAGGCCGCCCATGTCGGCGGGGGCAAGCTCGGTGGGCGCGGCCATCAGCTGGCCGTCGCCCTTGTCGATGAGCAGCTTTTTGAAGAGGGTCTGACTGCCCGAGTCCACGCCCCGCTGGAACGCCACGATGGGGGCGTCCGCGCCGCCCACGTCCTTCCAGCTGGTGATGCGGCCCGCATAAATATCCCGCAGCTGCTGCTGGGTCAGGCTCTGGACGGGATTCTCTTCGTTGACGATGAACACCAGCGCGTCCCGGCCGATGGCTTTCTGCTCGAGCTTTGCGTCGGCCTCGGCCAGCTCTTCCTTGACGTACTCGGGGGCCTCGTAGACGATGAGGAGCTGTGCGCCGTAGTCCTCGCTGTCGCTGCGGGACCAGAGGCCGAAGTTCTCCCATGCATAGGCCGTGGTGCTGACGGTGATGCTGGTCTGGGCCTCGAGAAGGTCCATGCCGGTGACATCAGCCTTCATCTGGGCCATCAGGGGGATGCAGGCCGTGGAGCCGTCGAGGCGGGGGAACTCGTCCTCGGTCAGGAAGGGGACGGGCGTGTCCGGGTCGGGGACGGACGCTGCCGGAGAGTCGGCGGGGGAGTCCGCCGTGCCGGTCTTGCAGGCGGTGAGCATCGCCGCCCCGAAGCCGAGGCCCATCACGCGCAGGAAGCTGCGGCGGGAGATCATCTCTTTCATATCAAAAACCTCCGTGTCAGTACAGGTAGCCCCCGCCAGTGTCGTCGCTGGGGGAGGAGAAGATGCTTTCGCGGTAGAGCCACTGGCCGGTGGAGTCCATCAGGCCGTAGTCGAAGCCCTGCCGCGCGATAAAGCAGTCGTCGGGTAGATCGTCGATGCTGTAGCAGCTGCCGAGGCGGCGGAGAAGCAGATTGCCCTCCATGTCCAGCACGTCGGAGAGGTTCGACGAGTCGCTGTTGTCCCGGTGGGCCGTGAGCAGAGGGCCGTTGGCGGTGTTGGTGAGGTAGGAGGCGTAGGTGTACTGCTGGGCCTCACCGGCGGACGACCAGAGCAGCCCATCGCCGCTGTAGGTCTGGATGGCAACGGTGTCGTAGTTCTCGCTGTTGTATTGCAGCAGGGCGTAGCCGTCGGGCAGAGCGGTCAGACTGACATAGTGTCCCTCTTCGACGGGCGTCACCTCTACGTCGGTCAGCAGCGCGCCGGTGGTGCCGTCATAGATTTTAAGGACATTGTTTGCCGTCAGCACAGCGACATTACCGGAGTGGTAGTCCGTGTCGCTCCGCTGGACGGCGGTCTTTTCGCCGCTGGCGAGGTCGATGAGGGTGTAGGGGTTATCCGGGTCATCGCTGCCGAGGAGGGTGACACAGCCGGGCGTGTAGTCCATCACACACCAGTCGAAGCGGCCCAGCTCCACGGCCTCGCCGCTGTTCAAATCGTAGAGGACGGAGCGGCTGTCCTGACGGCTCTGAAGGCAGGCGACGCCCACGCCGCAGGCCGAGACGGCGCTGTCCTCTTCGCCGGTGAGCAGTTCGCCGGTGGTGACGTTGTAAAGGGCTTCGCGGGCGATGCCCCAGTCTGAGCCGCGGAACCAGCTCAAATCGAGCCAATCGGCAAAGCCGCCGCGATACGATGCGAGGGTGCTGGCTGTGCAGCCGTCCTCCCGCATCAGCACATTGCCCTCCCGGTCGGTGATGAGGACATATTGGTGGAGCGGCTGGTCGGGGTCGTCGTAGGCGTAAGTAAGGCCCTCGGGCAGGTCGTAGCAGTTGAAGATGAGGCGCTGGCCGCCCTCGTCCACAACGATACAGTCAAGGGCCGTCTCAGGCACGGGCAGCTCAGCTCCGGTGGCGAGGTCGTACACCCGGATGCCGCCGGTGGTGCCGTTCTCGAAAGCCCAGACGTCGGCGTCGTCCCGCAGGATGAGCAGCCCGCCCGAGAGAGTGGCGTTCACGGCGTAGGGAAAGGTCATGACCGGATTGCCGTCGGCGTCGTAAAGGGTGGAAGTGCGCTCCTCCGTGCCAAGGATGGAGTGGGCCACGAGGTAGTGGCCCGTCTCGCCGGTGAGGGTGTCCCTCAGCAGCTGGATGCTGTCGGAGCTGCTGGCTTTGTAGAGCACCCTGCCGCCCCGGAGGATGGTGCCGCCGCCGCTCCCGGCGTAAGAGTAGAGGTAGTGGAGCGAGTCGTCGCTGAGCCATGCGTCGCTGTAATACTGCGGAGCCTGCGAGGACGCCGTCCCCTCGTGCCGGGGCGACGCCGCAGGCAGCAGCGAACAGCTCGTCAGCAGCCCGCCCGCCAGCACGAGGCAGGCGGCACGGCGGCTGAGTCGAAGCAGAGTGGTCTTCATAGAAACACCTCACAGTCTCCCAGAATTTGACTTTCCCATCTATAGTATATACGAAAGACCCGGACATTTCATTGCAGAAATGTGGACGGGTCTGGTTACAGTTTTATGACAAGCTTATTCTTCGTCTCCCTGTTCCTTCAATTCCTTCAGGAAGGGCAGCAGGAAAGGCACCGAGATGCAGAAGGTGAGGCCATCGGCGATGGGCTGGCACAGCTCGATGCCGCTCAGGCCCCCGATGCGGGGCAGGGTGAGGATGAGCGGGATGAAGCAGACACCCTGACGGCAGCAGGCGAGGAAGGTGGCCCGGCCCGACTTGCCGATGGACTGGAACATCATATTCGTCACGATGATGACGGGCTGTAAGAACATGGCGACGCACTGATACCGCAGGGCGGGCAGAGCCACGGCGGTGACCTCGGGGTCGTCGCGGAAGAGGCGGATGAGGGGCTCGGCGTTGAACCAGCAGAGGGAGTTGAGCACCGCCATAAAGACGAAAGCCGTCGAGATGGTGAAGATGGCCGCTTTCCGCACCCGGGCAAAGCGGCGGGCGCCGTAGTTGAAGGCCGCCACAGGCTGCAGGCCCTGTCCAACGCCGATAGCCACCGACAGCACGAACTGGAAGATGCGGGACACGATGCTCATGCCGGCCACGGCTGCGTCGCCGTAGCTGCGGGCGGCGACGTTCAGCAGCATGCTGCCGATGCTGTTCAGGCCCTGACGGCCGAAGCTGGGCGCACCGTTGAAGAAGATCTGCCCGAAGTCCCGGGCGCTGCGGGTGACCTGGGTGATGCGGAATCGGCTGACGGTCTTGCCCCGCAGAAACATGGAAAGCAGGATGCAGAAGCTGATGCTCTGGCTCAGGGCGGTGGCCGTGCCTGCGCCGCCGGTCCCCATGCCGAGGCCGAAGATGAAGACGGGGTCCAGCACGATGTTGAGCACACCGCCGGTGACGAGGCCGATCATGGCGAAGCTGGCCTTGCCCTCGTAGCGGAGGATGTTGTTCATCACGAGGCTCGACATCATGAGCGGGGCCGCGATGAGGATGGGACGCGCGTAGGCGCAGGCGTGGGGCAGGATGGTGTCGGTGCTGCCCAGCAGCATCATGAAGTCGGGCAGGGCAGCGAGACCGAGAACGGCCAGCACTGCGCCGAAGGTCAGCGCCGTGAAGAAGCTGGTGGAGGCGAACTTTGTGGCCGCATGGGTGTCCTGACTGCCGAGGCTGCGGCTGATGATGCCGCCCGCGCCGTGGCCCAGCATGAAGCCGAGGGCCTGAATGATGGCCATCAGGCTCGACACGACGCCCACCGCGCCCGACGCGCTGGTGGACAGCTGGCCCACAAAGAAGGTGTCGGCCAGATTGTAGATGCTGGTGATGAGCATACTCAGGATGGTGGGGGCCGCGAGGCCGAGAATGAGCTTCGGCACGGGGGTCTGGGTCATTTTCTCGAACTGGAGCCTGCTGCGCTCCAGCTCGGCGGCGTCGGATGCGGTGCGGGGGGAAGACGGCATGAAGAGATACCTCACTTTCGGAAATCAAAGAAAGTACCGCTCTTTGCGCAAAGAACGAGTAAAATGCAGATATACAATAAAGTATAGCGCAGATCGGGGGAAATGTCGAGATGATGGCACTGCACCAGCGGCGGTCGGCTCCGTTGCAAAAAGTTAGGGTATTGAGTGCAAAAGCAGGAGAAAATGGAATGCCTTTTGGCAAATTTGCCAAAGAAAGGTCGAATTGCTTGTAAAAAATCACGTCGAGTGGTATAATTTATGGAAAGAAACAAAAGCGCGAAGATAAAAAACAGCGCAGAGAAGAGTTCCGGGGAGATCCTGCCCCGGGATAAGGAGGGAAATCTTATGAAATCTGTGGCACAGACTATCATTGAAGCAGACCGCTTCTACACCATCGCCGCCAAGACCGGCAGCGTCATTCAGGCTGTGGAGAGCGTCAAGGACGGCGGCAACATCCGTCTGGGCAGGTACGAGCGCAAGCCCGAGCAGGAGTGGGCTTTCGTCCGCGAGGGCGACGGCGTTTACCGTATCCGCAACCGCGCCTCCGGCAAGCTCATCGACCTGATGATGACCGGCACCGCAAACGGCACCTGGCTCCACCTGTGGGAGGACGTGGGCGGCACTTCCCAGATGTGGAAGATGGAGCCCACCCCGGCCGGCACCGTCCGCCTGCGCTCCATGTGGGCTGCCGGCAAGTGCATCGACACCGTGGGCATGGGTACTGCGGACGGCGCTGTGCTCCAGATCTGGCAGGAGACTGCCGGTGAGGACCAGCTGTGGACCATCTCCGAGGTGAAGGACCGCGCAAAGCACGCCCCCAAGGCTGAGGAAAAGCCCGCCGAGGTCAAGGCCGAGGCCGCTGCTCCCGCCGAGGAAAAGGCTGCACCTGCCGCGAAGAAGACCACCAGAAAGCCTGTGGCAAAGAAGACCGCCGCCAAGACTGCTGCGAAGTCCGCTGGGGCAAAGGCTGAAGCCGCACCCGCAAAGGCCGAGGAAAAGCCCGCCGAGGCCGCTCCTGCCGCAAAGCCTGCCCGCAAGACCGCTGCCCGTAAGAAGACCACGAAGGCCAGCAAGTAAGCTTTTTACATAGAGAGCTTGCCCGGCAGAAGCCCTCTCAGTCACGCCGCAGGCGTGACAGCTCCCCCAGAGGGGGAGCCATTGGCAGGCCGGTCAACTCTGAACTGACCGCTGAAAGCTCAATATAACGCAAAAAAGAGTGCCCTGCTACAGAGGGCAGCAGCTTCGGAACACTGTTCCTTGTCAAGCTGCTACTAGCCTCTGTAGCAGGGCACTCCTGTTTATGATAGATTAAACTTTGTTCATTCAGGCGAAACCTGACCGACACGCCAGAGGCTCCCCCTCTGGGGGAGCTGGCGCGAAGCGCCTGAGAGGGTTAGCGCCCCATCTTGCCCTTCTTGAACTTCAGCGCCGCTGCGATGAAGCCCTTGAACAGGGGATGTGCGCGGTTGGGACGGCTCTTGAACTCGGGGTGGAACTGTGCGCCGAGGTGGAAGTCACGGCCCGGCAGCTCCACGGTCTCCACAAGGCGGCCGTCGGGGCTGGTGCCGGAGATGACCAGACCGGCGTCCTGCATCTCCTGACGGTAGTCGTTGTTGAACTCGTAGCGGTGGCGGTGGCGCTCCCAGATCTCGCTCTGGCCGTAGCACTCGGCCATCTTGGTGCCGGGCAGGACGGCGCAGGGGTACTTACCCAGACGCATGGTGCCGCCCTTGGGGATGCTGCCCTGCTGGTCGGCCATCAGGTCGATGACGTTGTGATGACCCTCGGGGGTGAACTCGCTGGAGTTGGCGTCGGCGTAGCCCAGAACGTGGCGGGCGAACTCCATGACCATGATCTGCATACCGAGGCAGATGCCGAAGTAGGGGACATCGTTCTCGCGGGCATACTGTGCGGCCTGTATCATGCCTTCGATGCCGCGGTCGCCGAAGCCGCCGGGGACGATGATGCCGTCTACGTCCGCAAAGGCTTCCCTGCAGGCTGCCTGATCGGGCAGGTCCTCACTCTCGACCCACTTGATCTCCACCTGGCTGTCGTTCTCGAAGCCGGCGTGGTAGAGGCTTTCCATGACGGACAGATAGGCGTCATGCAGCTTGACGTACTTGCCCACGAGGGCGATGGTGCAGGTCTTGCTGCGGGTGGCGATCCGGGCCAGCATCTCTTTCCACTCGGTGAGGTCTGCGGGGGGAACGTCCAGATGCAGCTGCTTGACCACCACGTCGTCGAGGCCGCCGGTGTGGAGCATCAGCGGACACTGGTAGAGGCTGGGCATGGTCAGGTTCTCGATGACGCACTCCGGCTTGACGTTGCAGAAGGTGCTGATCTTCCGGCGGATGTCGCTGCCCACGCTGCCGTCGGCGCGGAGGATGATGATATCGGGGCTGACGCCCATGCCCTGCAGCTCCTTGACGGAGTGCTGTGCGGGCTTGGATTTGTACTCATCGGAGCCGGAGATGTAAGGCACCAGCACCACATGGATGAAGCAGCAGTTCTCCTTGCCCTGCTCGAGGCCCACCTGACGGATGGCCTCGAGGAAGGGCTGGCTCTCGATGTCGCCGGTGGTGCCGCCGATCTCGGTAATGACCACATCGGCCTCGGTGGAAGAGGCCAGATTGTAGATATAGCTCTTGATCTCGTTGGTGATGTGGGGGATGATCTGGACGGTCTGGCCGAGGTAAGCGCCCTGACGCTCCTTGTTCAGCACGTTCCAGTAGACCTTGCCGGTGGTGAGGTTCGAATACTTGTTCAGGTTCTCGTCGATGAAGCGCTCATAATGGCCGAGATCCAGGTCGGTCTCGGTGCCGTCGTCGGTGACGAAGACCTCGCCGTGCTGCAGGGGGCTCATGGTACCCGGGTCCACGTTCACGTAGGGGTCCAGCTTCTGGCTGGCCACCTTGAGGCCGCGGCACTTCAGCAGTCGGCCCAGAGAGGCGGCGGTGATGCCTTTGCCCAGACCGGAGACGACGCCGCCGGTCACGAAAATAAACTTTGCCATAATGGTTCTCCTCTAATTTACAGATATTCTTTGCCGTGAATAGCACGATAAGCAGATACTTTCCCTCAGTGGGGGCGCAATACGGATTATTGCGCGGGGTCGTAGGAGTCCAGTATCTCCTGCGCGACCTCGGCGCGGTCGCGCCGGGTGTCCATCGCTTTTTTCTCGATGTAGCGGTGCGCCTCGGCCTCGGTCATGCGGCCCAGCTCGATGAGGCAGCACTTGGCGCGGCTCACCAGCCGCACCTGCGCCAGCTTTTCCTGCATCCGCTGATTCTCCTGCCGCAAAAGCAGGAGGCGGTGGTTGCTGGCGGCGGCCATGTGGATGGCCTGCAAAAAGAAGGTGTTGGAGAAGGGCTTTGTGACCAGCAGAACGCCTTCTTCGCTCAGCGGGGTCAGAAGCTGCTCGGCGGCTGCGGCCTTGGCCAGAAATATCACACCGGCATCCGTTTTCTCCACGGCGTCGGCGCACAGCTCGTGGCCGAACTCATCCGGCAGCGGCGAGTTGACCACGATGAGCTCAAAGTCGGATTCCAGCATCCTCCGCCGCGCCTCCGCCGCACTTGGTACGATGATGGGCCGCGCATAGCCCAGCTCCGTCAGGCGTGCGGAGATATATTCGTTGGAGCTTGCGCCCGCGCTTACGATCAGGGCACGTCCCATTCGGCTCACTCCTTTCCTATGTCATTCTGCATCAGATGGCATTGAAGTAGTGGACGCGCTCATATTCGGCGGGGTCGGAGGCGTTCTTGAGCGCCTCGCAGCGGCGCAGAGCCTCGGCATAGTAGCGGCGGCTCAGCTCGTCGGGCAGGAATTTGTGAAGGAACTCGCTGTTCTTGGCCACTTCGACGGCCTCTTCCAGCGAGGCGGGCAGGGTCTCGAGGTCGAGACCGGCGGCTTCGTCCGGGATGAAGAGGTTGCGGTTGACAGGGGCAGACAGCTCCATCCGGTGCTCGATGCCGTCGAGGCCTGCTGCCAGCACGAGGCCGATGGCGAGGTAGGGGTTGCAGGCGGGGTCGGGGCTGCGCAGCTCCATCCGGCAGTTGTCGCCCTTCACCTGCGGGATGCGGACCAGCTGGCTGCGGTTCTGGCGGCTCCAGCTCACGTAGCGGGGAGCCTCGTCGCAGCCGAAGCGGAGGTAGCTGTTGGGCAGGGGATTCGTGAAGGCCGTCAGCTCCCGGCTGTGGCGGAGGATGCCCGCCATGAAGCTGCCGGGGATGCTGTCGGGGGCGATGTCGCCCTCAAAGAGGTTCTTGCCGTCCATGGTCAGCGAGAGGTTGATGTGGAGACCGCTGCCGGCCTGGTCGGGCAGGGGCTTCGGCAGGAAGCTGGAGTGGAAGCCGTTGCTGGCCGCCACGGCCCGGACGATCTGCTTGAACAGGAAGATGTTGTCGGCGGTCTTGAGGGGGCCGGCGTAGTGGAAGTCGATCTCATTCTGGCCGTGGCCGTTCTCGTGGTGGCTGTGCTGGGGGGCAAGGCCCATCTGCTCCATGGTCAGGCAGATGTCCCGGCGGATGTTCTCGCCGGCGTCCAGCGGCGCTACGTCGAAATAGCCGCCTGCGTCGATGGGGATGCGGGTGGGACGGCCCCGGTCGTCGTTCTCGAAGAGATAGAACTCGCACTCGGTGCCGACGTTGCAGCGCAGGCCCAGCTGCTTGAACCGGCGGTTGATGTCCCGCAGGAAGCCGCGGCAGTTGCCGCCGAAGGGGGTGTTGTCCGGCTTTTCCACGTCGCAGAAGAACTGCATCACCCGGCCCTCAGCCGTGCGCCAGGGCAGGATGGTCATGGTGGACAGGTCGGGCCGGAGGAGCAGGTCGCTCTCCTCCACGTGCATGAAGCCCGCGATGGCGCTGCCGTCGAAGCAGACGCCATCTTCCAGCGCCTTGGGAAGGTCGCTTGCCAGCACGGCGATGTTCTTCTGGAAGCCGAAGATGTCACAGAACGCGAAGCGGACAAATTTTACGTTGTTGTCCTCGACGAAATCGAGGATGTCCTGCTGTGTCGTATAACTCATAGGTGTGTGTCCTCTGAAAAGTATGTCTTCTTAAAAAACGCCTAAAGGCCTGCCTCTGTACAGAGGCAGGTCTTCAGGCTGGTGTAAGAAATAGGAAAAGGAGAATGGCTCAGATAAGCGCCTCAGCCGGTGGTGCTTTATTCTACGCTGGTATGTGAAGATCAGACGTAGTAGAGCATCTTGCTGTAGCTGGGCAGAGGCCAGTAGTCCTCGCCGCAGATGGTCTCGGCGTCGTCGGCGGCGGCGCGGAGGGCGTCCATCTTGGGCAGAACGTCGTCGTGGAAGGCGACGGCCTTTGCGCTCTCGTCGGAGAGGGCCTTTGCGGCATCGACGGCAGCCTGCAGCTCGTCCACAGCGTCGCTCATGGCGTCGGCGTCGGCGGACAGGCGGGTCAGTGCCTTCGTCTCGCTGCGGACGCTCAGGCTCTCGCTGACGGCCAGCTTGGAGGCGGCGGTGTTGGCGACCTCACTCATGTAGGCGTTGACGGCGGGCAGCAGCTGCTTGCGGGCCATCTCCAGCATGGTCAGGGCCTCGATGTTGATGATCTTGGAGTAGTGCTCCATCTCAACTTCGTAGCGGCTCTCCATCTCGACCTTGGTCAGGACGCCGAAGTCCTCCATCAGGGCGATGTTCTTCGGCTCGATGAGGGCGGGCAGAGCGGCGGGGGTGTTCTTCTTGTTGGGCAGGCCGCGCTTTGCAGCTTCCTCTTCCCACTCGGCAGTGTAGCCGTTGCCGTTGAAGATGACGCGGCGGTGGTCGCGGATGGTGCGCTTGACGAGAGTGATGGCGGCGCTGGTGAAGTCGTCGGCCTTCTCCAGCTCGTCAGCGTAGCCCTTCAGCTCCTTGGCGACGGCGGTGTTCAGGATGGTGTTGCAGTCGCTCAGGTTCTCGGCGGAGCCGGGCATACGGAACTCGAATTTGTTGCCGGTGAAGGCAAAGGGAGAAGTACGGTTGCGGTCGGTGGTGTCCTTGCTGAACTTGGGCAGGACATCGACGCCGAGGTCCATCTTCATCTTGACAGGGCCGGCGTAGGGAGAATCGGAAGCGATGGCGTCGATGACGGCTTCCAGCTCTTCGCCCACGAAGATGGAGATGATGGCCGGAGGTGCCTCGTTGGCGCCCAGACGGTGGTCGTTGCCGGGGGTGGCGACGGAGGTGCGGAGCAGGTCGGCGTACTCATCGACAGCCTTGATGACGGCGGCGAGGAAGACCAGGAACTGCAGGTTCTCCATGGGGGTGTCGCCCGGGTCCAGCAGGTTCTCGTGGGTGGTGGACATGGACCAGTTGTTGTGCTTGCCGCTGCCGTTGACGCCCTCGAAAGGCTTCTCGTGCTGCAGGCAGACCAGACCGTACTTGGGGGCCAGCTTCTTCATCATCTCCATCGTCAGCAGGTTGTGGTCGATGGCGACGTTGGTGGTGTCGAAGATGGGGGCCAGCTCATGCTGGCAGGGAGCCACCTCATTGTGCTTGGTCTTGGCGGGACGCCCAGCTTCCACAGCTCTTCATCCAGCTCCTTCATGAAAGCGGAGACCTCGGGGCGGATGACGCCGAAGTAGTGCTCTTCCAGCTCCTGACCCTTGGCAGACGGTGCGCCGAAGAGGGTGCGGCCGGTGAGGATGAGGTCCTGACGGGCCTCGTAGTCTTCCTTCTTAATAAGGAAGTACTCCTGCTCGGGGCCGACGGTGGTGGAGACGTAATCCACGTCCTTGCCGAAGAGCTTCAGGACGCGGATGGCCTGATTGGACAGCGCGTTCATGGAGCGCAGCAGGGGAGTCTTCTTGTCCAGCGCCTCGCCGGTGTAGCTGACGAATGCAGTGGGGATGCAGAGGACGTCGTCCTTCACGAAAGCGAAGCTGGTGGGGTCCCATGCGGTGTAGCCGCGGGCCTCACAGGTGGCGCGCAGGCCGCCGGAGGGGAAGGAAGAGGCGTCGGGCTCGCCGCGCACCAGCTCCTTGCCGTTGAACTCCATGATGGCGGTGCCGTCGCCCACGGGGGAGACGAAACCGTCATGCTTCTCGCTGGTAATGCCGGTCAGCGGCTGGAACCAGTGGGTGTAGTGGGTGGCACCCAGCTCCATGGCCCAGCGCTTCATGACGCTGGCCACGACGTTTGCCACCTCGATGTCCAGAGGTGCGCCCTTGTGCAGGGTCTTCTCGAGGCTCTTGTAGGTAGCGCTGGGGAGGCGCTCCTTCATGACGTGCTCGTTGAACACCTTGCTACCGTAGATCTCCATAACATTTGCTGCCATAAATCCTACTCCTTACTTGAATTGAAATACTCCAGCTGGTCGCGGATTTTTACGCGGAAAGAGGCGGGCTCTCCCGCGAAATATCGGGTTAAACGAAACGACGCTGCGAGTCAGGAGGTGACTCACAGCGTCGTTGCTGTCTATGCGATGATTATAGCCGAACAGGGCGAAAAACGCAATAGACAGATTTGACGATTCTGCACAAACTGACTCCCGATTTTTTGGAGTATTGCGCGGATGGTATGACTATTGCGGGCAAAGGCTCCCCCTTTGGGGGAGCTGTCACCGGAGGTGACTGAGAGGGCAAGGACGCTGACAGAGAAATACGGACGTATCGATAACATCACTCTGACAAAGGGTCTGCTCATCGCTGTGCGGAGACTCTATCGTACCGGGCTTGCCCTCTCCGTCATTGCTTCGCAATGCAACCTCTCCCCAAAAGGGGAGAGGCTTCAGATGACCTGAAACAGGAAAAACTTCAGATAGTTCGTCTCCGGCACGCCCCAGAGGATGGGGGTGGTCGGGGGCCTGCTGGCGCACTTCGATCTGGCGCAGCTGGCGGTGAGCGTCCTTTGCGGCGGAGCGCAGCATCCTGATGAACAGCTCCTCGGTGGCGAAGTGAGAGCAGCTTGCCGTGGCGAGGTAGCCGCCCCGGGGCAGAAGCTTCATGGCCCGGTAGTTGATCTCCTTGTAGCCCCGCATGGCGTTTTCCACCGTGCGGCGGGCCTTGGTGAAGGCCGGCGGGTCGAGGATGATGAAATCGTAGGGGTGGCCTTTCG
>ENA-OQJP01000348-OQJP01000348.1-human-gut-metagenome-genome-assembly--contig:-NODE-348-length-13935-cov-6.096973_pt1 | contig 13935 bp, 15 predicted proteins | sample MGYA00242611_ERZ504778 | MGnify/ENA primary metagenome ERZ504778 (study PRJEB26092, sample SAMD00036349) | human gut metagenome | host: Homo sapiens | study: EMG produced TPA metagenomics assembly of...
GCCCGAGAGCATCTCGTACATCATGACGCCCACGGAGTAGATGTCGCTCTTGGGGTCGGTCTCCTCCCCCTTCGCCTGTTCGGGGCTGATGTAGTGGACGCTGCCCATGGTCTTTTTGCCGTTCTGTATCTGGTTCTCGGCCCGGGAGATGCGGGCGATGCCAAAGTCCATCATCCGCAGCTGGCCGTTGTCCAGCAGCATGATGTTCTGGGGCTTGATGTCCCGGTGGACGACGCCGTTGCGGTGGGCGTGGTCGAGGGCGCGGAGGATCTGGGCGATGAAGTGGACGGTCTCCCGGCTGGTGATCTTGCCGCCCCGCTCGTTGAGGTACTCCCGGAGGGTCATCCCCTCCACGCACTCCATCACGATATACTGTAGGTTTTCGTTGACAGAGACGTCGTAGACCTTGACGATGTTGGGGTGGTTGAGCAGGGAGATGGCCTTGGACTCGTTCTTGAAGCGGCGGACGAGGTCGGCGTCATGCATCAGCTCCTGACGCAGCACCTTGACGGCCACCACCGTGCCTTCCGGCACAGGCCCGCCGGGGGCAGAGACCACGGCCTTGTAGACGTTGGCCATGCCGCCTGCGCCGATGAGCTCCTGAATGGTGTAGAGCCCGTCCAGCGTCTTGCCGATGAGATTATCCATGCTTCACCTCCAGCGGCTCCACGCCCAGCAGCAGCGCGGTGATGTTGTCGGGGCCGCCGCCCGCGTTGGCGGCGTCCACCAGCCGGTCGGGGATGTCGTAGAACCCGCCCTTGGTGAAAATTTCCTCGATCTTTTCCTTGGGCAGGACGTTGGTGAGGCCGTCGGTGCAGAGCAGGAGCATATCGCCCCTCTGCACCGGCACGCTGGTGAACTCGGGGTCGAGGCGGTAGTCCACGCCCAGCGCCCGGGTGATGATGTTCTTCTGGGGATGATGCTCGGCTTCCTCGGCGGTGATGGTGCCGCAGTCCACCAGCTCCTGCACATAGGAGTGGTCGTGGGTGAGCTGGGTGAGCCTGCCGCCCCGGACGAGGTAGGCCCGGGAGTCGCCTGCGTGGCAGATAAAGGCGCTGCCGCCCCGCACGAGGGCGCAGACCGCCGTGGTGCCCATGCCCGCCAGCTCCTCCTCCCGGGAGGCCTTCTGGAAGACGAAGCGGTTGGCGCTGATGAGCGCCCGCTTCAAAAACCTTTCCTCGTCGCCGGGCAGGCACTGGGCGTACTGCTCGTGGAAGATGTGCTCGATGACGTCGCAGGCGCTCACGGAAGCCTCACGGCCCCCCCGCGCACCGCCCATGCCGTCGCACACGAGGCCCCCAGGCCGCGTCGCTGTTCAGCTCGCCTGCCCGGTAGTCGTCCTGATTCTCGGGGCGGACGCTGCCGACGTCTGTTTTTCCTGCAAGTTTCATAGGATTCTCCTTCTCAAACTTTGCCGTTTATCTCGTCGCGGCGGAGCTGGCCGCAGGCGGCGCTGATCTCGCTGCCCAGACGGCGGCGGACGGTGGCGTTGACGCCGAGGCTTTCCAGCTTCTGCTGGAAGCGCCGGACGTTGGCGGCGTCGGTAGCCGAATAAGGGCTGCCGTCCACCGGGTTGATGGGGATGAGGTTGACGTGAGCGCCCATCCCCCGGATGAGGCCGGCCAGCTGTCTGGCGCAGGCGTCGGAGTCGTTGACCCCCCGCACCATGGAGTACTCGAAGCTCACTCTCCGGCCCGTCGTCTCCTGATACCGGCGCACGGCCTGCATCAGCACCTCCACGGGGTAGGCGTCGTTCACCGGCATCATGCCGCTGCGGATGTCGTTGTTGGGGGCGTGGAGGGAGACGGAGAGGGTGAGCTGGAGCTTCTTCCCGGCCAGCTGGTCGATCTTCGGCACGAGGCCGCAGGTGGAGAGGCTGATGTTCCGCATCCCGATGTTCACCCCCTCGGGGGAGGAGATGTTCTCAAGAAAGCGCATGACTTCGTCGAAATTATCCAGCGGCTCCCCAATGCCCATCAGCACGATGTGGGAGATGCGCTCCCCGATGTCCTTCTGGGCGGTGTAAATTTCGGAGCAGATCTCCCCCGCCTCGAGGTTGCGCACCCGGCCCGCCTGGGTCGAGGCGCAGAAGCGGCAGCCCATCCGGCAGCCCACCTGGGTGGACACGCAGACCGTGTTGCCGTAGTGGTAGCGCATGACGACGGTCTCGATGCAGTTGCCGTCGGCCATCCGCAGCAGGTACTTCACGGTGCCGTCCTTGGCCTCCTGCCGCCGCTCGATGATGGGCGCGGCGATGTAAAATGCCTCCTCCAGCTTTGCCAGCAGGGCTTTGGGCTGGTCGGTCATGGCCGAAAAGTCGGTCACGAGCTTCTGGTGGACCCAGTGGAAGATCTGTTTCGCCCGGAAGCCGGGCTGGCCCATCGCTTTCAGCTCCGCTGTCAGCTGTTCCAGCGTCAGGGAGGATATACAGCGTTTCGTCTCCATGAAAATCTCCTTTTGTCAGGAATCACGTTTCTGCATCGCGCAGAGGAAAAAGCCGTCCATGCCGGTGCGGGTGGGGACGGAAAGCGCCCCCCAGTCCCCCACCGTCATCCCGGCCGGGAAGCGGACGTCCGGCGTCACCACCCGGAGCTCCGGGTGTCGGCCCACGAAGGCCCGCACCTGCTCTTCGTTCTCGGCAGGGTCGATGGTGCAGGTGGAGTAGACCAGACGCCCGCCCTCCTTCAGGTGGGCGGCGGCTGTATCCAGAATGGCCGACTGGGTGGCCAATAATTCATCGTGACGCGCTTTTTCGAGGGTCTTGTACCGGATGTCCGGCTTCTTGGCGAGGATGCCGAGGCCGCTGCAGGGGGCGTCTACCAAAATGGCGTCCGCCATGGGCAGGCCGGCATCGGCCTTTGTGCCGTCGGAGACCCGGGGCTCCACGTGGGCAAACCCCATCCGCTCCACGGCCTTGCGGATGAGCTGGACGCGGTTCTCGCTGACGTCGCAGCTCACCAGCCGCCCTTCGTCCCCCATCTCCTCGATGAGGAGCAGGCTCTTGCCGCCGGGGCGGCGCAGAGGTCGAGGACGGTATCGCCGGGCTTTGCCTCCACGCAGAGGGCGGCAAGCTGGCTGGCCTGCCCCTCCACATGGAAGAAGCCGTCCCGGAAAAGCCCGCTCTCCGCGGGGCTCCCCTCGAAGCGGGCCAGGACGCTGCCCGGCACAAGGCCCGGGGCGGCGGTCTTTGCGCCCGAGGCCAGCAGCTTTTCGCAGAGGGCTTCCGGCGTCCCTTTCAGGGGGTTGGCCCGGAGGCTGGTCAGGCCGCCGTCGGCGGTGTGGGTCAGGATGTCCAGCGCCTCGTCGGGGTAGTGTTGGTGGAGGAAGGCTGCCACGTCCCGGCCCGCCGAGCCCAGCACCATCAGCCGCTCCACCTCGTCGGCGAAGACGGCAGAGCCGAGGTCATAGCCGATGGCCCGGCGCAGCACGGCGTTCACGAGGCCGGAGGCGCTGGCTTTTTGAAGGTGCGGGTCAGCTTGACGGCCTCATTGACCGCCGCCGAGGCAGGCACCTGCATATAGCGGGCCTGCGCCAGCGCGGCGCGGAGAATTTCCCGCACCTGCGGGTCGAGCCTGGCAAGCCCTTTGGGCAAAAACTGGCTCAGGATATAGTCCAGCGTCCCCTGATGCTCCAGCACGGTGTAAAATATCGCGCTGGCAAATGCTTTCTCGCGGCCCTCCAGCTTCTGGCGGCGCAGCTCTGCGTCGAGGATGAGGTTGGAAAAGCCGTCCTGCTCCTGCCGCACCAGCGCCGCCACCGCCGCCCCGCGGGGGTTCGGGCCGCTCACAGGCTGTCCCCCGCCTTGAGGCGGAGACCGGCGGCGAAGGAGGTGCCGTCCATGGGCTTCTTGCCCTCCGGCACGACGTGCAGAAGCTGGACAGCACCCTCACCGCAGGCCACGGTCAGGGGCTTGGTGGCGAGGACAGTGCCAGGAGCTTCGCCGTGGCTTTCCGCCACGCGGCACTCCATCACCTTGACCTTCCTGCCGCCCGCCGTCACGAACCATGCCCCGGGCCAGGGGTTCATGCCCCGCACCCAGTTGTGGATATGGTCGGCGCTGTCGGTCAGCTTGAACTCCGCCATCTCCTTGCTCAGCATGGGGGCGACGGAGGCGTTCTCGCGGGCCTGAGGCTCTGCCTTGAGCGTACCGGCCTCGATGGCAGGCAGGGTCTCACAGAGCACCCGTGCACCCACGGCAGCGACCCGGTCGAACAGCTGGCCGCTGGTCTCCTCGGGGTCGATGGCGATCTTCTCGCAGGCCAGCACGTCGCCGGTGTCGAGGCCCTCGTCCATCTGCATGATGGAGACGCCCGTCTCGGCGTCGCCGTTCAGCACCGCCCACTGCACGGGGGCGCTGCCCCGGTATTTCGGCAGCAGGGAGACGTGGAGGTTGATGCAGCCGTATTTCGGCGCTTCCAGCACCGATCTGGGCAGGATGCAGCCGTAGGCCACCACCACGATGAGCTCAGGAGCCAGCGCCCGGATGTTCTCGTCCTCGCCGCCGTCCCGCAGGGTGCGGGGCTGAAAGACGGGGGTGCCGTGGGCCAGCGCCACCTCCTTCACCGGGGGTGCGGTGAGCACCTGCTTGCGGCCCACGGGCTTATCGCGCCGGGTGTAGACCCCGCAGATGTCGTGGCCCGCCTCATACAGGGCCTTCAGGCAGTCCGCCGCAATATCCGGCGTCCCCATGAACAGAATGCGCATCAGTCGTTCTCCTTCTTCTTGGCGGCAGCGGCGCGGCCCTCCTCGGTGTCCTCATAGAAGAACTCGCTGGACTCCATGATGGTGATGCCGTCCAGATGGTCGTTCTCGTGCTGGATGCAGCGGGCCAGCAGGTCCTCGGCTTCCAGCTCGAACCACTCGCCGTTCCGGTCCTGTGCGCGGACCTTGACAGCCACGGGGCGGGTCACGGCGCCGTTGTGGCCCGGGAAGGACAGGCAGCCCTCGTAGGCGGTCTCCTCGTCCTCAGACACGGCGAGGATCTCCGGGTTGACGAAGTCGATGAACTTGTACTCGTAGTTTTCGGGAATTTCTTCCGGGGCGTCGGTGGTGTCCCACACCACGAAGACGCGGCGCAGCATCCCCACCTGGGGGCCGGCGAGACCCACGCCGTCGGCGGCGATCATCGTCTCGCGCATATCGTCCAGCAGGGTAGCCAGACGGTCGTCGAAGCTGGTCACCGGGCGGCAGACCTTGTTCAGGATGGGGTCGCCCTCTTTTACAATGTTGCGGATAGCCATGAAGTATACCTCCAAATGATCTTATCAAATATCACCGTCAGAGTGCATATCCACCACCACGGTGGCCTTGGCGGGCAGCTTTTCCTGCTCATAGAGGCCGAGGGTCTGGCGGACAAGGTCGCGGAAGCGTTTGTCGGCGCGGCACTTGATGGTGAGCTTGTAGCGGTAGTTTTCGTTGATCTTTTCGATGTTGCCGGGGGTGGGGCCAAGCACCCGGAGGGGCAGGTCCGGCTGCTGCGCGGCCTGACGGCCTAAGAGGGCCGAGAACCGGGCGGCGGCCCGGGCCACCTCGATCTCCTTCGGGCCGGAGAAGCCCACGACGCAGAGCCCGCAGAAGGGCGGGTAGAGCCCTAACTTTCGATAGGCGATCTCCTGCTCGAAGAAGGCGTCGTAGTCCTGCGCGGCGGCGAGGTTGAGGACGGGGTTGTCGGGGTCGGTGGTCTGGATGATGGCGAAGCCCGGGTCTTTCGCCCGGCCGGAGCGCCCCACCACCTGGGTGATGAGGCTGAACACCGTCTCGTAGGCCCGAAACCCCTGCGCAAAGAGCAGCGAGTCGATGCCGAGGACGCCCACGAGGGTCACGTCCTCGAAATCGAGGCCCTTGGCCACCATCTGGGTCCCCACCATGATGTCGTACTCATGCCGGGCGAACCTCGCCAGCAGCTTTTCGTGGGCGTCCTTGGCGGCGGTGGAGTCCTGGTCCATCCGCAGCACTCTTGCCTCCGGGAAGAGCTGGGCCAGCTCCTCCTCGGCCTTCTGGGTGCCGAAGCCCCGGTAGAGCAGCCTGCCGCCGCAGGCGGGGCAGGTCTTGGGGGGCGGGTCGAGCTGGGTGCCGCAGTAGTGGCAGAGCAGCTTATGGCCCGCCTTGTGGTAGACCATGGGGACGCTGCACTTGGGGCATTTCAGCACCTCGCGGCAGTCGTCGCACTGGGCCATGGTCTGGTAGCCCCGGCGGTTGAGCAGCAGGATGGTCTGCCTGCCCGCGTCGAGGTTGCGCCGGATGGCGTCCTCCATGGCAAGGCTGATCTCCCTCGGGTTGCCCGAGGCCAGCTCTGCCCTCATATCCACGATCTGGACGCCGGGCAGCGGGTTGCCGCCGTAGCGCTGGGTGAGCCGGACGAGCTGGGTGCGGCCATTCCGGGCGGCGTAAAAGCTCTCGGTGCTGGGGGTGGCGCTGGCCAGAAGGAGCAGGGAGCCGTTCTCCGCCGCCCGCTGCCGGGCCACCTCGTGGGCGGCGTACCGGGGCGCGGACTCGGAGCGGTAGGTGTGCTCCTGCTCCTCGTCGATGATGACGAGGCCGATGTTCTCCAGCGGGGCAAAGACGGCGCTCCGGGTCCCCACCACGATGTCGGCACCGCCGTCCTGTATCATCTGCCATTGGAGCAGACGCTCGGTGTGGTTGAGGGCCGAGTGCTGGACGGCTACCCGCCGCCCGAACCGGCTCTTGAGGCGGAGGATCATCTGAGGCGTCAGGCTGATCTCCGGCACCAGCACGAGGGCGCGGCGGCCCAGCGCCAGACACCGCTCGATAAGCTTTAAGAACACCAGCGTCTTGCCGCTGCCGGTGACGCCGTAGAGCAGCGCCGAGTGGGGGGCGGTGTCCTCGAGGCCGGGCAGCAGGGCGTCATAGGCCGCCTGCTGCTCTGCCGTCAGGGTGATGGGCTCGTTTTCAGCGGGATAGACGAATACAGGTCGATGGATTTGTTCACCTTGCTGCATTCGACGACGCCCTTGGCGCAGAGGTTGTCCAGCACGGCTTTGGTGATGCCGTGGGCCTCCATCTCGTTCTGGGTGCGCTCTCCCCCGCTCAGCAGGGCCACTGCCGCCAGCTGCTTGGCCGTGGGCCTGGGCTTTTGCTGCAAGCTGCCCACCAGCTTATAGCTGTTCTCGGTGTGGCGGGTGAGCTGCTTTTGGAGCACCGGCGTCACGCCGTCCGCCGCGAGGGCAGGCTTATACTGCGCCCCATAGGGGATGACCGCCTTGACGGCCTCGTAGTAGGTGCAGAAGGTGCGCTCCTTGAGGAAATGCACCAGCCGCAGCAGCTCCGGCGTCAGGCAGGCCGAGGCGGGAGCCACGTCGAAGAGGTACTTGAGCTTTGCGTGCTCCGGCTCTTCGTCGCAGGCCAGCACCACGCCCATCCGGGCCTTGCTCCCCCGCCCGAAGGGCACCAGCACCATGCTGCCGAGGCGGACGGCCTCCTGCTGGTCGGGCATGACGGCGTAGGTATAGAGTTTGTCGAAGTGGAAGGTCGCGTTGCTCACGGCAACGCCTACCGTTTTTGGCATTCGCGGCTCCTTGTTATCTGTCGAGGCCGGCCCGCTGGCGGATGATGCCGTAGAGCTTCTCGGCGCAGGCGTCCACCTCGTCGTTCACGAGGGTGAGGGTGAACTTCTCCTGCTCGGCCAGCTCCTTCTTTGCGGTGTCGAGGCGCTCGAGGATGCTGGCTTCCGTCTCGGTGCCGCGGCCCCGGAGGCGGCGTTCCAGCTCCTCCACGGAGGGCGGCAGCAGGAAGATGGTGGTAGCCCCCGGGAACATCCGGCGGATGTTGGCCGCGCCGTGGACGTCGATGACCAGCACCACCAGCTTGCCCGCCTCGAGGCGCTTATCCACCTCTTCGCGGAGGGTGCCGTAGTAGTTGCCGTTGTAGAAGTTGTGCTCCACCACCTGGTCGGTGTCGATGAGGTGCCGGAACTGCTCCCGGGTGCGGTAGTAGTAGTCCACCCCCTCCTGCTCCCCGGGGCGGGGTGCGCGGGTGGTGGCGGAGACGGTCTTTTCGATCTCGGGGTGGGCCTCGCGCAGGGCCTTGACCACACTATCCTTGCCGGTACCGGCGGCACCGGAGACGACAAACAGGTACTTTTCGTTTTCCATTTTTTACTGCTCCTCTGTCGGTTTTCCTTCCGGCTGGCCCGCAGCGCGGCTTGCCACCGTCTCAGGCGTCAGGGCCGAAAGGACTACATGGTCAGAGTCCATGATGAGCACGGCCCGGGTGCTGCGGCCATAGGACGCATCAATGAGCATCCCCCGCTCCCGCGCCTCCTTCACCAGACGCTTGACCGGCGCAGAGTCGGGGCTGACGACGGCCACCACCCGCCCTGCGCTGACCAGATTGCCAAAGCCGATGTTGATGAGCTTCATCTGAACTCCTCCGTACTGTTTTTATTCGAGGTTCTGGATCTGTTCGCGGATCTTCTCGATCTCCGCCTTCATGTCCACCACCGTGCGGGTGATGTCCAGGTCCTGACACTTGGAGCCGATGGTGTTGGTCTCACGGTTCAGCTCCTGGGTCAGGAAGTCCAGCTTCCGGCCCACCGGCTCGTCCAGCTCCAGAATGGAGCGGTACTGGGCGATGTGGCTGCGCAGACGGACGGTCTCCTCGTCCACGGCGGTCTTGTCGCCGAAGATGGCGGCTTCCGTCAGGACGCGGGCGTCGTCGATGCTGCGGTCCTCGAGGATGGTCCTGAGCTTCTCGTAGAGGCGGCTGGTGTAGGCTTCGACGCGGCCTGCGCTCAGGGTCTCCACCCTGCCCACCCGCTCCTCGAGGAAGCACAGGCGGCTCTCCACGTCGGCCTTCATCTTGGCGCCCTCGGCGGCGCGCATGGCGATGAAGTTGTCCAGCGCCTGAGCCGTCACGGCGGAGACGTCGGCCCAGAGCTGTTCCTCGTCCACGTCGGCGTGGCGGGTGGCCAGCACGTCCGGGAAGCGGGTCAGCGTCGAGACGGTGACGTCGTTCTTGATGCAGAGCTTCTCCGAAAGGTTCCGCAGGGCCTTCTGGTAGCTGCGGGCCAGCTCCATGTTGACGGTCACTTCTGCGTCGGCGGCCTCCACGTTCTGGATGGTCATGCTCAGCTCGACCTTGCCGCGGGTGACCCGCTCGTTGAGCTGCTTTTTCAGGCGGCTGTCCATGTAGCTGCAGCTGCGGGGGATGCGGGACGAATACTCGAAATACCGGGAGTTGACGCTGCGCAGCTCGACCGTGATCTCGCGGCCATTCAATACAGCAGTCCCCCGGCCAAAACCGGTCATGCTCAGGATCATATGCTCCACGTTTCCTCTCTGTTGATGGGTGGATATGCGGACAAATTACGGTATATGTATCCGCGTTTGGGTATACAGGCCCATGTTACGATACATATGTTATTATTCTACTCTGATGACCGCTTTTTTGCAAGTAAAGCAGACAAAAAAGTGAGGAAGCCCTCTCAGTCATTGCAAAGCAATGACAGCTCCCCCAAAGGGGGAGCCACTGGCGAGTCGGGCCACTCTGAACTGGACGCCGGAGGCCCGATATGGCGCAAAAGGGCGGGCCTCGCTTACGGGGCCAGCGGCTTCTGGACAACGCACCTTGTCAAGCTGCCGTGAATCTTGGCAGCAGCGCACTACTGTTCCCGAGACATCGTGCTTTGCTCGTCCAGCATAGACCTGACCGACATGCCAAGGGCTCTCCCTCTGGGAGAGCTGGCGCGTAGCGCCTGAGAGGGCGCGCAAAAAGCCCCCGCATCTCTGCGGGGGGCTTTGAAAAGCCTTATGCTGTTTTATCAGACGGGGTGAGACTTGTTTGCAAAATCTGCATGGTCTGCATCCACGCCCTGAGCCTTGGCGTTGCGCTTCTCGAAGAACTTGGGCGCGACCTGCGGGAACATGGCGTAGGTCAGGACGTCCTCTTCCTGAATCGCCCACTTTGCAGCCTCAGCCTTCAGCTTGTCCATCTCGGGAGCGAGGGTGTCGGCAAAGCGGCAGGTGATGGGCTTCTCGTCGCCCAGGATCTTCTTGGTGAACTCGGCGCTGATGGGAGCGGGAGTCTTGCCGTAGTCGCCGTGGACGAGGCCCTTGAACTCCTTGGTGACCATCTTGTAGCGCTCGCCCAGGATGACGTTGAAGACAGCCTGGGTGCCGACGATCTGGCTGGTGGGGGTGACCAGCGGAGGATAGCCTGCGTCCTCACGAACGCGGGGGATCTCAGCCAGCACTTCGTCCAGCTTGTCTTCCTTGCCGGCATCCTTCAGCTGCTTGAGCATGTTGGAGAACATGCCGCCCGGCACCTGATACAGCAGGGTGTTGGCGTCCACGCCCAGAGACTTGGGGCTGATCTGGCCGTTGGCGATGTACTTCTCGCGCAGCTTTGCAAAGTATGCGCGCACGACGTTCAGCTGCTTGAGGTCGAGGCCGGTGTCGTAATCGGTGCCCTGCAGGGCGGCCACGAGGCTCTCGGTGGCCATGTGGCTGGTGCCGCCGCTCAGGGGGCTCATGGCGGTATCGACGATGTCAGCACCGGCCTCGATGCCCTTCAGCAGGGACATGGAAGCCAGACCGGCCGTGTAGTGGCTGTGGATGTCTACGGGGATGGACAGGGTGTTCTTCAGCTCCTTGACCAGCTCGTAGCAGGTGTAGGGAGTCAGCAGACCGGCCATGTCCTTGATGCAGATGGAGTTTGCGCCCATCTCTTCCAGAGTCTTTGCGTACTTGACGTAGTACTCGTTGTTGTGGACAGGGCTCAGGGTGTAGCTGATGCAGCCCTGAACGTGTGCGCCCTCCTTGTTGGCAGACTTGATGGCGGTCTGCAGGTTGCGGGCGTCGTTCAGTGCGTCGAAGATGCGGATGACGTCGATGCCGTTTGCAACGGACTTCTTCACGAAGTACTCGACGGCGTCGTCCGCGTAGGGGCGGTAGCCCAGCATATTCTGGCCGCGGAACAGCATCTGCAGCTTCTGGTGGGGCAGCTCCTTGCGCAGGATGCGCAGACGCTCCCAGGGGTCCTCATCGAGGAAGCGGATGCAGCTGTCGAAGGTCGCACCGCCCCAGCACTCGACGGAGAAGTAGGGGATCTTGTCCATCTCGGGCAGGATGGGACGCATCTCGTCCATCGTCATACGGGTGGCCAGCAGGGACTGGTGGGCATCGCGCAGGACGACTTCCGTGATCTTGATGGGCTTTTTAGCCATTGTTGTCACCTCTCTCTTAGTTCATGGAAACCAGAGTGTCACCGGAGTTGACGGTGTCGCCCTTATGGACATTGATGGAAGCAACGGTGCCGTCCTGAGGAGCAACGATCTCGTTCTCCATCTTCATGGCCTCGAGGATGACCAGCACGTCGCCGGCCTTGACGGAAGCGCCGGCGGCGACCTTCACGTCCAGAATGTTGCCGGGCATCGGAGCCTTGACCTCAACAGCGCCTGCGGAAGCAGGGGCTGCGGGTGCGGCAGGAGCAGCAGCGGCAGCGGGAGCCGGAGCGGCCTTGGGTGCGGGTGCGGCAGCAGGAGCCACGGGTGCAGCGCCGGCAGCGGTCTCCTCGACAGAGACGCTGTAAGCAACGCCATTGACGGAAATATTGTAGTACTTCATGGAAGAGTCCTCCTGAATCAATCTATATCGTTAGATGTACGTTTTCTTACAGAGCCATGTTGCCGTGCTTCTTGGGCAGACGGGCAGCACGCTTGGTGCTCAGCAGCTCGAAGGCGGCCACGACGCTTGCGCGGGCGTTGGCAGCCTCGCAGGTCATGTCGGCAGAACCGGCGGCCACAGCAGCGTCAGCGCTGCACACCTCGGCGACGTAGGCAGCAGCCTTGGCCTTGGTAGCGGCGACGATGTTGTCGGAAGCGTCGATCTCGTCCTTGTACAGCACGGAGACGGCAGCGGAAGGCTCGAGAGCGCTGATGGTGCAGCCCTTGACAGCGATCTTCAGGTCAGCAGCGGCCAGTGCGGTGTAGACGGGGCCGACCGCCTTACCGGCGATGAGAGCCACCTTGGCGGTGGTGGCGTCGGCATAGGTAGCAGCCAGACGGGCAGCCTCGCGGATGCCGCCGGCGATGTCATCGGAGGTGCTGGGGACGAAGCCCTCGGTGTTCACGATGGTCAGCACGGGGACGCTGAAGGCGTCGCACAGGCGGACGAAGCGGGAAGCCTTGGCCACGCAGTTGTGGCACAGCTCCTTGCCGGTGGCCACGACGCCCACGGCGTTGCCGCCGATGGTAGCGAAGGCGGTGTAGACGTTCTTGCCGAAACCGGCGTACATCTCCACGGCGCTGTCCTTATCGATGAGGGCAGCAGCAGCCTTTGCGGGCTCGGCGTTGGCGCTCAGAACAGCGGCGGGCTGCTCGAACTCGAAGATGGCCGGGCCGGTCAGGTTGTTGGCAGGCAGCAGACCCACGATGTGGGCAGCCTTCTCAGCAGCCTCGGCAGCGTCAGCGGCCACGATGGCAGCCACGCCTGCCTTTGCGGCAGCGGCGGCAGAACCGGCGTCAGCGACCTTGTCGCCCTTGGCGGCGGCGGTGAAGGGAGCGGTGAAGAACAGCTCTGCGCCCTCAGCCATGATGCAGACATCTGCGTTGGCAGCGCTCAGAGCGCTGGTGCCGCCGCAGACGCCCAGAACGACGGCCACCTGAGGCACGACGCCGGACACCTTTGCGATGGCGGCGTTGAGCTTTGCAGCTGCATTCAGCACGTCCAGACCCTCAGCCAGCTTTGCGCCGACGGAGTCGTAGAAGGTGACGACCGGGCAGCCCGTCTGGGCAGCCAGCTCGAGGACCTTGATGTTCTTCTCAACGTCCTTGACGGAAACAGCCTCGCCGTTCTGGAAGACGGCGTAAGCCTGCTGACCGGCAGCATAGCCGCTGGCAGCGCTCACCGCACCGTCCGCAAACAGAGCGGTGTATTCCCCGTCATCAAAAAACTTGGCGAGGATTTCTCCTTTGGTACTCTTTGAAGCCATGGTAAGACCTCCTGCTTATCTGTGTGAGTTTCAAAATTAGGTATATTATACCCGATTTTTCCAAGATTCTCAAGCCTTGTTCCATTCCTTTTTTCAGAGAATGTCACAAATTTGGCAAAAAGAGCGGAAATTTCGGACACATTTCTCACTTGTGCTTTTTGCCCGCAGCGGCTTTGTTCCCGCCCACAGGACCCCGGGGACGGCGGGCAGCAGCCCTGGACTGCAAAGCGGCCGAGCGGGTCTGGGCGCGGCCCTTGGCGGCTGCGGCGCGCAGGCCGTTCACCTCTGCCTTGGTCAGCTCGCGGTACCTGCCGGGCTGGAGCATTCCCAGCTTGACGACGCCCTCGGCGTTCCGCTTCAGACGGATGACCTCGAGGCCCACGGCCTCGCACATCCGGCGGATCTCGCGGTTCTTGCCCTCCTTCAGGGTCATCTCCATGACGGTGCGGCCCGGCTCGTCGGTGACGACGTTGATGGCGCAGGGCAGGGTCCTGGTGCCGTCGTCCAGCACGACGCCGGAGCTGAGCTTCAGGAGCTGTGCCTCATCGGCCCGGGGCTGGACGGTGACGCGGTAGAGCTTGGAGATGCCGCCGGACGGATGGGTGACAGCCTGTGCGAAAGCGCCGTCGTTGGTCATCAGCAGCAGGCCCTCGCTGTCCTTGTCGAGACGGCCCACGGGGTACAGGCGGGCCGGGATGTCGGCCACCAGCTCCATGACCGTCTTGCGGCCCAGCTCGTCGCTGGCGGTGGTGACATAGCCGCGGGGCTTGTACAGAGCCAGATAGTACATCTGCTGGTTCTTCTGGATATAGATGCGCTCGTCGTCCACATGGAGGACGTCGCGGTTGGGGTCCATCTTGTCGCCCACCTTCACGGGGTGGCCGTTGACCTTCACGCGGCCCTCGGCGATGATCTGCTCGGCGGCGCGGCGGGAGCACAGGCCCTGCTCGCTCATGATTTTCTGAATGCGTTCTTCTGCCATGATAA
>ENA-OQJP01000351-OQJP01000351.1-human-gut-metagenome-genome-assembly--contig:-NODE-351-length-13844-cov-2.110009_pt1 | contig 13844 bp, 15 predicted proteins | sample MGYA00242611_ERZ504778 | MGnify/ENA primary metagenome ERZ504778 (study PRJEB26092, sample SAMD00036349) | human gut metagenome | host: Homo sapiens | study: EMG produced TPA metagenomics assembly of...
CAAGGCTGTAGAGTCCGAATGTAAATTCAGTATTTCACAGGGATAGGCAGCATGCAGCTGTATGGCATGGCTTGGCAAATCCCATCCGGCCTCGTTCTTCGCATAGACAGGCAAGCCTTGATTAGGTGTTTTGGTCGGCATTATCACCTTATACTCCGGAAGATGAGACAAAATGTCGTTCCATTTCTTCCGTCGTTTTTGATCTACTCCCAACAACTTACTGTACCTCACTAACAAACCGAACGTCTGTTTCACAAAAGCTAAATCGGAAGGAGGGTTCAGATCCCACGAATCCTCGTGTCCTCCTGTCGTTATGGTATAACGATATGATTTGCCGTATGTCTCCTTCTGCATATAGTCTTCATAAAAATCGCCACAAAGACGAATATAAGGATACGCCCGATACCGTAAAAAGTTCAAATCACCGGTGTATTCATAATACCAACTGAACAGAGGAACATTGAACGGAGCATTCATGGTTTGTTGCCAATAATAATTATAAAATACCCCGATACCCAAGGCCCCCACAGGAAATAATATTCCCCTGCAAGACTTTCCTTCCCATGATGGATGCATAATTCCCATTTCTTCCTTTGCCCGCCGTCTTCCTTCGGGTATCAGCAACTCTATCGTTTTATAGAAAGGCAAGGCTATTTCTGGACGATTGGATGAAAAAGCACTATAGAATCCCGCCTGACTGTTATAGTTCAGGTGGATATCACCATGGTACATCATTTTGTCATCCATATTCCAGACTCCATACATGCCACCGGATACCGGTGAATGTTCGTTATAGGCAGAAGCCAGTAAATAAATGGACGACAAGTAGTGACGATTCAACAACTCGTCATTCGTTTCCACATACGAACGGGTCCACATATCTTTCCACCATGCTTTTTTCGCCATTTTCAATTGAGTCACATCCGCTTTATTTAAAGTCAACAGTTTGTTATAGGCCGTTGGCAGTTGCGGATCATTTCCTTTTCCACCTCCCGAAACATATACCACAACGAGAACCGTATCGGAAGCTGTCAGCTGAAAATTTGATCGGACCATCGACTCGGACAGGCATTCCGGTTTAGACATAACTCCCACTATTTTAGTGGATATACCGGCACAGGAAATCCATCTCACCGCATCAGTCTTCGTTTTGCCGAGTTGACTTGAGCTATTTGTCCATTCACCTGTGCTGTCGTTGTATAAGAAGCAGATTGATTATCAGCATAAGTATCTACCGAAATAGGAACCGGAGTTTTTGAAGAGGTGGTCAACTCAGTTATTATCATATTTTCATTCACTCCCATCCAACTGACCATTTTAACCTGTTGAGCAGTAGCAGTAGTCATTCGTAACTCACTATTTAACTGGTCCATCTGATAACTAAATCCGGAAGGGTCCGCCCGGTTGACTGTGACAAAGCCGGAATATACCGGAGAGTTTACAGTGATATTCACCCCGCCAATGGGCAAAGCAGCCGGACCACTGCCTGCCCAGTCTGTCCAGCCATCCGTAACAAAATCCACTTTCGATATCTTTAATGTCTGACTATTGTCCGATGTAAATGCCACTACCCCTACATCTCCATTCCCCATATAGGGGCCTAAAGGAGCATGATTGCTCTGAATACTGCTATAACTGAAAGGTTTATGCCATGTTGCCGTAAGCAGTGCCTTTTTTTGTTCAAAAAAAGCGAATCTTTTGACGAGTCAGCATACAATAAGTTATTTTGCGAATGTATCGATAAGCTATAGCTTAGAAACAGAAAGAGAAACTTTAACTTCATATTTAATGCGTGTGTGTTTAACAGTCGATTATACTTCTCAGTAATACAAATCACTGATAATTAGAACATATATAAAAGTATCAATATCCTTTTTACAAAAAGACAAAGGCTTATTACAAAAGTAGTACTTTTTAGGTATAAAAAAGAAGAAGAATCTCAAGAAAGTCCATGCAATAGCCTAAAAGCATAAAGATCCTCAGAAGTATTTTCAAAAGAGAATACAATAACCCGACTAAAGTAATTCACATTAGAAGTGTGATACGTAATCCCAGTCTCAATTTATGGATCGGAATTAAAAAGAAAATGATCTTAACCAATATAACCTTATCCCAATTACCATCCCGATAGAGCATAACGATTCTTTTCTTCTTTACAAATCATAAACCAAACAACTGTATTTGCCCCTACTCTTAAGACATTGTATTCAAGTCTATTATAATGAATCTCAATATCTTTATCTCAGCCCTGGTACGCGAGCTCATGGTCTCCGGTATGCGGACCTATGGGCACAGATACGTGGGCTCATGAGCACAGGTAGCAGGGACAGGATAAAGAACAGAGTATTTTCGACTAAACAATAAAAGAAACAAGATGCTTTAAACAACGTATTTAGTTAATCAATATGCTTCTTAATATTGTAAATCAGCATATTATCGATTATAAGGCTCTCTAATATTCAGGTGGAAGATAGAAGATACGAGTAGAAGATAAACGGACTAAAAACGCGATTTTCCACCCATTCATCACATTGACTATTAAGGGAGTAAGTATAAAAAGGTAAAAGATGGAAGATCGAAATGTATGTTTGTAAGAGAAGCTAATATACGCACGTAGAACATGAACTATTTCTATATATTGCCTGTAATAAATTTAAAAAGCCTCGTAAGCATTTGGCTTACAAGGCTTCTGGCTAGACGCTCGTACTCGAAGCGGGACTTGAACCCGCACAGCCGCAATGGCCAAAGGATTTTAAGTCCTTCGTGTCTACCATTCCACCATTCGAGCATCCTTTCAAAGAGAGCGGAAAACGAGACTCGAACTCGCGACCCTAACCTTGGCAAGGTTATGCTCTACCAACTGAGCTATTTCCGCATTTTTTCAACGGGTGCAAAGATAATGAGTTTCCTTGTTTCTGCCAAACTTTCGATCAAAAAGTTTGGCAGAAAATATTTTATCGCCCTAATAATGCTTTCTCAGCCTGCTCCATTCCACAGAAATTGAAGCCATCGACCACTTGTTGCATTAATGCGGAGATTTCATCATTACAAAGATTACCGATACTTCCTTCGTGTGTATGATGCACCTGTTTGTCATGAGTAAATTTTCCGGCTTCTATATCAAGACCGACTTTCTTATACGCATCACGGAAAGGCATACCTTCACGAGCCAGTCGATTCACTTCCTCGACACTGAAAATAAACAGATATTTATCATCATCAAGGATATGTTCATTCACCTTAATCTCATTCATGATATAAGTCGTCATCTGCAAGCAGTCCTTCAGTTCCTGAAAAGCGGGAAGGAAAACCTCTTTAATAATCTGTAAGTCACGGAAGTAACCGGATGGCAGATTGTTTGCTATCATCATTATCTGCTGAGGAAGAGACTGCAGTTTATTACATTTAGCACGTGTCAGTTCGAACACATCCGGATTCTTCTTATGAGGCATGATGCTCGAACCGGTAGTACAATCATCCGGCAGCTTCACGAAACCGAAGTTCTGACTATTGAACATACAAGCATCAAAAGCCAGCTTGGAGATCGTTCCGGCAATGGTAGCCAATGCAAAAGCAACATTACGCTCCAACTTGCCACGTCCCATCTGCGCATAAACGACATTATAATTCAGCGAATCAAAACCTAACAAATCGGTTGTCATCGTCCGGTTCAACGGGAAAGAGGAGCCATATCCTGCTGCAGAGCCCAAAGGATTGCGATTGCACATCCTGAAAGCCGCTTGTAGGAACTGCATATCATCCACCAGGCTTTCGGCATAAGCACCGAACCACAATCCAAAGGATGAAGGCATCGCAATCTGCAAATGGGTATATCCCGGCATCAGGACATTTTTATATCGCTCACTCTGAAGAATCAACACATGAAAGAGTTGTTCCACCGCTTCCGCGATCTCGCGAATCTGTGTACGGGTAAAGAGTTTGAGGTCCAGCAAAACCTGATCATTCCGTGAACGACCACTGTGAATCTTCTTACCGACATCTCCCAAACGGCGGGTCAGCATCAATTCTACCTGCGAATGCACATCCTCTACTCCTTCTTCTATTATAAACTCACCTCTTTCGACCGAAGCATAAATAGTCTTCAACTCAGCCAACAACTGTTCCAGTTCTTCCTTGGTCAACAGACCGATACTTTCGAGCATCGTAATATGAGCCATAGAACCGAGTACATCATGTTTAGCCAGATAAAGATCCATCTCACGATCACGTCCCACCGTAAAACGTTCGATGTCTTTATTTACCTGCACGGATTTTTCCCAAAGTTTCTGCGCCATAATATTTAAGTATTAGGTAATAAGTAATAAGTAATAGGTAATAATCGTAGTTACGTTGATACTCCGCGGGTATTACCTATTATTTATTACTTATTACCTGTTTAATAGTTAATCATCGACAGCATCTCAACCATCTTCTCCAGACCATCCTGAAGAGGTTTCTGTACCATTCGCTTTCATAAACGGATTGATATCCATACTGATAGTCACTTTCAACTTGCACTCTTCCTCTGCTGTTGAGACTAGCTGAATTCCACATATTAAAAGGTAGCGGAGAGTTGGTAGTTGCCAGTTTAATACATTTGCAAGGTTCACGCTCAACAATCTGCAACGTCAGCTGACCGATAGGCGAAACGCTAAAGCTCAGTGTATCCGAATCAAAACTCAAGTCCTGTATTTTATCTTCCGGTAAACGGCCTTTCACTGATTCCAGGTTGCTCAAGTCCGACAGCTTGGCATACACACGTTCCTGACTGTAAGGTATTACCTTTACACTACTTTCAAAATTAGCCATAATTCTTTATTCGTATAAAATCAAAGAAAGAACTATCCGAACAGATATTGTCCGAATGGTTCTTTCTTACTAAAATTTCCGATCAAATAATACAATATTATTTCCCTGCATCCCAATGAGCCGGGTCTTTACGCCAATCGTTCAATGTCGCAATATCTTCTTCTTCGATATAACCGGTACGAAGTGCTACATCAAGTACTGCTTCGTAATTGGTCAACGTCACCAAAGGTACTTTAGCATTCTTGAATGCTTCCTCGGCAACGGGAAAGCCATACGTATAGGCAGCTACCATACCGATCACTTCACAACCATCGCGACGAATTGCTTCCACAGCCTTCAAACTACTACCACCTGTAGAAATCAAATCTTCAACCACTACGACTTTCATACCCGGACGAAGTTCTCCTTCAATCAGGTTTTCCAATCCGTGGTCTTTCGGGGTAGAACGAACATACACGAACGGCAGATTCAACGCGTCAGCCACTAATGCTCCCTGAGGGATAGCACCTGTAGCCACACCTGCAATCGCATCCACCTGTCCGAATCGTTCCAATATCAGACGTGTAATCTCAATCTTCACAAAATTACGAAGAGAAGGATAGGACAGAGTTTTACGGTTGTCACATAAAAGGGGATTTCCATCCAGAAGCCCATGTAAAAGGGTTAGCGGGTTGAAGTTTAATAGCCTTAATCTTCAAAAGTTTCTCCGCAAATAGTCTCTCTAAGTTTTTCATAACTAAACTAACTATTAATTATTTGCCGCAAAAGTACAGAAATTGAACGAGAATAGAAAGAAGAATCCGTTTATTTTTTAACTGAATTGTTCCTCTTCCTCCGGAATTTCGATACAACGACGTATATCTTTGAGTTCAAAACCACGGCTCACCGCAAATCGCATCAGCTTTCCGTTCAGTTCATAATCATCTTTCGCATGAATGCTTTTCCGTTTGGAAGCCAGCAAGTCACGCAGGATGGAGAGATATTCCTCTTCATCAATTTCGTTCAGATGACGCCATGCCACATCGGAAGGAATCTTCTTCATGTAGAGTCCCTGTGCTATTTTCATTTTACCCCATTTGGCAAAACGAAACTTATCGTTCACAAAAGCACGGCAATAGCGCTCGTCATCAATATACTTTTCGGTTTCCAGCCGTTCAAGGATACGCGCTATGGTCTCATAGGCTATACCCCAACGCTGTAATTTCTCATTTACTTCTGCCCGGCAATGTTCTGCAGCGGAGCAATAAGAGGCAACACGATTCAACGCCTCTTCATCTGTTAATTGTGCACTCATCGGTTAGCTGTAAGTATTCTATCTTTTCCAAATATGTCTTTTATAACACGAACGTCCCGATATTGGTTCATTTCTATCATGCGTATCATGTCTTGTCCGTATGCCTGATTGATTTCAAAATAGAGTTTGCCACCCGGACGAAGTAGTTCTCGTCCCAGTTCCGCAATCCGGCGATAGAAACGCAGAGGGTCTTCATCAGGAACAAACAGGGCAAGTTCCGGCTCCCAGTCAAGCACATTGGCTTCCATCTCTGTTTTTTCAGTTTCCGTCACATAGGGCGGATTGCTGACAATTATATCGTAAGATGTCCCCTGTATTCCGTCAGCAGAAAAACATCCTGTCGACGGAAGGTGACCTGAGCATCCAACTCTTCATTATTTTTACGGGCAATAGCCAACGCTTCTTCCGAAATATCCCAGGCATCCACTTTCGCATCCGGCAGATTTTTATCCAGAGAGATGGCGATACATCCGCTTCCTGTACCTATATCTAATAGGCGACGGGCATCCGGATTCTCCTTTACAATCAGGTCCACCAGTTCGGCAGTCTCCGGACGAGGGATCAGCACGCCGGGAGCTACCCGAAAGTTCCTTCCACAGAACTCAGCATATCCCCGAATGTACTGTATTGGCTCATTTTTCTGCAAACGGAATATAATGTTTTCTAATTCACGCTGTTTGCATGCAGATAAAATTATATCTTTGCCCATGTAAATATCAAGCGCATCCACCCCCAACATGTCGCAACAGATCAACATCGAAAGAGCTTTGACCTCTTCCGGCGGATAAATATCCTGTAGTGACTGACGAATGTAAGCAGTGATGCGGTTCATATTTTACGATTTCGGAGTGCAAAAGTAAGAATAATATAGCGAAGAGCACCAAAATGGAAGAAGAAAAATACATGAGACGTTGCATTGAACTGGCAAAAAACGGACTGTGCAATGTCGCTCCAAACCCGATGGTAGGGGCTGTTATCGTATGTGACGGACTTATTATCGGCGAAGGATATCACATCCGCTGCGGAGAGGCGCATGCCGAAGTAAACGCGATTCGTTCCGTCAAAGACAAGTCTTTATTGAGCCGTTCCACCATTTATGTCAGCCTGGAACCTTGCTCACACTACGGAAAGACGCCTCCTTGTGCCGACTTGATTATCGAGAAGCAGATTCCCCGTATTGTAATTGGCTGTCAAGACCCGTTCTCACAGGTCGCCGGACGAGGAATTCAGAAGTTGCGGGACGCCGGAAGAGAAGTGACAGTAGGCGTACTGGAGAAAGAATGCAGGTATCTGATCCGGCGCTTCATTACTTTCAATACGCTGCACCGCCCCTTTATCACACTAAAATGGGCAGAATCGGCTGATCATTTCATTGATGTAGAACGAACAGACGGCAATCCCGTAGTACTGTCCTCCCCTCTTACTTCCATGCTTGTACATAAAAAGAGAGCGGAAACTGATGCAATCATGGTAGGCAGGCGGACAGCATTGTTGGACAATCCGTCGCTGACAGTCCGCAACTGGTACGGCCGGAATCCGGTACGCATCGTTTTGGACCGTGCATTGTCTCTTCCCCACAGCCTGCGTCTGTTTGACGGAGAAGTACCCACCATCGTATTTACAGCAGAAAAACATCCGGACAAGAAGAACGTCACATACCGCACGATTGAATTCACACAGGATATTCTGCCACAGATCATGAAAGTGCTATATCAACAAAAAATACAGTCCTTACTGGTAGAGGGAGGAAGTCAGCTGCTCCAATCATTTATTGATGCCGAACTATGGGATGAAGTATATATTGAGAAATGTCCGTGCAAGCTGAATTCCGGTGTTAAAGCACCTGAAATAAGCGATAATTTTAGTTATTCGACTGAAAAACACTTCGACAGACAGATTTGGCATTATGTTTTCGAGAAATAGCTAAAATAGTTCTATTCAAGGGGTTCTACGTCGATAAAAACAGCGTTATTATCTATAATTTTATATAAAACTTCCCCTTAATGTTCTATATCGGAAAAAATGTTCCTATTTTTGCAACTTGTAAATAAACACAATCTTTCAAATGAGAATAAAGTTTTTATCAATCATTGCGAGTTTTTTCATGGTGTCATTCGTTATTACGTCTTGCCTTGACAATGATAACGAAGTCAATTATAGTCCGGATGCGACTATACGCGCATTTGAACTTGACACTATAGGTTATGGGGTAAACTATAAATTCACAATTGACCAAGTTAGTTGTTTAATATATAATGTGGATTCACTGCCTGTCAATGCTGACACGATCATTAATAGTATTCTGATCAAGACGCTGACAACAGCATCCGGTATCGTGACGATGAAAGATCAGAACGATCAGGATTCAATCGTTAATATTAACGACTCTATTGACCTGACTAAGTATGTAAATGCAACCGAGAAAAACAACTTTCTGGTACTGAAGGTATGGGCACCGAATATGGAGGTTCAGAATGAGTATAAAGTTAATATACGGATGCATACGATGGTTCCCGATTCACTCAGTTGGGGAAAAGACCCTATAGCGAACAATCCCGTGAGGAACACTGCTGAAAAACAAAAGGTAGTAACGCTTGGGGACAAGATATTATTATTCGCTCAAAACAATGAAATTTACAGTACAGCAATACCGGCAGGCTCTCCTACTGATCGTTTAAACTATGGTCAAAAATGGGATAAAGAACTACTGGCAAACTTCCTGATGGTGCTGATGTTACCTCCATTATCCGATTCGTTGACAAGTTATATTTACTTACTAAGAATAAGGAAGTATATAATTCCAATGACGGTTTGACTTGGACAAAAGATGAAGTACTCAATTCCGATGGCGTTTCCGTTACTAATCTGATAACCAGTTTTTCTGACAGTGATGGCAGTAACCATAAAAAGATAAATGGAATAGCAGGTATAGTAGAAATCAATGGAGAGAAATATTTCAGTTTTGCAGAGAAAGATGTAACATGGGAGAAAGATATAGACAAATTAACAGTTGTTCCTGCAGAGTTCCCGATAAACAACCTGTCAGCCGATGTATATGCAACTGAAAGCGGAACGTTGAATGCAATCGTTGTGGGTAATACAGAAGACGGTTTAGACAATGACACAGCTACAGTCGTTTGGGCTTCAGAAGATGGTAAAGCCTGGATTCCAATGGAGATTCCATCAAATAACAACTGTCCGAAATTAGTAGACCCGTCTATTATACATTATAACGACGCATTTTACATTTGTGGAAAAGAAACTAAAGATGATGCTAAGGGATTCCAGAAATTCTATACCTCCCCGACATTACTTGTATGGAAAGGGGTAGACAGAATGTTCATGCTTCCCGGAATTCTTCCTCCGGTGAAACTTGAAGGAGGAGTAACACAACATCCTTCTCTTCACGAATCCAGCTTCAAGGGAAAAGAAGTAAACTACACAATGGTAGTTGACAGAAACCATTATATATGGATGGTAGGTGGTCAAGGTATTGACAAAATCTGGCGTGGTAGAGTTAATAAACTCGGATTTCTAATACAGTAATAAGAAGTAGTTAAATACGAACCTTATAATCAAAACATGTCCTATATAGAGAAAATAGACAAAAATCGGATTCCCCAGCACATAGCCATCATTATGGATGGGAATGGGAGATGGGCTAAACAGCGGGGAAAAGAACGAACTTACGGTCACCAGGCAGGCGCAGAAACGGTACATAAAATTATCGAGGATGCTGCACGTCTGGGGGTTAAATATCTGACTTTATATACTTTCTCCACCGAGAATTGGAATCGTCCGCAGGAAGAAGTAGCAGCTTTAATGAATCTATTGGTGGATTCTATCGAAGAAGAAACGTTGATGAAGAACAATATTCGTTTCCGCATTATTGGTGATATTAAGAAATTACCTGCAGAAGTGCAGGAAGGTCTGTCAAGATGTATAGAACACACAGCTAATAATACAGGAACCTGCCTGGTACTGGCACTCAGCTACTCTTCCCGCTGGGAAATGACTGAAGCAGTCCGACAGATTGCAACGCTTGCAAAAACGGGAGAAATATCTCCCGAACAAATAACAGATGAATACATAACTGCTCATCTGACCACAAACTTTATGCCCGATCCGGATTTACTGATCCGCACGGGAGGAGAAATCCGACTAAGCAACTACCTGCTATGGCAATGTGCTTATTCGGAGCTTTATTTTTGTGATACATTCTGGCCGGACTTCGATAAAGAAGAATTCTGTAAAGCCATTTATGAGTATCAGCAAAGAGAGCGCCGGTTCGGCAAAACGAGTGAACAAATCAGCTAACATAATTCGAAACTTCAAATTATAACATAAATGCATTATCGTATTTCCTTTATATTCGTAACGTTTATCTGCCTGTTCTGCTTTGCAGCCACGGGCTTTACGCAGAATACCAACACTGACGAAGACTCTAAGCCAGTCATCTTATACTCAGGAACGCCTAAAAAGTATGAGATAGCAGACATCAAGGTTGAAAGGCGTGAAGAATTATGAAGACTATGTGTTAATCGGATTATCCGGACTGTCCGTTGGACAGACGATTACCGTGCCGGGTGATGAGATTACCGGAGCAATCAAGCGCTACTGGAAACATGGTTTGTTCTCTAACGTACAGATTACTGCCGAAAAGATAGAAGGCAACAAGATTTGGTTAAAAATCAGTCTGACACAACGTCCCCGTATTGCGGATGTACGCTATCATGGTGTGAAGAAGTCAGAACGTACAGACCTTGAAAGCAAACTGGGTATGGTAAAAGGTATGCAGATCACTCCGAATACCGTTGACCGTGCAAAGACATTGATCAAACGTTATTTTGACGATAAAGGCTTTAAGAATGCAGAAGTGATTATCGCGCAAAAGGACGATCCATCTAACGAAAATCAGGTGATTGTTGACATTGATATCGACAAGAAGGAAAAGATTAAAGTGCACGCTATCCATATCACCGGAAACTCGGCCATCAAAACATCCAAGCTGAAGAAAGTAATGAAGAAGACCAATGAAAAAGGCAAACTTCTGAATCTGTTCCGCACCAAGAAATTTGTTCCGGAAAACTTTGAAGCAGATAAGCAGCTGATCATAGATAAGTATAACGAGCTGGGATATCGTGATGCAATGATCGTAAAGGACAGTGTAGCACAATACGACGAAAAGACGGTAGATGTATATATGGATATAGACGAAGGTCAGAAATATTACCTTCGTAATGTAACATGGGTAGGTAACACACTGTATCCTTCAGAACAGCTGAACTTCCTGCTCCGCATGAAGAAGGGTGATGTTTACAACCAGAAGTTGCTGGGAGAACGTACCTCTACAGATGACGACGCAATCGGTAACTTATATTACAATAACGGTTATTTGTTCTACAATCTTGATCCGGTAGAAGTAAATATCGTCGGTGACTCCATCGACCTCGAAATGAGAATCTATGAAGGCCGTCAGGCTACGATTAACAAGATCAACATCAGCGGTAACGACCGTCTGTATGAAAACGTAGTTCGTCGTGAGCTTCGTATTCGTCCGGGACAGCTGTTCAGCAAGGATGACCTGATGCGTTCATTACGTGAAATCCAGCAGATGGGACACTTTGACCCTGAAAAACTGCAGCCGGATATTCAGCCGGACCCTGTAAACGGAACAGTTGATATAGGTCTGCCTTTGACATCTAAAGCCAATGACCAGGTAGAATTCTCTGCCGGTTGGGGACAAACAGGTATCATCGGTAAGCTGAGTCTGAAATTTACCAACTTCTCTGTTGCCAACTTGCTGCGTCCGGGTGAAAACTACCGTGGTATCCTGCCGCAAGGTGACGGACAGACATTGACCATCAGCGGTCAGACGAATGCTAAATACTATCAGTCATATAGTATCTCATTCTTCGATCCTTGGTTTGGAGGTAAACGCCCGAACTCACTTTCCGTATCGGCTTTCTTCTCAGTTCAGACTGACATCAGCAGCCGTTACTACAACTCGAGCTATTTCAACAACTATTACAATAGTATGTATAGCGGTTATGGTGGCTATGGTATGTACAACTATGGCAATTACAACAACTATGAGAACTACTATGACCCCGACAAGTCTATCAAGATGTGGGGACTTTCTCTAGGTTGGGGTAAGCGTCTGAAATGGCCGGATGACTACTTTACTTTGTCTGCAGAGCTAGCTTACCAACGCTACAACCTGAAAGACTGGCAGTATTTCCCGGTAACCAACGGTAAATGTAATGACCTCAGCCTTTCATTGACTTTGGCACGTAACTCTATTGACAACCCGATCTTCCCACGTACAGGTTCGGACTTTCTCGCTGTCAGTTCAGCTTACTCCTCCGTACTCATTGTTTGATGGTAAAGACTATAAAGGTTATTTCTACGATCCAACAGATGATAGGGGTATTACCCAAGATAATATGAATAAACTTCATAGATGGGTTGAATACCACAAATGGAAATTTAAAGCCAAAACATATACTCCGTTGATGGATTATATCGCACATCCTAAGTGTCTGGTATTGATGACACGTACAGAATTTGGGTTGTTAGGGCACTATAACAAATATAAGAAATCGCCATTCGGGTACATTCGACGTAGGTGGTGACGGTATGACTGGTTACTCAAGTTATGCAACAGAAAGTATTGCATTGCGTGGTTATGAAAACAGTTCATTGACACCATATGGAAAAGAAGGGTATGCTTATGCACGCCTCGGCATCGAATTAAGATATCCGTTGATGCTGGAAACAAGTACTAACATTTATGTGTTAGGTTTCTTGGAGGCTGGTAACGCATGGCATGATATCTCAAAATTCAATCCGTTTGATTTGAAACGTTCTGCCGGTATCGGTGTTCGTATCTTCTTGCCGATGATTGGTATGATGGGTATCGACTGGGGTTACGGTTTCGACAAGATAAATGGTAGTAAGGAATACGGCGGCAGCCAGTTCCACTTTATCTTAGGACAAGAATTCTAATATAAAACTAAAACTAAACGTCATGAGAAAGTCTGTTCTATCCATTATGTTACTGTTTGCCATCAGTATGGCAGCTAGTGCACAAAAATTTGCATTGATCGATACGGAATATATTCTGAAAAATATTCCGGCATATCAAAGCGCTAATGAGCAATTGCAGGAAGCTACGAAGAAATATCAAAGCGAAGTGGAGGTAATTGCCAAGGAAGCACAGAAGATGTTCCAGGACTATCAAGCTCAGTCCTCTACTCTCTCTGCGGCTCAGAAGACTAAGAAGGAAGATGAAATTGTAGCGAAAGAGAAATCCGCTGCCGAACTGAAGCGCAAATACTTCGGTCCGGAAGGCGAATTGGCTAAGATGCAGGAGAAGCTGATTAATCCTATTCAGGATGAAATATATGGTGCTGTAAAGGAACTGTCGCAACTACACGGATACGACCTTGTACTCGACAGAGCCTCTGCTGCAGGCATCATTTTTGCCAATCCACGTATTGATATTAGTGATGAAGTGCTGAGAAAATTAGGATATTCAAATTAATTTCATACATTTGCATCGAAAATAACTAAAAATCATTCAAATAAATTATAGAACTATGACTAAAAAAAATTGCACTTGTATTGATGCTTGCACTCCCAATGGGTGTATTTGCACAAAATCTGAAATTCGGTCATATTAATGCCCAAGAAATCGTTTCAGCAATGCCTGAATTTGCTAAGGCACAATCTGATATTG
>ENA-OQJP01000352-OQJP01000352.1-human-gut-metagenome-genome-assembly--contig:-NODE-352-length-13826-cov-2.733922_pt1 | contig 13826 bp, 18 predicted proteins | sample MGYA00242611_ERZ504778 | MGnify/ENA primary metagenome ERZ504778 (study PRJEB26092, sample SAMD00036349) | human gut metagenome | host: Homo sapiens | study: EMG produced TPA metagenomics assembly of...
CAGAATAATAAAGTACACAAAGAAGCGCTACCAACCACGAATCCGCCACTGGACAAAATAGTACCGAGATCGCTGATCTTGAACGGATCGTCTTTCTCCTCAGCCTCACCCGTCTGCTCGTCAAGTTTCTTATCCATGAAGAAGTAGACAATAAACATAATAAGTGCGATAAGCAATAGCACAACACCAAATGCCACTGAACGGGAAACATCAATAACACCCCCTAATTTAGCAAATACCGGAGAGAAAATCATGCAAGTGGCAACTCCCAAACGGGCAAGCGCCATTTCAGACCCCATAGCAAGCGCCATTTCACGGCCTTTGAACCACTTAACGATACCGCGAGACACCGTAATACCCGCCATCTCGACACCGCAACCGAAAATCATGAAACCTATTGCCGCAAATTTAGCTGATGCCGGCATACCTCTATAGAATGGAGAGATACCCAACTCATCGAAACCGGGAATATAATTCAGGTTGTTGGTAAACCAAGTTTGAAGTCCACTTCCCTGAAAAGCGTCTGTCACCGCATACCAATTGATGGTAGCTCCGACAAGCATCACAGCACCGGAAAGAATTGCAGTAAAACGTACACCCATTTTATCGAGGATAATACCTGCGAAAATAAGGAAAATACGAATACATTAAGGAATGTCTCAGACCCCTGCATTGTACCGAATGCTGTAGAATCCCAGCCACGCGTGGACTGCATCAAGTCTTTAATAGGTGAAAGTATGTCCATAAAAATATATGAACAGAACATAGCAAATGCTAAAAGCAGCAATACCAACCAACGCATACCTGCCGAATCGCGTAGCGTCTGGTGAATTTTGTCAGTAGTTGTCATTATAATATTATAATATGGTTTATAATTTCAAATGAATCTTATCTGGCTACAAAAATAACCAAATATAAAAAGACTATAAATAAAAACAGGCAGAATTGTACAACATAAAATTGTACAACTCCACCTGTCAAGAAATTACAGTTATTTCTCAAAATTAATTTCCAGCCGGTTCTGCAGCATCCGTAGCAGCAGGAGCTGTTGTTGCAGGAGCTGCTTCAGCCGGTTGCTCAGCTTTCGGAGCAGCTGTACCTACGGGCATATTGTACGGGTTCGTCTTCTCTTCTTGCTGTGCCTGTTCCAAAATCACATCACCGCCTTTGTGAGAAGCAGAAGGGATAACGTAAGCGGAAGCAACACTCATCACCACCAAAAACACAGCGAGACTCCATGTTGCCTTTTCCAGAAAGTCAGTAGTCTTGCGTACACCCATGATTTGATTGGATGATGAGAAACCCGAAGCCAGACCACCGCCTTTGGAATTCTGAATCAACACAATGAAACACATCAATATGGATGCGATCACCATTAAGATAACTAATAATAAATACATTTTGTTATTTTGATTTAGCGTTAATAATCAATTTCTCCAAAAATCTGATTTGGTCTGCAAAGTAAGCATTTTTTTTGGATAATTCAAACTTAATTTTTTAATAATTTCAAGTGCTTTATCATATCTGTGCTGTTTAATATAGATTTTAGCCAAAGTTTCTGTAAAACAGCTATCATCCACATCTTCCTGACGAATCTGTCCATCATCATTTTCATCGTCTTCGGAAGTAGAATATTCGTTTTTTGAAAGGGAAGCGGAGAAAGTCTCTTTTTGCTCGGAAATCACTTCCTTATCTTCAAGAGATGCCTCCTTTTCTTCCGGAGATACGAGAACTTTCTCAGGACATACCGATCTTTCAAATACAGATGATTCCGACGACTCGCTCTTACGTATAAATCCATCTATCAGTTCGTGTCCGCGCAGTTTAGGGACTTCCTTCCCACCGGTTGGTTCAGAATCATTCTGTCCGTCATCCTGCAACAGATAAGTTGTGTAATCCATTGCATAATCCAATTCTGTAACCTGCGAATGCTCTTCGGGAACTGTTGCCAGAAAAGCATCTATCAAAGAGAGTGTACGGTCTACATTAGGTTCTTCTTCCGGCACTTTGGAAGAAAGTAAAGGTGACTTTTGTGATTTCAACCTATAGCGGTCACCTTCTATCAAATAAACAATACACGTCTGTCTGCCACATACAGAACAGCCTTACGCAGCTCTGCTCCGAATGTGACATCGTGCAGCAAATATAGATTCTTAAGATACAGCAGCCGAAGCGACTGAAAATAGGGATAACGGACCAGCAGAGTACGAAGCTCGTACAAAGTATCCTTGTTCAACATTTCAGGATGCTGTATCCATTGTTGCAAATAGGCAGAAGTCATTCCTCAATTACCAGTTAGCTACGGTTGAATTAAATATTTGTTCTGTGATATCCTTTATCATTTTACTTATCAGATCATCCTGCACATCAGTCAGCAGCAAGGAGGAATCATAAGTCTGGAAAGCGGAAAACTGTTGTTCAAAATCTTCCTCATGATTGGTATTGTTTACATAACGCACGTTTACGGTCATAGTCAGCTTCACTTTAGAAGAATAGCCATCAGCTGCTACAGCTTCATTGTATTGGTTATAACCCGTTATCTCACCGTCTATTTCCAGATCGCCGTTGGCATTCACCAATTGCAAACGTGTTTGCTGGATAAACATATCCTTAAGTTTCTGGTTAAACTCCGTAGTCATGGGAGCATACACGTACTCGGCACGATTAGGAAATTCGGCAATTGTAATAGTCTTCACTTTGCTGTAATCAATAGAACTTATCGGAGCAAGTCCCATAGAGATGCGGCAGGAAACTACCACGCACACCAAACCTGCTAACGCCGATATCAACGTTATTTCTAATCCAATCCATATTCTTTATCTTTCTGTATAGCGTACGCTCCGATATATTCAAATCTTTAGCCGCACTTTTTGCGCTTTCCGTGATGCTTTTCAAGTGCCTTGCGTATCATTTCTTTTCCACTTCATCCAATGAGAGAGATTCTTCAACATACTCTTCCGTGTCTTGAATATCCTCATCTACTTCCTGAGCTGATTTCACGGAAGGGTGTATTATAGTAGGCACTCCGGCAGCAGGTACTGAAGCTACTACCGCTGGAGCAGATGCATAATAAGCAGTAGGTGTCGCACCCTGATTTCCCATAGTTGCCCGTTCGGTCATAATTTCGTGTACCAGTTTTTTCAATTCGGTGACATCCTGGCGCATGTCAAAAAGCACCTGATACAGTATTTCGCGTTCGCTTTCAAAACTTTTACTTTCATTCTTTACACCAAACAAGGCAGGCAGGCGCTGCACATTGCTCTGTTCGGGCAGGTAATTCTTCAAAATAGAAGCGTTGATTTCACGATTGGTTTCAATAATGGAAATCTGTTCCGTTATATTCTTCAACTGACGCACATTACCGGGCCATGGATATGTCAGCAGCACTTGTTTGGCATCATCAGTCAGCTGAATGGCAGGCATACGATACTTTTCGGCAAAGTCTGATGCAAACTTGCGGAACAGTAACACAACATCCTCTCCACGTTCGCGTAAAGCCGGCACCGGAATAGGCACCGTATTAAGACGGTAGTATAAATCTTCGCGGAAACGCCCGTCAGCAATTGCTTGTGTAAGATTCACATTGGTAGCAGCAACAATACGTACATTCGTTTTTTCAACTTTAGACGAACCGACTTTAATAAACTCACCTGTCTCAAGCACCCGAAGCAAACGAGCTTGTGTAGGCATAGGAAGCTCCCCCACCTCATCAAGAAAAATGGTACCGCCGTCAGCCTCGCCAAAATACCCTTTACGTTCGCCGATAGCACCAGTAAAAGCGCCTTTTTCATGGCCGAACAGTTCCGAATCAATCGTTCCTTCGGGGATAGCCCCGCAGTTTACAGCGATATATTGTCCGTGCTTTCTGCGGCTGTATTGATGGATAATCTGCGGAAAACTCTCCTTACCCACACCACTCTCTCCGGTAATCAGCACCGACAAATCAGTAGGAGCTACCTGAATGGCGATATCAATAGCACGCATCAATGCCTCGTTATTGCCAATAATACCAAAACGCAGTTTTACTTGTTGTATTTCTGCTTTCGTCATACTACAAATCCTCTTCTGTACTATCAAGTTTCAGCTTATCGCTGTCGTCACGTCTTTCGTAATATTGTTTCCTCAGGGGATTGGCATGTGCTTCCTGCTCGCGCATACGGTTACGGAACACATCGATTGCCACATAGACAGCCTGCCGGAAAGAATCTTCGGAAGCGATCCCTTTTCCTGCAATATCATAAGCCGTGCCATGCGCCGGTGAAGTACGCACTACCGGAAGACCGGCCGTATAGTTTACACCTTCATCCATAGCCAAAGATTTAAAAGGAGCAAGTCCCTGATCGTGATACATTGCTAGTATACCGTCAAAATGAGTAAAGTTACCGGAACCCATAAAGCCGTCAGCCGGATAAGGGCCATAACACAATATGCCTTTCCCCGCCAATTCTTTAATGGCAGGGATGATTACTTCCTGCTCTTCCGTACCCAATAAGCCTTCATCACCGGCATGTGGATTCAGGGAAAGTACAGCAATACGCGGTGCTCCGATACCAAAGTCCTGCTTCAACGCACGGTTAAAAACGAGCAGTTTCTCCTGTATCAACTCTTTCGTTATAGTCGATGCTATCTCCCGTACAGGAATGTGTCCTGTCACTAATGCCACCCGTAAATCATCTTTCATCAGAATCATCAAAGCTTTTCCGCCATCACCCAACTTCTCTTCGATATACTCCGTATGTCCGGGAAAAGTAGAATTCTTCCGACTGAATAGTGTGCTTATTGATAGGAGCCGTAACAATAACATCAATCAGCCCCGCTTTGTATTCTTCAATTGCCTTCTCCAAAGCGCCAAGAGCAGCTTTACCAGCCTCCGGATCAGGTTTGGAAAACTCAACTTTTACTTCATCGTCCGTACAGTTCACTACACTCAGACGATTGGGGACAGCTTCCGATGCCGAGTTCACAATACTGAAATTAGTCGGCAAGTCCAATGACTTGCGGTGATAAGCAGCTACTTTGGGTGAACCGTAAATAATCGGGGTACATAACTCCAACATCATCGGATCCGAAAATGTTTTCAAAATCACTTCATACCCAACTCCGTTTATGTCTCCCTGAGTTATACCGACTCTTATTTTATTATCTTCCATCCTTATTTTTCTGTTTTAGTAGAATCTTTTTTGTTACTGCCAAAGGCATCTCATTTCCTTCCTGTTTGCTTCCGGGCAATTTAAGCGTATACAATGACGCTTCCATCTGACGTACCAGATTACGTTTCATCTTATCGGGTGAATACACAAATATCTCGGATACGATAATGCGCTGATTAACTTTATCCAAACGGACATGAGATACATACGGACCACCCATAAAATCGCCTTTCACATGCCACAAGCCACGAGCTTCCAATGCATATTCGTCCTGTACATTGATAGGACGTACGTCTGTCATCAATGAATCGGTTTCCATATACATACCCTCCCTTGCACCAGGAATATTAATCTTCATCACAGAGTCACGCTTATGCACGAAATACTCTTTCGTAAATGTATCCTTGTCGGTATAAGGATAGGAATAGATAACAAAATTTTGATCACCTGTAGCAGCATTCGTACCTGCCCAAAAGAAGTTTTCTCCCTGCTTAGTCGCCGTCAGTTCACCCGGAACCCATACGTCACAATCGAACATACTCTTTACTTTCGTAGAAACATAGTCACTGTGTTTGTTTTCCAGCACTGCAATCTGGCGGTTCATTTCAGCACGGGTAAAGAAATCCACAATTACTTGCCTGTTCTCCTCGACAAACTTCTCAAAAGAGGCTTCATCCGGTGCCTGAATAGTCAGGATAGATTGAGGTGCAGCATATACATTCTTCGCATATTTGAACTTAGGCTGTGTATACAGATCTTTGTTCACCTCAACAATGATAATATTGCGGATCAACTTCAATGTAGAGTCATAGTTTGCCGGAGAAGTATACATAATACGGAATGAACGTTCCGACTGGGGAAGCCCAGGTACGTCAGAATCAAGTACATCATAGAGAGCACGACCGGCAGGACGCTCCCACAACCCTTGGTCAATCACTACCAAAATTTCATACGCCCGACCACTGGATGTCGGAGTAAACACACCCTTCTTGCCATTACCACATGCTGAAAACAATGCAGTTATCAGGGCCATACTCAAATAAAACAGGTGTTTCTTCATACATTTATATGTTTTAGTTATTACAAAACTACGAAAAAAGGCGTATAAGCTTGGCGTCAAAGTTAATAATTTATATTAATTCTTCTTTATTCTCTTCCTGTTTAGCAGTCGAAAGCATACCGCATGCGGCAAATATATCCTCACCGCGCGAAGCACGAATCGTAGTAAACAGTCCATGCGATGTCAGATAATCACGGAATGCTGTCATTGTCTCCATATCAGCACCTTCCAGATTAACTCCCGGAATAGCATGAAAACGAATCAAATTGATACGGCAGTCCAGCCCCCGCAATAATTTCAACAACTCCTTGGCATACAACAAAGAATCATTCACTCCTTTAAAAACAATATACTCGAAAGATAGTCTGCGCTGTTTACTAAAATCATAGTTTCTTAACAAATCTACAATCTCAGTAATGGAAAAAGCCTTTTCGGCAGGCATCAGTTCACGTCGTTGCAAAGGCACGGGCGAGTGCAGGCTGACTGCCAAATGACAGTCTGATTCTTCAATGAAACGCTGCAACCCCTTACGAAGCCCGACAGAAGAGAGTGTAATCCGCTTCGGACTCCAACCGTATCCATAGGATGATGTCATTACTTCCAGCGCCTTCAAAACTTCATCAAGGTTATCCAACGGTTCTCCCATACCCATCATCACCACATTGGTCAGTTTATCCCGTTCGGGCAAAGAATTTATCTGATTAATAATCTGATTAGCGGTCAGATTGGCGGTGAAACCCTGCTTACCTGTCATACAGAACTTACAGTTCATCTTACATCCCACCTGGGAAGATACACACAACGTAGCCCTATCTTCATCCGGAATGTAAACGGCTTCAACATAATGTCCCTCTCCGGCACGGTAAAGATACTTCACGGTACCGTCTACCGACCGCATGGCATCCACTGGTACTTCACATCCTACTTCGTATATCTCTTTCAACAGAGCCCGATGTCTTAACGACAAGTTTGTCATTTCGTCTATGGAAGCTACTTTCTTGTCATATAGCCACGCAGCAATCTGCTTGGCCGCAAATCCTGGCAGCCCCAGATTCTTTACGACCGTCTGAAGCTCGGTTAATGTAAGGCCTAAAAGAGGTTGTTTCATTCTAACTGTATATTTACGATAAAAGATAGTTTATTTACTGATAAATTATCCTTTGCAAAGGTAGGAATAAAGTTGCACAAATGAAAAAAGCCGTTCGACATTTATCGAACGGCTTCCCCAAGTATATAAAATTATTCTACTTTTATATTATTAGAAATACAGATAACGGCTATCTTTCACATTGGCATTCAAGTATAAATCATTCATGAACTGATTTGCTATACGTGCATGCATACCTTCCAATGTAGCTTCTTCCGTTTCCTGGTTATAAGTTTCATTCAGTTTTCCTTAGCATAAGGTTGAAGAACAAATACACCACCATTACCCTTGATAGGTGCGCTCAACTTGTTTAATTCAGCAATTGAAGCATATGCCCCTACCAAAGGTTCGCTACTACGCAATGCCGGGACATAGGCCGGAGCAGCGAAGTAACATGCTTTACGGAGTCACTCACTGCATTTGCCATATTCTTATATTGGTCAAAAGTCGTTGCACCAGCAGCTTTCATATCAGCCATTGATTTTCTCTGCTTTCTTATCACGTAAGAATTTCGCTTCTCAACTGTTCTTGTACCATAGACAACGGACGGTAACCTTCAGGAATGATATTCGTAACAGCCACCACCATCATATGGTCACTTTCGCCACATTCATACAGACCTGAAACCTCACCTGCTTTTGCTGCAAATGCCCATCTCAAAGCTTCTTTTCGTACCTTTCACACCTCCGATAGCGTGCTCCGAACTGTACAAGTCAGTTCTATCCAGCAGTCTGTACCCTGCATCTTCTGCATTGGCAACCAATTTGTCCAAAGTATTGTTAGCTGCAATGAACTGACTGAAGTCATTGTATGCCTTGCTATAAGTTTCCTTACTGAATTCAACCGGACGCTTGATAACGGCTACTTTATATTTATCTTTCACAGCTTTTTTATTCATCACTTGCAAGATAACGTTTGCCTGTCCCAAAGCGAGGTTAGCCAACTCATTCTGACCCAAAGTAGTGATGGCTGCAATATACTTCAAATTATCACCGTCCACTTGAGCACCTTCATAGTTGGCAGAAGAAATCCATGTTGCCTCACCTGTCTGACCGTACTTCTTGGCAATTTCGGCAAAGTCTGCACCGCCTTTAATGGCTGTGTAGATACTGTCAGCCAAAGTCTTGGTCTTGGCAGCATCTTCTGCAACCACTTGAATCTGACGATATTGAATGGAGTCAGGCATAGCAGCAGAGGCCAGTTTCTTGAAAGAATTGATTGTATTGTCCGATGCATTATAGTAAGGACCATATACACCACCTACCTTTACAGAATCCAAACGGGCAACAACGTCAGCAGGCAGCGCCTTGTCTGTATAGAATAAGTCAACATATTGCTGAGTAGAACCGGTTGAGCGAATGAAGTTTGAATAATCGGAAGGATTCTCAGCCAGCTGCGCAGTATATTCCTCCACTTCTTTCTGAATATCGGCTTTGTCTTCCGGACTTGCAGTAACCTGCACATCAATATACTTGATGTTACGGGTTTCCACATATTGTCTGAATTGCTCTTTTTTCTTGTTATAAGCATCTTTCAGTTCGGATTCCTTAATAACAATTGTAGAATCTACAATAGAGGAATAAGGAACGGCTGCCAACAACAAGTCAGACTGGTCTACACGTGCATTGAAAGCATCTTCCGCTTCAACAGGATTAGAGAACAGAGACTTCGTAATCAAAGCCTGATATTTCTCCTGCAAACGAGCCTGTATAAGTGACTTCTCCACAAAACTCCAAAAGTTATACATGGAATTGTAATACTCCGCATATTGAGCCGGCATCTGAGCCTTGTTCATCTTAGAGTAATCCACCAAGAATTTCTTCAACATATCTTTGTCGAAAGCACCGGTCTGCGGGTTACGGAACGGAGTCTGCTGCAACATCGGATGTACACCGGCATCAATGATAGCCTGGAGTTCCGCTTTAGAAACAGTCAAACCCAACTTTTCAGCTTCGTTCTCAATCAGTTTATTGTTTACGTATGCTCTCCAGACTTCATCCTTAATCTGATTGGTTTGTTCATCGCTCAACGCGTTCAAGCCGCTGGAGAATTTCACTACTTCCGTATATTCCTCTACCAATGCCTGAAAATCCTGAGCGGAAATTGTTTCCCCGTTCACTTCTCCTACATCTTGTGACTGGTGCGGCTGAAGTACTTTCCACGCGTCTCCCGCGATGAAGGCAAACAGCGCCAGACCAATAACAATCACCAATAAGGGCCCTTTAGACCGAATGTTTTGTAATGTTGCCATTTTAGTTAATATGAATTATTTGTTTATTATTATTTTCTATTCAATGTTCTTTTTAGCGCACGAAGATACAAAAAATGCTAATACGCATCTATTTATTCTTTAAAAATTTACGCTGAAACGAAATTATTCCGTGACTTTCAACCGTACCAATTCTATTTTAGTGGCTGTCACCTTAATTATCTTAAACTGATATTTGTCAACGGCTATCACTTCATGCAGTTTCGGGAAACTTTGATAACGGTTCAGAATCAGTCCGCCTATCGTAAGATATTCATCCGATTCGGGCAGTTCAAGATTGAACGTTTCATTTACCTTCTCTATTTCAAGACGTGCGGACAGCACATATTCATGTTCGCCAATTTGTTTACAGATGTAGGAAGTGTTGTCGTGCTCGTCCTCAATATCCCCGAATATTTCTTCAACCAAATCTTCCAGTGAAACAATACCGGATGTACCTCCAAATTCATCTACCACAACAGCAATTGTTTTTTTCTGTTGCATAAAAAGTTTCATCAATTTATGTGCCGCCATCGTTTCGGGCACAATGGGTACTTCCTTGACATTATTTCTCCAGTCCGCCGGATTTCTGAACATTTCAGACGAATGAATATAGCCGATTACGTTATCTATATTCCCATCGTACACAATAATTTTTGGAGATACCCGACTCCACAAACACGTTCTTCAAGTCTTCGAGCGAGGCCGTCACATCCACTGCCACCACTTCCGTACGGGGAACAATACAATCGCGTATTTTTATATTAGAAAAATCAAGTGCATTCTGAAAGATTTTTCACTTCCGCATCCAACTCTTCCTCATTAGCTGCATTCTCTATACCCGACTGCACGAAATAATCCAAATCGACTTTGCCGAATGCCTTATCGGACGCTTCCTTATTTATCCTCATGCCAAAATAAGCGCAAAAAGAGATAAGACAGTCCGGAAGCAAACTTTGATATGGGAAACAGAATAACATAGCAGACAAACAAAGGTATAGCAAATACCCTCAATACCAGATTCGGGTTAATCTTGAACAGCGTCTTCGGAAGAAAACTCGCCCGTTACAAGAATAACAAGAGTGGATATGATAGTCTGCACCAGCACCATTACAAAATGATTATCAATCATACCGCCAGCAGATTCACCTCGATAATCTGTGCCATAAGGATACCATAAATAACCAGCGCGATATTATTTCCCACCAGCATGGTGGAAATAAAATTATTCGGATTGCGGAAGAAACAAGAAAGGATGCTTGACGTAATCCCCGGTTTCCGCTCCATCTCAAAACGGAGTTTGTCTACGGAAACAAAAGCAATCTCCATCCCCGAAAAAAAAGCGGAGAAAGCCATGGTTATCAATAAGTAAATTATAGTGCTCATCATATTATTTGATGCTGTCTGTTTTCAACGTATCAGAAGGGGTGACACTGTCCTCATCCACATAAAAGATACCTTCCGTCTTGAAAAAACGGTATTTTGTCAATTGCTCATTTGATTCAAACCAATGGCATAAATTATCTGGTCGGGTTGTTCTATACGCACCCGCTGATCGGAATAGACACGTTTTTTATTCTGATCCCAATACAGCAACTCCGTATCGAATTTTTCTCCTTTCAGGTTCTGTATGTGTACATTTCCTATCAGCTTCCACAACTCTTTTTTATTATAGTAATAAGCCGTATCGGCCTTGATACTGGCTTCAGTATGGAACAAAGAATCGAATTTTTCCAGATATATACCTTTTTCAAACGCCCAATAAGGTGGTTTCTTACGGTCGTAAATCAACCACTCCGCCGTATTGACCCGATAACGGGTAATACCCGAATCGGAAATCAGCGTTGTTACCCCTTTAGTATCCATAACCGGCAACGAATCACGTTCGGTAATGGCAGCTCCCATCTCTTTTTTACGTCCGGAACAGGAAGAAAATAAAAGAAGCATAACCATCACCCTCAGGGCAATGGTTATGCTCATATTTTTATGTCCGACAACGTTAGGTTGTAGCGACATATTCTTATCTAATGGTTGTAGACTCACCTATCCAGCCGCCAATCGTAATACGGTCACCGGCTTTGTAACCCAACATAAAGAGGTCTTTTGCCTGCGGAGTATGACGTGCATAGGTTGCAATCAGTTCATTAACCTTATCTGTAACACTCGGATCTACGGCTTTAGCACGTTGAAGTTTATCAATAACTACATAGTAAGTACATCTGTTCAATGCAGGCTCATCACTCCAGTTGGGATTTGAACCGTACATTTGAGCCAGCAGAATATAGGGTTCGCCATAGTTTTCATTAAAGCTGATTGCTTTCTGGGCATAAGTTCTTGCCTGAGACAGTTTCTTAGCCTGCCACAAAGCTGCAGCGGTAGCATAAGCCATTTCAGATTTCTTTGCATTATCGGTTTCCATGCCCAATGCTTCATCGAAATACTTCACCGCAGTGTCATAATCACCTTTTTTATAGTACATATATGCTACACCTACAGCTGCATCAGCAGTCGGATTAACACGATACAAATAATCGGAAGCTTTGAAGTATGCCTCACATTCATTACACTTCATCATCTTCAGAATAGTGATGGTCTTCTTCAGGAAAGCAGAGTCTGCCTTATTTTCTTCAACTTTCGGACCGTAGATATTCTGCAATGATTCACAATCAGCTACACCGCTGTTAACGAACATAGCTACCAAATTATCCTTGATTGTTTGCAAAACAGCTTTTTCTTTGCATTATCCTCTGCTGCAATAGCATCATCGGCGTATTGCGAAGCATTGATATAATCCTGGAAGAATTGATCTGTATGATTAGTATCTGCCTTTACTTTCTGCATGGACACATCAACAAAATAGTGCAATACAGCACCATCAGACTCACCCTTAGCGGTTTCTGCTGATTCTTTCAGCCAGGCATAAGCCTGATTCAAATCAGGAGCAGGTGCATATTGCAGATAATCCACAGCTTTTGTGCCTAATGCAGACGCAACACTCGGTACACCCTTCATCTTTGAAGCAAATTCAGGAATATACTTCATTTTCTGATCATGCACAGCCATCAGTTCATCAAACAATTTCTTATACTCTGCTGAATTACGATCCTTAATCTGACTCATCAAACCTGTAAGAATCTTCTGCGCATCGGTATAAGTGTAATATCTCAGTGTCGGACAATCTTTCAGAACTGCCATACAAGGAGCGTAAGCATCCTTGAAGTTTTTCGCTCTTACTGCCTCATGCGAGATACTACTATTGGCATTACAATCACTTTGTGCGAAAGTGCTGGTTACTCCACCCGAAAGGAGCAAAACAGCGACAAGCGTTTTAATTTTTCATTGTATTAAATTTTAGTTGTTATATTGTCTATTTTCACCATTCAGCATTAATCAACTTTCCGCTTGAAGAACCAACGTTCATTGAAAGTTACTCCAACACAGATACGCAACGTATTTTCATTCAGGAATGCGGCTGTCTTGCCTTCGGTTCTTACATACTGGGCCGAAAGGCTTAACACAGAACGCGTACGCGGAATGGGAAGTCCGAAACCGGCAGTCACCCCATATTCGTCAGCGGCACGCATACCGTTTATTTTATAATAAGGTTGGGAATAGTAAGCTCCCAAACGATATTTTACATGTGCCAAGTAGCTCCTTCCCATAGGGTTTGGAAGAAATTCAGCGCCTACAGCAATCTTGGTACGGTTACAGAAAGCATTTTTCTCATTCATATAAGTAACTGAGCTCCATTTTTGAAAAGTAAAGTCAGCCCCTACCGTCAAACGCTTGTCATACACATAGCTGAAACCAACACCCAAACTCATCGGACTACCGAAAGCGGCAACCGTATCTCTGTTATTCACAGTAGTTCCCGTTTTCTCATTTCCCAATCTATCCTCTACATATGAATCGTTGTTCAAATCATGTCCCGGCGAGAATACTATACCTAATGTAGCTTCATGTTTCTTTCCGAATACCTGCGTATACTGTGCTCCGATATCCAACTTATAGCTTTGTATAGATGTACCTGTTATCGTAGTCAGCGGCAAAGTAGACGAATTTCCCGGAAATGTTATGGCTCTTGTGTGCGTTATACCTGATGCCTGCGGACATCCAGTTATCCGGTATGGAGGTATCTCTGGTAAACGCCATGAGTCGTGAGACTATCTTGCGGCAATATCTGGACACGCTGAAGGGGCAATACTCCCATATCCTCATCGA
>ENA-OQJP01000354-OQJP01000354.1-human-gut-metagenome-genome-assembly--contig:-NODE-354-length-13803-cov-5.146388_pt1 | contig 13803 bp, 14 predicted proteins | sample MGYA00242611_ERZ504778 | MGnify/ENA primary metagenome ERZ504778 (study PRJEB26092, sample SAMD00036349) | human gut metagenome | host: Homo sapiens | study: EMG produced TPA metagenomics assembly of...
CGCTCAGCACGCAATCGCTTGCGTCCTGTGTGAATTACTTTGTTTGGAATTGTTTAACGTGTTTTTCCAACACGAAAATAGGTTCCGTTACAAGTTTTTCGATATTGTTCAATTTTCAAGGTCCTGTAGCGCCTCAGCCTTGCGGCTGACGACTTGATTATTTTATCACAGAAGTGATTTTTTGTCAAGCTCTTTTTTCGAAGTTTTTCGTGATTCAGATCTCTCTGGTGAACTTGGAGCGTTCTCGGTTTCTCGGCACTGGCCGGAACTTTCGGACGTCTATTGGTTCTTTTCACTTTACTTCCAGCTGAGACTCGGAAGTCATTCTTTCGTCTTGGCGCTTGGCGCTTGGCGCTTGGCGCTCAAGTATAATACCATACGCCGGGGCGGATGTCAACACTTTTTTGCAAGCTTTTTCAGGTTTTTTCTTCTTTCTCCAAAATTCATCTTCCAGCAGGCCCCAACCCCTCCGCTGCGGCCATGGCCGCAGCGTCTCCCCTTGCCAAGGGGAGACGAAGGTGTTATATATTATATGTACATTATAAACAAGCAGGGAGGCACCAACCATGATACTTACCGTCAATCTCGGCAACACCCACATCACCATTGGCGGCTACGAGCACGACGACCTGAAATTCTGCGGACGGCTCCACACCGACCCCGCCGCCACCGTCGATGAATACGGCCTGCGGCTGCTGAATCTGCTTTCGCTCCACGGCGCTTCGCCAGAACAAATCGAGGGCGGCATTCTGGGCAGTGTGGTGCCTGCGCTGACGGGACGGGTGCTGGCCGCTTTGCAGATGCTCTGCCCGGCGCGCATCCTGACCGTCGGGCCGGGACTCAAGAGCGGCATCCGCCTCCGGCTCGACAATCCCGCCCAGCTGGGTGCCGAACTGCTCTGCGGCGCGGTGGCCGCACTGGCTGAGGGCTCAGGGCCTCTGGTGGTCATTTCTGCCGACACAGCCATCTCCCTGATGGCCGTCAACGGAAAGCAGGAACTTGTGGGCGGCGTCATCCTGCCGGGGCCGCAGCTTTCGCTGGCCGCACTGGTGCAGAACACCGCCCAGCTTCCTCAAATCGACCTTTCCGCGCCTGCGCCCGCCTCTGTACTGGGCAAGAACACCGCCGCCTGCTTGCAGAACGGCTTTGTTCTCGGCACTGCCGGGATGCTGGACGGACTGGCTGACCATTTCTGCGCCGAGCTTGGCCCTGAGACGAAGTTCTACGCCACCGGCAATCTGCCCACGGCCATCCGGGACGCCTGCCGCACGCCCATCCTCTACCGTGAGACGCTCATCACGGACGGCCTGTACTGCATCTGGCTGCGGAATCGCCGCTGAAGTTTTATTTGCATTTTTTAAGAGGCTGTGCTATACTATATTGTACTGGTTCACCAGTACAAATCGTGCGATCGTAGCTCAGCTGGATAGAGCGTTCGGCTCCGACCCGGAAGGCCAGAGGTTCGAATCCTCCCGGTCGCACCAAACCATGAAAATCCGAACTTTTTCTCGATAGGAGAAGGGTTCGGATTTTTGTTTCTTTGGAAACGAGAACAACGGATCTTCCCTGACGGCTGTGTGTCCAAAACCTTATCAGAAAAAACGTGTAACGAAAGTCACAACTGTAAAGGTGCCGTAAGGTAGAAAGGACACAAACATGAAGTACGATGAAAGAGCCTGCAAGTTCAACATGGACACCGGTTGCGTGGAGCTGTTGCTCCGGGATGGGTGCAAGATTTCCATTGACTGCACCGGGGTCGAGGATGAATTGGACGTGACCATGGCGCAGAGGTCAGAACTGGACTATCTCATCTACAATGACCCGCTGGGCTACGCTGATTTGATTCTGAACGGCAATCTAGAAGAATACTTGAAAAACGTAACCGGGAGCCATGGGCTAGAAGATTAAGAGAAAAGCGCAGAGCACCTTATTCAGAGTGCTCTGCGCTTTTCTGCATCTTGCGCCATTGTTGCGGGGTCATACCGTACTTTTGCCGGAACAGTTCGTAGAAGTGGGTGCGGTTGGTGAATTTGAGCTGCAGGGCGATCTCGCTGACGGAAAGCGTTGTTTCCCGCAGCAGGCGTTCAGCCTTCTGGAAACAGAAGGTCATGCCATAATCAAAAAGGCACAGACCGGTGCGCCGCTGGACGATGGAATTGAGATAGCTCCCATTGTAATTCAAAAGCCGTGCCAGTTCACTACGGGGCAGCCGACCATCGGTATCCTCCAGCAAACGGCTGATGCGCAGAAAGAGCAGGCTTTCGGGGCTGCTGCTCAGGTGCACCGGGGTGACGTAGAACCCGGATGACAGAAAATCGAACAGCTCGCAAAGTGCGCCCTTCAAATAATAGGTGGCGGCGGCACTGGGTTCGTGCAGGATGTGGGTCATGCGGGCGATGAGCGCTGTCAGGGCTTGAAGGCTATCGGTGTTTTCCGGTGTGGGGAAAAGGTCCTGATACTCCTTTCGGAGGTCTTGTCCCAGATTTGCCAGCATGAACTGCAAAATGGGATTTTCCGGCAGATGACGCTCGGCTTCAAATAATTGCAGGGATGCAGATTCCGTCAGGCTGCGGACAAAATCTACGGATAGACCAATAAAACAGAGCTTGGCGGGGCCTGTGAACCGTTCGTTGTGGAGGATACTGCGGTTCACCAGACAGCAGGTCCCGGCACGGTAGGGATATTCTTTTTCCTCGATCTGTTGGATGACCTCTCCTTCCAGCACCAGCATCAGCTCAAAATAATCGTGGCGGTGCAGCGGACGGGAGCTGAGCGCACGGAACAAAGCATCCATAGAGTTTTCATGCAGCCAGCAGCCATTCGGTGAGAACATCTGAATGCTGTATTGGTCGGTTTCCCCCAGACCGGTACAGGACTCCAGCGTGATCTGCACCGGGGACATGATTTTATAAAAGGTGGAGAGCTGACTGCCCTGATTTTCAACCTCCAAAATATTCTCGTAGCTGGTGGAATCCGGTTTCATGAAAGCGTCTCCTTTTCTGTAATGTGCGAATATGATATAATCTGATGGATGCGGCACACGATGCTGTCATTGTGGAATGTGAACGGAATTGCTAAAATATAGGCACAATACAAAAACATTCTGTAAAAGCTGTGCGGCCGATGGCTTTATTATAGAGTGCTTTTGAAAAAATGTAAAGCGACAGACGCATTTTGTCGCCGTGAATGATACAGCACATCTTGAAAGGAGAATCCCCATGTCTGCTACTGCAACGACAGAGAAAAAATATCTGAAATGGTATCAGAAGCTGGCCTACGGTTCCGGCGATCTGGCCTCTAACTGCTCCTATGGTCTGGTTTCCAGCTTTGTACTGCTTTATCTGACCGGAACACTGGGTCTGGACAGCGCCATCATCGGCTCTTTGATGCTGGCTTCCAAGGTTCTGGACGGAATCAGCGATGTAATCTTTGGCACCCTGATCGACCGCACCCACTCCAAGCTGGGCAAAGCACGTCCGTGGATGCTGTTTGGTCAGGTAGGTGTTTCCCTCTGCCTGTTTTTGCTGTTTGTCATCCCGGCTGGCAGCACCACCATGCAGTACATTTACTTCTTCATCGTGTACACGGCACTGAATGCAGTGTTCTATACTGCCAACGGCATTGCCTATTCCTCTCTGGTGGCACTGATCACCAAGAACAACAATGAGCGTGTGCAGCTGGGCTCCTTCCGTTTTATGTTTGCGGTCGTCACCAACATCTTTATGGGCTTTGCCGTTACCGGCATGGTGGAGAAGTTCGGCAGCGGTGCCGCAGGCTGGCGTACCACGGCTCTGATCTTCGCGATCGTTGGTCTGGTGGTCAACACCATCAGCTGCCTTGCTGTTAAAGAGCTGCCGGAGGAAGAACTGAGCGATAACACCAGCGAAGCCGCAGACGAAGGCAAAGTAGTTGCCGGGGAGAAAAAGCATGGCTTTGCCGAGACCGCTAAGATCCTCATCCACAACAAGTATTACCTGATGATTCTTGCCATCTACATCGTATACTACATCATGAGCAACCTGACCACCGGTGCCGGTGTGTTCTGCGCCACCTATTACTGGGGCGATGGTAGCCTGCTGGGTCAGTTCTCCATGATGAAGATGTTCCCTGTTATCATCGCACTGGCCTTTGCGCCTGTCCTCATCAAAAAGACCGGCAGTATGCAGAAGGTCAACTTCTGGGGCTACGCCATCAGCAGCGTGCTGGGCATTCCCATGATCTACTTTGCCATGCAGAAGAACCTTTCCATGTTCCTGCTGTTCATGTTCATTAAGGGCATCTTTGCAGGTACCCTCAGCGGCTCTTTAAATGCCCTGATCGCTGAGGCCAGCGGCTACACCACACGCACCACCGGCATCCACATGGACGGTATGATGTACAGCTGCTCCTCTCTGGGCGTGAAGGTCGGCGGCGGCATCGGTACTGCGGCTGTGGGCTGGCTGCTGAAGCTGGGCGGCTTTGTGGGCACCACAACGGTCCAGAGCGAAAGCGCCATTCGGATGATCTTCAACCTGTACATCACCTTCCCCTTCGTGATCGGCATCATTATCACGGTGCTGCTGGCTTTTCTGGATGTGGAAAAGGCCAATAAGAAGTGGGATGCTGAACACCAGAAAGAGGCACAGGCATGATTCGACAGAATTTCAACGCAGATTGGACAGTAGAAAAGGGCGATGGCAATTCCCGGATGAATTCCTTTCTGGGAAATACCCAGACCAAAACCGTGCATCTGCCCTACGATGCCATGATTCATGAAGCCCGCACCCCGGACACGAAAAACGGTGCACAGACCGGCTTCTACCCCGGCGGCGAGTACATTTTTCAGAAGCATTTCACCGCACCGCAGGCGTGGCAAGGCAAGCCGGTGTCCCTCGTATTTGAGGGCGTGTACCAGACGGCGCTGGTCTACCTGAACGGCTGGCTGCTGACCCGGAACGTGAACGGCTATGCGGAGTTTACCGTGGAGGCTGGTCCCTACCTGAAATATGGTGCCGACAACCTGCTGAAGGTCATTGCAGATAACAGTCTGGAACCCAACAGCCGCTGGTATACCGGCAGCGGCATCTACCGCCCGGTGCGGCTGCTGGTGGGCAACAAGGTCTATCTGCCGCAGGATACCGTGCGTATCACCACCCGGGAGGCAGACGAGAGCTTTGCCCTGCTGGATGTGACGGCACAGGTGCAGTCTGCCAGCACCGTTACAGAGCGGGTGACCCTGCAGCAGACCATCTGCCGGGAGGGCGCGGCAGTGCTCACCGACCGGCAAAACCTCCTGCTCCAGCCCGGCGAAAGCAGAACCGTCTCCTTCCGGTACTGCGTGGACAGCCCGGCTCTGTGGAGCCCTGAGGACCCCAACCTCTACACCAGCATTATGCAGGTGCTAGAGGGCGAGGAAGAACTGGACCGGGAAGAGACCAGCTTTGGCATCCGTACCCTGAGCATCGATGCAGCGCATGGGGTACGCATCAATGGGCAGACCGTCAAGCTGCGAGGTGCCTGCATCCACCACGACAACGGCATTCTGGGTGCAGCTACCCTGCCCGATGCCGAGGAGCGCCGCATCCGTCAACTGAAGGAAGCAGGCTTCAACGCCATCCGCTCCTCCCATCACCCGGCAGGGCGGGCGCTGCTGGATGCCTGCGACCGGTACGGTGTGCTGGTAATGGACGAGCTGAGCGACGTATGGAACCTGCGGAAGAATCCCTACGACTATGCCCTGTACTTTGAGCAGGACTGGAAGCAGACCATTCAAAAGATGGTAGCCAAGGACTACAACCACCCCAGTGTTATTTTGTACTGTGTGGGCAACGAGATCTCCGAGGCAGGCTCGGAAAGCGGCGCAGAGACCAACCGTCGGCTCTGCAACACCTTCCGGGAGCTGGACCCCACCCGTTACACCACCAACGCCCTCAACGGCCTTATGGCAGCCGGTTACCGCCTGCGGGAGATCATGGGGGATGTGATGCGAAAGTTCCCGGCACAGCCCGGTCCCTCCGGCGGCGATGGCGGCGGCAGCAATGCCCTGAACAGCTTTATGAGCCTGATGTCCGGGGAAAAGGGTGATTACTTTGCCACCCATCCGCTGCTGACTGAGGCGCTGTCCGGCTGCGAGGATTCCTGCGATGTGATCGGTCTGAACTACCTTACCGGACGCCATGTGCTGGAGCATGAACTGCACTCCCACAAGGCAGTGCTAGGCACCGAGACTTACCCAGCAGACATCGTGCGGCTGTGGCGCATCGTGGAGGAGAATCCTCACATGATCGGCGACTTCACATGGGCTGGCTACGATTATCTGGGAGAGGCCGGCTGCGGCATCTTCCATTACGATGGCGGTGCCAATTTCAGCAGCATCTACCCGGAACGCACCGCCTATATTGGAGATCTGGATCTGCTGGGCAACCGCCGCCCTATCAGCTATCTGCGAGAGATCGTTTACGGTCTGCGGAAGGCACCTTATCTGGCAGTGCTGCGAATGGAACACAACGGTCAGATCTCCAGCAAAACGCCTTGGATGTTCAAGGATAACCTTTCCAGTTGGACATGGCCCGGTTTTGAGGGACAAACGGCTTCGGTGGATGTGTACTCCGCCTCGGAGGAGGTGGAGCTGTTCCTGAACGGTGCTTCTCTGGGTCGCCGTACCGTGGTGGATTTTACCGCCACCTACAGCGTGCCCTACGCTTCCGGCGAGCTGAAGGCTGTGGGCTATACCAGCGGTGTGTGTGACGGCGAGTTCACGCTGCGCACCGCACAGAATGCACAGCTGACCCTTACAGCAGATCGTAAGACCCTGCAAGCCAACGGCGAAGATGCCGCCTTTGTGATGATCCGATTTGTGGATGCAAACGGCACCGCCGATCTGCACACCAAACACACCCTGAAAGTGGAGCTGGAGGGTGCAGGCATTCTGGAAGCCGTAGGTAGCGCAAACCCCTGCTCCGAGGAGCGTTACGACACCCCGGAAAGCGAGACCTTTGACGGCTGCTGCATGGCGGTGGTCCGTGCAGGAGAAGCTGAGGGCGAAATTCATCTGACTGTCACAGCAGATGACAGCGTTCAGAAGCAGCTGACGATTCTGGTTCAGAAAGCAGAGGGCTGAGGCTCAAAAAGCCGGTGAAGGCTCAAAATAAAAACAGGGTGCGCCCCTGAATAGGACGCACCCTGCCAAAGACCACAGACGATAATGATATGTACAACAGGGCGTTCCCCGTCGGGAACGCTCTGTTTCTCTTTGCTGGGGGCATGATGAGCCTGCTCCGCCTGCCACGCGGCAAACTCCTGCTGGCCTTCCTCGCTGTTCCAGCAGGCAAGGATCGCCGGGTAGAATGCCCGTGCCAGACGGTCGATGACATCATCGGGGTAAGGGGAAATGTTTGTGGACTTTTTCTTTTTGTTCAAACGCACGCTCCTTTGGACATCCGTAAACAGCATACCATGTGCCTGTTGTTATGCTGTCTGCTCTTTAACATCTGCGAGTGCGGCTTCCAGAGAGGTAAGGTAGTCCTTATGCTTGTGAATGATCTCCAAAATCACATCACGCTGCGCATTATCGGGCATCTGCTCCAACTGGTAGCTGAACGAAATGCGGAAACGAGTAGTGAGTTCTTCCAACGCCACATACTCGTACCGTACATCCTCCGGGTAAGCATCGCTGTCGTAAACCGATTCAACCTTTCGAAACGGCATGACAGGAGCTTTGCCCGGAACGCGAATCACACCGTCAGCGTCAGGCTTCGGTTCCACCTTCAGCTCCGGGTGCAGAATATCCTGCAAGGTCTGTGTACGGTCATGGTAGGCCGCCTTGGCAAGGCGGTGCATATCCGCTTTGGACACTTTTGTCTGCCCGGATAGAATACTCTGCTTCAGGCCAGGCATCAGCTCTTCTGCAATCTCCACCCCCTTCATATACTTCGAGGCGCGGATAACGGTGTCTTTGCTCACTCCGTTTTCTGCTGCGATTCGGTCGCAGGTTTTGCTGCTGTCGATCAAGTTCGCATTTAGCGAACTTGATTTTGCATCGCTGCTCTTGTGATTACCGCCGTGTGCGACTTTTTCGGCTTCATACTGTTTGCCCATCAGGTAGTACTTCTGCTCCGGGGTTAAATTGCGCCGCCCCAACTGGTTCTTACAAATCCAAGCGAGGACTTCTTCTCTGCTTTCAAACGGGAGCGGCATAGTCGAGAAATAGATTTCGGGGTGCTTCTGAAGAATTGCATAACGGTTGTGACCATCAACAAGAGTGTTGTTCCAAACGATCAAAGGAGAAAGCAGCTTGCCTTCCTTGAGGATATTTTCTTCAAGCTGCTTGTACTCATCGTCCGTCAGCGGCGGAATCTGATTCTGGAACTCTGGGTCGATTTTCAGATTGATCATACGCACACTCCTTTATCTCTCCTGCTGCGTCTGTTCTTCCTCCCGGAAAAAGGACGCAACATTCTGCTTTGCGGTTTTCAGTTTGAGCAGTTCCTCTTTAGATTCCTTGTACTGCTCGTAGAACTTCGCCTTTTCGGATGCCAGCTGCGCATACTCGGCTTCCAGTTTCTTCGGGCTGGGCAGCTTGGTGATATCATTTGCCTTGAAATAGGCTGCTGCCGCCCGGTGCGCTGTCAGCTCTGCACGGTGCTGTTCTTCAAAGGCTGCGGAGCAATCTTTTTGGTATTTCTATAAATAACAATCAAGAGGGCGACAGCTTTTGTTGTCACCCTCTTGATTATTATTTATTGTTCCCACGTTTTGGCTTTTTGTCGGACATTTATAATTTGGAACTGGTATAGAATGCTGGGAATTGCAGAAACCAATGAAAAAATACCCAAGACAATAGAATGCTTGGTAATGGCAAACAGTGCAAACAGGAGCAGCAGGAATAGCCATGGGTTACGCAAATTGCGGTAGTATTTTTCTTTATCGGCATAAGAAGTATGAAGTTCAAAAGGCTTTCCGTCGTTTGATTTTTCTACAATCAATAGTTCCCTGTTAAAAGTTGTTGCGTTTGTTGCAATACGACCGCCCATTTCCGCCCATGGACGCAATCGAATTTTTCCGACAGAATAGTTTAGATTGATGTTTTTGAAAAATACCTTGTATCCCATATCCTCCAAAAAAACAGCGTAGTCCGTTGCATTCTCTTTTGATTTTTCTCCGATAAACTCTACACAATAGGTCACTTCATCAGGACTGCATTCTTCAAATTCATAGAGCACCCTCCCTGTCCGGACAAGTCGATAGCCTTTTTCGGACATTTTGTTTAACCATTTTGCCTGTGCATTTAGCAATCCACCAAAGAAGCGATAACATTTTTTACTCATACTGCACCTCCAATAATTTCACTTGCAATGCTTACAAGTTCGTTTAGTCTTGCAAGCTCTTTTTCTGCAATTTCTTTTCCCTGTGCTGTAATGTGGTATTCTTTTTTTCTTCCCTCACTATCGCCATAAGGTTCAATCCACTTCTTGTCCTGCAAAGAGTTTAATGCTCCATATAAAGTGCCTGCGCCTAGGGAAAGCCGTCCGTCTGTTTTTCTTCAATAAACTGCATAACAGCGTATCCGTGTTTTGGCGTATAAAGAGAAAGCAAAATATAAAAGGTGACTTCTGTAAGCGCACCACCTTTTGCATTATCGCGCATGGTTTGCCTCCTTGTTACGGTTACTGTAATAAGTATATCACTAACCGTAATATTCGTCAAGCAGATTCATGAAAATTATTTAATGGATGTGTGAAAGAAGAACGGTCTGCTCTCTATTTGTTTTGTTGTTCGGCGTGTCGTGGCGCTGGGAATTGCTAAGGATTGATTGAACATTCGTTTTGGTCATTGTACCTCCTGTCTGTTCGATAACTCCTCGGTGAAGTTATGTAAGCACGACACGCCGTTCCATTCGTGCCGTAAGGCACGAATAATAAGCAGGGTTTGGGGCAGGCACGCCCCAACAAGATCACTTCGGAAATGCAAACGCATTGCAGAAGTGAAGTCCCGGTGGAGCACAACATTTTCAAGAATTGAAAATTTGTGGCCACGGGACGGTTCTTGCTTTCTGCTTTTTCCGTAAGTTTTGAAAATTCAGATTCAAAAGTGGATACAGGTTTTCAAAACCAGGCATGGGAGTGTGAATGTGGATGGAAGTGTCGGTGGTTGTTCGCCGTTCACCCCGGATCGAGTTCCTGCCCCTGTTTTGCAGCGGCGTTGTCAGGCTCGTCCGCATTTCTGCGGAGTCATGGCGCTGTATCCAGTCCGGACGGCTGATGAAGTTGTCAATGTGTGTATGAAGAATTGCAAACCGGTTGCCCGGCTGCAAGTCTCTCGAAAAGAAAAAGGCTCCACAGCACCAAAAGATTTTGTCGTGGGTGGATGGCGGCAAAACAGTTTGGTGAAGCTGCGGAGCGGACAAACAAAGTTATGTAGTAGCTTTCATTGAGTAAAGCGGCTTTGTTGTGGAACAGGGTATCACTGAAAAACGCAAATGTCAACGATTTGTCGAACGATTTGGAAAATCCTACAAGAATAGATTTAATCCGTTGGACAGAATAGAAACTTTGGGCTTCCATTGGTGAACGCATAACAGCTTTCAGGTATTTACCGAATCAAGATTCGGCGATAAGATCTATCTTTAAGAACTTGAGAAGTTTTCTCTGCTGTGTTATAGTATATTTGACCATAATAAGATTCCATGAACGCGGGATTTTAAGCAGAACAGCAAGAAGCGGTTCAAGGAGATGCGGCAATGAGCTACAAAGATGAATGGCTTGTAATCGAGGCCAACGATGACATCGATGAGATGGAGCACCGTAAACCCAGCGAGGAGTTTTTGTTCTACCGTGCCGTGGCCAACGGCGATGTGGATGCTGTCCGCAAAAATTGCGAGCAGGGCCGTTTTATGGATACAGAAGGGGTTGGCGTTTTGTCCAGGGACCCCATCACCAACCTGAAATATCATTTCGTGGTCACCATGGCCATGGTGACCCGGATGTGCCGCCAGCACGGCATGGAGCTGGAACAGGCATTCCGGCTGAGCGATTTTTATATCCAGAAGCTGGACGATATCCATACCGCCGACGAGATCAAGCACCTGCACGACGAGGTGGTGATGGACTACACCGAGAAGATGCGCCGTTACCACCACAGCAACACCAACTCCAAGCACATCAATGCCTGCAAGGAATACATCTACGCCCATATCAAGGAGCGGATCACCATTGAGGATCTGGCGGACGCGCTGGGGGTGTCTTCCAGCTATCTGTCCCGGCTGTTCAAAAAGAGACCGGGGTTTCGGTCAGCGCCTACATCCGCAACCGCAAAATTGATATGGCCAAAAACCTGCTGCGGTTCAGCAACGACTCCATGATTGACATTGCCAACCGGCTTTCTTTTCCTCCCAGAGCCATTTTATCCAGCAATTCCGGGAGGTGGTGGGGATGACCCCCAAGAATACCGTGACACCTACTATATGGTGGAATGGTGGGCAGAGTCTCCCCGCCCGGATCTCGCCGGGAACGGCGTCGGCCTGTCTAGATAATCCGGAACAAAAGCACCGCCGGGTGCTGCCTTCTCCCCAGAGGCAGCACCCGGCGGTCTTTTTTGTGGATCACATGGTGAGGATAATGTCGTTTTCGTCCCGAAGGGCGGAGGCGGGAATGTAGTTGTCCGGCATGGCCTGGCCATTGAGGGTCAGGCTGCGGCAGCCGGATTCATGATGGCCGGGGTTCTCCACACAGATGTGAAGCCGATGGCCCCGGAAGTCTTTTTCCATGGTGAAGCTGTCCCACTCTTTGGGAATGGCGGGGGCCAGGCGCAGGCCGTCCAGATCCGGCCGCAGGCCCAAAATGCCTTCCACGCAGCCCACCATCACGGTGGAGGCTGTGCCGGTGAGCCAGTGGACCTGAGAACGGCCGAAGTGTTTGCTGGCCGGCCCTTCGGTGAACTGCCCGTAGCAGTAAGGTTCCAGATGGCGGATTTCGGCCCGGTCATTCTGGGCGGCAGGGGCGTTCTCGGTGAAGTAGCCGAAAGCCCGCTCTCCGTGACCGCACAGGGCCTCTGCCAGGATCAGCCAGCCCTGGGACTGGGAGAAGATGCCGGCATTTTCCTTGGTGCCGGGGTTGTAAATCACGGCCAGTGCGCCGTCAAAAGCGTGGGCATGGTAGGGCGGGTCCATCAGGACGGCGCCGTATGCAGTGTTCAGCCGCTGGCTGACTCCTTCCATGATGGTGTCGGCCTGGTGGGAATCCGCCAGACCGCTGATGACGGCCCAGCTCTGGGGGTTCAGCCAGAAGTTGGCCTCGGGTGCGGCAGCTTCGCCGATCCGCTCGCCGGCCTCGGTGAAGCCCCGGATGAACCGGTCGCCGTCCCAGCACAGCTCCTGGATGCGGCTCTGATACTCGGTCAGCTTTTCATCCAGCCAGCGGACATCCTGGTCGGCGCCGCGGTGGGCGGCAAACTGCCGCAGAATCCGCATGGCGTAATAGAACTGGAAGGCCACAAAGGCCGACTCGCCGTTGGCGCCCAGCCGCAGACAGTCGTTCCAGTCGGCATACAGGCCGGCGGGCAGGCCGTGGGGGCCCAGATGGTTCAGAGAAAACTCCACCGCCCGCTTGAGGTGCTCGTAGACAGTCCCTTGATCCTTGTTGGCAAAGGGGATCACCTCGTCCAGGAAGGCGAGATTGCCGCTCTCAGCCACATATTTGTAGACGGTGGGGAAGAGCCACAGAGCATCATCGGCCCGGTAGGCAGGATGACCGGTTTCCTTCACATAGGAGGGATCGTCGGGGGTGTCCTCATGGCCGGGGTTGTGGGTGAACTTGACCAGGGGCAGGCCGCCGCCATTGTCCACCTGGGCCGACAGCATGAAGCGAATCTTCTCACAGGCCATTTCCGGCTCCAGATGGATGATGCCCTGAATGTCCTGCACCGTGTCGCGGTAGCCGTAGCCGTTCCGCAGGCCGCAGTAAATCAGGGAGGCAGCCCGGGACCAGATAAAGGTGATGAAGCAGTTATAGGCGTTCCAGGTGTTCAGCATGGTGTTGAAGGCGGGGTCAGGGGTCTCCACCTGCAGGTGGCTGAACCGGCTGTACCATTCCGCCTTGAGGGCGTCCACTTCCTGCTGCACCTGAGCGGCGGGGTCGGTATAGCCCGCCAGGATGGCAGCAGCCTGGGCCGAGGGTTTCATGCCGGTTGCAAACAGGATGGTTTTGCTCTCGCCGGGAGCCAGCTTCACCTTGCAGGAGAGGGCGCCGCAGCTGTTCTCGTTGTAGCTTTCCAGATTGCCCAGATCCCCGGCTGCCACCCCCTGGGGGTTGCCATAGCCGTGATACGCCCCCAGAAAGGCCGTCTTGTCCCCGCAGTAAGAGGAGACCGGCGCACCGGCCAGGCCGAAAAACCGCTCGGTTACCGTCTTGTCATCCACATCTTCTCCCTGGGCCAGGGCGTCCAGGTTGCCGTGGATCTGCTGGGTGATCCGGTTGCCTTCAAACACAGTCCGGCCGATGAAGAGGGAATACTGGAGGTTGACCTGATCCTGCTCGTAGTTGCTGTGGTTGGTGAACTCAGCATAGCCTGTCAGGGTCAGGCTGCGGTCCCGGTCCGAGTCATTGGTGACGGTGAGGGCCCAGACTTCATAAGCTTTGCCCTGGGGCACATAGTAGACGGCCTTGCCGCCCAGCAGGGCGTGAGTATGCTGGATGTCATCTCCCATGCCGACCAGTACGCCAAGCTCAAGCCGCGCCATCGCGCCGCTGTTCAAGTTCTGGGACATCTACCAGAAACTGCAGGAATCGCTGGAAACGAGACGCTGCCGTCGCTGGAAAGACGCTCGAT
>ENA-OQJP01000357-OQJP01000357.1-human-gut-metagenome-genome-assembly--contig:-NODE-357-length-13693-cov-7.967050_pt1 | contig 13693 bp, 14 predicted proteins | sample MGYA00242611_ERZ504778 | MGnify/ENA primary metagenome ERZ504778 (study PRJEB26092, sample SAMD00036349) | human gut metagenome | host: Homo sapiens | study: EMG produced TPA metagenomics assembly of...
GAAACGGCGTATCTGAGCGCAAGAGACGAGCGGATGGCGGCGGTCATCGCACAGGCGGGACACATCGAGAGGGAAGTGGATACCGATCTCTTTTCGGCGGTGGTACACCACATCGTCGGCCAGCAGATCTCCACGAAAGCGCAGGCGACCATCTGGAAGCGGATGCGGGACGAGTTCAGCGTGGTAGATGCAGCTGCCGTCCTCGGAGCCGGGGTTGAGAAGCTGCAGAGCTTCGGTATGACCTTCCGAAAGGCTGAATACATTACGGACTTTGCCCGGAAAATCGAGAGCGGAGAATTTGACCTTGAGGGCATCCGACAGAGGCCGGACGATGAGGCCATCCGGGAGCTGAGCGGCCTGAAAGGCGTCGGTGTCTGGACGGCAGAGATGATATTGCTCTTCTGTATGCAGCGGCCCGACGTGTTCAGCTACGACGACCTTGCCATCCAGCGTGGGCTGCGGATGGTGTACCACCACCGAAAAATTGACCGGAAACTGTTCGAAAAGTACCGCCGCCGGTTCAGTCCCTATTGCAGCGTGGCCAGCCTCTACCTCTGGGCGGCAGCAGGCGGCGCGGTGCCGAGCCTCAAGGACTACGCGCCGGCCCAAAAGCCGAAAAGGAAGGGATGAACCGTCATGACCTATACGATGCATTACGATTCGCCGCTGGGAAAGATACTGCTGGCAGCAGACGAAGAAGGGCTGACCGGAGTATGGCTCGAGACACAGAAGTATTTTGCGGCGAAGCTTCCGCCAGAGCATGAAGAGGGGACAATGCCGGTGCTGGGAGACGCCTGCCGCTGGCTGGACGTCTATTTTTCAGGCCGGGAGCCGGACTTTACTCCGAAACTCCATCTTATCGGCTCCGATTTCCGACAGGCGGTGTGGGCGCTGCTGCTGCAGATCCCCTACGGACAGACCACGACCTACGGCGCACTGGCAAAACAGCTGGCGGAGATAAACGGCGGAAAGCGCGTCTCCGCGCAGGCCGTGGGCGGCGCGGTGGGGCATAACCCTGTTTCCATCATCGTACCCTGCCATCGGGTGGTGGGCAGCGACGGCAGCCTGACCGGCTACGCGGGCGGAATCGACAAGAAGATACGCTTGCTGACGCTGGAAAACGCGGAGGCGGCAAATCTTTACCGATAACAAAAAGCAGGCCATCCCGGCGGGATGGCCTGCTTTTGCTATCTGTATCGTTTACTTGTTCTGGATGTACTCGTCGATGGCCTTGGCGGCAGCCTTGCCGGCGCCCATGGCCTTGATGACGGTGGCGGCACCGGTGACGGCGTCACCGCCGGCGTACACGCCCTCGCGGCTGGTCTTGCCCTCGTCGCCCTCGGTGACGATGCAGCCGTGCTTGTTGGTCTCGAGGCCCGGCGTGGTGGAGCGGATGAGGGGTTGGGGCTGGTACCCAGGCTCATGATGACGGTGTCCACGTCCATCGTGAACTCGCTGCCCTTCTTCTCGATGGGGCGGCGGCGGCCGGAAGCATCCGGCTCACCCAGCTCCATCTCGATGCAGGTGATGGCCTTGACGAAGCCGTTCTCATCGGGCAGGATCTCCACAGGGTTGCAGAGGGTCTTGAAGATAATGCCCTCTTCCTCGGCGTGCTCGACCTCTTCCTTACGGGCAGGCAGCTCTGCCATGCCGCGGCGGTAGACGATGTAGACCGTCTCAGTGCCCAGACGCAGGGCGCTGCGGGCAGCGTCCATTGCCACGTTGCCGCCGCCGACGACGGCGACCTTCCTGCCGGTGCGGATGGGGGTCTTGCTGGTGGGCAGGTAAGCCTTCATCAGGTTGGAGCGGGTGAGGAACTCGTTGGCGGAGTAGACGCCCTTCAGGCTCTCGCCCGGGATGCCCATGAAGCGGGGCAGGCCGGCACCGGAACCCACGAAGACGGCCTCATAGCCGTACTCGCCCATCAGCTCGTCGATGGTGAGCACCTTGCCGATGACCATGTTGCACTCGAAATCGACGCCCATCTTCTTGAGGCCGTCGATCTCCTGCTGGACGATGGCCTTGGGCAGACGGAACTCGGGGATGCCGTACATCAGCACGCCGCCGGCCACGTGGAGGGCCTCGTAGACTGTGACCTTATAGCCCAGCTTGGCGAGGTCGCCTGCGGCGGTCAGGCCGGCAGGGCCCGCGCCGATGATGGCGACCTTGTGGCCGTTGGACGCAGGCACGACGGGGGCAGTGTGGACATTCTCACGGTGCCAGTCGGCTACGAAGCGCTCCAGACGGCCAATGCCGACGGGCTCGTTCTTGATGCCGCGGGTACACTTGCCCTCGCACTGGCTCTCCTGCGGGCAGACGCGGCCGCAGACGGCGGGCAGGGAAGAGGAACGATTGATGACCTGATAGGCGGCTTCGAAGTCACCCTCGGCCAGATGGCCGATGAACTCGGGGATGTCGATGCCGACGGGGCAGCCGGTCTGGCAGGGCTTGTTCTTGCAGTGGACGCAGCGCTTGGCCTCGTTCACGGCCATCTCGGCGGTGTAGCCCAGAGCCACTTCCTCAAAATTCTTGTTGCGGACGTTGGGGTCCTGGGTGGGCATGGGACACTTTTTGGGGTCCATATTGAAAGCCATTTTACATTCCCTCCTGAGTCTTGAACAGATTGCAGGCCTTTTCCCGGGCCTTGGCCTCAAAGGGGCGGTACATGGTGCCGCGGGCCATTGCCTCGTCGAAATCCACGAGGTCGCCGTCGAAGTCGGGGCCATCCACGCAGGCGAACTTGGTCTCGCCGCCCACGGTCAGGCGGCAGCCGCCGCACATGCCGGTGCCGTCGATCATGATGGGGTTCATGGAGACGATGCTCTTGAGGCCGTGCTTCTGGCAGGTCTTGACCACAAACTTCATCATGATGAGGGGGCCGATGGTGATGACCAGGTCGTACTGGTTGCCGGCAGCCACCAGCTCGTCGAGGGCGGCGGTGACGACGCCCTTGGTGCCGTAGCTGCCATCGTCGGTCATGACCCGCAGCTCGTCGCTGCAGGCCTTGAACTCGTCCTCGAGGATGAGCAGGTCCTTGCTGCGGAAGCCGACCACGCTGTGGACGACGCAGCCCTGCTCGTGGAGTTCACGGGCGATGGGCAGCGCAATGGCGCAGCCCACGCCGCCGCCGACGACGCAGACCTTCTTCAGGCCCTCCACCTCGGTAGCGCGGCCCAGCGGGCCGACGAAGTCGTGGACGCTCTGACCCACTTCGAGGCTGTTCAGCTCCATGGTGGTGCCGCCGACGATCTGGAAGATGATGTCCACAGTACCCTTCTCGCGGTCATAGCCTGCGACGGTGAGGGGGATGCGCTCGCTGTCTTCAAACGGGCGCACAATGATAAACTGGCCGGGCTTTGCCTTTTTGGCAATGAGCGGGGCTTCAATGACCATCTTTGTAACGGTGGGGTTCAGCGCCACCTTTTCCGTGATCTTGTACATTGCGTTTGCTCCTTATTCCTATATTCTCCCCTGCATGAAAACACGCCTGTTCCTCGGTGCAGCAGCCCGAAGCGGCAGGCGCGAAAGTTCAGCAACGATTTGACAATCTTAATTATAACGATATTAAAAAGGAAAGCAATTAAATTTTCTTCGCGTCAGCTGCGGCAAACTTGAACGGCGGCGCAGCTTTGTACGCGGTGGGGGACGGAAATGTCCCTTTTTCAAAAATGCTAATTTGCAGTTGACAAGAGGCGAAAGCTGCGGTATAATAATCGACGTCGCCGGGAACGCCCGGCGCGCCACAATGGAATCTGCGGCCGTAGCTCATCTGGTAGAGCGCCACCTTGCCAAGGTGGAGGTAGCGAGTTCGAGCCTCGTCGGCCGCTCCATTATTGTGGAAGTTTAGCTCAGCTGGGAGAGCATCTGCCTTACAAGCAGAGGGTCAGCGGTTCGAGCCCGTTAACTTCCACCATCTGGCCCGGTAGCTCAGTTGGTTAGAGCACCAGCCTGTCACGCTGGGGGTCGTCGGTTCGAGCCCGATCCGGGTCGCTTCGTCGGAATGTCAGCGGCTTGTCGGGCAATCTTGCAAGCAAGATTGCAGTGACAAGCGCTGAAATTCCTCCTCTTCCCCACAAAACCTTGCGTTCGCAAGTTTTTGCGGGGACCCCGATTCAGGAGATGGATTCGGGGAAGTGCAGGGATAAATGCACTTTCTATGCCTCTGTAGCTCAGTCGGTAGAGCAGGGGACTGAAAATCCCCGTGTCATTGGTTCGATTCCGATCGGAGGCACCACGTCGAAATGTCAGCCGCTTGTCGGGCAGTCTTGCGAAGCAAGACCGCTGTGACAAGCACTGAAATTTCTCCTCTTCCCCACAAAATCTTGCATTCGCAAGCTTTCGCGGGGGTCCCGCTTGGTACAGAGATGTGCCGGGTATGCGGCCGTAGCTCATCTGGTAGAGCGCCACCTTGCCAAGGTGGAGGTAGCGAGTTCGAGCCTCGTCGGCCGCTCCAACATGAAGCCATCGTTTGTGCAGAGATGCACGACGATGGCTTTTTTCAACAGAAACTGCATCAAATGTTGACAACTCGATGCTCCGGGCCGTATACTGAGACTATCGTGCAACAAACAGAGGCGGGCTGACCGCCTGCGGGAGTTCGGCCCGCGGGCGTTGGCTCGCCTCTGTGCTATGGGAAAGGGAGGGAAAACCAGTGATATTCGGCAAGTACATCAACCGCTATTACCTGCGCCACGCGCCCGCGCTGCTGCTGGGCATCCTTGCGCTGCTGATGGTGGACTATATCCAGCTGCTTGTGCCGCAGCTCTATCGTCTGGTCATCAACGGCGTCAACCTCGGACAGGTGGTGGTGAGGGGCGAGACGATGCCTTTCACGAAAGAGGTGCTGTTCCAGCACATCTGCCTGCCCATGATATGGATCGTGCTGTTCATGGTGGTGGGGCGCTTTTTGTGGCGCATCTGCTTCTTCGGCACCAGCATCCGGGTGCAGGCGGATCTGCGGGAGAAGATGTTCGACCACAGCCGCCGTCTGTCCCAGCAGTACTATCAGGTGAACAAGGTCGGCAACCTCATGAGTCTCTACACCAACGACCTCGACACCATCCAGGAGTGCTTCGGCGACGGCATCCTGATGTTCTTTGACGCATTGGTGCTGGGTCTGCTGGCCCTCTACCGGATGTGGTGCATGGACAGACGCATGACCATGCTGGCCCTCATCCCGGCAGCGTTCATGTTTGCCATCGGCACCGTGATGGGCAAGACCATGACCAAAACGTGGGAGAAGCGCCAGCAGGCGTTCTCGGACCTGTCCGACTTTGCGCAGGAGAACTTCTCCGGCATCGCGGTCATCAAGGCGTTTGTCAAGGAGCTCAAAGAGCTCATCGCTTTCCGCAAACTCAACAAAGACAACGAAGAAGTCAACGTGGAGTATACCCGCATCTCGGTATTGCTCGAAGTAATGGTGACGTTCTTCGTGGAGTCGGTCATCTGCGTCATCCTCGGCTACGGCGGCTATCTTGTCTACAAGGGAGATTTCAATGCGGGCCAGCTGGTGGAGTACATCGGCTATTTCGAGGCGATCGTCTGGCCCATCATGGCGATCTCAATGCTCATCGAAAAGACCTCCCGCGGCAAAGCCTCCCTCAACCGCATCACCGAGCTGCTGGACGCACCCATTGATGTGGCCGACCGCGCCGGTGTGCCGGACCTCGAAAACCCCAAGGGCGGCATTGAGTTCCGCGATTTGACCTTCCGCTACCCGGACGGCGAGTTCGATGTGCTGAAAAACATCTCCTTCACGATCCAGCCCGGCGAGAGCGTGGGCATCGTGGGCAAGACCGGCGCAGGCAAGACGGCGCTGGTCGATTTGCTCCTGCGCACTTATAACGTCCCCGACGGCACCCTTTTTGTGGACGGGAAGGACGTCAACGGCGTCTCCATCCACTCGGTGCGGCAGGCATGTGCCTATGTCCCGCAGGAAAACTTCCTCTTCTCGGATACCATCGCCCACAACATCGCCTTTGGCGTGGATGACGCCACCCCCGAGGACATTGAACGGGCGGCCAGCCTTGCTGACGTCCGGGATAACATTGTGGACTTCAAGGATGGCTACGAGACTGTCCTGGGCGAGCGCGGCGTCACCGTCTCGGGCGGTCAGAAGCAGCGCATCTCCATCGCCCGCGCCCTGCTGAAAGATGCGCCCATCCTGATCCTCGACGACTCGGTTTCGGCGGTGGATACCAGGACGGAAAAATCATCCTCGACAACCTCAAGCAGAGCCGTGCCGGTAAGACGACTCTGCTCATCGCGCACCGCATCTCGACGGTGGAGGGACTGGACAAGATCATCTTCCTCGAGGACGGCAAGGTGGAGGCCGTCGGCCCCCACGACCGGCTCTATGCATCCTGCCCGGAGTACCGCAAGATGGTCGATCTGCAGAAGCTTGAAGACGAAGTGGGAGGTGGCAACGCATGATGAGTCTGAATCCGCTTCTTCTCGTGGGCGGCGTCATCGGCACCGTGTCGGTGCTGCTGCTCATCGCCTACGCCTGCGTCAAAGACAAGAAAACGGCTATGGGCTTCGAGCGCAGCATGGCCGACGGAGAGATCCTGCGCCGCCTCTTCGGCTACGCCAAGCCCTACCTCAGGCAGTTCATCGTCGTGGGCTTTCTCGTCCTCTTCTCCATCTCCTACGACATCGCGTCGCCCCTCATCGTGGGCTACATCGAAGAGCTTGTGGTGGGCGATTTCGAACTGAAAAGCCTCTATGTCAGTGTGGCCGTGTACGCGGGTGTGCTGGTCTTCTCGATGGCCAGCACCTATTTGCAGGCCGTCATTCTGCAGCGTGTGGGCCAGCGCATCATCTCCGATTTGCGTGAAGACCTTTTCACCCACATTGAAAGCCTCTCCCACGGCCAGCTGAACGACATCCCGGTGGGCAAGCTCGTCACCCGCGTGACCAACGACACCAACGCCATCTCGATGATGTTCACGAACCTCTTCGTCAACCTCACCAAGAACGCCTTCGTCATTTTGGGCATTCTGGTGGCGATGCTCTGCCTGAACTACGAGCTGACCCTGATGGTGCTCTGCTTCGTACCCTTCATCCTCCTGTTCACGGTCATCTTCCGCAAGTTCTCCCGCCGCGCTTACCGCAAGGTCAAGGACGCGACCACCGACATCAACACCTACCTCTCCGAGAATCTCTCCGGCATCAAGGTCACCCAGATCTTTGGCCGCGAGGACGAGAAGATGGAGGAGTTCCGCCAGAAGAGCCAGACCCTCGCCAAGGCCACGCAGGAGCAGATCTTCGTCTTCGGCGTCTTCCGTCCGCTGGTGTATATGCTGTATATCAGCTCGATCCTCTGCCTGTTCTATCTTGGCGGCATGGGCCATCTGAACCATGTCACCTTCCTCGGGCAGACCATTTCCAGCGGCACCATCGTCACCTTCTATATGTATATCTCCAAGTTCTTCACCCCCATCCAGAACCTCGCCGAGCAGTTCAACTGGCTGCAGTCGGCGCTGGCGTCGTCGGAGAAGGTCTTCTCCATCATGGACATCCGGCCCCAGATGGTGGACGCCCCCGATGCCGTTGAGCTGGACGAAGTGAAGGGCGACATCGAGTTCCGGGACGTCTGGTTCAGCTACATCCCCGGCGAGTGGGTGCTGCAGGGCGTTTCCTTCCATGTGGAGCCCCGCCAGACCGTGGCCTTCGTCGGCTCCACCGGCTCGGGCAAGAGCACCATCCTCTCCCTCATCTGCCGCAACTACGAGTTCCAGAAGGGCGAGATTTTGATCGACGGCATCGACATCCGCAAAATCAGGATCTCCTCCCTCCGCCGTCACTTCGGCCAGATGCTGCAGGACGTCTTCCTCTTCTCGGGTACCATCCGCAGCAACATCGTCCTCCGGGAGGAGAACATTCCGGACGAAGAGATCATGAAGGTCTGTCGGTATGTCAATGCCGACCACTTCATCAACAAACTCGAGCACGGCCTCGACGAAGAAGTCCGGGAGCGCGGCAATAACTTCTCGGCGGGCCAGCGCCAGCTGCTCAGCTTTGCCCGCACCATCCTGCATAAGCCCAGCGTCATGATCCTGGACGAGGCCACCGCCAACATCGACACCGAGACGGAGCTTCTGATTCAGGATTCGCTGGAAAAGATGCGCAGCGTCGGCACTATGCTCATCGTGGCACACCGCCTCTCCACCATCCAGCACGCAGATAACATCATCGTGCTGTCGCGCGGCAGGATCTTGGAGCAGGGAACTCACCAGCAGCTTCTCGCCGCACATGGCCGGTATTATCAGCTGTACACGCTGCAATACCACAAAGAGCAGATGGATAAACAGTAAAGCAAAAGCAGGTGCATCCAGCGGATGCGCCTGCTTTTTTGCATAGGCTCAATATTGATACGGCACGATGTCCGGCTGGTCGGGGCGGTGCTCGCCGATGATTTTTTCCATCCAGATCATGTCGTACCAGCGCCCGAACTTATAGCCGCAGTTGTGGAAGGTACCGGCCGGTGTGAAGCCCAGATGCTCGTGGAACTGGGCGCTGTTTTTGGTGAGGTATTCGTCCTCCACCTGCGGGTAGCCGATGCGGGCGTAGAGGTTGAGGATACCCATGGTCTTGAGCCGTTCGGCCAGCGCCTCATAGAGGACGCGGCCCAGTCCGCCGCGCCTGGCGTCGTGGTCGAGGTAGATGGTCAGCTCTGCGGCCCAGTCGTAGGCGGCACGTCCCACAAAGGCGTGGGCATAGGCGTAGCCCTCGATGCGGCCATCCCGCTCGATGACGAGATAGGGGTACTTCTGCATGAGGTCCCGCATCCGGCCCTCGAACTCGGCAAGTGACGGCACATCGTACTCGAAAGTGATGACCGTGTGCTCGACGTAGTAGGCGTAGATCTCCAGAATGCGGGGTGCGTCGGACAATGTGGCGTTGCGGATGGTAATATCAGACATGGTTTTTACTCCTCAGAACATCGTAATGATAAGCGCACACAGCGGCAGGAACAGGATGCTGAGCAGGGTGGTCAGCACGACGCTGCCGGCGGCAAACTGCTCATCGTGGTGGAACTGGACGGCGAACACCGAGGTGATGGACGCGGCGGGGCAGCATTCCAGCAGCAGGATGACCTGCGTGACCATGCCGCAGCGGAAGAGCCCCAGCGCGGCGAAAGCTGCGATGGTCAGCACCGGAATGAAAAGCATCCGGACCACGGTGAGCTTCCAGATATGCTGATCGGTGAGGGTGCGGTGCAGGTCGCCCGAGGCGATGAGCATACCGGTGATGAGCATGGAGAGGGGAGTGTTCATGCCGCCCAGAAGCTCCATGGGCTGGACGATGAGGTCGGGCAGCGGGATCTGGAGCAGGTAGAGGACGAGACCCACGACGATGGCGTAGATGGCCGGGCAGTGCAGCAGGCTCTGGGCGACCTTTTGGGGGTCGGAGCTGCCGCTGACCATGCTGTAGCCCACCGTCCAGAGCAGGAGATTGAACAGGGTAAAGAAGGCGCTGGCATAAAGCAGGCCCTCGGAGCCGAAGAGCGCCGAAATGAGGGGCAGGCCCATGTAGCCCGCATTGGAGAAGACACAGGCGAACCGGAAGATGGGCGTCCGGCTGTCCCTGCTGCGGGCCGTGAACAGCAGGGTGATGATGAGTCCCAGCAGGATGGACAGGGTGCTCAGGGCGAACGCGGCCATGAGGTTGTGCAGAATTTCTGCGCTGAACTCCATGCGGTAGGAGCTGATGATCATGGCCGGGACGACGAGGTTGACCAGCAGGTTCGAGAGAGTCTGCTTGCCCTCGGGGCGGAGCAGGCCGGTCTTGGCACCAAGAGCCCCCAGCCCTATGAGGATGAACAGCTCTGCCACCTGCTGGGCAGTGATGACAGCAAGACCCATAATAAGCTCCCCTCCTTACAGGATGATGTTCTTGATGAGCAGCGAAACACTGCCGTCCTCGGCGTGGAGAAATTCCACCGCAGAATCCTCGGAGAGGATCTCGGTAGGGATCTTTACCTCGATGCCGCTGGCGGTGTGGATGCTGCGGCTCTCCATCCGGCGGATGCGGGCGGGGGAGACCGTGACGGGCTGCTGGGCCTGCGCCGGCTCGAGGACGTCGCTTTTCTCCACATAGTCGTCGAAGGGGACAGCCGCCAGCGGATATTCCTCAGCCAGCTGCCGGCGCACCTGCTCGACCGTCACCTTGTTGTCGTTGTCAGCGGCCTGATTGGCAATGAGCATGGCCACCTGTGCCTCCACATGGGGCTCATCCTGATAGTTCTCCTGCACGGCCTGGACGGCGGCGTCCTGAATGGCCTGCAGCTTTTTCTTTTCCGGCTCGGCGGTGGTGTACTGGAAAACGACGGTGGAGAGATAAAACTCCTTGTGGCCGTCGATGTCGAACTTTTTCTCCAGCAGCTTCATGGAGTAGTCGGTCAGGTCCACCAGTGCGCCTTCCTCCACCTTGCCGCTCTGGGCAGGCAGGCAGGCCCGCTGCTGGATGATGGAGTTGACCGGCGCACCGTCCACGCTCTCGGTGTAGTGGGTGTAGCCGTTTTTATAGTTGAGCTTGAGGATGCCCAGCCACGGCTGGCCGTCCCGGGTGAAGTCCACCACAGCGAGGTCGGCCCCCGGAATGGTGGTATGAGCGTGCATATAGTCGAACAGGACGCCCGCGATGCGGCAGGACAGGTCGATAAAGTCCTTGTTCTGTTCCAGCTCGTACCGGAACGCCGAGTCCGGCAGGGGGCGGCACTGGCGGATGTCGTCGCTGGCAAGCAGCTTTTCGATGTGGTATTGCAGATAGGCCGTCTTTTCGGCTGTCATCTCCATGCAGCTGCCGCTGAGCACGGGGGCATCCAGCGTGGTATCCAGAACGTGGAGAATGGCCTGATGTACGATGATCTCCATATGTGAACCTCTTTTTTGTATACAAGAAATCTCAAATCACCTGTCAGTATAACACAACCCGGCCCAAAAGGCGAGAATGACTTGAAGCTCTGTGGCAGAAATGCTATACTTGGCCCAGAAACACCTATTATATAGGGCAAAAGAAGGGAGACTCCGGTATGGAATTTCGGGAAAAGCCGATGCAGAACCTCATCCGCATCAAGGACAAGGAGATCTGCAAGAATGTGCAGGCGCTTTTGCTGGACGGCGAAAGCATCGTGGGCGCATACAAGACGGTGCGCGATCAGGCCGTTTTTACGAGCCACCGCATTTTCATGGTGGATATGCAGGGCGTTACCGGCACCCGGCAGGAGATCTTCGTCCTGCCCTACCGGAAGATCGTCCACTTCGGCATCCAGACGGCAGGCTTCGGCGACCCATTGCAGACTTCGGAACTGACGGTCTGCTACGCCGACGAGCACGAGATGAAGTTCGGCTTCATCGGGCAGGAAGAGCTGCTGGCTGTGGCGCAGGCCATCAGCCGGTGCATCCTGTAAAATAAAAATGAAACAAAACAGGACAGCCCCGCTCTGAGATGTGCCAGAGCGGGGCTGTCCCGTTTTGCTGTGATGATGAATAATGAAGAATAGATGATGGCGTTTTCAGCAGGCGCGGCCAGCCTCGAGCATATAGCGCAAGAAGCCGGTGACATCAGCGGGGTCGCTCACGCTGATGCTGAAGCCCTTTTTGGGGGCGTCCATGGTCTGGAAGATGGCGGAAGCCTCGTCGTCCTTCTTGAGGTCGCAGGTGGAGCCATTGTCCAGGTGCAGGATGACGCTGCCGCGGCTTGCGGCGACCTGTTTCATGAAGCGGTTTTTATCAAAATATTCGATGCGAAGCATAATAAATACCTCCGTGTTCGGTAAAGTGTGTAAGGCTTCTGCAAAAGCCTTGTGGGTCGGGGTGCGAGCGGCATCGCGGCCTTGGAGCTGTGGGACAGTGCGCACAGACCCTTGGAAGCAAAGCTTCGTTATGGGTTGTATCTGCCCCGTTTCAGTGCTATACTGAGCTTATCAGCTCCGATGAAATAATACCACAAAACCGGCACAGATGATAGAACAAAAGCAGATTCTTTGTACAACAAAATCGGCTTTGATAAAAAAACTTCAATGTATTGGGGAAAGGAATTGGCGAATATGGCACTAAATATCAGCTCCAACATCGTCGCCAGCGAAAAGGGCAGGGAACTTGTGCAGCACGGCAGCGCGCTGTTTCCCATCGCCTGCTATGCCGAGGATCTGTCCAGCTATTCGGTGGCGTGGCACTGGCACGAAGAGTTTGAATATGTGCTCTGCACGAAGGGACCGCTCCATGTGGACGTCAAGAAGACCCGCCTCACCTTGCAGACCGGGCAGGGAGTGTTCATCAACTCAGGCGTCCTCCACGCGGTGGAGCAGGCACCGGAAGGCACAGCCCTGCTCCACTCGGGCGTGTTCCATCCGCGGCTCGTGGGCGGGATGGACACCATCTTCTGGCAGAAGCTCATCCGCCCCATGACCCAGCCCGACGCCCCGCCATTTTTCCTTCTGGATGGGTTGGTGCCGTGGCAGAAACAGGTGCTGGACTGTCTGCACGAGAGCTGGAAGGCCGTGTCGGACGAACCCTTCGACTACGAGAACCGGGTGCGCTACTACCTCTCGCTGGCCCTGCGGCTGCTGAGCACCCAGTGCGTGGGCGGGCGGACGAAGGTCTCCCAGCAGGAGCAGATCGCCTCCGAGCGGATGAAGCAGATGCTCCGCTTCGTGGAGGAACACTACGCGGAAGAGCTGACAGTCCAGCTCATCGCGGGCAGCGTGGCCCTCAGCGAGAGCGCCTGTCTGCGCAGCTTCAGGCAGATGCTGGGCATCACGCCCATCCAGTACGTCAAGCAGTACCGGGTGGAAAAGGCTGCTGATCTGCTTCGCTCCACCCGGCTCAAGACCGGCGAGATCGGCGCGGAGTGCGGCTTCACCGATGGCAGCTACTTTATCAAGATCTTCCGGGAGATAAAACATTGCACTCCCAAAGAATACCGTATGAAATTTTGCTGAGATGTGAAAAAAGAAGAAATCTGCCCCGTGCAGCGTGCATTATTGCGGGCATGGCGCTGGCGGACGCCATCGGCATTGGTTACTATCTGGTGAAACATAGAAAGGAGACACTATGAAAATCGAGCACATCGCCCTGTACGTCAACGACCTCGAGGCCCTCAGCGGCCCCCGCACCACCGGAGACGGCTATTACGAAAGCTGTGTCCTTGCGGTGGAAGGAAATCAGGTTGAAATAACAGTATGAAAGAACAAGATAGAGCGCGCCTCATGGAGGAACTGGAAGCTGGAAAAATTTCCGGTGTTCCCATGGATGAGGCAGAAGTATATAAAAAACTTGGCGTAAATGAAGAATAAATAACCCAAAAGAGCAGAGCCTGCGGTGCGAAACCGCAAGTCTCTGCTCTTTTTGTTCTGAATCTATCAGCGTTTCTGGGCCGAGTATAGCACAGGGGCCGGGAAAAACTACAAAAAGCCCGAAATACACGACGAAAATATTGTATTGGTTGCGCAACGACCTGTGAAAGAAATGAGAAAACTAAAACTTTTTAGATAAAACTATTGACAATGGTGGCCTCGCGAGTATAATTGCCTTATCAAATCGTTCAAAACATTTAACTAAATGACATGAACTGATTTGCCCGAACAAGATACGATAGTACAACACACATACACAAGATAAAAGGAGAAGATCACCATGACTTTTGAGGATATGAAGAAGATCGTCGTTGACACCCTGAACTGCGAGGA
>ENA-OQJP01000360-OQJP01000360.1-human-gut-metagenome-genome-assembly--contig:-NODE-360-length-13659-cov-2.352424_pt1 | contig 13659 bp, 10 predicted proteins | sample MGYA00242611_ERZ504778 | MGnify/ENA primary metagenome ERZ504778 (study PRJEB26092, sample SAMD00036349) | human gut metagenome | host: Homo sapiens | study: EMG produced TPA metagenomics assembly of...
GAAGGACTGTACCGTTGCCTTGCATTCTGCATTGGAACCAGAATCACTTCGTGGTCTGTTATGATATAAAGAAGAAACGTAGCGGCTACCGTTTCTATATCGCCGACCCCGCCCGTCAGTTGATTTCGTACAGTGAGGAGGAGTTTAAGAAATGCTGGTTGTCTACCAAGGTGAATGGAGAGGAGAAAGGGGCTGCACTTGCGCTTGAACCGGGTCCGGAATTCCAAGGGCAGGGCGACGAAGAAGAATCCGGCAGTCGCAGTCTTCGTTTCTTTCTTAAATATTTGTCTCCTTATCGTAAACAACTGATTCAACTGATTCTGGGAATGCTGACAGCGAGCTTGTTGCAGCTTATTTTCCCTTTTCTGACACAGTCATTGGTGGATGTAGGTATTCGCGACGGTAACCTGAACTTTATCACTTTGATCCTGATTTCACAACTGGTGATTTCCGTTTCACAACTTTCGGTCGAGTTTATCCGTAGCTGGATTATGCTTCACATGAATACGCGTATCAATATTTCGCTGATCTCTGACTTCCTGGCGAAGTTGATGAAGCTTCCGCTCCATTATTTCGATACGAAGATGATCGGTGACATTATGCAGCGTATAGGCGATCACGGACGTATCGAGAGTTTTCTGACGGGATCGTCCATCAGTACGCTTTTTCTCTTTTGTGAACTTCTTTATCTTTGCTTTTGTGCTGGCTTATTACAATCTGGGTATTCTTGCTATCTTTCTGGTGGGCAATTCACTCTATATCTGCTGGATTCTTGTGTTTATGAAGTACCGGCGCGAATTGGATATCCGCCGTTTTGCCCAGGCGGCGGGCGAACAGAGTAGTTTGATACAGTTGGTGACTGCCATGCAGGAGATCAAACTGAACAACTGTGAAAAACAAAAACGCTGGCAGTGGGAACGTATTCAGGTGAAACTTTTCAAGATCAGCGTAAAAGGTCTGGCATTGGGACAGGTGCAACAGGTGGGTTCTGTCTTTTTTAATCAGACTACGAATATTGTCATCTCTTTTATTGCTGCTAAATCGGTTGTGGAGGGAAATATGACGTTGGGTATGATGATGTCACTGACGTATATTATCGGTCAGTTAAGCGGTCCGATCGGTTCTTTTATCGGTTTTGCACAGCAGTTGCAGGATGCGAAGATCAGTCTGGAGCGCCTGAACGAGATTCATGGACAGAAGGATGAAGAGCAGGATATTGCCTCTAAGCTGACGGTTCTTCCGGAACGGCGTGATATACGTATCGAGAATCTCTCGTTCAGTTATGACGGTGCGGATCGTGACTATGTGCTGAATGATGTGAACCTGAACATACCCGAACACAAGGTGACGGCGATTGTGGGTGCGAGCGGTAGCGGCAAGACTACGCTGATCAAGCTGATGCTTGGCTTTTATACTCCGAATAAAGGGGATATCAAGATAGGTGAGACCCCTCTGGATGTGGTAAATCCGCACCTCTGGCGTGCGAAGAGCGGTTCGGTGATGCAGGATGGCTTTATTTTCTCTGATACGATTGCAAATAATATTGCCGTGGGGGAGGAACAAGTGGATGTGGAGCGCCTTCGCCATGCGGTGACAGTGGCCAACATTCGTGACTTCATCGATTCTCTTCCTTTGGGGTATAATACGAAGATCGGCATGGAGGGAAACGGCATCAGCCAGGGACAGCGTCAACGCCTGCTGATAGCCCGCGCTGTTTATAAAAATCCTGAGTTCCTGTTTTTCGATGAGGCGACGAATGCATTGGATGCCAACAATGAACGCGAGATTATGGAGCATCTGCACACGTTCTATCGTGGTAAGACGGTTGTGGTAGTGGCACACCGTTTGAGTACGGTTCGTGATGCGGATAAGATCGTGGTGCTGGATAGGGGTGCTGTAGCCGAAGAGGGAACCCACCGGGAACTGACGGAAAAGAAAGGATTGTATTATCAGTTGGTGAAGAATCAGTTGGAATTAGGAAGTTAGATATGGAAAAGGAGCACACACATAAAGAGATCGAGCTTCGTAGCGAAGAGGTGCAGGAAGTGATGAATCGTGTTCCGGCATGGATTCTTCGCAGTGGCATTACGGTGCTGTTTGTCATAGTGGTGGCATTGGTTGCCGGAAGCTATTGGTTTAAATATCCGGATGTGATTGCTGCGGAGGTGACCGTAAGCACACAAGATCCTCCGGCTTACGTAGTGTCCCGAGCAGCCGGAAGACTGGAGAATCTGTATATACAAAACGGTCAGGAGGTGGGACCCGACACGAATCTGGGGACAATAGAGAATACAGCTTGTGCGTCGGATGTATTCTCCTTGCAAGAGCGGATGCGGAAGTGGAAACAGGAAGGATATACGCCTGAGTCGGGTAAAGGGCTTTTTCTACATTCGGAAACAGATCGCTGGCGGCTGGGAGAGATACAGTCGGCCTATGCGGCGTTTGTGAGTACTCTCTCCGAAAATGGTGCGTATGAATGAATTGGGATATTATGCAAAGAAGTTACAGTCGCAGAGGGAACTTTTGGAGACTCAGAAGAAATATTATGGTCAGGTTCGGAGCCAGTATTTTCTGATAGAGAAAGAGTATGCCCTGGCTCATGCTTCGTATACGCGAGATTCAATTCTCTATCATCGCCAGGCGATGATTATTACGGAGTTTGAACAGTCTGGGAGTCGCTACCTGCAAAGTCTTCAGTCAAGGGAGTCGGCCCGCATGCAGTTAACTCAGGTGGATATGCAGATAGAACAATCGGAAGAGACATTGCTCGATCTGGAGAAACAGGCGTTTGAGGAGAAGCAGACACAGGCCGTGAATCTGAGAAATGCTACGGATCAGTTGCAGAGTCAGCTCACCGCCTGGGAGCAGCGTTATCTGCTTCGAAGTCCGGTTGGGGGAAAGGTTACTTTCCTGAATGTATGGAGTGTGAATCAGTACGTGGAATCGGGGGCTACAGTGTTTGTGGTTGCTCCCGAAGAAGAATCTTTGCCTGTGGGGACGGCATTGCTGCCTTTGCAGGGGTCGGGTAAAGTGAAAGCCGGACAGCGGGTAAATCTGCGTTTGAACAACTATCCGGATCAGGAGTTCGGCTATGTAAGGGGGAAGGTGAAAAGTGTATCGCCCCTGCCGACGGCGGAAGGCATGTATGTGGTCGATATTGCCTTACCGGACGGACTGACAACCAATTATGGGAAGACCTTGCCGTTGACTCGTGAGATGAAGGGAAGTGCGGAAATTATCACGGATGATCTTCGCCTGCTGGAAAGATTGATTATGCCGTTACGAAAAATTTTCATGGAACAAAAATAGGTCAAAGTAGCTTTAGGACTATATATAATAAGGTGTATCCCCCGAACTTTGTAGAAAATGCCTCGGAAATTTCTATTTATCCAAAACCTTTTAGTTTCGTTGGTGTTATTTAAATAGTTTCAATAATAAATAGGAAGATTTGTAATAACCACTTTAACTATTAAGGTATATGAAAAAGATTCTAATGCTGCTGGCCTTAGCCGGCGTTACATCTGTTGCTTCTGCGCAGCAGACTACAATTACGGGATACGAAGTTATCCAGGTACAAGACAAATATCAAGTGATCACTAACCCTTTCTGGGATAATTGGTTTTTCTCTATCGGCGGAGGTGCTGAAGCACTGTTCGGCGATAATGACCATGTCGGGAAATTCAGGGACCGTATCAGTCCGACATTGAATGTGGCTGTCGGTAAATGGTTTACTCCGGGATTGGGGTTGCGATTGCAGTACAGTGGCTTACAGGGACGCGGCTTTGCCGGTTCGGAAACAGCTGATTTTGTGAAGAGTGGTAAACTGGCTAATGGGTATTATAAACAGAAATTCAACTATATGAATCTTCACGGGGACGTGATGTTCAACTTGAATGCACTGTTTGGCGGATACAACTCTCACCGTGTATATGAAATTATCCCTTATTTGGGAGCCGGTTTTACTCATTCATATTCGAAACCTCATCGTGAGGCGTTTGCTATGAACGCAGGTATTATCAACCGTTTCCGCGTTTCGAGTGCGGTAGATATCAATATCGAAATCGGTGGTATGCTGGCCGAAGATAAGTTTGACGGAGAAATTGGCGGAAAACATGGATATGACGGTGTTGCCAGCCTGACTGCCGGTTTGACTTATCGTTTCCCGGCTCGCGGATTTGCCCGTCCGATGCCACAGATTATTTCTGAAATCGAACTGGCTAATATGCGTCGTCAAATGAATGACATGGCTGCTGCTAACCAGTCACTGCAACAGCAGTTGGTTGACGCACAGAATCAGCCGGTGGCAGAAGTTGCCGAACAGGTAGTCGTTACGGATGCTAACATTGCTCCGCGTACCGTATTCTTCACAATCGGATCTTCTGAACTGTCACCACGTGAAGAGATGAACTTGTCTTATCTTGCTGCCAAGATGAAAGAATTCCCGGATACACAATATACCGTATACGGATATGCTGACTCAGCAACCGGTACTCCTGCATTCAATAAGGAGTTGAGCCAAAAACGTGCTCAGGCTGTTGTCAATGCATTGGTTAAGAAATACGGAGTAGATTCCAGCCGCTTGAAGGTTGATGCCGGTGGTGGTGTGGATAAATTCGGTAAACCTATTTACCTAAACCGAGTTGTATTAGTAGAGTCTGTTAAATAAGTTCGGACTTGACTTTCTTTAAAAGAAATCGCCCTGTTATCGATCCGGTAACAGGGCGTTCTTTTTTTATAGATAAGTAATCTGGGCTTACTTATGTATCTAACTTCTATTTGTTGAATCGCTTCACTTGTTCGTTGATCAGTTCGGCATCATCGAAGTAGTTTATCTTCATGGCTTTGCGAACATCCGACAAGGTATCGGCAGCGGCAGCTCTTGCTACTTCACAGCCTTTTCTCAGCATTTCATAGATGGCGGGAATATCTTTTTCGAATTCTTTCCGACGGTTGCGGATAGGCTCCAACTCTTCTTGCATAATGGAGTTGAGGAAACGTTTTACCTTTACATCACCCAAACCGCCACGCTGATAGTGGGCTTTCAACTCGTTCAGATTCGGATAGTCGGGCAGGTAACGTTCGAAGTGTTCGGGACGGCAGAATGCATCCAGGTATGTAAATACGGTGTTACCCTCGATTTTACCCGGATCTTGCACGCGCAGATGATCGGGGTCGGTGAACATGCTCATCACTTTCTTTTGGATTTCATCAGCTTCTTCGGCCAGATAAATGCAGTTGCCTAACGATTTACTCATCTTGGCTTTTCCGTCTGTACCCGGCAGACGCAGACAGGCTGCATTGTCAGGCAGAAGGATTTCCGGTTCTACCAATGTGTCGCCGTAGATAAAGTTGAAGCGGCGTACGATTTCACGGGCTTGTTCAATCATCGGTTCCTGATCTTCGCCAACGGGAACGGTGGTGGCGCGAAACGCCGTGATGTCCGCAGCCTGGCTGATAGGGTAGGTGAAGAACCCCACCGGAATACTTGTTTCAAAGTTGCGCATCTGGATTTCCGTCTTTACCGTCGGGTTACGTTGCAGGCGCGATACGGTGACAAGGTCCATATAATAGAATGTCAGTTCGCACAATTCCGGAATCTGCGACTGGATAAAGATGGTACTCTTCGTAGGATCCAATCCGCAAGCCAGATAGTCGAGAGCTACTTCGATAACGTTCTGACGTACCTTTTCCGGGTTTTCCATGTTATCTGTCAATGCTTGTGCATCGGCTATGAACACGAACGTCTTGTCATACAGTCCGGAGTTCTGCAACTCCACTCTGCGTCTTAATGAGCCTACATAATGTCCGATATGCAGGCGTCCCGTGGGGCGGTCGCCCGTAAGGATGATTTTTTCTTTTGCCATATCTGTATCTTTTGTTTATTTCACTGAAAGTTTATAAGTTATCTGCAAAGATACCGATATTTTCTTCTCTGTCAAAGTGGATTCGGACTTTTATCCTCTTTTCCTTAACAAGCGAAGAGATTCTTCGTCATTTTATTCTCTGTATTCTATGAGATAGAGGGGAAAATGTAAAAAACAGCACTAAATTTTGGCATGTGGTTAATTTGGATAACAGATTGGTTAGTTTGGATAACAGATTGATTAATTTGGATAACTGGATACTCAAATATAGATATTAATTTTGTAACATCAAAAAAACATGGGTAAAGTATATATAGCGAAAATGAATAGAAAAGTCCGGTTTGTTTTGAGTTGATTTCCAATTTTCATCTGTGTTACGTAGACAGGTGAAAAATCAGAAGATCAGCAAGGGAAAATTAATTTATTAAATATGTAATTAAGAAAATTATGAAACAAAAGAATGCAATTTATTTAGTGGTGGCTTTTGCGACTTTCGCCATATTCTCATGCTCCAAAGAAGAAATCATCGATTTGGATAACAATGCTCCGGGACAAAAAGCCGTTATTTCGATTAAAGTAGTAGGTGCGGGCAACAATTTGGCACAATCCAGAGCTGCGGGCGCTGCTGCCACTACCGATGCTGTAATTAACGATTATGTCGCATTTACTTTCCGTGAGGGTGGTGCTTTGGATAATACCCCTTTTTATGTGCGTTTTGATCCTAATCAGCCCGGCGACGCCGAGGAGCCAAGACTTGGTATTGGAACAACTGCTGCCAAAAAAGTGTATATAATAGCCAATGTCGGTCCTCTTGCCGACAGTCCCTTTGCCAATGTAAAAACAGAAGCAGAACTTCTGGCAGTTACCGGTGATTTAATGGAAAATAGCAATGTGACAACTCAGACGGAAGATAATCTTTGGATGTCCGGAGTGAATGATGTCTCTTTTTCTACTTCTCCGGACGGTTATATATATGGTGGCACTACAGTTTCGCTAAATTTTGTTGCGGCAAAGATAGAACTGGTTGTTCAAGACGAACGTGAGAACCGTACCGGTGGCGATATTGAGATTACAGATAAAAGTGTTGCATTGCTGTTTGCCGGTAAAAGTGGGAAATTCTTTGGTACCGATACGGAAAAAGCGGTTCAGACCGAGTTCTATTCAGGTGATGTTTCTTATAGTTCTTTTTCTGCCGGTTCCGCCACAGAATCTACTGTTTTGAAAGATGCGGTACTCACTCCTTTTACACTGAATCAAGGCCGTACGGTTTTCAATCATTTTTATACATTTGCCAATAACGGTACGAGTAAACCGACCATCCTTTCCATTCAGTCGGAAATAAGAACGATAGGCAGTAATGTTCCGACTCCTGTTTATTATCCGATTCAATTTACAAAAGCAGATGCCGGATACACTATCGAGGCAGGGAAACATTACACAGTAGAGATTTATTTGGGTGGTAATGTAGCGGGAGGTGGCGGTGCCGGTTCGCTCGATCCGGAAAAGCCGATAGTCCATAGTAATATGACCTATGTGATTACATCTGCCAAATGGTTTCCCGTAACCGTAAGTAAATCTTTCCATTAATTTCATTGTATAACACTCTTTATATTTCCAGTGTACCGGTTGCGATACTCACCGGTGTGACCGGTTGCAAAAGTAACTGCTATTTTCAGGTAATAAATTTATTTTTCTGATTAATTTGCTCAAATCGTAAATAAGTCGTTACTTTGCAGAAATTTTAGAGATAACTATGCAATCGCAAGAAAAGAGAAGTACATATAACCTACGCTCGAATGAATTTCATTCGCTGGCTGTCGGTTTCTCTTTTTCCGAAAACGATATTTTTAGTTCTTTGGTAATGCGTTAATCCTTATTCGGGGTAACGCATTTTTTTGTGCCGGAATGTGAAGAATGAACTTAAATAGACAATAAGAGAATATGGAAAAGAATTTGAAGAAAGTGCTTGTCTTGGGCTCGGGTGCGCTCAAGATCGGTCAGGCCGGAGAGTTTGATTATTCCGGTTCGCAGGCTTTGAAGGCTTTGCGCGAAGAAGGTGTGGGTTCGGTATTGGTAAACCCGAATATTGCTACAATTCAGACATCAGAAGGTATTGCCGATAAAGTTTATTTCTTGCCGGTAACTCCTTATTTCGTAGAAGAAATCATCAAAAAAGAACAGCCGGACGGCATTCTGCTGGCTTTCGGCGGACAGACTGCGCTGAACTGCGGTACGGAACTTTACCTGAACGGTACTTTGCAGAAATACGGCGTGCGTGTGTTGGGTACTTCGGTAGAGGCTATCATGTACACGGAAGACCGCGACCTCTTTGTGAAGAAGTTGGATGAAATTCCTATGAAAACTCCGAAGAGCCACGCTGTGGAAAGCATGGAAGATGCCTTGAAAGCTGCCCGCGAAATCGGATATCCGGTAATGGTACGCTCGGCTTATGCTTTGGGTGGTTTGGGCAGCGGTATCTGTCCGGACGAGGAAGCGTTTGTCAAACTGGCTGAAAGTTCTTTCACGTTCTCCAAGCAAATCCTGGTGGAAGAATCCCTGAAAGGTTGGAAAGAAATCGAATTCGAGGTAATCCGCGACGCCAACGACCACTGCTTCACCGTAGCAAGTATGGAAAACTTCGACCCTCTGGGCATCCATACCGGTGAGTCTATCGTGGTTGCTCCTACCTGCTCGCTTACCGACGACCAAGTGAAGATGTTGCAGGAACTTTCTACCAAGTGTATCCGTCACCTCGGCATTGTGGGTGAATGTAACATTCAGTATGCGTTCAACGCCGAAACCAACGACTATCGCGTAATCGAGGTGAACGCCCGCTTGTCCCGTTCTTCTGCATTGGCATCCAAAGCTACCGGTTATCCGCTCGCTTTTGTTGCCGCCAAGATTGCATTGGGTTATACGCTCGACCAAATCGGTGAAATGGGAACTCCTAATTCTGCTTACGAAGCTCCGCAATTGGACTACCTGATTTGTAAGATTCCCCGTTGGGATTTGACGAAGTTTGCAGGTGTGTCTCGCGAAATCGGTTCAAGCATGAAGTCGGTAGGTGAAATCATGTCTATCGGCCGTTCTTTCGAGGAAATTATTCAGAAAGGTTTGCGTATGATAGGTCAGGGCATGCACGGCTTTGTGGGTAATGATAGTGTGGAATTCGAAGATTTGGATCACGAATTGGCTCACCCCACCGATCTGCGTGTGTTTGCTATCGCCCAGGCTCTGGAAAAAGGCTATACAATCGACCGTATCTTTGAGCTGACGAAGATTGACCCCTTGGTTCCTCGGCAAACTGAAGAACATTGTAGACTATAAGAATAAACTCTCACAATATAATAAGGTGGAGGATATTCCTGCCGATGTGCTGCGTGAAGCGAAAGTGCTCGGTTTCTCCGACTTCCAGATTGCACGTTTCGTACTGAATCCGGAAGGTAATATGGAAAAGGAAAACCTTATGGTACGCGCCCGTCGTAAGGAACTGGGTATTCTTCCGGCTGTGAAACGTATCAATACCGTCGCTTCCGAGCATCCGGAACTGACGAACTACCTTTATATGACGTATGCCGTACAAGGGTATGATGTGAACTATTATAAGAATGAAAAATCGGTAGTTGTATTGGGTTCGGGAGCTTACCGTATCGGGTCTTCCGTTGAGTTCGACTGGTGTTCGGTGAACGCTATCCAGACTGCACGCAAGTTGGGGTACAAATCCATCATGATTAACTATAACCCCGAAACTGTATCTACCGACTACGATATGTGCGACCGTCTGTACTTCGACGAACTTTCTTTTGAACGTGTGCTCGATGTTATAGACCTCGAACAGCCGCGCGGCGTAATCGTATCCGTAGGCGGTCAGATTCCTAATAATCTGGCAATGAAACTCTATCGTCAGTCTGTTCCTGTATTGGGCACTTCGCCTGTTTCTATCGACCGTGCAGAGAACCGTAACAAATTCTCTGCCATGCTCGACCAGCTCGGCATCGACCAGCCGGCTTGGCAGGAACTTACCAGTCTGGAAGATGTGAAGGGCTTCGTTGAGAAAGTAGGCTATCCGGTATTGGTGCGTCCGTCGTATGTGCTTTCCGGTGCTGCAATGAATGTATGCTACGATGAAGAAGAATTGGAGAACTTCCTGAAAATGGCTGCCGAGGTTTCCAAGGAATATCCGGTAGTGGTTTCCCAGTTCCTGCAGAATACGAAAGAGATTGAGTTCGATGCCGTGGCACAGAACGGCGAGGTGGTGGAATATGCCATTTCCGAGCATGTTGAGTTTGCCGGTGTGCACTCCGGTGACGCTACGCTGGTATTCCCGGCACAGAAAATTTACTTCGCTACGGCACGACGTATCAAGAAAATCAGTCGTCAGATTGCAAAGGAACTCAATATCTCCGGTCCCTTCAACATCCAGTTCCTGGCACGTAACAATGAGGTGAAAGTTATCGAATGTAACCTGCGTGCTTCACGTAGTTTCCCGTTTGTATCCAAAGTGCTGAAACGTAACTTTATCGAGACGGCCACGAAGATTATGCTGGATGCTCCTTACTCTCGTCCGGACAAGTCGGCGTTTGACATCGACTGGATTGGCGTGAAGGCTTCCCAGTTCTCATTCTCCCGCCTGCATAACGCAGACCCGGTATTGGGCGTGGATATGTCTTCTACGGGGGAGGTAGGCTGTATCGGCGACGACTTCTCCGAAGCATTGCTGAATTCCATGATTGCTACCGGTTTCAAGATTCCGCGTCCAGAAAAAGGTGTGATGTTCTCTTCCGGTGCAATGAAATCGAAAGTGGACTTGCTGGATGCCAGCCGCATGCTTTTTGCGAAGGGATATAAGATTTACGCTACGGCAGGTACCGCTGCATTCCTCAATGCGCATGGTGTAAGCACCGAAGCTGTGTTCTGGCCGGATGAACGTGCCGATGCGGAGAATAATGTAATGACAATGATTGCCGAACATAAGTTCGACTTGATTGTAAATATTCCGAAGAACCACTCTAAACGCGAGCTGACCAACGGTTACAAGATTCGCCGCGGTGCTATCGACCATAATATTCCGTTGATTACGAATGCCCGTCTGGCAGGTGCTTTCATTGAAGCTTTCTGTGAGATGAAGATGGAAGATATCCAAATCAAGAGCTGGCAGGAATATAAATAAGCCGGTTGATATATTATTGTAATAAAGCGGACATCCGGCAACGGGTGTCCGTTTTCCTTAAATAAGCATTGGTATATGATAAAGAATATATTATTTGATATGGGCGGTGTGATATTCCGCCAGAATTCGGAAGAGGCTTTCCGCCGTTTTCGTGAAGCAGGAGTGAATACGGATGAGTATATGGGAGAATACGGCCAAAAAGGGATTTTTTCCTGGATGTAGAGACGGGAAAGATTGATGCCGGTGAGTTTTGCCGGAGAATGGCTGAGGCTGCCGGGCGTCGAATCTGTCGGTTGGGATGAGGCGCAATATTGCTGGCTGGGCTTTATACGTGATGTGCCTCTGAACCGGCTTCACAATTTATTGAAGTTAAAAGAGGAATATCACATTTGCCTGCTTAGCAATACTAATCCGTTTATTATGGCTTTTACCCGCAGTGATAAGTTCAGTGACGAACATAAACCGATAAGCGATTATTTTGATACGCTGTTTTGCAGCTATGAAATGCAGGCTTACAAGCCTGAACCGGATATTTTCCTGAAAGCATTGGCTGCTGACGGTATGAAAGCTGAAGAAACGATATTTGTAGATGACAGTTTAAAGAATATCAAGGCGGCGGAAGCATTTGGCATACGCGGATTGCATGTGGCTCCCGATGAAGACTGGATGGAGAAACTGACGGCATTGCTGCATATATGTAATGGCTTGTAGTATATTGTACAATAAAAATGGATAAGAATATGGATGAGGTAGATAAAATGCGGAGTTCACAATTGGCGAATACGGCTTCCCCGGAAATTCAAGAGCGTTTTAAACGTGCGAAAAAACTGTTGCTGAAGCTGAACGCTATGAGCGGTTATGAGGAAGAATGCCGGAGCGTATTGGAAGAATTGATACCCGGTATTCCAGCTTCTGCCACTATTTGCCCGCCTTTTTGTTGCGATCATGGTGATGGTATCCGCCTTGGGGAACATGTCTTTATCAACTCCAATTGTACTTTTCTGGACGGTGGCTATATCACTGTTGGGGCATATACGTTGATAGGGCCTTGTGTGCAGATTTATACCCCTCAACACCCGTTTGATTATCTGGAGAGGCGTGTAGAGCAGGAGTATGCCTATCCGGTGACGATAGGTGAAGATTGCTGGATTGGCGGTGGCGCTGTTATTTGTCCCGGGGTAACTATTGGCGACCGTTGCATTATAGGTGCGGGAAGTGTAGTGACCAAAGATATTCCGTCCGATTGTGTGGCTGTTGGGAATCCGGCAAAGGTAATCCGCAAAAATGATATAAAAAAGTGATGAGGCTAATTGGTTGAAATTCAATAGTAGTTAATGTTGTATGAAAAAAAACTTGAAAAATAAATGGCGAAAAGTTTTGGTAATTTCAAAATAAGCTGTACCTTTGCATCGCTTTTGAAACGGAAGTGTACGGGCGTTTAGCTCAGCTGGTTCAGAGCATCTGCCTTACAAGCAGAGGGTCGGCGGTTCGAATCCGTCAACGCCCACTCTATACGGAGTCCTTGCAGAATATTTCTGTAAGGATTTTCTTTTTCTGTACTTTACCTGATACAATGGTGTATTAATTCAAGTTATTTTTTAAAAGAAAACAAAGGGAAATTTGGCGGGAAAGTGATTTATTTCTTTACTTTGCTTCATCAATAAACCTATTAATACTACCATGCGAACAAAATCGATTTTTTACTTTTGTTGTTGGCTGTCATGCCATTGTGCGTGTTCTCGCAGTCGAAATCTACGTTTGAAATCAAGAATGGACATTTTTTATCGTAACGGAAAGATAACGCCTGTTCTTTCCGGTGAGATGCATTATGCCCGTATCCCTCATCAATATTGGCGTCATCGGTTGCAGATGATGAAAGGTATGGGGTTAAATACAGTGGCTACCTATGTGTTCTGGAATCTTCATGAGCCGGAGCCCGGAAAATGGGATTTTACAGGTGACAAGAATTTGGCTGAATTTATAAAAATCGCAGGTGAAGAGGGGATGATGGTCATTTTGCGTCCCGGGCCTTATGTTTGTGCCGAGTGGGAATTCGGTGGTTATCCTTGGTGGTTGCAAAATGTGAAAGGAATGGAAATCAGGAGAGATAATCCGGAGTTTCTGAAATATACAAAAGCGTATATCGATCGTCTTTATAAAGAGGTCGGTAGTTTGCAGTGTACAAAGGGTGGCCCGATTGTGATGGTGCAGTGTGAGAATGAATTTGGTTCATACGTTGCCCAGCGTAAGGATATACCTTTGGAAGAACATCGCGCTTACAATGCTAAAATCAAGCAGCAGTTGGCTGATGCAGGATTTAATGTACCTCTGTTTACTTCTGATGGCAGTTGGCTTTTTGAGGGTGGGGCTACTCCGGGAGCTTTGCCTACGGCGAATGGCGAAAGTGATATTGAGAACTTGAAAAAAGTGGTTGATCAATATCACGACGGCAAAGGTCCGTATATGGTTGCAGATTTTATCCGGGTTGGCTGTCGCATTGGGCAGAGCCGTTCCCGCAGATAGGAGCTTCCGGGATTGCTCGTCAAACCGAGAAGGTATCTGCAAAATGATGTTTCTTTCAACTTCTATATGGTGCATCGGAGGTACGAATTTTGGTTTTACGAG
>ENA-OQJP01000362-OQJP01000362.1-human-gut-metagenome-genome-assembly--contig:-NODE-362-length-13646-cov-4.104002_pt1 | contig 13646 bp, 17 predicted proteins | sample MGYA00242611_ERZ504778 | MGnify/ENA primary metagenome ERZ504778 (study PRJEB26092, sample SAMD00036349) | human gut metagenome | host: Homo sapiens | study: EMG produced TPA metagenomics assembly of...
GCCCTATCCCCGTGTTGTGCCTTGTCCCGTTGTAGCGCATACTGCGCCGCACCGTGATGGTCTGCTCCTTGAGGTCAATGTCCTGCCATGTGAGGGCGCAGACCTCGCCGATCCGAAGCCCGGTATAGTAGGCGATCTGAATGGGCAGGAGCGTCGGGTTATCCTTCTTTTTCAGATAGTTCGTCAGGGTCTTGAACTGATCATAGGAAATCGTCGGGACTGTCAGCCCGTCCTCGCTGTCCTCATTGAACAGCTAGTAGCATTCCTGCTTCTGCCTGATCTTGATATACTGCATGAGGTTAAAGGTAATGAGTCGCTTGGGGAAGACCGCAAACCGGAACGCTCCCTGCATCACCGCCGAGAACTGCCGCATATAGCCCTTGCTGATGGGCTTGACCTTCGTTCCGTCGGCATTGGTGCCTCCGAAGGACAGGAGATCGAAGAACATCTGCAAATGCTCCGAGGTCACGGTTTTGAGCTTCCGGCTGCCGATGGGGAATTGCTTGATGCGCCCCACAGCGCCCTGATAGGCCATCACCGTGCCGTTGGAGAGATTGCCGGGCTTGACTTCTTCCTCAATCCACATACGAAAAACACCTGTTCACGGCAAAGGACGAGGTATTCAAGAATGAGCTTTTCTTGGATGAAGCCAAGCAGTTCTACACCGCTCTGATCAACCGCCACATTCACGACCCGGAGAGGCGGCTAAAGGTCTTTGACCCGAACAGCGTCTACCTCCCCACCAAGAAGATCGGGAAGAACAATCCGAAAGAGGCTGAGATCGAGGCGGATAATGCCGCACGGCAGGACTGGAACAGGACGGCGGATATGGCGCTGGTATCCGGGATCGAAGAATCCAAGATCATAGAGATCAGAAATGAACACGTCTACGACGAGGCCACCCGGTCCGTACAGAAGCACGGCTGGCTGCCGGGACTGTTCCAGGGTATCATCCAAAAGACCAAGGAAATCCTACAGGTATGATTCGGGAGACAGAGATCCCGCCCAAGCCTACGCTGTCAGTTGATATGGCGGAATACCGCACCATGCAGAAGCTGATGGTCAAGGTACAGGACGAAGCCAGGGCCATCAAGCAACTCATGCACGGGGAGCTTCCAAAGTTGGAAAAGCAGCTTGCCGAGACGACCGGGCTTTTCAGGGGCAAAGAGCGTAAGGCCTTACAGGAAAAGATTTCAGGTGTACAACAGGAAATTGACCGTCGGATGGACCTGTTGCCCGGTATCCTCAAAGAGGACGGTTACCCCGACGTACAGGCGTTCAAGAGGACGTATGACGACGCCACCGCCCTTGTGGAGCAGTACAACCGTGACCTGGCCGCATGGGAGCGGCAAGTCCACGGAGGGCAGCAGCCCCAGCAGAAACCGCCTGAAAAGGAGAGCATCCGAAAGAAGCTCCGGGATATGGAGGCGGAGGCCAAACGCCGGAATGACGCACGGCGGCAGCAAACACGACCCCGCAGCCACGATTATGACAGAGGACGCTAAGACAGAAAAATACACCGCAGGAAGCCCCTGCGGTGCATACATAGGAACGCCCTGCAAGTTTGAGGCTTGCAGGGCGTCAATATAAACTGAAGGTATGTTTTTATGCTGTCTCACCGACAAGAAGCTTTAGGTCTTCGTCCACCGTGCCGATACCGGCGATGCCGAAGTTCTCCACCAGCACCTTCGCCACATTGGGAGAGAGGAAGGCGGGGAGCGTCGGACCCAGATGGATATTCTTGACGCCCAGATACAACAGGGCGAGAAGCACAATGACTGCTTTCTGCTCGTACCATGCGATATTGAACGCAATCGGCAGGTCGTTGACATCGTCCAGCCCAAAGACCTCCTTCAATTTCAGGGCAATCAGCGCCAGAGAATAAGAGTCGTTGCACTGTCCGGCATCCAGCACGCGGGGAATGCCGCCGATATCTCCCAAAGCAAGCTTGTTGTACTTGTACTTGGCACAGCCTGCGGTTAGAATTACCACATCCCTCGGCAGTTTTTCAGCAAATTCCTTGTAATATTCTCTGGACTTCATTCTGCCGTCGCAGCCCGCCATAACTACAAACTTGCGGATCGCGCCGGACTTGATGGCCTCCACGACCTTATCCGCCAGAGCAAAGACCTGCTCGTGCGCAAAACCGCCGATGATGCTTCCGGTTTCGATTTCCTGCGGCGGTGCACAAGTCTTAGCCTGTTCGATGATGGCAGAGAAGTCCTTGACGGTTCCGTACTCGCCTTCGATGTGGCGGCATCCCGGATAACCTGCGGCACCGGTTGTCCACAGTCTGTCCTTGTAGGAATCGGCAGGAGGAACGATGCAGTTCGTGGTCATGAGAATCGGTCCGTTGAAGGTCTCGAACTCCTCCTTCTGCTTCCACCATGCGTTTCCATAGTTCCCTGCAAAGTGATCGTACTTTTTGAATGCCGGATAATAGTGCGCAGGAAGCATTTCGGAGTGAGTGTAGACGTCCACTCCCGTGCCCTTTGTCTGCTCCAGAAGCTGTTCCAGATCCTTCAGGTCATGACCGGAAATCAAAATGCCGGGGTTGTTCCGGACGCCGATATTGACCTCTGTGATTTCAGGATTTCCGTATGCGCCGGTATTGGCGGAATCGAGAAGCGCCATGCCGTCCACGCCGAACTCCCCGGTCTCCAGCGTCAGCGCCACCAGATCGTCAACTGTGAGGCTATCGTCCAAAGTCTTTGCCAGTGCGCGCTGAAGGAAAGCGTCGATTTTTTCGTTGTCCTGCATCAAGGCGTTGGCGTGCTTGGAGTATGCCGCAAGCCCCTTGAGACCGTAGGTAATCATCTCGCGCAAGGAACGGATGTCTTCATTCTCCGTCGAGAGAACGCCGACCGCGTCGGAATCCGCTTTTGCGTCGAACTCACTCTCGCTTCCGTTCCAAAGCGCCGCTTCCGGCAGGGAGTCCAGGTCAGTCAGCTTCGAGCGCAGGTCTTCCTTGACTTTGAGCGTTTCCTTGATTCTCGCAACGATTGCGTCGCGATCGAAGTTCGCGTTGGTAATCGTAGTAAACAGGTTGACGGTCACGAGATGGTTGACGTCCTTTCCGATCTCTTTTCCTTCCTCCCGGAGTTTAGTGGTCACGCAGGAAAGCCCCTTCGTCACATAGATCAGCAGATCGAGCATGGACGACAGTTCGGGTCTCTTTCCGCATACGCCGACCTTTGTGCAGCCGGTGCCCCTCGCCGTCTCCTGACACTGATAGCAGAACATTTCACATTTTTTCATTGGTTTTTGCTCCTTTCGTTTTTTGCCATTCACTTAGTCGGCCTTTACAAACATGTCTTTTCCCACACCACAGATTGGGCACACCCAATCATCGGGAATGTCTTCAAATGCTGTTCCCGGAGCTATTCCACCTTCCGGATCGCCGATCGCCGGATCGTAGATATATCCGCAGGGCTCACATAGGTACTTGTCCATTTCGTTTTCTCCTCATTTAATCAAGAATTCTTCCGTCGCGGGAAATCGTCACAATCTGCCACAGGATGAACTTGCCGCTTGCTTGAAGCGCATTTTTTGCCCCCATTTCGAGGCCTCCGCAGCAGGGCACCTCCATGCGCACGATGGTTACACCCTTGTCAGATCTTCGCCTTCTTCGTTTTTATGATTCTAGGGTCAACAGCAGTGCCATCTTAAACCGCTTGGCTGCCTTGACGCTGTGAATTCCTGCTTTGGCAAAACGAAAATTCTCACCAGCTTTGATGGGATGTTCTTTTCCTTCGTAGCCGATCACGCCCTCGCCATCCAACACGAAGATGAGCGCTTCGCCCGGAGCGGCGTGTTCGGACAATTCGGTGCCCGCATCAAAGGCCATGATAACAAACTTCATCTTGTCGTTATGCACGACATCCATGTTGACGATCTTGCCGTCCTGATAGGGGACAATTTCTGCCAGTCTGAAAACTTCACCCGCCTTGATTGCCTCGTTCATGATATCGCTCCTCCTGATCGAAACTTCTGTATAAACAGCACCTTCCGCTGTTCGTATTCCCATCGGTGTATCCGTTAGGGTTATAATGCTCTCGCTGGTATGGAGGTTCCGCCTAAAGCCGTCTGCCCCGTAGATCTCTATGACGCCTTCCGCCATAATAATCAGTTTGTGATACGGATAAATCTCTGCTCTGATATCCGTATTCCTGGCCAAGGAAAAGCAAATGATGTCGTTTGCTCCGTCATGCACGGCTTTGGAGATCGTGCAGCCGGGAATCGCCGGATTGTCCATTGCGATGGAGAATACTTCTCCGACCTTCTCCTTCATCATCATGTTCTTTTGATCGTAAAGCGGGCATCGTCCCGACTGTCAAGCGCAAAAGGAGTACCATCCAACATGCCGCGCATCACGCAGTCTCGGAGCTCGTAGTAGATATTCGTCTCTCCGTTCCAGTACTGTGCGTGAATATCCTGCGTCATTTGCCAAGAGACTTCATCATCGGATTCAGTTACGACAGCATTCACTCTGTCACACGGCATACCGTTGACGAAGAAATCTTCAAAGATGCGGAAAACGTCCGTAGCTTTTTCTGCGTCCCTTCCGTTCCTCCGGCCATAGCGAAACGCGACTTTGCTGATTTCCTCCAATCTTTCGGGATGCGTGGTAAGGACAGTCTGAATCAAATCCGCATACCTCGTTTCCGCATCATAAATCTGATCTTGAAGCCAGCCGTGGATATTGCTTTCATCAATGACGTCTTCCAATGCGGGCAGGTCTCTGATGTAAGCAGTACAATCTGAAATCCAGCCGTTCCCGGCAGCCATGGAGGCAATCGCTTTGGTGAGTTCCTCCTGCTTGCCAATCTTGTTATACAGCCAGAAGTGGATTGGTCCTAAAAATGCGCTCATGATCCGCTTACTTTCCGCTATCGACGATTTTATCGTTGATGGCCTTTATGACGCTTTCAGGATCAACCCCATGAACGGCGCAGGCATCCTCAAGACTCTCCGCCTGGGAAGCTGGACAGCCGAGGCAGTGCATACCGATTCCGAGCAGCACCTCCGCCGTTTCCGGGTACTGGTTTACGATTTCACCGATCAAGGTTTTCCTGTTTACAACTGTGGTTCCCATAAGTTTTTCCTCCCTGTTCTTGATTTTCTGCTCTGATTATACTATAATCGAAACAACGCGTATGTTGTTGCAACAACGGAAGGATGATTTTCATGAATACTTTTTTCTTTCCAACACGCCGCTGTTTCATGGAATCAGCGAGAGCGAAATCTCGGAGCTGCTTAGCTGCCTGGGTGCGAAAGAGCGCAAATACAAAAAGGATGAGATTATTATCCGGGCGGGGTCCTCTGTCAGCGAAATCGGGCTTGTGGAATCCGGCAGTGTGAATATCGTCGTCAATTTTTACTGGGGAAACAGCCATATTTTCGGTCATGTGGGAAAAGGACAGGTTTTTGCAGAAAACTATGCGGCAATTCCCGGCAAGGAGCTGCTTTGCGACGTTGTTGCCTGCGAGGAGACCGAAGTACTCTTTCTGAGTATGCGGAATATGCTGACTACCTGCCCGAGAGGATGCGCATTCCATACCCGCATCATTCAGAATATGCTTCGGATTTCCGCACAGAAGAACCTGAATCTCTCTTCGCGCATGATGCATACCGCGTCAAAATCTCTCCGGGAACGCCTGCTTTCTTATCTTTCGGAGCAGGCGCTGGAACACAGAAGCTCGCGCTTTACCATTCCCTTCGACCGCCAGCAGCTTGCCGACTATCTTGCCGTAGACCGCAGCGCCATGTCCAATGAACTGTCCAAGATGCAGAAGGACGGATTGATTACTTACCACAAGAACGAGTTCACGCTAAATGGATCAACATGATTATTAAGCAAAAAGTCTTCTCGCCGACTTAGACGGGAAGACTTTTGTTTTACCCGGCACTACTTGTTTTCGCCAAGAAAAAATGTTTTTGCAAACTCCATGTCTTGCACAAGCTCCACCGTACCGAGATACGCTCCTGAATTGTCACGCATCGCCATGTATTTCACCAGCATCGTGCGGCCACCCTTTTCCATCCAGACAGGCACCTCGTCACGGCGATTGTTCCTGAAATCGTCGATGATCTGGCGCACCATCGGCTCGATCTTTGGCGGATGGCAGGAGAACACTTCCCGGTCAATGGCCATGCCGGGGCGCTTGAAGACCTTCGGTCCTTCATTGAAGAAGCGGTTAATGTTATCCGCATCCACAAAGGTAATTTCCATCGGGATCGTATTCAAAAGCGCGGTCAGCTGTTCCACGGTCATGTGACCGCCGGGCATTACGATCTCGCCCACCGCATCGAAGACTGTGGAAACCTTCCTGCCCTCCGCAGTCTCCCAGCGTTCCTGTTCCACGCCGAAGCACAGGTCGTAATCCTTCTCGTCGTGGTAGATGCCGTACCATTCCTCCTCTGTGAAGTTCACTGCGCAGATTGGGAACAGGATGTTCTGCTCCTTGTAGATCATTTCCTCGGCCCGGGTCAGCACAGCGTCCAGCCTGGCGCTCCATTCTGCGCCGTGATCGTTTTCCTTTGCAAGCGCACTAAGTTCATCGCGAATCTCGTCGTCCACCGTCCACATCACATCGGAGGGACCGGAGACGCCGTATTTCACCTTCAGCAGGGGATAGAGCATATCGCCCTTTTTGGCATAATGGATCGAAAGATCACGAATCGCCGGGATAAGCGATTCATCCTTGCCCTCCTTAAATCTGGCAAGCAAATCGGTAAGCGCGTCGTTTTCTTTTGTCAGCGTGTACAGAGGATGCCCGGCTATTGCCTCCAGTTCGGCGGCGCGGGCGTTCTTATCCGTGTAGTCCTTTTTGGGGAAGGAGTCTCTCTTCGCCAGCTCCTCATGCGCCTTTTTTCGCAGGAGGGAGGCTTCGACTTCCTTTTCTGCATTGGCTATTTTCTCCTCGGTTGTCGCGCCATGGAACAGGGCGGAGTGGACGTCGCAGAGCCTCTGCACTTCAGAAAGCGGTGTTCCCTCTTTCATGAGCTCCTGTTCCGCCTGCATGATCTCCGATGCCTCGACGTCGCTAAACTCACGGACGAAGTCCGCCCGTACAGTCTCCAGTTTTTCGCCTTCGCCCAGCCTTTTCAGATAGGTCTTGAGCTGTTCGGTGCGGCTTGCGGGAGGATTGTTCACATTTGTTTTCTCCGCACCAGCCTGCGGCGCAGAAGACATGTCCGGCATCTCACCGACAAGCTCGAAGCCTTTGCCCATCAAGGTTGTCACGACATCTATCATAGAGATATTCTTCATCTTCGCGCCTTTGGGAATCGTCATGATCTTGCCGACGGAGTGCAGCATGGGCTTTTTAATGATCTCGGTAAAACCGAGCCCTGCCATGATCTCGATCAGCTCAGGGTATTCCTGTGTCAATTCATAGACAGTTTTATTCAAATCAAGCTTCTTTGCCATAGTGATAGACCTCCTTTGTATTTTTCTGTATTTATTATAAACATACTTAGAAGGATTGTATGTTGTTCAAACAACAAAGCAACACATTTTTTCTGGCCACACTCCAAAGCAAAGCTGATTGCAAATTTGGCGGAGAATATACTCCTACCTATATCTACTTCTGAATAAGCCGTACAATTATTTGTCAAAAGAGATAAGAGTGGCGGGGATTGCTCCCCGCCGCCCGATACCTTTACCTTATATATAGATCAGATCATGATTAACGATCTCTGTTGCCCTGTCACGGATGTTATTCATCCGCTGCACCCATTGCATCTGATCCTGCGCTTTGAGCTGTTCGGTGACCCCCTCACGTTCGGCCATTTGCTCTGTCAGCAGGAGCATTTGTTCCGCTGCCTGTTCGTTGATGTCGGCAAGGTATGTCACAGGCTCCCGATTGCCACACCTTGTTATATCCTGTTATGGGTTTTTCTTGCCCTTGCTTTTGCCCTTATGAGCTGCGCGGGCGTTGTAGAAACGGTGTAACATTTAATAAAGGGATTCGGTGAGCAGATTGCGAAAAATCCTTTGTTTGGGGCGGTTTCAGAGGACTTCATTAACGCCCTATAATCAGCGGCGAATGCCTATGATTTTGAGGAATTCAAATCCGAATTTGTTGAAAGGAGTAAACAACTATGAAAATGTCAAAAGAAAAATTGATATAAGCATGTTTGCCCCATGCGGAATGAATTGTAAGGTTTGTTATAAGCACTGTTACAATAAAAACCTTGTTCTGGGTGCTTGAATAGTGATAAAGGGAAACCAGAACATTGTCGTAAATGCAAAATAAAGGATTGCATCAAAGGAAAATCGTTATCCTATTGTTTTGAATGTGATGAATGTCCATGTAAGTTGATTAAAAATCTTGAAAAAAGCTATAACAAACGGTATCAAGCAAGTCTTATAGAAAATAGCCGTTTTGTTCAAGGACATGGTTTGGAACATTTCATGGAACAGCAGAAAATAAAATATACTTGTCCTAAATGCGGTGGCATTATTTCTATTCACGATAAAGAATGTAGCGAGTGTCAAGAAAAAATGAAATAACAAAATTCCAGTTTGTCAGTCACACATCGGGTCAACTTGCCCCGAACTTTTACAACTAAATACCCGCCGCCCACACAGCGGCACACCGAGCAGGAAATCTGAAAAAGGTCTCCTGCTTTTTTTCTGCCCAAAATGAGGTGGTAAAACGCCACCCCATCCACCAATTACCGAAAGGAGGGACACGAAATGCCCTGTCCACACAACGAAATCACGATTGTGCAGCGCAGCCAGCGGCAGTCTGCGGTTGCCGCCGCTGCTTACCAGAGTGGCGAAAAGTTGTTCTGTGAATACGACCAGCAAGTGAAGCACTACCCGGAAAAGCGTGGTATCGTCCACAATGAAATCCTGCTCCCGGCAAATGCCCCGCCGGAGTATGCAGACCGCAATACTTTGTGGAACGCCGCCGAAGCGGTGGAAAAACAATGGAACTCCCAGCTTGCAAGGCGGTGGGTGCTTACCATCCCAAGAGAGATACCGACCGACCAGTACGCTGTCCTCATCCGGGAGTTTTGTCAACAGCAGTTTGTTTCCAAAGGCATGGTTGTTGACTTTGCCATCCATGACCCCCATCCGCCGGGACACAATCCCCACGCCCATGTCATGCTCACTATGAGGGCAATGGACGAACATGGGAAATGGCTTCCCAAGAGCCGCAAGGTTTATGACCTTGACGAGAACGGGGAACGAATAAAACTTCCGTCCGGCAGGTGGAAAAGCCACAAGGAGGATACGGTTGATTGGAATGACAGGAAGTATTGTGAAATCTGGCGGCATGAATGGGAGGTCATCCAGAACCGCTATCTGGAAGCCAATGACCGCCCGGAGCGTGTGGACTTGCGTTTGGCTCTCCACCTTTGCGGTGCAGCGGTTGAGTGACCTGATTTGCCTAGAGCACCAGCTCTCCACCATCGAGTACAAACCTTATCGGGAACGGCAGAAGCGCATCGTCTATCCGCCCAAGGAGAGCAACCGTGACCACCTGTGCGGAATCATCGACACCATCCTTGCAGAAAAGCCGGAGGATTACGAAGCGTTTCTGCAAAAGCTGGAACAGCAGGGCTATGAGGTGAAGCGTGGCAAGTACACGGCAGTGAAGGGCAAGGGGCAGAAACGGTTTATCCGTTTCCGCACACTGGGCACCGGCTATGGTGAGGACGAGATCAAGGCGGTGCTGGAGGGCAAGGCGAAACACCAGCCGTACCAGAAGCTTCCGCCCAAAGACAGCCCTTCCAGTTGCTGGTGGACATTCAGGGGAAAATGGCAGCGGGGCAAAAGTGTCGGCTACAAAAAGTGGGCAATGAAGTTCAACCTGAAAGAGATGTCCAAGACCCTGCTTTTTTGCAGGAGCAGAAGATCAGCAGCGCCGAGGAACTACGGGAACGTGCAGCGGCAGCAACGGAACGCTATTATGCCTTGGGGGATTCCATCAAGGCGGTAGAAGCAAGGTTGACGGAGATTGCCGTCCTGAAAACCCACATCATCAACTATGCCAAAACCCGCCCGTTCTATGATGCCTACCGCAAGTCGGGGTACAGCAAGGCGTTTCTGGAAGCCCACCGGGAGGAGATTGCTCTGCACAAGGCGGCGAAGGCTGCCTTTGACGAAGCCGGGCTGCAAAAATTGCCCAAGGTCAAGGCGTTGGATGCGGAGTTTGCAGAGCTGCTGACAAAAAGAAGCAGCCTACCCGGAATACCGCAAGGCACGGGATGAGATGCAGGAACTGGTTCGGGCACAGAAAAATGTGGAACGATTTTTTGCGGAGGAAAAACCAGCACAGGAGAACGAGCAGGCTCGATAAAAGCAGATTGCCGGGAACTGACCGTGAGTGGTCGGTTTCCGGCAATCTTTTTTGTTGATTTAATCTTCAACGGAATTGTCCATCTCTTTGGATTGTGTATGTTAGTGCGACCAACAGGTATCCTATAGAGTGTAAAGAACACGATAGGACGAGGTTGCACTATGAAAAACTTTTTGGACAGCGACTACGGGAGCAGCGTATAAAGCATGGGTTGACGTTGGAACAGCTTGCGGAAAAATCCGAGCTTTCCTCCAACTATATCGGCATGGTAGAGCGTGGCTTAAAGGAACCCGGTCTTGCCACTATCGTCAAACTTCTGAATGCTCTGAATATTTCCGCAGACACATTGTTGTGTGATCTGGTTCCCAGTGCATCCCATGTGACCGATGACGAGATCCGCAAGCGGCTGGAAGGTTTGACCCCCATCCAGAAAAAGCAGCACTCGATCTGCTGGATACCTATATCAGCAATCTCCCTTACCTCACAAACGAGGAATAAACCACAAACTTTGCAAGCGCATCGGCTGAAATTTAGCCGGTGCGCTTTTCTTTTGCATTCCTTTCGGCTATAATCATTCTTATAGAACGCATTGTTTTCTAAGGAATTGATTTTTGGGGGTGTCAAAATGAGAGAACCACGGTACAGCATTTTAGCTGATATTCAGGATGCGATTGAGCAGGCAAAACAGGGCAAGCTGGCGTTGTACTGGCAGCGCACCATCCAGCGGGAATACCGCTGCAAGAAAGTCACCCCTGCCGAACAGCAGGCGTATGAGCATTTGCAGAGTGTTCTCTCCGAAGTGCCGCAATGGAGCGATGAGGAAGAGCTGCGCTTCGAAATGGAAGAAATCGGCAGCGGGGTTCGTTTCTGCCATTTTTGGATTGACCACAATTCCATGGTGCAGTTGACGGAAGATCGTAACGGCAGGTTTCATGCCGCCTATGTTCTTGACAGAGACATTTCCTCGGAAGTGCGCCGGGAGGCTGCACTGCTGGCGCAGAAAGAGCTTGCGAAATGTATGCAGGAATGGGGCATTTCGCTTCTGAATGCGCCTGTCCCGGAACAGATGAAGTATGCTTCTCTGGCTCAAGCCGCTTCTCACCTCATGCAAGTCCTCAACGACCCGGAAAGCATCACCGGGTAAAAAGCGGCCCGCCGGGATGCGCAGCCTGCATCGAAAAATGCAGATCAAAGGGGCTTGGGGCACTTCCCCAACAAGCATTTTGCAAAGCAAAATAGCATTTGTATAGACGAATGCCCTGCTTGCTACGGTAACCCTACCCTCGTATTCTCCCTCTACTAATACTACAATTTGAAACGGAGATTTTGGCCGAACATTCAAGAAAATACTTTTTATAAATGGGCTATTTTCTTGAATTTTGTCCAGGCGTGTGTTATTATAAAATTGGTAAGCTATAACTAACCGATTGGAGTGAGGATAATGGGAAATGCCAGTTTCAATCAAGACTGGTACGGTATGCAGGCCAAAGTTCTGGCGCAAAGTGATGATCGTGTAGTCGTAGATTATGGCTGCAAAGGCCGGGGAATTGTAAAAAACTATAATCTGTTTGAGGGAATACAGCTTTGTTTCCTCGATTTTGAATCAGATGAGTCTATGGAAACACAAAAGTTTAATCCAGATATTATTCAGATCACGCACTGCCAGACCGGCCGGTATGAATGTGAATTTGCTAACCACACTGTATCGTATCTGCCAGAGGGCTATTTTAGCGTTGCGGCAACAGAGCATTTGCCGGTTTCCTTTTCTTTCCCTTTGGGAAAATATTACGGCGTCAGCCTCGTCATTGACCGTCAGGCACTTTCAGATGGAACACGCCGGATGATGCAGACAATTCCCATTGACCTTGATAAGATTGGAACGACGCTGGGAATAGAAACGAGATGGTATGTCAGTGAGACCCCGCCACAATTACAGCATCTTTTTTCAGAATTGTATACTGCGGCAGAAATGGAGCCTATCGGCTATTTCAAAATTAAGGCCATCGAGCTTCTGTATCACATGGATCAACTGACACAAGTCAACGGGTGCGATCTAAAATATTTTGATAAGAAGCAGATACAGACTACAAAAGCTATTCGGGAATACCTTATTTCTCACTTGGATGAGAAAGTTTCCTTGGAGCAGTTGGCAAAAGAGGCGCACTTGAACCTCTCCGTTTTTCATCTGGTGTTTTCCCATATCTATGGGGATACGCCGTATGCCTATCTCAAAAAATACAAAATGAATTTAGCAGCCCAGTGGCTCTCGGAAAACAAAATGAAAATCGTGGATATAGCTTTAGAACTTGGATATAGCAATGCCAGCAAATTTGCTAAAGCGTTTCAATCTGTGTATGGGATGCTCCCAAAAGACTACCGGAAAAAATAGATAGGAAGAACGGGCTGTTTTTCATGCCTTTCCAGAGGAATGGAGCAGAAAAAAATTACGCAAAAAGATATAATGAGCCGGTGCGGTTAGTTTATGCTAACGCATCGGCTTTTATTTAGGAGGTGGTATCCCTGCTGACCATAGATACTCGAATCAAGTTGCTTCTGTTTTTGCTCATCAACTTCATGGTGTTCGGCTTGAAAGATTTTGTCCTTGGCAGCGTATGTTTTTCCTTTATCTGCATCCTCTCGTGCCTGATGGGACAGAAAAAGATCGTGTTGAAATATATCGTCTTTTATGTGGTGATCGCGGCTATACAGCAACTTTGTATCTACCTCCCCCAGGCCATCGAAACTATTTTGTCGATCTTCACATTGTTTATCCGGGTGATGATACCCGTGGTACTCTTTGCCTCAACCTTTATCGCTACAACGAAAGTCAGCGAATTGATTGCGGCTATGTACTCGCTAAAAATACCTCGGAGCATTACCATTACATTCGCTATGGTGCTACGCTTTTTCCCTACTTTCAGTGAGGAGATTCACAACATTTATGACGCGATGAAGTTAAGAGGCATCGCCCTTTCGTGGAAAAATGTATTCACGCGCCCCATGCTCATTCTGGAGGCAATCACTATCCCCATCGTGATGCGCTCTGCCTCGATTGCAGAAGAATTATCTGCTTCTGCGGTGACGAGAGGTATTGATAATCCGGCACAACGAACTTCGTTCATTCAGCTAAAAGTTCATGCTAAAGATTGGATGGTACTGTGCTTCTTTCTTGTTGCCTTCGTTGTGCTGTTTTTCTGCAAATACCAGATATATGGAGGATATGATGCTGATTGATATTGACCATGTATCTTTTCAATACTCCGGTGCTGAACAGGAAAATCTGCAAGATTTCAATTTGCAGATTAAAAAGGGGGAGTGTGTTGTTCTCAC
>ENA-OQJP01000363-OQJP01000363.1-human-gut-metagenome-genome-assembly--contig:-NODE-363-length-13607-cov-2.266469_pt1 | contig 13607 bp, 18 predicted proteins | sample MGYA00242611_ERZ504778 | MGnify/ENA primary metagenome ERZ504778 (study PRJEB26092, sample SAMD00036349) | human gut metagenome | host: Homo sapiens | study: EMG produced TPA metagenomics assembly of...
GTTGTGACGCGCCCTGTCTTTTTGCATATTGGCACACATACGTTCGTAAAGCTTCTGACGATTTTCGGCTTCATTCATGTCGATGAAATCCACCACAATGATACCACCCATATCCCTTAGTCTTAACTGGCGTGCCAACTCATCGGCAGCTCCCAGGTTAACTTCGAGTGCATTACCTTCCTGTCCGTTGGCATTCTTGGTGCGGTTACCGCTGTTCACGTCTACTACGTGAAGCGCCTCAGTGTGCTCAATAATCAGGTAGGCACCACTCTTGTAGGATACTGTTTTACCAAAAGACGATTTAATCTGTTTGGTGATACCAAAATTGTCATAAATGGGAAGCTGACCTTTGTATAATTTGACAATGCCTGCCCGTTCGGGGGCAATCAGTGTCACATAATCCCTGATTTCGTTGAATACCGCTTCGTTGTTGACGTAGATATTTTCGAACGAGGGATTGAAAAGGTCGCGTAACAAGGCTACGGCACGGCTGGTTTCCTCATAAATCAGTGTAGGAAACTTTGTAGCCTTTTGTACCTTGGTGATACTTTCTTCCCAGTGCTTCAGCAATACTTTAAGCTCTCCGTCGAGTTCGGCAACACGTTTGCCTTCTGCCACTGTGCGTACGATCACTCCGAAGTTTTTCGGTTTGATGCTCATCAGTAACTGTTTCAGGCGCGCACGTTCTTCGCTCGATTTAATTTTTGAGAAACGGAAACCTTATCATTAAAAGGATCAGTACCAGATATCTTCCTGCAAACGAGATTTCGGAAGTCAGGCGTGGTCCCTTGGTAGAGATAGGTTCCTTTACGATTTGCACCACTACTTCTTGTCCTACCTTTAATGTATTGGCTACAGTGCCATCCTTGTCAAGGTCGGGAAGCAGGGTTGCTTTCGAAATGGGATTAAGCTTTTTTGTCGCTTAAAGTCTGCTTTACGTACTTTTCGAGTGAGTTAAATTGAGGACCCAGGTCTAAATAATGAAGGAAAGCATCTTTCTCATAACCGACATCCACGAAGCAAGCATTCAGTCCGGGCATCAATTTCTTGACACGGCCTAAATACATATTGCCCACCGAAAAAGAAATATTTCTTCCTTCGCTTTGAAGTTCCACCAGACTCTTGTCCTCAAGTAGGGCGATGGATACTTCTTTGGGCTGTACGTCTACTACTAGTTCGCTTGTCACCTCTATTTCCTATATTATTTAATTTTGTAAAAAATGAACGAATAACTCAATGGGTTTGTTCATTCAATCGGGCATTTAAACAAAGAACAAACTCGAAAGACATAGCTTCACAAGTTTGTTCTTTATTTCTGTCCAGATTCAGACTAAAAATTACTTTTTGCTTTTATGTCTGTTCTTTCTTAGTCTTTTTTACGCTTGTGCGTAGACATTTTATGTCTTTTTTCTTCTTTCCGCTTGGCATAGCTTCAAAATTTTATGGGTTAATACTAATTGTTTATTATTTTTTCACAGCAATGGTGAATGTCTTGGCAGGTTTAAAAGCCGGAATGTTGTGTTCCGGAATGATGATAGTAGTGTTCTTTGAGATGTTACGAGCTGTTTTTTGAGCTCTTTTCTTTACTACAAAACTACCAAACCCGCGGAGATAAACATTTTCATCTTTAGATAAAGATGCCTTCACTGCGTCCATGAACGCTTCAACGGTTGCAAGCACTGTTACTTTGTCGATTCCGGTGTTCTTTGTAATTTCGTTTACAATATCAGCTTTAGTCATTTTTTTCTTAAAAAAATATTATTACTATAGTTTTCTAATTTTTTGGACTGCAAATATATAGCTTTTTGGCGGCTCTAAAAAATATATTTTGGACATTTTTTGAAAAAAGTCAAAGCATTAGGTTTTGTTAGACTGAAAAACTGTATTTTTGTTCTTTTGAAAAAGGATGTGTGTCCTTTGGGGGTATGAAACTATATATGAATAGATTGACTGAAGCTTTATTGGATTGGTACGCGGATAATAAACGTGATTTGCCTTGGAGAGGCACTACTGATCCCTACCGGATATGGATTTCTGAGATTATTTTGCAGCAGACGAGAGTGGTACAAGGATATGAGTATTTTCTTCGTTTTATCCGCCGTTTTCCTGATGTGAGAACTTTGGCTTCGGCTTCGGAAGACGAGGTCTTGAAGTATTGGCAGGGATTGGGGTATTATTCTCGTGCCCGTAATCTGCATGCTGCTGCTAAGAGTATGAACGGTAAGTTTCCGGAAAGCTATCAGGAAGTGCGGGCTTTGAAAGGGGTAGGGGATTATACGGCTGCCGCCATTTGTTCCATAGCCTATAATATGCCCTATGCAGTAGTGGACGGAAATGTGTATCGAGTGCTTTCCCGTTATTGCGGCATTGATGTACCTATTGACTCTACGGAAGGAAAGAAGCTCTTTGCTGCTTTAGCTGATGAAATGCTCGATAAATCCCGCCCGGCTGCTTATAATCAAGCTATAATGGATTTTGGGGCTATTCAGTGTACGCCACAGTCTCCTAACTGTATGTTTTGTCCTTTGGCGGATAGTTGTTCTGCCTTATCGAAAGGGCAGGTTATGCAACTTCCCGTGAAGCAACATAGAACAAAGACGTCCAACCGTTATTTTAATTATATATATGTACGCATGGGCGCGTGTACCTTTATACATAAACGAACGGCTGATGATATTTGGAAAAACCTGTTTGAATTGCCATTGGTTGAAGCGGATAGAAATCTATCGGAAGAGGAATTTTTATCATCGGCATCCTTTCGCTCACTTATAGCGGAAGGAGAGGTACCGGAAGTACGTTTGGTGTTTCGAAATGTGAAACATGTGCTGTCCCATCGGGTGATATACGCTAACTTTTATGAAGTCGTTTTGCCGGAGAACTCCCGTTCTTTTTCGGAATACCAGTGTATCAGAATGGAAGATTTGGAGCAGTATCCGGTATCTCGCTTGGTACATGCTTTTTTGGAGAAGTATTTATAAAAGTTGGCTGTATTCTTGCATGATGTTGTTATTCTCGCTAATTTTGGCAACAAATTTTAAAATTGAAAGCGTATGTCAGTAAATAAAGTGATATTATTAGGAAATGTAGGCAGAGACCCCGAGGTGAGGTATCTCGATACCGGTGTGGCTGTTGCTACTTTCCCCTTGGCTACTTCAGACCGTGCCTATACATTGGCAAACGGAACGCAAGTTCCTGAACGTACGGAGTGGCATAATCTTGTCCTTTGGCGCGGACTGGCAGAAACGGCTGAGAAATATGTGCATAAAGGAGACAAACTTTATGTGGAGGGTAAAATACGGACCCGTTCGTATGATGATCAGACCGGTGCAAAACGCTATGTAACGGAGATTTTTGTAGATAACATGGAAATGCTGTCTGCAAGAAGTGCAGCGCCCGGAACTACACCGCAGGCAGGTATATCCGGACAAACGGCTGCTCCTGTACAGTCAACACACTCGCAGGCTGCTCCTGCACAAAATAATCCAACGGACGATTTACCGTTCTAATTGTTTAACTAAAACCAAAATCTTTGGACCCAGACGCTTATTTATGCCAATTGGCAGATATTTTTAACAGTATAACCGTACATACTCCTTCTGTTTCGGCTATTATAGCTATTGTATTGGCTGGTGTGCTTTTGCTTGCTTCCGGTTTTGCTTCGGCTTCCGAAATTGCATTTTTTTCACTCTCGCCGTCCGATTTGAATTCTATTGAAGAGGGGAAACATCCTTCTGATGAGAAAATCAGAAATTTGTTGGATGATACAGAACGACTGCTGGCCACGATACTGATTACGAACAATTTCGTGAATGTGACCATTATCATGCTCTGTAATTTCTTTTTATGAATGTATTCCAATTCCATTCGGTTATTGCGGAGTTTTTAATCCTAACGGTTGTATTGACTTTTCTGTTGCTGCTTTTCGGTGAGATTATGCCGAAGATTTATTCAGCGCAGAAAACATTGGCATTTTGCCGTTTTGCAGCTCCCGGCATTCTGGCATGCCGTTCCATATTCTATCCGTTGTCGTCGATATTGGTGCGTTCTACATCGTTTCTTAACAAGCATTTTGTGCGTAAAAATCATAATATTTCAGTAGATGAGCTTTCTCATGCGTTGGAGTTGACGGATAAAGCCGAGCTTTCGGAAGAAAACAATATCTTGGAGGGCATCATTCGTTTTGGAGGTGAGACGGCTAAGGAAGTCATGACATCGCGTCTGGATGTGGTTGACTTGGAAATTCGCACTTCTTTTAAGGATGTGTTAAAGTGCATCGTGGAGAACGCTTATTCGCGTATTCCTGTTTATGCGGAAACACGTGACAATATAAAAGGGGTGCTTTATATCAAGGATTTGCTTCCTCATTTGAATAAAGGAGATAATTTCCGTTGGCAATCATTGATTCGTCCGGCTTATTTTGTTCCGGAAACCAAGATGATTGATGATTTGCTGCGTGATTTTCAGGCAAACAAGATTCATATCGCTATTGTGGTGGATGAATTCGGAGGGACATCGGGTATTGTTACGATGGAAGATATTATTGAAGAGATTGTTGGGGAGATTCGTGACGAATACGATGATGAAGAACGTACTTATGCCGTACTCAATGATCACACATGGGTATTTGAGGCTAAAACACAACTGACGGATTTCTATAAGATAACCAAGATAGATGAAGAAACTTTTGATGAAGTGGCAGGTGATGCCGATACTTTAGCGGGGCTTTTACTTGAGTTGAAAGGGGAATTTCCGGCGCTTCACGAGAAAGTAACTTATGGTTATTATGAATTTGAGGTTCTTGAAATGGATAACCGCCGCATCTTAAAGGTGAAATTTACAATAAATGAACCGGTACGGGAGGGTTCAGAAACAGAGAAGTAATGCCTGTTTTTAAACAATATACAGAGAGTTCATATAAGTGGGGTATCTGGAAAGCAAGTGAAAGTTTGGAAGAACTGCTTGCTTTACTTCCTCATAAAGAAAAATATGAAGAGGGGCATTGGAAAATTTACAGCCGTTTCTCGTAAGTTGGAGTGGCTGGCTGTGCGTGTATTATTATATACAATGCTTGGCGAAGAGAAAGAAATACACTATTATTCCAATGGCGGACCCTATTTGGCAGACGGCTCTTTTTCCATCAGTATTTCACATACCAAAGGTTATGTAGCGGTCCTGTTAGGTGAACCGGGGAAAAGAGTCGGGATTGATATTGAGTGTTATAGCGAGCGGGTACGGAAAGTGGCGCATAAGTTTATGCGTGAAGATGAAAAAAATCCTTATTCAAAGGTACGGAAACCTGGTCGTTGTTGCTTCACTGGTCTGCAAAAGAAACCATGTTTAAATGTATGAACGCTTCCGATGTCGATTTTCGGGAACATTTGCATGTAATGCCTTTTACGCCTGACGAACAAGGTGTGTTCTCCGCCGCCGAATACCGTACGGCGGAGAAACAGATTTTTCAAATTTACTACTATTTGTTTTCAGACTTTGTCCTGACATTGAGTTTGTAGTTACAGCCTTTCCAATTGTACTGTAAAGTGACGCATTAACGGAGCTTCCCAAGTAATACGTACTCCTCTTGTAATTGTTTCGCGTCTGTCATATACATTTTTGAGCGCAGCGGCTATTACATTCATGTGGTTATCGGTATACACGCGGCGTGGAATAGCCAGCCGGAGTAAATCCAGTCCGTTGAAGCGGTTTTCACGGGTAACGGGATCACGGTCGGCAAGTAAATAACCGATTTCACATCCGCGTATGCCGGCTTCCAGATATAGCTCGACGGTTAAAGTCTGTGCAGGAAACTCTTCTTTAGGAACATGTGTTAAAACTTTGGGAGCATCTACAAAGATTGCATGTCCTCCGGCGGGACGTTGGTACGGTATTCCGTATTCATCTAATTTTTTAGCCAGATATTCTATCTGGCGAATACGGGTTTCAAGATTATTAAATTCGGTGTTTTCATCCAAGCCGATGGCAAGTGCATTCATATCTCGGCCATTCATACCGCCATAAGTAAGGTAACCCTCGAATTGTACGCAGAATCCTTTTGCTCCTTCATACCAGTCTTGTCGGCGGGTTGCAATAAATCCTCCCATATTTACGATGCCGTCTTTTTTGGCGCTCATTGTCATACCGTCTGCAAGGGCAAACATCTCTTTGGTTATTTCCTTTATGCTCTTATCTTGGTAACCTTCTTCACGTGTCTTTATGAAATAGGCATTTTCGGCAAAACGGGCGGAGTCGAATATGACAGGTTTATTGTATTTATCGGCAATATTCCGGACTTCCCGTAAATTTTGCATGGAAACAGGTTGCCCGCCGGCTGTGTTATTGGTGATGGTAACAATGATAAATGGTATGCGGCTGTGATGTTCTTGTAATGCTTTTTCCAGCTTTGCAGGATCTACGTTGCCCTTAAAGGGAATTTCCAGTTGCGTTTGCCGTGCTTCATCTATCGTACAGTCCAGTGCAATTGCCTTTCGGCTTTCGATATGACCTTTGGTTGTGTCGAAATGAGAATTTCCCGGGATAATATCTCCTTCATGAACCAGATAAGAGAATAGTACATTTTCGGCAGCACGTCCCTGATGTGTAGGAATGACATATTCAAAACCGGTCAGGCGGGTAATGACTTCTTTCAATTTGAAGAAAGAAGAAGCCCCGGCGTAGCTTTCGTCTCCGAGCATGATACCGGCCCATTGCCGGTCGCTCATGGCTCCTGTTCCCGAATCGGTGATAAGATCGATATAAACTTGTTCTGATTTTAGTTGAAAAACATTGTAATGGGCTTCTTTCAACCACTGTTCACGCTCCTGGCGGGTACTTTTACGAATAGGTTCCACCATTTTGATTTTCCATGATTCGGCAAATGGTAATTCCATAGATTATTTTTTATAAGTTAGACAATGGGTCAACGGATAAATCCGTTTTTGTGTTTTATGTGCCGAATATAATGATTTTATAGATGATGAACAATGTTTTTGATGACTTTCTGTAAAACAAATGTCCGGGCGAATCACTTCGACCGGACATCATTTAAATAAACTTGGCAGAGTTTATTCTCTTTTACTTTCTTTGAAAGAGGTTTGATGAATGAAATGATTGGATAGAATTTATCCCGTTCATTAGACTCAACGCTTTTTCCTCGAAAGCAATGATAAGATAATGCATGGCAGGTCTTCTGACTTGTTTCTGTTGCAGGCTGCCTTCCCGGAAAACGTTTCCAGTGGCATGGAGAGAGAATTCATTGTCTGCAACATTATGTAAAACTTACAGCAGCGGGACTGTTCAGGACTTGCACCTGATTCCCTTTTAATCGCTTCCTTTGAAAAAAAGGCGGCAAACCAATGCATCGCAAAGATAATGAAAAAAGTAACAAACCAAAATGAATAAAAGAAATTATTTCTCCTTTGCCAACGTAAAAACGAATTCCAGTCCGCCACCTTGATTATTCTTGGCGGAGATTGTTCCGCCATGAATGATGACGGCATTTTTTACGATGGCAAGCCCTAAGCCTGTACCGCCCAATTTTCGAGAACGTCCTTTGTCTACACGATAAAAGCGTTCGAACAAACGATTCAGATGTTCTGGTGAAACGCCTACTCCGGTATCTGCAAAACTGAAATAATAGAAGTTCTCATCCTCACGGAAACAGTTGATGTTGATGTAGATATTGGTTCCTGCATAAGCCATGGCGTTATCCATGAGGTTACGGAATATGGAGTAGAGTAATGAATAGTTACCCTTTAATTGTATTTTGGGATGTAGACCGTTGACTACCGTAATATGCTTTTCTTCCAGTTCCAATGATACTTCGTTGACTATATTGGTGACAAGCATGCTGATGTCTACTTTCTCCATATCAATCATGTTGGCTGCTTCATCCATACGTGTCAGTACGGAGATATCCCGTAATAGACGGCTCAGCCGGTTGCTTTGGGCATAACACCGTTCAAGGAAAGTCTGCATCTTTTCGCGGGGGATGCTTTCATTGCTGACAATTGTTTCCAGATACCCTTGAATACTGCTTACAGGGGTTTTCAGTTCATGTGCAATGTTCTGTGTCAGTTGGCGTTTCAAACGTACTTGTTCTTCTTCCTGTGTGATGTCATTAATGGATATTTCAAAACTCAGATCCTGGAAGATGATACATTCTACAATGAATATGCGCCCGTTTTTATTGATGTTGATGGAGAGACGCTTCTCTTCTTTATCCGAAGGTTTTCTTTGTGCCTTACTGATAAAATCGGTGATTTTTTGAAATTCGTAAATGGAAAATATCTCCTCGGTAGTTTGCAAGTTGGAATCGGAGATTAAATTGCCGTATTGTGTAAAGAGGTTATTGACTAAGATTTCTTTTTTGTCTTTAGTAAATACACCCAATCCTTCGCGAGAAGTCTGTAGGTGTGTAATCAGTTTCTCACGTTCGATATATAACGCTTCTTTGGTTTCCCGCAAACGTTTATATATCTGTATAATGTGCTGGGATATTTCGCCAAGTTCATTATGCGGGAAAGCAGATTGTATATCGGTTTCCACCGGTTCGTTTTTATCGGCGCGTTTGGCAAAATTCCCGCAGATGGTTGATTGCCGTACCCAGTTTGGATGTAAACTTATAGAAAACGAATATCAGCAATAAAGTAACAATAGCTGTAAACCAGAGGTAATGCGGATCGGCAGCCAGACTATTTACCAGGTTTACATCATAGGGTAATGCCGAGCGAATGATATACTGGGGATAGAGAGTTGCCGAATAGAAATAGGGTATGCCTGTTGTTTCGGAGGTGCGCCTTAAATCATATCCTTTGCCGTTCTTTAATGCTTTTTGGACTTCCTGACGATTAATGTGATTGCTGAATGCTTCTTGGGAAGTTTCATTGTAACTGTCATAAAGGACGCGGCCTTGTAAATTTACGATAGTGACACGAAGGTCTCTGTATGAACCTTTGGCTATATACCGGTTTAAAGTAGATGTCCATAGACTGTCCGGAATACTTCGCAGCTCCTGTTGCAGGCGTTCGTTATAGTCTTGGAGTTGCGTGTCGAGCAGTTCTACTTTATACTCTTTCTCCCTCTGATACTGATAGGCCATGAAGCAGGCGGCAAACACCAGGAACAGGGAAATGACCGAAAGGAATAACTTCCGGCTGAAAGAGAGAAAGTGCTTTTGGGTGACAGGTAGGTTCATATATGTAATGTTTTTGAGTTTTGATTCACCACAGAGTAACAGGAGTCTCACAGGGTTTTAATCTCTTGTTTATAGGATATTAAGAGAAAATAATCTTTGTGGAACTCTGTGCTACTCTGTGGTGAGGTCCGATTCGCCTCTATTCCGTTTCGAAGCAATAACCGTATCCCAGGCGGGTGACGATACGTTACCGTAGGTACCGATCTTTTTCCGTAACCGGGTGATGTTGACGTCTATAGTGCGGTCCAGTACATAGACTTCGTCGCTCCAGATCCGGCTCAGAATATCTTCGCGCGAGAAGACGCGTCCCTTGTTTTGTAACAGCAGGAAGAGGATTTCGAACTCTTTCTTGGTCAGGGATACTTCTTCGCCGTCGATGCTTACTTTCTTTTTGGTAATATCGATCACCAGAGACTGGTAGCAAAGTTGTTCGGGTGCTTTTTCCGTATCGGAGGTAGCAGTACGCCGGAGCACGGCCTTTACACGGGCAATGACCTCACGCAAGGAGAAGGGCTTTGAAATATAGTCGTCCGCTCCCAGGTTGAATCCGGTGACGGTGTCATTTTCCGTATCTTTGGCAGTGATGAATATAATGGGAACCTGCGCTGTCTTTTTATCCTTTTTCAGCAGATTGGCCATTTTGAATCCGGAAATTTCCCCATCATGACATCCAATAACAGCAGGTGATAGCTGCTGATATTCATTTTCAGGGCCTCTTCCGCAGAGTTGGCAGTATCTACTTCGTACCCTTCGTTCTCAAGATTGAAACTTCAGAATCTCACAGAGGTCTTCTTCATCGTCGACCACTAAAATACGGTAATCGTTCATTGTATTCTTTGTTAATGTAATACTACAAAGTTAAACTTTATTTCTTTTCTTTGCAAAGATGGAGGCTTTTTGTTACGAGGGATGAAACACGTATTACGATTCGATTACATTTCCATCCCGTCTGCAACCCTCTGTAGGCATGATTCCGTTGGTTCTAAACCGACCGGACCTACCTTTTAAACCAATGCCCTTGGGTTTAAAACCAACGGGGCTTTGCTTTCAAACCAACAATCCCGAGGTTCGGGAGACACTTTATCAACAAAAATGTTGTATCTTTGTTATGTCAATAAATTGAAATATCAAAATGATTAAGATAGATTTCAAGCAACGCAAACGTGAGGTGCTTTGGACGGTTGTCGCTTTGTTCTTTATAGCTATAGGAGTGTCTGTGTTCAAGTTCTCTTCCGCAACTTCCGGCTTTGAGATAACTGACGAGCTGGGAGGAAATATTTTTCCTTCTGCCATTCTCTCGGTGGCTACGACCGATGCCCAGGTCATTCAACCGGCCGACTCCATATATCTGGGTAACCCCAAGTCGTGCATTGCCATAAAAGTAAAATCACGTTCGGCTTATAGCCGTGTGCGGATCGATGTTGCGGAAACACCATTCTTTTCACGTTCGGTGTCGGAGTTCGTGCTCAATAAGCCTCGTACGGAATATACCATTTATCCCGATATCATTTGGAACTACGAAGCGTTGAAAAACAATAATCAGGCGGAACCCATCAGTGTGGCCGTTACGGTAGAGATGAATGGGGAAGATCTGGGACAGCGTGTACGCACTTTTTCTGTACGGAGTGTCAACGAGTGTCTGTTGGGGTATGTGACTAATGGCACAAAATTTCACGATACGGGGATTTTCTTTGCCGCATATGTCAACGAAGAGAATCCGATGATCGACCAGTTGCTTCGCGAAGCATTGAACACACGGATAGTCAATCGCTTCCTGGGCTATCAGAATCCGGCTCCCGGAGCTGTGGATAAACAGGTATATGCATTATGGAATGTTTTGCAGAACGTAAATTCCGTTACAGTTCGGTGTCCAACACCAGTCTGTCCAGCAATGTGGTTTATTCTCAGCGTGTACGTACGTTTGATGACGCATTGGAGTCATCACAGATCAACTGTGTGGACGGCAGTGTCCTGTTTGCTTCCTTGCTCCGTGCCATCAATATCGAACCGATTCTGGTACGTACTCCCGGTCACATGTTTGTGGGATACTACACCGACAATTCACATAAGGATATGAATTTTCTGGAAACAACGATGATAGGTGATGTCGATCTGGACGACTTCTTCCCTGATGAACAACTGGACTCCACTATGGTAGGCAAGTCACAGAATCAAATGTCCCTGCTCACCTTTGAGAAGTCGAAACAATATGCCAATAAGAAGTATAAGGAAAACGAGAAAGGCATTCATTCCGGCAAGCTGAACTATATGTTCCTGGAGATTTCGAAAGATGTACGCCGGAAGATACAGCCGATAGGAAAGTGATCTGGAGACGCCAAAGTAAAACGAAGGCGGGGACTTACTTAAAAAACGATTTGTACGGCTCGTAGCTAAATAATCCTAATAAAACTCTAATATATAGATTAGTTTCATGTCTTTGTTGTACTTTTGCCGTTCAATATTTGGATGTATTCCAAACACACGTTAGAATGAAACGAAGAAACTATTTCATATTCAGCTGTTTGATGCTGATGGCTCCTGCGGCTGTGCAGGCGCAATTTGACAAAGGCCTAAACTATAAGATTGAAACCAGTGCAACCGTAAGTGGTGGGCACAACACGCCTTTTTGGCTCGTGGCAAATAGCACGGGCTTTCGTCTATTCGAAAAACATGCTTATTGGATGCGGGTATCTTTCGGGATTTGGAGAAGGATAAAAAGTTCTCTTATGCCTTTGGGTTGGAAATGGTGGGTGCAAGTCGCTTCACTTCTAAATTCTTCATCCAACAGGCTTATGTGGATTTGCGTTATCGGGGGATGGAAATAAGTGTCGGCAGTAAGGAGCGTGGCAACGAAATGAAAAATGATCAGTTGAGCTCCGGTAGTATGACTTTTTCTACCAATGCCCGTCCTATTCCGCAAGTTCGGGTTTCTATACCCGAGTATATTCCTTTTCCGTGGACTAAAAACTGGTTGCATATCAAGGGACACGTGGCTTATGGGATGTTTACGGATGAAAAGTTCCAGGAGCGTTTCACTGCCGGGCGTTCTAAATATACGAAAGAGACTCTGTTTCATTCGAAAGCAGCTTTCCTGAAGGTGGAGAATCTGCAGAAGTCACCTGTTTCGTTGGAATTGGGTATCGAGATGGCAGCTCAGTTTGGAGGCGATTGCTATTATCCGGACGGGACGGTATTGCGTACACCGGACAGTTGGAAAGACTTTTTTCCGTATTTTCTTTCCAAGCAACGGAGACAGTGGAGCTTCGGAGAGCGACCAGATAAATATTCTGGGAAATCACGTCGGAAGTTACAGTGCCGCTGTGGGATATCATTTTCCGACCTGGAAAATAAAGGCTTACTGGGAGCACTTTTTTGAAGACCGCTCGGGAATGACACTGACTTATGGTATGTGGAGAGATTGTCTGGCCGGATTAGAGGTGACGTTGCCGGAGAATCCTTTTGTGAAAACGATTGTCGGAGAGTTTTTGTATACGAAACACCAATCGGGAGCTTTCCATTACTTTGCTACTCCGGCCATTGATCATTCGTTTACCGGAGCTGATAATTATTATAATAATTCGCAGTATGCCGGTTGGGAACATTGGGGACAGGGTATTGGTAATCCGTTGGTTACCTCACCTATATATAATAAGGATGGAAACCTGGCTTTTGAGAGTAACCGTGTGAAAGGATTCCATATCGGTTTGAATGGCAGTCCTACCTCAGAGATAGATTACCGCATTCTGGTAAGTGTTGCTAAGCATTGGGGAACTTACGGTAGTCCGTACCGGAATATCAGAAGAAACCAGAACGGGTTGTTAGAAGTGACTTATAAACCCGAACAGATTCGGGGATGGAGTTTCACGCTGGCCGGTGCGGTAGACGGTGGCAATATGTTAGGAGAAAGTTGGGGAGGTATGCTCACCATTCGTAAAACAGGTTTAATTGGTAAGAAGAAATGAAAAAAGGAATACCTAATTGTTGTTTGTCGTCCTGATGGGTTTCACGTCGTGTGGAAGAAATTCGGGCATCGCTATCTGGATGGAATGTGGCAGATGCAACGTATAGAATATAAAGATGGTAATATCGATACTCCACTGGACACTTATTTCAGTTTTCAGATGGATATCATCCACTTGAGGAAGTTGGGTAATAGTGAGTTCTATGGAAAATATGTCTACGAGAACGACTCCATGCACATACAAGTACTCGACGCTACGGCGGAACAGATGAAAGTTTTCGGCATGGATGGCCGGGTACAGGACTTTGCCGTAGAGAAGCTGAACAGTAACAAATTGGTTCTTCAGTCGGACTATGCCCGGTTGGAATTCAGAAAATATTGAGGACGCTAAAAAGCTGTCTTCATTCATAGATGATGATTGGAACAGCCGGTTCGTGAGAATCGGCTGTTTTTTTA
>ENA-OQJP01000364-OQJP01000364.1-human-gut-metagenome-genome-assembly--contig:-NODE-364-length-13604-cov-2.726571_pt1 | contig 13604 bp, 15 predicted proteins | sample MGYA00242611_ERZ504778 | MGnify/ENA primary metagenome ERZ504778 (study PRJEB26092, sample SAMD00036349) | human gut metagenome | host: Homo sapiens | study: EMG produced TPA metagenomics assembly of...
ATATCTATAAAATCTTACCCAAGTTTACGAACATTAACGTATTCTTGGGTAAGTTCGTATATAGACATAACTACTCTTCAGGAGTGTATAGCTACTTCCTAAACCTAAGATATTTTCGAAGTTAAGGACTTTTTTATTATACGGTTAATGTTACAAATGGAGTCTGTCTTCGTATCACAGCAAAAGTGATATGAACCCCGAAAATTAGACAAAAAACTTTCGGGGTTTTATTATGTCTACACAAAAAAAGGAAACAAAAATCATTACATGACTTGCTATCTTATATGCAGATGTTGGAAGATGGCATATCCTTTAGTCATATCCATAAGAACTACGGAATAAATGAAGCACGACTGAAGGTTTTATGGTCACGCTATCAGAAGGAAGGCATATCAGGATTGCAAAAACAGCTTAATATCAATGCCGATTATGCATTAAAGCATAAAATTGTTCTTGATATTGAAGAAAATCATCTTACTTTGCACGAGGCCTCGCTAAAGTATGGTGCAAGTCCTCAAAGAATAGGCGTATGGTTAAAAGTCATGCGAACGGAGGGCGTTGATGCACTAAGTAAATGTAAAAGCGTGGTAGACCGCCACATATGGGAAGACCGAAAAAAATATCAAGCCACAGAGTGAACTGGAAAGACTCAGAAAAGAAAACGAGGAACTGCGACTGGAGGTAGCATTGCTAAAAAAAGTGAGAGCCTTAGTAAAGGAAAGGAATGCTCGACTACAAGGGATTAGGCACGTGACATCGAAGAACTAAGGCAGGAAGGATTTACTCTTGAGAGTATTCTCAAAATGGTAAATATGGCTCGCTCTGCATTCTATTACCATCTGTCACGTTTGAAGAACAATGATAGATATGATGATACAAGAAAACGAATTAAAGCAATATATGATGACAACAAAGGTCGCTATGGATATAGAAGGATTTGTTTGTCTTTACGTAACGAAGGCTGCAATATCAATCATAAGACTGTGCAGAAATTGATGTCTCAGATGGGATTGAAAGCTAAACAGAAAAAACGCCACTATCACTCCTATAAAGGTCAGATAGAAAAGGTTGCACCTAATGCCATTAACAGAAATTTCTCAGCAGAAAGGCCAAAACCAGAAATGGGCTACGGATGTATCACAGATATGTATAAAGGATGAGAAACTGTATACATATCCAATACTAGACATGTACAATGGAGAGATAATAACATATACACTCTCACGAAGTCCTAACCAGAGAATGGTTACAGATATGCTTAAAAAGGCATTTAAAAAGTATAAGAACCTTGATGGGCTGTTGCTACACTCAGATCAGGGTTGGCATTATCAGCATACACAATATTAAAAGATGCTGAAGAATAATGGGGTTATACAAAGCATGTCTCGTAAAGGTAACTGTCTGGACAATTCTATGATGGAGAGTTTCTTCGGATTGATGAAGAATGAATTATTGTATGTAAACCACTTCGAAAGTCTTGACAGATTTGAGACTGAACTAAAGAAATATATTGCCTGGTATAATACAAAAAGAGTAAAACTTAGATTAAAAGGAATGAGCCCGGCACAATACCGAGCTCAATACTATAGAGAGTTGAATAATCAAATTTAACGTCCAACTTTTGGGGTGCACTTCAAAATTGAACACCCTCTATTAAAACAATATAATCTAATGCTTATATGATTGTCTAACTATCTCATTCAAACATTTTTATTGAAGACAATTGTACACCACCAGTATGGTATCCCTTTATAGAAACTTTTATATAGCGGGCTGTTACAGGTTTAACAAATTGAATATAGTGGAATTCCTGTGCTGGTAATCCTGATACATTCCCATGGTTAACCCATGCATTCCTATCGGATGAAGTAGAAATAGATATATTTTTGGTAGCATACCAGTATCGGAAGTAGAATTTGTATTGAAATTCTATTCCTTTTAAAATTTGTTCATTCTTCATGTCTACAATGAAACTTCCTGGAATATCATTATAATTATAATAGACATAAGTATTTTTATTATCATCCAAAATATTGGCACCATTCGCACCGGTTTGAAAATCTACAAAATCCGTAACTTCCCAACCTGACCTATCTAAATCTTTGTATGAATCGTCAAATCCTTCAACAGCGTGTTTTATATTTAAAACAGATTTAGATGTACGTAAACTTATGTTACCTTTATTTTCTGAAACTGACAAATTTTTTCTTCTGAGATGAAAGTTGGCTTCACTTTGAATTCAAAAACACCTGCATCCTCTGTGCTGAGAACGAACTTATCAGACATGGACCATGTAATTTCTTCAGATTCTAACTGCCCTGCAGGAATGGTTATTTCCTCAGGAGAGACAGTTATATCATCCAGATAGGCTTCAGGTATTCCTTCATAATTCAACATACATTTTACATCATGATTGGAAACTTTGTCGAACTTAATTTTAAACTTATAACTAATAGGAGCAGAATCAAGAATCTTATCCCCTTCTACAGTTCGTTCAAAGGTCGCAGAATTATCATTCGCCCCATCAAAGAATGTTACAATAGTGAAAGCTTCTTTCTTAATCACTACTTTCGCTTCATATGCCATTTCTGCAATTTTATATCCGGTCACATTGGCTACCACTCCTAATTCATAGGTCATTTCCGGCAAAGTAGTTGCTGCAAAGCTAAAATCATCATCTTTGAGTCCTACAGTAACAGAAGCTTCGGTTGAACCGGCAGGAATAACAATCTTCGTTGCACTCAGTTCCACTTTATCAGTTGGAATATTCGTACAGATAGGAGTAAAAGTTACTACTGCGTCTTCTGGAGAAGGCTGAATAGCAAAAGTGTAGGTTCTCCCTGGTTTTCTCCATTCAATTGCAAGGTTCTATCTTTGCTGATAAAATTGCTTCCAAATTCATATTGGATGAATTACCACTACCCTCTATTGTAAACGAAGGCTGATTGTTTGGAAAATCTTTCAAATTCAGACTTTCATCCTCCTGACATGAAAACATCAGTCCGGAAATCAATAATAATGATATATATTTATTGGATATCAACATAGTATTTCTTTTTTATTATAAATCATTAGGCCAAACAGAAGGTTCGGTTGCATTCTTTTTATAGAAAAGAGAAGGTTCTTTCAAAGGAGAACCATACAATACTTCAGCTCCCTCCAGACGCTTCCAAATATCATTATAATTATTTGGGAAGGGAGCAAATCCCATAAACCAGCCGTAACCATCGTTCATTAACCTTTGAGCTGTACTAGCATTCAAGTCTCCTCCACGGCGTTCATTATATTCAGAAGATACTCCTGAACACTGTTTTAAGGTCATCTGACCCAAAGCTGGAGCTGTTGAGCCATAATTCGCTACAGCAATATCAGTATACTCTTTAGCGTCAACCCCATCTACTTGATCCAAAGAATGCATTTTACCCCAACAGAAAACCGTAACAAGTTTATCAGGCATAGCCCGCTTTGTTTCGAGACAAAGACGTGCTCCTGCTTCATACGAGGGGAAAGCAAATGAGGGGTTGTTTACATCCACATTTGGGTCAGACCATTCATCATCAAAGTTGACACCATCCAAATCATAAGCATAACAATAGCGAGCTAATTCACGAGCAAAGTCTTTACATCCTTGAGGGGAAAGCTGAGCTACACCAGCCATATCATGATTACCCAATATACCCAAAATTACTTTAATGCCACGCTTACGTAAGGGCTGAATCAGCGTTTCATTGTTGTCCAACAAGTACTGCACATTAGGATTGCACTTAACGTAAGGACGACCGGAAGCTGCGTCATAATTGATATTTGCTGCAAACAATACCACGGCATCCCAAAGGTATTTGCCATTTTCCAATTGGAAAGAAAGCGCATTCAGCGGATTAACATCATTCACTTCAATGAACAAAAACCTTTTGGTTTGTCTTCCCCTTTGAATACATCCCCTTTCTTACGCATGTCGTTCACGAAATACATGCAGTGACGAGATTCTTCGTTGTTGAATTGGATGTCACTGCCTGCCTCGTTGACAGTCAAAGGTATGGCATAGGTCACATCTTCCTCCAAGGCTTCACCACCAGTCACGGACAGGGAAAGCTCAGCTGTTTTGGAGTCTGGATTGATAGTCATCAATCCTTCATCACCCAAAGTTATCAGTTCTTTAGGAAAAAGCTTGAACGTTGTCTCGTGTTCCTTGTTGTTAGGCTTCCAGGTAAGCGGCATCCACTTCGACCTTGACGGAAGAAGACACGTGGGGGCTTTAGTCAATCCCAAACGCACTGAAGTCTTATAATTTTCGGTAAACAAGTCGATAATATTGGTCACACGATTAGACTTGGCGTCACGCAAATAACCATTCTTGGCATAAATATCTTCATACTGCGACTCATCGGGAAGCTTACCTATCTCCAAAGTATCTTCACAGGAAGCTAAGAATACTGCCACGACTGCCATCATAGAGGCAAACAATGAATATTTTATTTTTCTAACTTTCATAAATCTTATTTTTTAAGTTCGGGTAGTTCAACATTAATCCAAGTGGGAGTAGTGTTTCCTGTAAGATCATTGCCATTACCAGTATGGTCAATAATCTTGGAACCAGTCCCTTCATTAAATTTCCAATAAGCAATAAGCCCTTCTGAGTGTGGGTCCACCATATACGGATTGGATGCAATTTCTTCGGCCGTGCGGGCAACATTCCAAACTCTCACTTCCGAAATCTCCCCCGGTAACCAACGACCAGGTTCCCAAGAGTATCCGATATAACAGCTACTAGACAAGTCGATAGCTCTAGTTGCAGAATTGTCAGAATAAACTTTTTCGCCATTCTTGTAATAACTGCGTTCACCTGTATCAGCATTATAAACTGTAGCAATATGGACGAACTCATCAACAGGTAGGCCATCTACTACGTTTGCGCCCGGGAAGTTTCCGCCGGGAGCCACACATTGGTATTGGTCTCTTGGGCGGTCTCCATCACCAATACGGACAAGAAACTCACCTTCTACACCAAAGATTGTACTCAAAGCATTATCACGACCGTCCGTCCAGTCACTGCTGCGTACCAAGGCTTCTACCGTAATAACTCTAAGTGAATTCACTTTACTATAGTCTTTCCAATATACCGGAAAATAATTTTCATCAATATTGGCTACCACATTTATCAAAGCAGCACCTTTGAATACAAAGTAAACTGTCTTTTTACTTTCCAATACGGGGATATCAGCATTGACAATGGTTACAGGAAGCACAAAGCGTTTTTCACGGTTCAGTTCGTGTGTTCCTTTGAAATTAATCACTACATCGTTACTATTGACAGCTCCTTTTTCAATGGTCACTGTCTTGTTGGGAATTTCATAGTAATTGACCGGCAGAACTTCGGCATGGTCATCATAGTTCATGTTGTACGAAGCTGTTAATGCCGGAGCAGCATCGAACGTGATGGAGATATCTTGATTAGCCGGACTCGCTAGTCGATAGGACAAGCTACGGGTAGCTTCCTTCACATCTGCCTTAATCAGTAAGTCATCGGTAATGGTGGCCGAAGTAATGTATAATTTATTATCATAGTGATGTTCTTCGTCCACATTTTCAGAGTTACACCCCATAACTAAAAACAGGGTTACCAAACTCAGATAGTTATAATATTTCATAAATTCTTTACTTGTTAGGATTCATTATATTAATTACATTTTTAAGGAAAGAATAGTTGGTCGAATAATAGTCACTTTCCACGTTCATGATTAATAAGCCACGACGCGTGTAAGTAGTGACCGGCTTCCACAACCAACTAGCAGCACCAACAGCTGCCGACACTTTGTTACCACTTTCCACTGTCCCCCAATAACCGATAGTCTTGTTCTTGTCATCAGCCTTTGGCATCTGCACACAAACTATCATATTGTCCAACGGCACAGGATTGGCACCTTCATACTGATGCATGACTTCTTTTCCAGCTTCTTCGGCCAACTGAATCTTAACATCCAAATCTCCTTCACCGGTAGACAGTTCCGTTCGCACAATTATATGGCTGCAGTTCATCAGGAAGCCCATGTTATCCGGAGCAATGTATTGCGCATTGCCATAAAAACAGAAATTTGTCTGTATGCCTTGATTTCCAAGTGCTGATAATATCAAAGAACCCTTTTGGCGAGCGATATATGTACGCAAAGGCTCATCCTTCAAGCTCACCAATGAACGGCCAACGTAATCAACAATAACACCATCATAATTATACTTGTCTACCAATGACAACATCTCTTCAGTTCTCTTTAGTAAAGTATTCTTGTCTTTCAGTCTCAGTCAACTCAGGATTTGCCTCTAGCATCAAATCCCACTCTGCTTCAAACTGGGCATAAGAAAATGTATATCCAATTTTAGTACCTTTTCTACGCACTTCATTCATCTCCTCAAGCAATCCTGCTCCTATTTCGGACGGATTGTTCAAAGAAATATAATCCACGCTGTCGGGCAGGGCTGTCAGGCGTTCACCCTGTTTTACAGGATTGGCCACATTACTGAATGAAACAAACAACACATGGTGATCGCTGGCTTTAAAAGCATTCAAGTCTTTCAAGTAGTCCTCATATAATTGTGGATTCTGTTCCTCCAATGAAGGAGTATGAATATCTAGGCTTTCTACTTCAGTCCAATCTTCACATGAAGAAAGAGAAAATGAAGCCGCCATTCCCAAAGCCAAGCACAACCCACTATTCAATATATTATTTTTCATAAATTTTGCTATATTAAAATACATCATTAATTATTCTTAGCCCACCACAAATCTTTAGCCATGTTATCCTGACCTCCCAAATAAGTGTTCACGGCAAATTGAATATTCTCTATATTATCATTATATTCAGAAGCTGGATAGGGGATGCGACGCGCACCTCTTTCTGAGTCAACCACTCCACCGCTCTTGTTGCCGTCATCCGTAGCGGGCAAGAGGTTCGGGTAACCGGTACGACGGTAATCGGCCCAAGCTTCGTTACCTAGCTGCCAATTGGCAATCCATTTCTGAATAATGATACGTTCCTGCTTCTCTTCAGGAGTAGCATTTTCATTCCATTTTACAGTTAGCTTGGTTAACTCATCAGCGTATGAATTAAGTCCTTTGTTCGGGTCAGTATAAGAGATGCTGTTTTTAGTATCTTTGTTCATATATTGGTCTGCACCATCTACTCCCCATTGTTCGAAAGACAAACGGATGCCCTGCTCGTAAAAATCTTTGGCTTCGCCACCTGTATTGAATCCATAAATGGCTTTAGCTTCTGCACGGAGAAATGCGACTTCGGCAGCATTCATCCAGTAGAGAGGATCTGTAGGCTTCAGATTCACGCCGGAATATTTATGTCCTACTGTATTCAAGTCAGGAATCGAAATGCCTCTGCGCATACCTACATATTCATAACCATCCCATTCAGATTTCACAAAATATTTCTCACGACGGGGATCATTGTAACCATTCATGTAGCAAATAATATCAGCTGCAGCATGAGTATCACCACCTGTAAGACATTCTTTTTTGTCATCATTGTGAGAAAGAACATGGTTGTACTGGGTAGCCGTGTAAATTGGATTAGTTACTGAGCCGGCAAAATACCTCCATGCGGCATTATCAGCGTTCTGTTCAATAACACCTCCGTATTGAGGATCCAATGCTTCTTCCACCATCTTTCGTGCAGTAGTAGGGTCAGCATTCACAATGCGCATGGCCAAACGTAATTTCAAAGAGTTGGCAAAACGAATCCATTTCTTTACATCTCCACTGTAAATATAGTCAGCAGATGCTGTCAGACGGTCATTCGACTGTTCGTTCATGATTTTGATAGAAGCATTCAGCTCTTCAAAAAATTTGGCATACACCTGTTGTTCAGAATCATACGGTGACTTAATAGAACCGTCAACACCAATTTGGGAATACGGAATCGGTCCGTAAGCATCGGTTACCCGATGCATAGCCGCCACCTTGATTACTTGAGCAATGGCCAGTGGAAGCGGATTATTGGTATTCTGAGATACAATTTCCACCACATTAAGGTTGGAGAATAATACAGGTAATACACGGTCGCTCTTCAAAAAGACACGTGTCCAGTCATCTGTCGGGTTATAGTTGGAAATAGTAGCTTTCCAGGTGGATTGTGAATCTGCAAAATAACCTCCCAAAGGACCGCCCAACAAACAGTCTGTAAACTGGGCCGTATTGACGTCTGGAGAAACTACACAACCGGCCAAGTTGTTCATGGCTGACCCCAATGCATAGTCATCTTCCGACAAATCGCCCGGCTGATAGGGATTTGAGTTGATCTCCTCAAACTTGCCTGTACATGATGAAGCTGTTACGGCAATCAGAGAACTTATGATAATTGTACTTAATATATGTTTCATACCTATTAAAATTTAAAATTCAAGCTAAAACCGACATTGCGTAAAGAAGGAATCATAAAGTTGTCCACACCCTGATAAAAGTTGCTGGTGGAAGCCACAGCTTCGGGATCAAACGGTGCCTTATTATAAATCATCCACAAATTACGTCCAACCAATGAAACTTTGATGTCGCATACATTGCCCAACCATTTGCGAGGAATGCTGTATCCAATAGATGCCTCTTGTAAACGGACATTAGTCGCGGAATAAGTGTAATATTGCGGAACCGCCTTGCTACCTACCGTGCTAAACCAAGCCTCCGGATCTACGCGATCGTTGCCATTGACTGTTACATACCCCAAGTCACGAGCATCAGCACTGAACTCAGATACACCGAAGTTATCAAGTACTGCTTGCGTGCGTGAGAATACAACACCGCCAAAACGGGCAGAAACCATAAATCCTACATGAATATTTTTCCAACTGAAGTCGTTGCGCCACGCCAGGTTGCCTTTGGGAAGTACACTGCCCAATTTTATATATTGATTGGGATCTTGAATGGACTGGGTATAGATTTTGTTATTTTCATCAATATAAATGGTTCCGTTAGCATCACGTTGCAAATCCATGCGTGAATATACATCCCCCATGCTGCCGCCTTCACGCAAGATGAAACGCATATCACCATATCCTCCCATATCCAAAGACGGGATGGAAAAAAGTTCTCCGGTTACAGGATTGATTGCATTATCGGCCAAGGTTTCAATCTTATTCTTGTTCATAGAATAAGTAAGACCACTGCTCCATGTGAAGTCACTCCAAGTGTTTTTAAAGTTTAAAGCCAATTCAACACCCTGATTACGTACAGCACCGGTTTGGATATACATCTTAGAATATTTGCTTACCGGAAGATTCGGGTTGAATGTTTGGTTTTCAGTCTTGGCATTGTAGTAGGTGGCATCCAGTTCAAAGTATTTCAAGAATCGTAGATTCATACCTATTTCAAATGAGTTGGTACGTTCCGGCTTCAGTGAATAGACCGGATATTGTGTCAATACGCTCCATTGTCCGGAAGATGAGTTCCATTCAAAACGAGGATTAGACAGATAACGCTGGAAAGCAGACCCTACAGACGCAAACGAACCGCGTACTTTCCAGAAGGAAAGATAATCCTTATTCAGATTAGGAAACAGTTCCGACAACACGGCAGATACACCCACTGAAGGATAGAAAAAACACTTGGAAGTGGAATTAGGACCAGCCAACTGGGAAGCCCAGTCATTACGGCCTGTCAAAGTGAGATAATAAGTGCTTTTATATCCCAATTCAGCAGAAGCATACACTGACTGCGTTTGTTCTCTCCAGCCTTCCTGCATCCGTTTAGCTTTGTTGCTCAAGTTCTGGATAGCAAAATAGTTGGTTAATCCCACTTGTTCGTCTGGATATGCATCTGTACCATCAGCTATACCACCACGTACACTCATAGCATCGGAACGGATATCATTGAAAGAACCACCGATGTTGGCACTTAACGTAAGTTCCTCACCGAAAGTCTTGTTGATGCTTACGAGAAAGTCGGCATAGAGTTGTTTGTCCTGCATCTTTGTAATACCATACAAACCGCGACTTGAATTTTCTGTCAGCTGGGTATTTGTGGACGCATAGAATTTTTCCGTGAAATCATTGTTTGAGTTATCCAGACGAACACGACCGGAAACAGTCAACCAGTCTAATAGTTTATAGCTTAAGTTTGCACTCAGCATATAACGGTCTTTTTTGTTTTCGCGGAGGTTACGGTAGTTGATCCAGTAGGGGTTCTGCATCGTCATACCGGCATCACCCACTGTCCAATTTTGAACATAGATTTTACGAGCCGGATCGTATACTTCATAGAGTTCCGCGTCCGCCCATTCGTTTCCGCGCGGATACAGGTAAGCACCTACCAACGGATTGTTGTATTCACCCTGGTTCACTACGTTACGGTCATTTTGCAGGATATAATTGGCCGCAATATCCAGCGTCATCTTATCATTTAGAAAAGAAGTTGTATTACGTACATTGAAGTTGTAACGTGCATATTTATTATTGGGAATGTATCCCTTGGAGTTGATGGCAGCGGCTGAAGCGTAGGTCTGGTTCTTTTCCGTACCTGTAGAGAGTGAAACGCTTTCCGTATTGACAATGCCTGTTTGAAAGTAATCATCTTTAGGGTTATAACCGTAATAGTTAGACACACTCAATTTGTCTCCCCAGCTCTGAGAAGAACCGTCCACCCATTTGCCGCCTGTACCGGTACCATAGCGTGTCTGGAAACGGGGAAGTATAAAAGGTTGGTTAAATTCCATGCTTGTATTGACTGAAATGCTCACCTTTCCTTCCTTACCTTTTTAGTGGTAATGATCACAGCTCCGTTGGCCGCTTCCGAACCATACAATGCAGCAGCGGCGGCACCTGTCAATACAGACATCGATTCGATATCTTCTGGGTTAATGTCTGCAATCGGGTCAGTAGTACCACGGGAATCAAATTCAGATTCCGATTCACGTGCATTGCGTCCGGAGAACATAGGAACACCATCAATAACATAGAGTGCATTGGAAGACTGCATAATAGATTTCGTACCGCGCATCACCACTTTTGAAATACCGCCTACTCCAGATGAAGATGCATTGATATTTACACCCGCCACTTTACCAGCCAATGCATTCACAAAGTTGGCATCCTTGTTTTGGGTAATGTCATCGTTCTTGATTTCCTGCACATTGTAACTCAGTGCCTTTGTTGCACGTTTGATTCCTAAAGCAGTAACAACCACTTCTTCAATTTGCTGTGCATCACTCGACAACTTCACATTTAAAGGGGTATTGTCCACAACGGCAATTTCTTGAGTAGTATACCCGATATAGGAAATCTGGAGTACCGGATTAGCTTCAGTCGTTACCAGCGTAAAGTTACCGTCCATATCTGTAATGGCACCAACATTTGTACCTTTCACCAATACGTTAACACCGATCAACGGTCCCATATCATCTGATACCCGACCTGTAATTTTACGCTCTTTTCCTTGTTGGTTTCCATTTTTAGGTGTCTGCTTATTTTCCGACAAATACACTACTCCTCCTTTAATTTTGAAGGAAACATTTTTTCCATTTAGCACAGTGTTTAATACCTGTTCTATGGAAGCATTGGATAATTGTACATTTTCTACGGCCAAGGATGCTAGCTTGTCATCGTAGAAAAAATTGTAACTGGACTGAGATTTGATTTGTTCAATAACCTTTCCCAAAGTTGTTCGGGAAGTGTTCAAATTCAGTTGGGCTAGCAAGCACTGAACAGAAAATGTCATGAACAACATCAATGAAGCCCGCAATAACCATGGGGCATGGAAAACATGACTGTGTTTCATAAACAAAATTTAAAATTAAACATAAATAGACTTCATCCCATAATTCATATTTTTACAGAACGATATTATTAATACAATTCATACAAAAAATATACTTACTCAAAAGAATACTTTTTTTTCATAAAAATGAAATTAAAAAACTGTAAATAAAACATTACCACAGTTTTATTACAGTTTTTGAGGTTATCCTTTTCTAAATCTAACTAAATCTAAAACTTTGCGGACAGATAAACTCTATTGTCTTCTATTCTATACTTGATTGGTACGGCATTGCTTACTGAATTTAATACATCTTCTACTTTTTCCGATTTCATTAATGTGCCGGAATAGGTGCTTTTTGTATTCAAATCAGAAGAAAGCACAATGCTCACATCGTAATATTTTTCTAATGTTCGGGCAATGGTGAAAATGTCCGCACTTTCAAACGCAAAGGAATTATTGTGCCAATGTTCGATACCTGTATCAATCTGGCGGACCATCAATCGGTGGCTGACTCCATCCAATTCGGCTTCTTGCCGAGGTGTCAATACAATCATACCTTCATTATGGTTTCCTTTCACTTCAATTTCGCCTTGTACTAAAGTGGCTATTGCTGAACGGTTGGCCTGATCGGTCTTCAAGTTAAAAATTGTGCCCAACACTCTGACCTGCATTGACTCACTATGTACGACAAACGGTTTAGAAGAATTCTTTTTTACTTCAAAATATCCTTCACCTTCCAAATGAACTTCCCTGTTATTCTCATCAAATTCTTTGGGATACCGGAAAATAGAATTCTTATTTAGCCATACCTTAGTTCCGTCCGGCAATGTTAGTTGCTCTACCTCATTACGTGTATTTACAGTCAACAAAGATTCTTTCTCTGTATTATATTTCAGAAAAGTAAGGTAAATTGTTCCACTCAACAGAATGATCCCGACAAATGTTGCTGCATACCGCATCCAACTGCTCAAAATCCAACTCTCGGATTTGCGTTTCCGCCCATTCCTTCAAAACCGTTTTGAACAGCATCTGTTCCGCCCTATCTACATCCGTAGCTCTTGTGCTGAACCCCGTTTTGCCTAACTGGTATAATTCTTCTATTGTGAATAATTCGAATGCATGCTCGTTTGACTCGTCCATCCATCTTTTTATTTCACAAAGCTCATTTTCAGTGCATTCATCCATCAGAAATTTTGCCAAAAGCTTTTCGTTTATCATATGTCTATCCTTGTTTATCTATAAAACAATTCTTTCGAAAAAATCATTTATTTTATAAGGTGAAAATATAGCTAATAAAACATAAAGATTGTCTAACTTGTTACGCAAGATTTTCAAAGCTTTATACACATGTGCTTCCACTGTTCGTTGGGAACACCCCATCATTTCAGCTATAGTCTTATTTTTCATTTCTTGCAAATAGCTTAACTTGAATATCAATTTACATTTATCCGGCAGTTCATTGATAGCTGCTACTATTTCATTTCTTAGTTCCTTATTTTCAATCTTTTTCATTACCTCATTATTATCAGGCTGATAAAAAGCGACTCTCTTCAGATGCAACTCTTGCTGCATGGTTTTATAGTTCTCTCTGACCTCCCTATGCTTTAATACATTTAAAGCGCGCGTATAGAAGGTGTGTCGTAATGCACGATGCACCTCTTTTTGTTCATCACTATACAAATCTGTTCATTTTCTTTAAGCTGCGATCTTTTGAAGATTTCTTTGATTTATGTGTTCCCAGCATCTAAAACAGCAGTTGTAAGTTCATAAAACAGTCTAATCAGCCAGTTCATACCTTCTTTTGTCAGTTTTGCACACATCTTTTTATATTGAAGGCAATGGCTAGGAAGGCAAA
>ENA-OQJP01000367-OQJP01000367.1-human-gut-metagenome-genome-assembly--contig:-NODE-367-length-13514-cov-5.052738_pt1 | contig 13514 bp, 14 predicted proteins | sample MGYA00242611_ERZ504778 | MGnify/ENA primary metagenome ERZ504778 (study PRJEB26092, sample SAMD00036349) | human gut metagenome | host: Homo sapiens | study: EMG produced TPA metagenomics assembly of...
TTGTTAAGAACCTTAATCCCCGCAAGGGGACGGAAACACCTCTGACTCATAAGTCGTATATGAAATCATATCTTGTTAAGAACCTGAATCCCCGCAAGGGGACGGAAACGACTGGACTTTGTCCGGGTCCTAGGTTTGCGACTCGTTAAGAAACTTAATCCCCGCAAGGGGACGGAAACCTTGCATCTTGCGTATGCCATTGCAATTTCTCGCTTTCTGCCGTTAAGAACCTCAATCCCCCGAAAGGGGACGGAACGTTGTAAGATGTAAATTTGAAGACGGTATGAAAAAAGCCGGTACCAGGCATCTGTTGTGATGTCTGGTACCGGCTTTTTGTGTCGGGCTATTCTGTTGAATTGTACTGTTTTACGTGAAAAGGAGCAGTTATACCTTTATCGGTATGAAATGGGTTGGGGCAGCGTTAGGGGGAGCTTGTTCCGGATCTTATGGCCGGCATACTTTGCAGGGAACGTAGCCATAGGAGACGGCTTGGTCCCGGCTGTCGAAATAGGCGCGATTGGATTCGTTCATTTTTTGTTCCCAGCGGCAGCCTTGGTTGTGGAATTTCATGCTGGTCATGTTTCCCACATAGGTGGCTGAGGCGATGGCGGCCGTAGCTGTCCATAGGATTGTCGTTAAGGCAATGGCTATTTTCTTTTTCATGGCGAGGCTCTCCTTTTTTGTAATCTTTATTATCATTATAGCGAATATAATTAATTATGGAAAGTAAATTCATGGTATTCATTAAAATCTGCGATGCTATGATCGAATGCACCGTAAAGGTCTATGCTGGGGAGGGCGAGGCTGCGTTTAGGAAGTCGATGGTGGACTTTTTCGTATATTCTACGGTATACTATGGGAATATAGTTATCATTTATTCTCGCTGGTTATCGTCCGGCAGGACACGATAAGGAGTGATATGATGAATATTAGAACGGCGACACTCGACGACCTTCAGGCTGTCACGGCCGTAGAAGCGGCTTGTTTTCCCGCAGCCGAGGCGGCATCGGAAGAACGGATGCGCGACCGTATTTCTCATTTCGGCGATCATTTTTGGCTTCTTTTTGACGATGACGGAACCCTCATTTCTTTCGTCGACGGCATGGTTACGGGGAAAGGCGATTTGACGGACGATCTTTACGCCGATGCCTCTCTTCATGACGAAAAGGGAGCTTGGCAGATGATCTTTGGCGTCAATACACTGCCAAGTTATCGGAAGCGCGGTTACGCTGGAAACCTCCTCCAGAAAGCGATCGACGACGCCCGCAAAGAAGGCCGCCAGGGAGTAGTCTTAACCTGCAAGGAAAAGCTCTTGCATTATTATGCTAAATTTGGCTTTGAAAACGAAGGGCTCAGCACCTCGGAGCACGGCGGAGCCGTCTGGTATCAAATGCGCCTTACTTTTGAATGAAGGTGGCGACCGACTTTTTGTACGTAATTTTAATTTTTCCTTCATCTTTTTCATAAATACCTTGACAAGGAGCCTCACAAAGTGTACAATTCCAGTAACGTTTCAAGCGAATCGTTGTAGTATATTTTGTATAAGAATGAGGTATGTCACCATGGGGTACTTAAAAAATTTGACCATCATGTGTTGTACGATATAGTCGTATTGTACAGCCATTATCATACGGACAATACAATACGAACCAATTCATCCAGAGCAGCCGAGGGACTGGCCCGTTGACGCTGCGGCAACCTACGTAAGTAAGGTGCCAATTCCAGCAGGATTTTACCTGGCAGATGAAGTCATGGGCATACGTTTATTTTCTTGCGCCATCTGCTGATTACAGGTGGCGCTTTTCTTTTGGCAAAAAGGAGGGACTTTATGGAGCACGTCGCAAAACACGTGACCGATCTCGTCGGTCATACGCCGCTCTTAGAGCTGACCCGATGGCAGGAGGTACACGGCATCAAAGGCAGGATTCTAGCCAAGCTTGAATACCTCAATCCTTTGGGCAGCGTCAAGGACCGAGTCGCCGTGGCCATGATCGAAGAGGGGATCAAGGCCGGGAAGATCAATGAGGACACGGTCATCATCGAACCGACGAGCGGCAATACGGGCATCGGTCTGGCCATGGCCGCCGCCGTCAAGGGCCTGCGTCTCATTTTGACTATGCCCGATACGATGAGTTTGGAGCGGCAGAAAATTGTCAACGCCTTGGGGGCTGAAGTCGTACTGACGCCGGGCATCGAGGGGATGCGCGGCAGTATCGGTAAGGCCGAAGAACTGCGACAGTCTTACGGCAACGCCTTCATTCCTCAGCAGTTTGACAATCCGGCCAATCCGGCCATTCACCGGACGACGACGGCCGAAGAAATCTGGCACGATACGGACGGCAAGGTCGATATCTTCATTTCGTCCGTCGGGACAGGCGGCACCATTACCGGCACGGCTGAGGGGTTACAAAGCCATAACCGGAATGTGCAGATCGTCGCCGTCGAGCCCCAAGACTCGGCTGTCCTTCGCGGCGGAAAGCCTGGGCCCCACGCCATTCAGGGGATTGGCGCCGGTTTCATTCCCAGCGTCCTCGATATGTCACTCGTAGATGATGTGATCGACGTATCGAATGAGGCTGCTTATGAACGGGCTCGGGAAGTGGCCAAGACCGACGGTCTCTTAGTCGGGATTTCGTCCGGCGCTTCTTTAGAGGCAGCCTTAGTTGTCGCCAAGCGGCCGGAAAACGAGGGGAAAACGATTGTCGTCCTCCTGCCGGACGGCGGCGAGCGCTATTTATCTACATCTTTATTTGAAGAAGGCCTGTAAGGCCCTGCAGTCGGTATCGAGGGGGAAAAGATATGAAGCACAAAAAAATCATAGCGGTACTGACTGTCACGGCAGTCCTCACGGCGGCCGGCATCCTGGCCGGCTGCGGTCGAGGGGCTGATGAGGACACGCTGACCTTGACCAACGTCTCGTATGATCCAACGCGTGAATTATATAAAGAATATAATGAAGCTTTTCAAAAACATTATAAGGAGCAGACCGGTAAGGATATCCGCATCGTCCAATCTCACGGCGGTTCGGGAAGCCAAGCCCGGTCGGTCATCGAAGGCAGTCGGGCCGACGTCGTGACCCTGGCCCTATCTTATGACGTTGAACGCCTGCAGCGAGCCGGCCTCATCGACGCCGGTTGGGAACAGGAACTGCCTGATGATTCGGCGCCTTACACGTCGACCATCGTCTTTCTGGTTCGCAAGGGGAATCCCAAGGGGATACGCGACTGGAACGATTTGACCAAAGACGGCGTCAGCGTCATTACGCCCGACCCTAAGAGCAGCGGCGGCGCCTGTTGGAACTTTTTAGCCGGCTGGAGCTGGTGTCTTGATCATTTCGGGGGGAATGAAATCAAGGCCCGGGCCTTCATGACCGACCTCTACCGCCACGTCACCGTCATGGACGCCGGTGCCCGTGGCTCGACGACGACCTTCGTTGAAAACGGGCAGGGGGACGTCCTCATCGCCTGGGAGAACGAAGCGCTTTATACGATGCGCGAATATCCCGGCCGCTATGAAGTCGTCGTGCCCAGCGTCAGTATTTTGGCTCAGCCCAGTGTGGCCGTCGTCGACCGCTTGGCTCGGCGCAAAGGCCATGAACAGGCGGCGGAAGAGTACCTGCGCTACTTGTATTCCGATGAGGGGCAGGAATTGGCCGCTAAAAACGATTTCCGGCCGTCCAATCCGGACATTCTCCGGCGCTATGCCGACCGCTTTGACCTCCATGTCAAGCTGACGCGCATCAGCGACTTCGGCGGCTGGGACGCAGCCTATGTCAAATTTTTCGACGACGACGCTTTGTTCGATAAGATCATGGCTGACGTCGACGGCAGTCAATAAGGAGGGAAGCAGATGAATCCATTTTCAAACCCGGCAGGCGGGCGAAACCGAATCATTCCCGGCTTCGGCCTGACCCTGGGCGTGACCCTGGCCATGCTGTCCTTATTGATTCTCATCCCGTTGATATCGATTTTAGGCCACGCCTTTCAGCTGACGGCCAACGACTATGCCAAGCTCATCACCAACAGCGCCATCCGCAACGCCTTTATCACGACTATCGGAAGTTCTTTCTTGGCAGCCCTGATCAATTCCGTCTTCGGTTTTATCCTGGCCTGGGTCCTGGTTCGTTATGAGTTTCGCGGCAAGACCCTCTTAAACGGCGTCATCGAACTGCCCTTTGCCTTGCCGACGGCCGTCGCCGGCATCACTCTTTCAAAGCTCTATTCCGATACGGGCTTCTTCGGAAGCTTCTTTGCAAGTTACGGCATTCCCATCGCCTATACCCATATCGGCCTGGTCATCGCCTTGGTCTTCGTCGGCATTCCCTTCGTCGTCCGCTCCATTCAGCCGGTCCTGGAAAATCTGGACCCGACCTATGAAGAGGCGGGCAGCATGCTCGGCGCGTCGAAGTTTACCATCTTCCGGCGGATCATCTTTCCCGAGCTGCGACCGGCTCTCCTGACCGGTTTTGGCCTGGCCTTTGCCCGGGGCCTTGGCGAATACGGCAGTGTCATCTACATTTCCGGCAACAGCGCCAAGAATCACACCCAGGTCGTATCCTACGTCATCATGCAGAAGCTCAATTACGTCGACTACGCCAGCGCTACGGCCATTGCCTTGGTCATGCTCATCATCGCCTTTGCCATGCTGTTTTCCATCAATATGATTCAGCTCTGGCAGGCCCGGCGCGTTCAATAGAGGAGGGGAACTATGAAGCACAGCAAGACAAAAGTACTCTTATTGAGCGTCAGCGTCGTCTTCGTTGTCGTCATGCTCATCGTGCCCCTCATTTCGGTCCTGGCCAATTCCCTGGCCGAAGGGTGGGACTTTTACGTCAAAGCCCTGACGACGCCTTACGTCTTGTCGGCCCTGCGCTTGACCCTTATTGCCACGGTCATCGCCGTTGCCGTCAATACGTTCTTTGGCCTCTGTGCCGCCTGGGCCATATCGAAATTCGACTTTCGAGGGAAACACCTGCTCACGACCCTCATCGATATTCCTTTTTCCGTCTCGCCGGTCATCGCCGGCCTGGCCTTCATCATGACCTTCGGCCGCATGGGCTGGATCGGTCAGTGGATCGAAGTCCTGAACGACTACTTAGGGACGGACATTCAGATCGTCTTCGCCGTTCCCGGCGTCATCTTGGCGACGATTTTCGTCACCTTTCCCTTCGTCTTCCGAGAAATCATCCCCGTCCTTCATACCCAAGGCCGTGATGAAGAAGAAGCCGCAGCCCTCATGGGGGCCAAGGGCAAGACGATTTTCTTTCGCATTACCCTGCCGCAGATCAAATGGGCCCTCTTGTACGGCATCGTCCTCTGTACGGCCAGGGCCCTCGGCGAATTCGGCGCCGTCAGCGCCATGTCGAAACTTAGGGGCGAAACCTTTACCCTGCCCCTTGAAATCGACGCCCTTTACCAATCGGGATCGACCGATGCCATTACGGCGGCCTTTGCCGTGTCGTCGCTCTTGGTACTCTTAGCCGTCGGCGTTCTCTTACTCAGGGTATTCTTTGAAGCTAAGCTCCACAAGCCATCTTAGGAGGTGATGTCATGTACGTCGAGATGAAGCATATCGAAAAAACTACGGCTCTTTCCACGCCTCGCGGGACGTCTCCTTTGGCGTCGACAAGGGAAAGCTAGTCGCCCTCTTAGGGCCCAGCGGCAGCGGCAAGACGACGATCCTGCGCATGCTGGCCGGCCTTGAAAATCCCAACAGCGGCGATATCGTCATCGACGGAAAACGGGTCAATGACATTCCGGCGGCGAAACGGGGCATCGGCTTTGTCTTCCAAAACTACGCCTTGTTCCGCTATATGACCGTCTTTGACAACGTCGCCTTTGGCCTCACCATCCAGGGCATGAAAAAAGACGATATCCGCGAGCGGGTCCTGGAGATGATCGACCTCGTCGGCCTTGCCGGCATGGAAGGGCGCTATCCCAATCAGCTCTCCGGCGGCCAGCGTCAGCGCGTCGCCTTTGCCCGGGCCCTGGCGCCTCATCCCCAGGTCTTGCTCCTCGATGAACCCTTTGCCGCCATCGACGCCAAGGTGCGCCAAGAGCTGCGCAACTGGCTGAAAGAGACGATCCACCGCGTCGGCATTACCAGCATCTTCGTCACCCACGACCAAGATGAAGCCGTCGAAGTGGCCGATGAAATCATCATCACCAACCACGGCCGCATCGAGCAGGTCGGGACGCCTCTTGATATCTACAGTAAGCCCAAGACGCCCTTTGTGGCTGAATTTATCGGAACCCCGGTGGTCATCGATAACTGCAGTGTCCTCACGGGGTTCGTCGACGTCAACGGTCCCAAACGGGCCATCATCCGGCCGGAGTTCCTCAAGATCTATAAACAGGGAACGATGAAGCGCTACGGCAGTGCCGCTGAAGATGGCGTCGTCGAAGCCGTCGTCTTTCGCGGCAGCCGCCTCGACGTGACCCTGCGCGTCAAAGATTACGTCATTCATGGGGAGTACGCCTTTGACGCACCGACCCTTACCGTCGGCGAAAAGGTGAAGGTCCTCATTTATCGCCTTCACGTCCTCGACGGCGAGCAGACTTATTTACGAGAAAACAGTGCCATGATGGGCTCTGATGTATTCTATATTTAAACGAAGGAGTATTGCCATGCAGATTCAGAAGGAGAAAATCATCCACACCGATGTCCTCATCATTGGCGGGGGAACGGTAGGCTGTTACGCCGCCTTGACCCTCCGGAGCCTGTCCAAGGCATCGGTGGTCATCGCCGAAAAGGCCGACATTCGCCGCAGCGGTTGTCTGGCAGCCGGCGTCAATGCCTTGAATGCCTATATCACCAAGGGCCATACGCCGCAGTTTTATGTGGATTACGCCAAGAAAGACGCTGCCGGCATCGTCCGTGAAGACCTGCTCTTGACCATGTCGGAAGGGCTCAACGAAGTCACCAAGAAACTCGAAGAACTGGGCCTGGTCATCTTGAAGGACGAACAGGGGGAATACGTCACCCGCGGCCCGCGCAACATCAAGATCAACGGCGAAAACATCAAGACCATCTTAGCCGATGCCGTAAAGAAATTGGACGACGTCGAAGTCATCAATCACCTCAACATCACCGACTACATCGTCCGCGACAACCGCATTGCCGGTGCCCTGGGTTTTGATATCCTGACCGGCACGGCCTATGAAATCCGGGCCAAAGCCGTCCTCTGCGCTACTGGCGGTGCGTCCGGCCTCTATCGGCCCAACAACCCCGGTTTTTCCCGCCATAAGATGTGGTACAGCCCCTTCAATACGGGAGCCGGCTACGCCATGGGCATTCGGGCCGGAGCCGAAATGACGACCTTTGAAATGCGCTTCATCGCCCTGCGCTGCAAGGATACCATCGCCCCGACGGGGACCATTGCCCAAGGCGTCGGCGCCAAGCAGATCAACGCCAAAGGCGAAGTCTACGAAGATAAATACGGCCTGACGACGTCCCAGCGGCTCTACGGCACAGTGCGGGAAAACCTCGACGGCAAGGGCCCTTGCTACCTCAAGACCGAAGGCCTTACGGACAAAGAGGATGAAGCCCTCTTAAAAGCCTACCTCAACATGGCGCCGAGCCAGACCTTGAAATGGATGGAATCGGGGAAATTCCCGAGTCAGCAAAACGTCGAAATCGAAGGGACCGAACCCTACGTCGTCGGCGGCCATACGGCCAGCGGCTACTGGGTCGATACCCATCGGCAGACGACCATTGAAGGCCTCTACGCGGCCGGTGACGTCGCCGGCGGCTGCCCGCAGAAATACGTGACCGGCGCCCTCGTCGAAGGGGAAATCGCCGCCAAGCACATCGTCGAAACGGCCCTTTCTAAAGGCCTTGCCCTCACGGCCGACGAAGAGCAGCAGCTCTTAGCCGACAAGGTCGCCGAATACAACGCCTTCCTCAGCGAAGAACGGCCTTTCTTTACCGTCGAAGAATTAGAAGAAGCCATGCAGAAAGTCATGGATACCTACGCCGGCGGCATTGGCAGTCACTACCAGTACAACGAACGCCAGTTGGCCCTGGCCGATGAAAAAATCGACCAGCTCATGGATTTGGCCGAAAGCGTCGGTGCCGGCGATTACCATGAACTGCTCTTCGTTTACGAACTCAAGGAACGCCTGACGGTCTGCAAGGTCCTCATTGCCCACCTCCGGGCCCGCAAGGAAACGCGGTGGCACTCCTTTGCCGAAAACCTCGACTATCCGGAGCAGAAGGACGAATGGCTGAAATACGTCAATTCCCGCATGGATGAAGATGGTAAGATTCACATGGTATACCGCGACTTAGTACCAGGAGGGAGCCTTTATGAGCATTCGCATTAATCAAGACCGCTGCATCGGCTGCAAACGCTGTGTGTCCGTCTGCCCGGGCAGCCTGATCGATATGAACGAGACGGGAAAGGCCTGGATGCATTACCCCAAAGACTGTTGGGGCTGTGTATCCTGCGTCAAAGAGTGTCCCGTCCAAGCCATCGACTTTTACCTCGGCGCCGACATGGGCGGCCGGGGGAGCACGATGAACGTCACCACCGAAGGCCAGTACATCAAATGGCACATCCGCCGGCCTGACGGCAGTGAAGAGACGATTACCATCGACCGCAAACAGGCCAATTCCTATTAAGGCCTTACTATCTATCTGTTTAGAGGGGGATTATTATGTCTGCATTATCGCATCTTGACAACTTGGAAGCCGAAGCGATTTACATCATCCGCGAAGTGGCCGCAGAGTGTGAAAAGCCCGTCATGCTCTATTCCATCGGCAAAGACAGCTCGGTCATGCTCCATCTGGCCTTGAAGGCTTTTTATCCGGAAAAACCGCCTTTCCCGTTCCTTCACGTCAATACGACCTGGAAGTTTAAGGAAATGATTCGCTTCCGCGATGAAACGATGAAGAAATACGGCCTTCAACTCATTGAGCACATCAATCAAGAAGGGGTCAAACAGGGGGTCAATCCTTTCGATTACGGCGCGTCCTATACGGATATCATGAAGACCCAGGCCTTAAAGCAGGCCCTCAACCAATACGGCTTCACGGCAGCTTTTGGCGGCGGCCGGCGCGACGAAGAAAAGTCCCGCGCCAAGGAACGCATCTTCTCCTTCCGCAACGAAGCCCAGGCTTGGGATCCGAAGAACCAGCGTCCGGAAATGTGGAAACTGTACAACACGCATATTCACAAGGGGGAAAGTATGCGCGTATTTCCCATTTCCAACTGGACGGAAAAGGACATTTGGCAGTACATCAAGCGGGAAAACATCGACATCGTATCCCTGTACTTTGCCGCTGAACGGCCCTGCGTCTACCGTGACGGCAACATCATCATGGTCGACGACGACCGCATGCGCTTACATCCCGGTGAAGAAGTCATGCATAAGAAGATTCGCTTCCGGACCCTGGGCTGCTATCCCTTGACCGGGGGCATCGAATCGGACGCCGACACGCTGGATGCCATCATCGATGAAACCTTGAGTGCCGTATCGTCAGAACGGACGAGCCGGGTTATCGATAACGAAGCCGCCGGCAGTATGGAACGCAGAAAGAGAGAGGGGTACTTCTAATGGATAGAAATGAAAATGGTTTATTAAAATTCATCACCTGCGGCAGTGTCGACGACGGCAAATCGACGCTCATCGGCCACTTGCTGTACGATGCCAAACTGCTCTACGCCGACCAAAAGCGGGCCCTGGAGCTTGAAAGTAAAGTCGGCAGCCGCGGCGGTGCCATCGACTATTCGCTCCTCCTCGACGGGCTCATGGCCGAACGGGAACAGGGCATCACCATCGACGTCGCCTACCGCTACTTTAATACGGATAACCGCAGCTTCATCGTCGCCGACACGCCGGGTCATGAAGAATACACGCGCAACATGGCCGTCGGCGCCTCTTTTGCGGATCTGGCCATCATCCTCATCGACGCCACTCAGGGCGTCTTGGTCCAGACCCGGCGCCACGCTCGCATCTGCGCCCTCATGGGCATTCGCTACTTCATCTTTGCTATCAACAAGATGGACCTCGTCGGCTACGACCAAAAGCGCTTCGAAGCCATTAAAAAAGAAATCGAAGCCCTGCGCGACGACCTGGAACTGGAAAACGTCGTCTTCATTCCCGTCTCGGCGACGGAAGGGGACAACGTCACCAAAAAGTCGGAACCCATGGCCTGGTACGATGGCCCGACCATCCTCGACTACTTGGAAACGGTCGACGTCGAAGAAAACGACGAAGAAGGCTTTTACCTTCCCATTCAGCGCGTCTGCCGTCCGAACCATACCTTCCGCGGCTTCCAGGGCCAGATCGAAAGCGGCTCTTTGAAGGTCGGCGATACGATTCAGATCCTGCCCAGTAAAGAAGAAGCCAAGGTCAAAGACATCCTGGTCGGCTTCAACTCCGTGCCGTCGGCTGCCAAAGGCCAGCCGGTCAACGTCCAGCTCGACCGAGAAGTCGACGTTTCCCGGGGCTGCGTCTTTACCAAGGATACGGCCATCGGCCTTGGCCAACGCATTACGGCGACCATGCTTTGGATGGATGACCAGCCCTTAGTCGTCGGCAAAGAATACGTCGTCAAATTGGGGACGAAAGAAATCGTCGGCGTCCTGACCGATGTCGACTGCACCATCGACGTCAATACGGGCGAGAAAAAGCGGGCCACGGCTGTTTCTAAAAATGAAATCGCCGTCTGCACTTTGTTCCTCCAGGAACCGATCGTCGTCGACACCTTCAGCCATCATAAGGGACTGGGTGAACTGATCCTCATCGACCGGGTGACCAATATGACCTCGGCCTGCGGCGTCGTCATCGACGGCAGCGATACCGACAGCGACCACACCTTCGTCAACGGCAGCCTGAAGGGGAGAGGCGACGTCTTTGAAGACTTCTTCTACGGCATGCAGAGCCTGAACATCACCAAGGCCAAACCGGCGTACCGCCAGTACCACATCGGCGATGCCATTCCCACCAAGGGTGAAACCTACGCCTATCCCGACAACTTCGACATCCTCATCCTGCGGGATAATCTGGCCGTTGAAATCCGTAACGCCAAGGTTGCCAATATCTTGACCCTCGACGGGTACGCCTATACGGAACATCCCTTAGTCAATGGCCGCGGCTTTGCCATCAACGTCCATACGGCTCAGGAATTTGCCGCTTTCAAGGCCGATTACGCCGCTGCCGGCGACAATCCCGACGCCAAAGTATTTGATAAGTGGCTGACCTTTGAAACGTACCGCACGATTAAGTTCCATAACGATTTTGAATAACTTCATCACGAAAAAAGTGCTGTTCCTATCTGGGGAGCGGCACTTTTTTTGTCTTTTGGGAATGGAGCTATTGATGAGTTATAAGCATACTTAATTGTGAAATTTTTCAATATCCGTTGCCACGGCAACAGTTTGGACGACGTCTTCCTGCTATCATAAGGGCAAGCGAAAAGAAAGATTGCTGTCACGATAATATGTGAAAAAAAGTATTTATTGAAAGAGGGGACTGCTATGGGATACGCGGTATCACTTGAAAAATTTCAAACTGTCTTCGATAGCTGGAGAAAAAATACGATATTTACGCACCGAAAGTCTTTGAGGGAACGGGTCGTTTTTTCCGAAACAGACGTCGTTCGTTACGGGAAAGTCACGGATTTGGCCGACATCGATTGGAACGAACGGTCGGAATATTCCTTTAAAGATATTCTCCTGCCGCTGAGCCAGACTTTATTGTACTTTACCGAACATGGTATGACCGAATCGGAAGGTCCGACGCGGGGAACGATCGTTTTCCTTCGGAGCTGTGACCTCCACGCCGTTAAACGCCTGGACTATATGTTCCTCGAAAACGGTCCGGAAGATTCCTATTATAAACGCGTCCGCGACGGACTGAAGTTCGTCCTCATGGGATGCGACCACGATTTTGATGGCTGCTTCTGTGTCTCCATGGGCACCAATATCAGCACCGATTACGACGCAGCAGTCAACGTCCACGGCGATGATATCGAAATCGACTGCAAGGACGAAGACCTGGCCGAAGCCCTGCGTGCCATGGGTGTTGCCGAAGTCGATGTTACGCCCGACGCTGTGTTAGAAAACAGCCTCGAAGTCAAGGTTCCGGAAAACTTGACGTCGGCTGTCGCCAAGAGCTCCATTTGGGACGAATACGACAAGCGCTGCATCAAGTGCGGTCGCTGCACCGTCGCCTGTCCGACCTGCACCTGCTGGTCCATGCAGGATCTCTTTTACACCGAAAACGGCCAGGCCGGCGAACGGCGCCGCGTCCAGGCTTCATGCATGATCGATGGCTATACGGAAGTAGCCGGCGGCCTCTGTTTCCGCAAGAATGCCGGCGAACGGATGCGCTTTAAGGTCCTTCACAAGGTCCTCGACTTCAAGAAGCGTTCCGGATTCCAGATGTGCGTTGGCTGTGGCCGATGCGATGCTATCTGTCCTGAATATATTTCCTTTACCCATTGTGTCGAAAAATTAGAAGCCGGTATGAAGGAGGTCAGCGGCCATGAATAATTCATATATGCCTTTCCGCTCAGAAATCTTAGAGGTCATCAAACACGCCGATGTGGAATATACCTTCCGCATGTCCTATGACCGCGGCGATACGCACCCTGTAAAACCGGGCCAGTTCTTTGAGATCTCCATTCCCAAATACGGCGAAGCGCCCATTTCCGTCAGCGGCATTACCGACCATTCCCTGGATTTCACCATCCGCCGCGTCGGCTCCCTGACCGAAGAAATCTTTGAAAACTACGTCGGCGGCCACTTCTTCATGCGCGGCCCTTATGGCAACGGCTTCGACGTCAATATGTTTAAAGGCAAGGAAATCGTCCTCATTACCGGCGGCTCCGGCCTCTCTCCGGTCCACGGCGTCATCGACTACTTCGCCGACCACATGGACGAATGCAAGAGCCTGAGTATCATTTCCGGCTTCAAGTCGCCGGACGACATCTTGTTCCGCGACGACCTGAAACGCTGGATTGCCGACGGCATGAACTTCATCTACACCGTCGACGCCGCCCCCGAAGGCTACGAAGGCAATGTCGGCCTTGTCACGCAGTACATCCCACAACTGCCGCTCAAGGACTTCGACAACGCCATCGCCGTCGTCGTCGGCCCGCCGATGATGATTAAGTTCTCCATTCAGGAACTCTTAAAAATCGGCTTCGATGAAGAAAAAATCTGGCTGTCCGAATCGCGCAAAATGTGCTGCGGCCTCGGTAAATGCGGTCACTGCCGCATCGGTGAGCTCTACGTCTGCCAGGACGGACCGGTATTCAAATACACGACCGTTCGCTCATTTATCGACTAGGAGGTAAGAACGATGATTGATATGAATTGTGGCAAGTTAAAGAAAAACGCCTTCCGCGTCACCAAAAACCGCGGCGTCACGTCGGCCCGCGTCCGCGTTCCCGGTGGCCATCTCCGGGCCGATGTCCTCGGTAAAGTTCAGGAAATCGCTGAAACCTACGGCAGTGGGGAAGTCCATTTGACCATCCGCCAGGGCTTTGAAATCTTAGGCATTCCC
>ENA-OQJP01000368-OQJP01000368.1-human-gut-metagenome-genome-assembly--contig:-NODE-368-length-13505-cov-1.805726_pt1 | contig 13505 bp, 23 predicted proteins | sample MGYA00242611_ERZ504778 | MGnify/ENA primary metagenome ERZ504778 (study PRJEB26092, sample SAMD00036349) | human gut metagenome | host: Homo sapiens | study: EMG produced TPA metagenomics assembly of...
GTATGGGAAGAAAAAGCGGATAATTATGATCTGATGACAGCAATCATGGTCTATCCGGGAAAAGACTATGATTATAACGATCAGGATCATAGTCTACAAGAGTTATTAAATATCTTGTTCATGTCCAAGTTGTCAGCCGAGGAAAGAAAGCGGTCAGTTGACTGAAAACTACGGCATACAGATGACGAAGGAAAATCGAAAGTGAGGTGGAAGACATGTGCAATTTGAGCCAGGGCATCAAAGCAGAAGGTAAAGCAGAAGGTATAGCCGAAGGTATTATTAAAACGACTGTCGACCATGTAGAGGCTTTGTTAGCTACAGGAAATTTTGATGTAGATAGTGCTATGGAAATGTTGAAAGTAGCGGATGATCTTCGCCCAGAATAAAAAGGCAATGAATAAAAGAAAAAATAAAAAAGTATTGCATCATATAGAGGGATTGTGTATAATGATAGTGGATATGAAACGTCATTGGTATAGACGTAAGGAAAGGAGTGCCGTTGTACGGCGCTCCTTTCTTTTTGTGTACAACAAATGATGAAAATAGAAATTGGAGGCTAAATTATGTTAAATATCACATCATTAAATGTATTTGAAAAGGAAAACAAAGATTTAAAAACTCTACAGAAAAAGATTTAATAATAAAAGGGCTTTGGTGCTATTCGATGGTAATAGATTAAAAAAAGAAACTAGAAATCTATCTGAATATTTTTGATTATTCTAAGGAAAATATTCAGTACCTGTCTTGGGACTATGATATACATCATTTACTTGAAAAATTGAATAAATTTAAAGCAAGCGAAGTAATCATGTTGACAGCAGATATGTTAGTAACTGACTTAAAAATGCTTAACCCTGCGATAGAAGCATTGATGAGACAAGGCATCCAAATCACTTCTGTATTGGATAATGTCATCATTCAAAATAGAAAACTATTTTTAAGTAGATATGAGAAAAGTCTTTTTGTGGGAGCTGCTGTAACAAGGATCAGTGGATATAAACGGAAAGAAACGTTCTTTTCTGATACACAAAACACAAAAAATGAGCATGAAGGAATAAACGTTGGCATTTATTGTAGAGTCTCTACACGAGAACAGACATTAGGTTATTCTATTGACAGTCAGAAGCAAAAGAATGTAGCTTATATGGATTTATTCGATTATAACCCAAAACATATCGAATACTATGTAGATGAAGGTCAATCTGCAAAAAATTTGAAACGAAAAGAACTAATGCGCATGCTTCAGGATGTAAGTGATGGAAAACTGGATGAAATCATCATCTATAAACTGGATCGATTAACAAGAAGTGTGATCGATACCTATTCTCTCATACAGCTATTTCTTAATCATAAGATAAATTTAACCTCTGTCTCTGATCACTTAGACATACAGACAGCGAATGGAAAGATGATTGTCGGAATTTTAGCAATATTCGCTCAATGGGAACGTGAAACTACGATCGAACGGACAAGTGATGGACAGTTACAGATGGCATTTGAAGGCAAGTATCCGCATCCCAACACTCCATTAGGATATAAAAAGATGAGGATAAATTCCTACATATAGACGAAAGCACAGCGTGCATCGTTAAAGATATTTTTAAATGGGCAAAGGCTGGAAATCCATTATCTGAAATAAAAAGAAAAGTATTTGATGTATATGGAATGGACATGCGCATAGATCGTATACGTAGGATTTTGTTTGAAAATGGATATTTTGCAGAATTTGAGTATAAAGATTATATCTTTGGGCATATATTTCCGAAACTCGTATCAAAAGAGGATGCTCTTGCAGCAAGATCTATTATAGGTAGGCGTGTAGAGACATATGGTAAAGAGCAAACGAAATTTTATTTTCGACATAAAGTACGATGTGAACAGTGTGGAGAGCTTACAATAGGAATCCCCTACATATAAAAAGAAAAAACGTTACTACTATTATTATTGCCAAAACATGTAAGAAAAGAATAAATCAGGAATTATTGGAACAACAGGTTCTATTCGATATGTTAGCACAATGCAAAAAGAGTGCAAATGATCAATTATTTGCTGAGGTCAAAAGGAATGAACAAAAAATCGAAAGAAAAATAAGAGCTTTGACCAGAATTATTATCGGAGCAAGTATCTGAAGATGCTTATATTGTCTCACTTCAAGTATTACAAGGAGTTCTTGAAAAAGAAAAAGGAAAACTTGGAGAGATGAAGATCATCGATGGAACTAGTTGGAAGGAGCTATCAGATAATGAAAAACGCAATATTGTAGAAGAAACGATTTTAACTATTACTGTAGACTTTGAAAGAAGATGTGTCAAGAAAATGGAGTTCCAATAAAAAAGGCACTATTTTTGATAAAAGTATTGAAAAATAGTTCGAACAGTAGTATTATATAGGTAACTTAATACCAATTGATGTTTCATATCTAAATTGTTGTGACTGTATATATACGGAACATAGCAATATGAGCATTAGTTCGTATTTGTTATACAGTATGGCACCATGTGCAAATTTAACGAACTATGACAAATAGTTCGTTTTTTTATAAATCTGTGGTATCTGACTATAATCTTTCCTTAAAGTTTATAGTCAGGTACCACTTTTTTGTTATTCGGAGGTAAGGATATGGCTGACAAAACGGAGATTATACGCAATAAAAGAATCGTTTCTAACTTCACTCCACAAGAAATGGAGCAAGTTGAAGAACTTAGAACACGGTTAAATATCAACACCTATGGAAAATTAGTTCGTGTTATCTTACTTGCCGTTGCCAGAAATCCTGAGTTTTGTGTTCCTTGCTTCTAAAGATAACACTTGGGATGACTTACCTGAGGATGTCAGAGAAAATATTGCATTGATCAGTAAGGTTGACGACACATTGGATATTCTGAATGATCAGGGGTTGTTCGATGAGGATGGAGAGAGGTAAAGAATGATCCCGGGACTTGAGTTGATAAAAAGATCCATGCCGGTGCTGATGATACCTGTTATTCCTCCATCCTTACCACTTGGGAAGAAAAATCGAGATATGAACGATTGGAAGAGCTGATGTCTCTTTTATGTAAAGGTATGGATATGCAAACGGCTGTAAATCAGCTACATATCACTCCGGCCGGCGCAAAAGCCTTGCTGAAGGATTGCGAACATATCCGGATGGATAAAGGAAAACGATGTATGTATGATCATATGCTGCAGACCTCTATCTTCCTGGATCAGTGTGAAGAAATGATATTCGCTCAAGCGGAAGATGTTTATTTCTCACTCAATAGCTTTTATAAGCCTGAGAAATTCGGCAGTAATGTCAGACATATCAATGCTATGGTATTGGATTTTGACTATTACAGGATGTACAGGTTTATGGATTGGGAAGCTGAAAGATTACTATAAAAGAAGATACAGAACAAACTCCCCTTTCCTCCAACAGCTGTCCTGGGATTCCGGGCGTGGGCTTTATGTCATCTATGCATTCCGACATTGTTCTTATCATATGGAAAGTTTGTACAGAGCAATCATGAAGGCATTCTATATCCGTTTTAAAGAATTATGTATCGATGCCGGTGCGATGCTCATCACGCAGGTGATACGACTACCCGGCACGATCAACAGTAAATCCGGAAGGCAAGTAAGGATCCTACAGTACGAGGATACGGATTACCGTATCCAGGATTTCGCTGATATGCTTCCTTGGACACAAGAGGAAGTCGAGCAACATCGGCTGAAGAAAAAGGAAAAGAAGAAAAAGCCGGAGAAGGAAGTGAAAAAGGACATATCGACAAGGAAACCTTATTTTAAAGATTTCTACGAGGACATGAGAAAGCTGATCGTTATGAGAAATCAAATCGGGATCTATGAAGGATACCGAGAGATGTTGCTGTACCTGGTCCGGGAAAGGGCTGTATGGTCGGGATATACCGTGGAGGAATCTGTCAATCTGGCTAAGAAGCTGAATAAAGAAATGCATGATCCAATGACTACAAAAGAAGTCGAGGATGTATGCCGACCATCACCGGGACGTAGAACAACCTCGATAACAAAGATCATTGAAAAGTTGAACATCACGATATCCGAACAAAAAAGCTAAAGATACTGAAACGAAAATGGCTGAAGAAATCCATATACGCCAAAAGGAAACGCAAAGATACATTGACGAATCTAACGCCCAAACAGCAGGAGCTCCTGGAAAGGAGAACGAGAGTATGCGAGCTGAAGAACGTACTTCATCTCAGGAACAAGGATATCGGCGATATCCTTGAGATCGACAGATCCACAGTTACAAGAGACCTGCAGCATATCAAGCAGCACCCCTCCAGATTCAAGATCCTGTTAAAAGACTACATGGATAGATTACAGGGAAGAAAAGAAACCGATGATTATCGACTACGGCTCACCTATCAAAGGCAACAACAGCTTGAAAAATGGGTGGGATATGCACAGACAGCCCTGGATTACCTGGTACGTGATCTGGATGTGTCCGTGACCTAAACACAAGCGGGAACGAGGCCATAGAAATACGTTAATTTAGCAGGTATGCCTATAACCTATATCAAAGAAACAACTCCTAAAACGGCTGAAATCAAGCCGTGGCGCATATACTCAGATATGCGGAGATAAGGGAGTTGCAAAAAAATAGGCAGCATTGAGGAATATGTGTAGGAGGGTATTTCAGGGGGATGTTACAACGATAGGCTTCCCCCATCGATAGCTTTTCGAGGGGCATCCCCTTGCTTGCATGGCTTTCCACTGGAAACAGTTAGGGAGGCGATATGGATATGAAGGAAGTCTTGTTGAGGGGGTATGCTCAGCGTTATCGTGACAGTTGATGATAGGGATGGAGATACGGTATCTGATGCGCATCATCCCAATATCATGAGGCCATTCCGTCAAATATCATCCGCAAGAGATCTCAACTATTAAGACAACGGTGGAAGATCCACCTATGACGAAAACGAAAGAAAAGGATAAGAACATGAAAGAATACAATATAAAACTAAGACTTACAGCAACAGAGGCAGAACAGCTCGTAAAAGCTGCAGCACAGCACGATCAGTTGGTCTCCGAACTCCTGGAATCCTTCGTATACGACTTGGTCTCTTCCGATGAGCATCGTGGAGGAGATGATGAGACAGAAGCAGCACAACAGTGGTATCAGCGACGCAATGAGGCGTTATACCCGCATCATACGACCCCATTGACAGAAGCCGAAAGCACTCCAACACGCGGAATCGGATGCGCAGAAGCGCTGCATACAGGAAGCTTTCCGGTATGTTCCTCTTTACTTTGAATGGATAAAAGCAACGATGGTAGAGGATGGCGTGATCATGGAAGACCAGGATCATGAGTGCGTATACTTTTCTATCGATGAGGATGGTGGTATCGAATTTGATGGTGGATACGGAAACAGCTGTAATGATATGGAACGCATCTGTACATATGAAAAGATCTCGTGGAAGGATGTGGAAACTCGCCTACGCAGCTATACGAAAGAACATCAACAGGAATTACAGTATCACCTGCGAGAATGTTTCAAACGACTGCCAAAACAAGACGACAGTATCGACTATGTGCAGATAAAGATGACGAGGGATATATATCGTCTGGAAGCTATGCTGCGTGAGATCCTTGGAAACTTCTGTTATGAGTGAGTCACTGTTCGAACTGGACGAAACAGGAGAAGGAGGTAGTGTGATATGAAGCAATCAAAGACAGGAAGGGTCCCTGCATGGGTACTATCACATCTGAAAAGATACGGTAATTGTGCCATCGGAAGGAAGATCGCAAAAGAACTCGGAGATGAATTATTGCCCCTCCTACAGGAAGAGGGTTACGTTTGTGAGTTCCTCACGATCGATCATAGCGGGGAAGGAAAAAGCGGAACGACCTATCTCGTCAGATGCCTATGCGGAAACATAAGATAACAGCCGTACTTCATATGTTGGGCTACTTACATCAAGGCTGTGTCGGATATGCACAGCATATCGAAATGCAGAAATGGATCCGACAAAAAGGATTGCATAATGTCTATCACTTCATGTGGGAAACCTTCCAAGATGCTTGGAAGAGGTGAAAGCGTCATGAAATAGAACGGAACGGAAACATATGTCATGAAGACTCATTGATAAAGGATAAGACGAAAACGGAAGAAAGGAAAAACAGAAATGAAGAAACATATCAGACGTATCATCATCGCATCGGCAATCATACTATCAGCCGCATTACCTGGATTGAAGAAACTGCAGCCGTTGGAACAGGAAGGCGTGAAGCTGACAAAATGCATAGATGGCGATACCGCCCATTTCATGATCGATGGGCAAGATACGACGGTGCGGTTCCTAGCCATCGACACACCGGAGACGAAAAAGCCAAACACGCCGGTACAACCCTATGGCAAAGAAGCAAGCCGATATACATGTGATGCCCTTAGCAGCGCAAAAGAGATCCGTTTGGAATATGAAAAAGAAAAGGACGATAAGTATGGAAGGTGTCTGGCGTGGGTGTTCGTAGATGATGAATTACTGCAGGAAAAGCTCATACGAAATGGATACGCCAAAGTAGCGTACCTATACGATGAGTATACGTATACCGGCAGATTGCAAAAAGCAGAGAAAGAAGCGAAAGAGCGAGAGCTGGGTCTATGGGATAAGGAATAAGGAGAATTTTATGAATGAAAAAGAGAATCCACACGTATAAGTTTACGATTTATTTTGATAGTAATGCAAATTGTGAATGTGAGACTGAAGAAATATCTTACGAGGAACTCACAAAGATGTTGGATATGCCAGTGAAACAGGCATTGAATAAGTTTGGATATATAAATTTAAGAATAGAAGTATTAGACCATGAGGAGATGAAATTATGTCACATACAAAACAATATGAGCTGATCATAGAGCGTGCAAAGGATATGCAGATCATACAGATGGAGGAGGATCTTCTTGGAATCATGATGGATCTTGAAAGTGCAGACGAGACATTCCACGTACGTTGGGATGATTTATTGGCCGCAGATGATTTCAACTTCGTACATGATGTTTGCGGCATCCGGAATCACATCGTCCGGGATGATTTTCCATCACATGATTTCAGATACTTCGTACCACGTTTTGCGGGAGATAGGACATGATGATCCTGCGGTTAGAATTCGTACACGAAAGTGAAAGGACACAGCTTCTAAAGAAGATCCGGGAGGATTATATCATCGTGGAAGAAAGTAGGGTGACCCCTTCCAAAAAGAAAACAGCAAGAAGCTGCTGCAATTCATAGAAATAGAGAAACGGGTCTAGCGGTACCACTCACTGGTACAACGAAAACGAAAACAAAAACGTAAAGAGGAGAAACAGAAATGAATAAGATCATCGCAATAACAAACAGAAAAGGCGGCAGTGGAAAGACGACAACTGCTAAGAATCTAGCATATGACCTCACACTGAAAGGTAAGCGGGTGCTGCTCATCGATCTGGATCCACAGTGCAATGCGACCGAAGGGCTGACGAGTAGAAAGTATAGCCGCACCGTCATTGGGATGCTGGAATGGATGCCGGTACGGAAGTGTATCTACAAAACAAGGTTCAAAGATCTGGATATCCTGCCGGGGAATGATTATCTCGCCAGTACAGAGGTACAGGATGATATCTTGATAAAACAGGTATTACCGGTCCGAGAGGATTATGATCACATCATCATCGACACATCGCCCTATTTCAATAAGCTCACCGCAGAAATACTTAAGATCAGTGACCTGGTCATCATCCCAACCCTGCTGGAAGACGATTCTATGAGAGGCGTCATGACGACAATCCGGGAACTGATGGCATTGTTTGGGGAAAGCATCCGCTGCAGGGTCCTGGCAACGATGGTGGACAGAAGCAAATATGCAGAGAATCTATTTACAGCTTTGAAAGAGGATATCGGAACATTATGCTTCGACACCTATATCCGGGAGAATCGGATACCGGTCCGAAGAGCAAGGCAGCATCATGCGCCGCTCTCTTATCGCTACCGGTATACATCGAAGGCTGCCAGAGACTACGAAAGGCTCACAAAAGAAATACTGGAGGTAATATGATATGGCGAAGAAAAGTATCCTCGGGGAATTCATGCAAAGCTCTGCAGGAAAAAAACTGGGCTTTGACAATCACATCATGAATATCCATTACACGAAGATAAAGCGACCGCAACGGAATCGCGAATTAAGAGAATCGATGAATTGGCTGAAGATATCCGGGAGGACGGTCTGGAAAACAACCTTTCTGGTGCGAAAGATAGAAAATGACAGATACGAAGTAGAACTGATCGGAGGAGAACGCCGATATTCTGCGATCCTGCGGAATATCGAACATGGAGATATGACCTACGAATATATCCCCCTGTAAGGTCTTGACGATGAGTGATATAGACGCACGGAAACGGCTGATCCTCAATAATATTGAAAATGATCCGTTGACGAATGCCGAAAAACTGGAAGCTGTCGAGGAACTGAAAGAGATATACAAAGCAAAGAAGGAGGCCGGTGAAAACATCCCGGGGCGTATCCAGACGATCATCGCAAGTGAAATGGGGTTGAAGAAATCTCAGATAGCCAATTATGAAAAGATTCTGAATCATGCATCAGAGGAAGTCAGAGAAAGCATCCGGAAAGAAGAACTACCTCTGGATGCAGCCGCGATACTGGTCGATCTGGATGAAGAAGAACAACGCCGATTTCTGAACGAACATGATACCTACAGTAAGAAAGCGGTGGAATCCTACAAAGAAGCAAAGCATGCGCAAGAGCAGCCTATCGAAAAAACAACTCTATTATGATGAAAATGACGAGATCCGAGAAATCGATATCGAAGCAACGGAAACAGATCAGGAAGCGGATGTGGAAACAGATGAAACCCTAGAACCGAAGCTTGGAACAGCGGTGGAATGGAGATAAGTCATGTTGAAACAATCGAAGATATCATGACGGATATCGTCAATAGTATGGACAAGCTTGAGTCGAAACTACATGGTGTGGAGTTTCGTGATGAATATACGCAATATCTCAAGGTCAGCGATGAAATCAATACATTGATGGAATTACTAGGACTTGAATGCGAGGAAAATTAGATCAAAGATGATCATTAAGAAATGGCAATGATGCGAATATATAAATCGATATTTGAAGTTAAAAAAATCATATATGATTTTCTATTCCTTTTATCCATTACCGTATTTATGATTTCCGCTTATAAGCTGATCAGTATTTACTATCTGAATTATCAGGAGGGAAAGGAAAAGGATGCGGTACAGGAGGTTGCCAAGGTTCCGAAGAATCTGGAAAAGGAAGAATTTACAATCGATTGGAAGGCGTTGAAGAAGAAAAATCCGGATGTTGTCGGCTGGATTTTGATTCCCGATACAGATATATCTTATCCAATCGTACAGGGGAGCGATAACTCCTATTATCTGAATCACACCTTTGAAAAAAGGAAAATTATGCCGGTGCTATTTTTATGGACGCTGGCGCAGATGCTTCCTTTCAGGATCGCAATATTACCATCTACGGACACAATGTCAAGCATGGGACCATGTTTGCCGAGCTGGAGAATTTTAAGGAGCAGACATTTTTTGAAAAGCATCCGTATCTGTATATCTTCACGGAGAAACAGAATTACCGCTGTGAAATCTTCAGTATTTATACAACGACCGCAACGAGTGCTTCCTATCGGCTGCAGTATGAGGATGATGCGGACTTCAAGGGCTATGTGGATATGGTAAAGGAGCTTTCGGATTTCAAGCGAAAGGTCTCAATTAAGAGATGTGATCGTATCGTCTCTTTGAGCACCTGCTCCTATGAACGGAATGGACAGCCGGACGAGCTGCGCTATCTGTTGCATGCAAAGCTGGTTCCCAAACTTCAAAGTTCTCAGACAAGTAATCTGACATTAAAGACCGCATCCCGCTGGTGTCCTCTAAATCTAGGAGATAAAAAGTAGTTTTGGCAGTGTACCAGTGGCTGGTACAAGGACGTACAACAAAATGGAAACACATAAGGAGGAAAAATGAAAAATCGTAGAACTGATATATCCTGCAGGATAAAAAAAGCAATCGTAAGTGTAGCGATCAATGTGACCACGATCGTACAAGAGCTATACGCAGAGGACCGAAAAGAGCTGATCGCTCAGATATCTGAAAGGAAAAGAAGAAAATATAAAGTTGCTTTGCATATGGTCAACATAAGCAAAACGATCACACACCTTGCGATGAATTATCTGCTCATGAAGATCATGTGGCAGATCGTCATGGATCCACCATTCGGCAAAGAAACATACATGTTCTCATTCGAAGACTGTCGTGCGTTGTTTGTTTGCTTCGCTGTGATCATCGTCGATATTGAATGCACGATGTGGAGGATGTGTGAAAAGAAACCTATCAATATAGATAAATACCTTCGTATGCTCCCCTACCTGCCGATTAGTGGTGTCATATATCTATTCATAGCAGATATCGGAAACACAGATATCCTTTATCATATATTCCTTATCTTCCTCCTATTTTCGATATGTAAATCTCTGTCGAAAGCTATGGAACCTATCGTTTATCCATATTCCTCTATATCTCAGTAAACAACGAAAGATCAAGTGTACCAGTTACTGGTACAGCAAAGAAAGGAGTACGTGCATATGAAATTCTGGAAAAGGTTCTATATCGTAAGGGAAACCAAAAGGCTCATGTCTACTCTGCCTATCACGAAAACACCTGTTTCTTACTTGTATTTTCAAATGGAGAGGATAGGATTGTCATTATAAACGTACCAGTCACTGGTACAAAAAAATCTGCTGTTGCAGTCGGCAGAGAATCACCATAGCCTCATCTTCTGTAAAATAAGTGCTATGGAAATGGATAGAGCCTCAACGTGAATCATTACTACCGAGATTATAAATCTTTATAAGATTTATAAATCGCGAGAATACTAGAAACTATTGTTAAGATCTTAATTATGTAATCAAAATATTCCATAATCATCGGCTCCTTTCTACAGGAGACGATATCTGTCCAGATTCCCTGCCGACTGTAACAGCAGAAATGAACAATTACTTGTTCATTATAGAAAGTATATCATGGAAAGTGAGGATTTTAAATGTATTTACAAAAAACTTCAATTATTTAAAAAGAAAATAATCTTACTTATCGAGACATCAGATCATTCCTCAAATGTGGTACAGAAACGATAAATATAGTAAGTAATGGTGATCAAAATAATGTGCGTATCGAGATAGTAGTAAAACTTGCTGAATTGTTAAATGTAAGTCTAGATGAATTGGTTAAAATAGATCTTGAAAATCTAGAGAAAAATACATAATTCAAAATATGTACCAGTGAGTGGTACAAAAAATCTGTTGTAGAAGTCGACAGAGTAGCGATTACAGTCTATACATCTCAAGGATTTTTGAGATAAGAACTGTAATTTGAACTGATACTTATGAAAACCAAAAAACTAATATGAATCATATCTTACTTCTTAGAAGTTTTATATAACTCAATAAGAGTCCTGATAATCAATAAGATTATATTTACAAAATTAAAAATTCCATAAACATCATCTCCTTTCTACCAGGAGATGACATCAGTTCCGTTTCTCTGCCGACTTCTACAACAGATCATGATCGAGTAATTCGCTACAGCTTTCAAAACAGAAAGGATGAGTATGATGTATCTACAAAAAAATTTTAATATCTAAAATTTAGAGGAGATCTATCCTTTAGAAAAATTGCAAAAGAAACAGGTATCAATACAAATACGCTTCAGATATTATCTAAGAAAAATGATGAAAATATGAGGATAGAAGTAGTTTTGAAGCTTGCCGATTTCTTTCAGGTATCGTTAGATGAATTCGTAAAAAAGGATCTAACGACGAATTTCTAAGAGGATGTACCACTCACTGGTACAGGAACGTATATCGGTTTTTATAGATGAGGTCACAGTGAGGAGGAATCACATGAAGATTGAAACATATACAGAATTATCAAAAACATTACCAAGCGCAAAGATGTGCTATGAACAACTGCCTAATGAAGAAATCGATAAGGAAATGTTGGCACCATTCGTATGTTTGATACAAGTGTGTGAAAGCGTCTTTGAAGAGGAAACGACACGCAGGGAGAAGCAGCGTATCGGGATACAGAATGTGCAACAGAATGGTGTCCGTATAGGACGCCTTGAGGTTCCTTGTAGTAAGAAATTTTTGAAGCTGGCATATCTGCAATCTAAAAATAAAATAACAGCGGCAGAGGCTGCTGAACAATTGCATATATCTCTATCTACCTATTATAAGCTACAGAATAAATATCGTAAGGAAATAGAGCAATGGAAGAAGCAAGAAGTCTGATCATATTTCTGATCATCAATCTATCTGCCTTCCTCTGTTATCTGCTAGGAAAAGCAGATACGGAGAAGCGAAAACATCATGAAGAAGAATAAGCAAAAAAAACTCATATAGACTTTGTTATGAAAATGTACCAGTCACTGGTACATCAGAAGGAGGATATGTATCGTGTGGATCCTTATCATTGGAATCGTATGCATTCCATTCAGCATATTGTCATATGCCCTTTGCAAGGTAAGTGATGAAGCTGATAGACGAGCAGGATATGATGAATAAAAATGTACCAGTGACTGGTACATTCGAGCATTCCTACCAAACATCTTATGAAAAAGATCCGATAAGATGGATATTCATATGAAAAGGTGTCATGAGCCATATCTCGGCATAAACATAGGAGCTTACATACGGAGCGGAGAAAATCATGCTAATGTTCCCGGAATACATCATCGTTCCCGGAAACAGATGAAATCGTGGAAATCAGACAGTAATCAAAAAAATGGAAATGCTTTTCCGTAACATCGAAGGATATATCCTAACTTCTGGTCGACCGTAGAGACATGTAAGAAAAATGTAATAAAGAAGTTCTACTGTATGCATGGATCAGGCCTCTACGATCGGCTACAAGCTAGGATATGGTCCGTTTATAATTATAACAGATAGAAAAGAAATTGCCAGAATGATGCAAGGTATTTGTACCAGTCACTGGTACAATACAGACGCAAGTGAAACGAGCTAGTCGTCAAATACATAAGAATTTAATTCAAAAAGAGATATCGAAGGGGATATGTAATTGTTATCACCTTACGATAGTGATATACTAAAAATAGATAGAAAGTGGAGGGAAACTATTATGAAGAAATTACTAAGTATTGCTGCAGTGGCAGCTCTCGTATTGACAGGATGCAACAAGGATCTAAAAGTCACACCGGCAGAAAAGCTGACTATAGAATATGGAGATAAACTCGACAACAACAAACTCTTTTGACGCAAAAAAATCTGATAAAAATATCAAAGTAGATAAAGTACAGGATTTTAATGCAAAGAAAGTTGGAGATCAGACCTTAAAGGTCACATTTACTGATGGGGATAAGACTATCCAGAAAGATGTGAAGATCACAGTAAAAGATACCAAGAAACCGGAAATCACTCTGAAAAAGGATAAG
>ENA-OQJP01000372-OQJP01000372.1-human-gut-metagenome-genome-assembly--contig:-NODE-372-length-13288-cov-2.738622_pt1 | contig 13288 bp, 17 predicted proteins | sample MGYA00242611_ERZ504778 | MGnify/ENA primary metagenome ERZ504778 (study PRJEB26092, sample SAMD00036349) | human gut metagenome | host: Homo sapiens | study: EMG produced TPA metagenomics assembly of...
ACCCGGGGCGATGTCTATAAGCGGCGCTTCCTTCAGGCCTGAAGCTGGAGAGCGAGACCATCGTGGAGTATAACCCCGATTTCGAATCGGATGTGCAACTGCCCGAAAAGGAACAGAAGATACTGAACCTGCTTGCCGCGGAGCCGGAGCAGTGCATTACGAAACTGGAGAAGGAGAGCGGCATCAGGAATATCCTGTCCGTAATTAAATCCTTGCTGGATAAAGAGGCGGTCTTTGTGAAAGAAGAACTGAAGCGCACCTACAAGCCCAAGACCGAGACCCGCGTACGCCTGACGGAAGCGGCAGGCAATGAACACCGTCTGCACTTCTTCTTTGACGAACTGCAGCGCCGCGCTCCCAAACAGTTGGACTTGCTGATGAAGTACATCGAACTTTCCGCCTGTTTGGGTAAAACGCCGAAAGAAGTCACCAAGAAGGAACTTTTGCAGCGGACTTCCGCTACGCCTGCCGTGTTCAACGGGTTGGTGGAACGCGGGGTCTTTGAGGTATACCAGCAGGAAATAGGCAGGCTGAATGCAGCCGCTGCCCCGGACAACCCCTCCCTTTAAATCCCTTTGAACGGGCATCAGCAGCGGGCATACGACAGCATTGTGGAAAGTTTCCGGACAAAGAATGTCTGTTTGCTGCATGGAGTCACGTCCAGCGGAAAGACGGAGATTTACATCCATCTGATAGAAAAAGTTATCCGGCAAGGGAAGCAGGTGCTGTATCTGTTGCCGGAAATAGCGCTGACTACACAGATTACAGAAAGGCTGCAACGGGTGTTCGGTTCGCGTCTGGGCATCTATCACTCCAAGTTTCCGGATGCCGAACGGGTGGAAATCTGGCAGAAACAGCTTTCGGACAGCGGATATGACATCATTCTGGGAGTGCGTTCTTCCGTGTTCCTGCCCTTCCGCAAGCTGGGCCTGGTTATCGTGGACGAGGAGCACGAAAACACATATAAGCAACAGGACCCCGCCCCCCGCTACCATGCACGTAATGCCGCCACTGTGCTGGCTGCGCTGTATGGCGCCAAGACCCTGCTGGGCACGGCGACTCCTTCCATAGAAACCTGGCACAACGCCATGTCCGGAAAGTACGGGCTGGTGGAGCTGAAGGAGAGGTACAAGGAGATACAGTTGCCGGAGATTATTCCGGTAGACATCAAGGAGTTGCAGCGCAAGAAGCGGATGAACGGGCCCTTTTCCCCTTTGTTGCTGCAATATGTCCGCGAGGCACTGGAACGGAAAGAACAGGTCATTCTGTTTCAGAACCGCAGGGGGTTTGCCCCGATGATAGAATGCCATACGTGCGGGTGGGTTCCCAAATGTAAGAACTGTGATGTCAGCCTGACCTATCATAAAGGACTGAACCAACTGACCTGCCACTATTGCGGATATACCTATCAACTGCCCCGCATCTGTCCCGCTTGCGAAGGAACGGACTTGCGCAACCGCGGTTTCGGTACGGAAAAGATAGAGGACGACGTCAAACTCTTGTTTCCCGAAGCGACCGTTGCCCGTATGGATTTGGATACCACCCGCACACGCGCGGCCTACGAGCGTATCATCGCCGATTTTGAACAGGGAAAGACGGATATTCTTATCGGTACGCAAATGGTTTCCAAAGGGCTGGACTTCGACCACGTAAGCGTGGTAGGCATTCTGAATGCGGATACGATGCTGAACTATCCGGATTTTCGTGCCTATGAGCGTGCTTTCCAGTTGATGGCGCAGGTGGCAGGGCGTGCCGGACGGAAGAATAAAAGGGGCAGGGTAGTGCTGCAGACCAAGAGCATTGAGCATCCTATCATCCCTCAGGTAATTGCCAATGACTACGAAGGCATGGTCGACGGACAGCTTGCCGAGCGGCAGATGTTTCATTATCCCCCTTATTATCGCCTCATATATGTGTATCTGAAGAACCGCAATGAGTCCCTGCTCGATTTGATGGCGCAGACTATGGCGGGCAAGCTGCGTGCCATCTTCGGCAATCGGGTGTTAGGGCCGGATAAACCGCCGGTGGCACGTGTGCAGACGCTGTTTATCCGCAAAATTGTAGTGAAGATTGAAACCAAAGCTCCTATGGCGCGTGTCCGCGAATTGTTGCTGCAGGTACAGAAGGAGATGATAATGGAAGACCGTTTCAAGTCGCTGATTGTATATTATGATGTAGACCCGATGTAGATAGCCGTAGTGCGGGTTGCGGAATGTTTAATATGTGTTTGAGTATGAAAGAGAAGAAAAAGATATTGTTTGTTTGCCTGGGCAACATTTGCCGCTCTTCTTCGGCGGAAGGGGTGATGAGGCATTTGATAGAAGAGGCTGGGCGTGAAGATGAGTTCGTTATCGACTCGGCAGGTATTCTTTCCTATCATCAGGGAGAGCTGCCCGACAGCAGGATGCGTGCCCATGCCGCCCGTCGGGGTTACAACCTGACGCACCGTTCCCGTCCGGTACGTACGGATGATTTCTATGAGTTCGATTTGATTATCGGAATGGATGACCGTAATATTGATGATTTGAAAGAGCGTGCCCCTTCTGTGGAAGCATGCGGAAAGATACATCGCATGACGGAATACTGTACTAAGTTTGCCCATGCCGATTACCGTGCCCGACCCTTATTATGGCGGAGCCGAGGGGTTTGAATACGTACTCGATATATTGGAAGACGCCTGTGCAGGATTGTTCGGAGCGGTTGGCGAATAATCACCGCTCAATGCCTGTTGTCATGATAAAAACGCTTGTTGTCGTTGAGGCTGCACGTTGCATCCACTCCGGCCTGTTGCAACCGTTCGGCAATCTCATTCAGCTTTTTCCTTGAAACCCGGCCGATGTAGAAAAGACGGTAACGGTAGTCCTTGTCGAGCAATTCCATGATGTGGGTGAAAGTCTGTTCCCGGGCAAAATCGAAGTTGACCTTGCGCAGGTCTGTATACGGATAGCGGATTGTCCTGCCTGCACTGTGTACGGTGAGGTTCTCGTTGTCCAGCGTCAGGTAGCAGAACCGGGTCATCAGCATGCAAATGAAGAAAAGGCTCAGTCCGAAGGACAGGATGGCCGGAATGAATCCCCACCATGCATCGATGCCGACGGAATAGTAGCCCAATATCAGGAACATAAGGAATAATATGAAGAACCAAAACATATACAGCGAGGGACGCCGGTAAGTTTCCTCCGGGAGAGTTTCCATGCTCCGTCCGCGCGGAACATAATTGGCAAAAGGCACTCCTTGCGACACCAGAAAGCGGACGAGTGATGAAGGATGCCTGAAGGGAGGCATGTATATTACCTTATCCTGCTTTTCCTTTAGGTGGAAAACGAATATTCCGGGACCGTATTTGGCTTTTCCTGCCGGGATATCCTTATGCGCCTGCCGGGGGTAGCGTTCCATGAAACTGAAACTTTCAATCTGATGCAGTTGAATCCGTTGGCTTTGCAACAGAAATTCCGCTCTTTGCTGTTCTTTGGTACTGATTTTCATAGGTCTTGCTTTTTAAGTTCCGGGTAACTGATGCGGGTGTGGTAGATGGTTTTCAATTTTTCTTTGAAAACGGCTTTTACCGTTGCTATGTCCTTGAACGTGACGGGGCACTCCCTGAAATAACCTTCCTCCACCTGCGAATCGATAATCTTGTCTACCAGGTTGCTGATGCTCTCTTCCGTATATTCGGGCAGGCTGCGCGAGGCTGCCTCTACGGAATCCGCCATCATCAGGATGGCTTGCTCCTTGCTGAAAGGGTTGGGACCGGGATAGGTGAATGACTCGTTGTCGGGTTCTTCGCCGGGATGCTCGTTTTTCCAGGATATGTAGAAGTATTTTGTCTTTCCCCTACCGTGGTGAGTAGTAATGAAATCCTTGATGACTTTAGGCAGGTTGTTCTTCTCGGCCAGTTTCAATCCGTCCGTTACATGTCCGATGACGACTTGCGCACTCTGTTCGTAACCGAGATTCTTGTGCGGATTGACACCGCCCGACTGGTTTTCGGTAAAGAATGCCGGATTCTCCATTTTGCCGATGTCATGGTATAAAGCACCTGTACGCACCAGCTGGCTGTTTGCGCCGATGCGGTTGGCTGCTTCGGCTGCGAGGTTGGCTACCTGCATGGAATGCTGGAATGTGCCGGGTACGGTTTCCGACATGCGCCGCAGCAAACTGTTGTTGATGTTGGACAATTCCACCAGAGTAACATTCGAAGTGAAGCCGAAGGTCTTTTCCACCAGGAAAAGCAACGGATACGTGAAAAGCAGCAATACGCCGTTTATCACGAAGTAGGTGTACATACTGCCGTTCAGTTTTGGAAAGGTCGTTTTCCGTTATCAGTTCAAAAGCGAAATAAACGGCTGCATAAGTCAGAATCACCAGGATAGCCGTGCGGAACAACTGCGAGCGTTGCGATAATTCTCTCAAACTGAAAATCGCAACCAAACCTGCCGTTAGTTGCAGCAGGATGAACTCGTGCGGATAGCGCAGGCAGATGGAACAAATCAGTATTGTGACGACCTGTGTGAGAAAGGCTGTCCGTGAGTCGAGAAACACGCGGATAATGACGGGCAGCATGGCATAGGGAATGATGTATACGTTGAATATATTGTTTGTTACCATAACGGCCGTTACCACACAATAGAACATGATAAGGGTGAAAAGCAGCGCGAGGTTGCCTTTGCGGTTGTAATAATCTTTGCGGAAGAGGTCGAGATAAAGCATGAAGCACAATATGAAGATGCCGACATACAGAATCTGCCCTGCCAGCATCAGTTGTTTCTGGCCGATGGACTCGCTGCGCTGGATGGACTCTTTGCGCAGGCTTTCGAGGATATTGTAGGTCTCCCGGCTCACTATCTCGCCGCGGTCGATGATTTTCTGCCCGCTCAGTACAATGCCGTTTGCCCATGAATAGTTGTCGAGGATTTCTTCCTTGGCGGTCTCTGTCCGCCGGGCATCGTAGGTGAGGTTGGGAGAGAGATATTCGTTGAGGGAACACTGCCGGAGTATGTTCGGACGATAGTGTATGGTGTCGGCCGTAAGCAGGTAGGCATATGCCTGCTTTACGGAGTAGAGTTTGTCGATGCTCCGTTGGTTGGCAAGCTTGTCGTCTATCACCATGACGGCAGATGTGCTGTCTTTGTGCAGCCGGGCAAGTTCTTCAGTGGAAAGGATGCCCGCCCGGTACACCTCGGATAGTATTTTTTCGATATGGCGGATGTAATCGGAAGAGGGCAGAATGTCGCGCAGATGAGTCTGATAGTCGTTCTTCAGTTTCTTGAGCGCCTCTTTCCCGGTGCTCTTGTCCAATTGGAAATAGGGTTGGAAAGAGGCCAGGATGCTGTCTTGTTCTTTTTTTACGACTTGGTCGTCTTTGTAGATGGGGAAGTCGAAGGTAGCCATCAGTTGCCCGTACTTCCAGGGTTTGTCAATGTCAAACTGGTAATTAAACTTACCGTCTCTCGGCAGGAAATAGACAATAACTCCCACCGTACCTATAAAAATAAGTGCCTTGTATATCAAATCTCTGAACGAGAACTCTTTGTTTTTACCTTTGAAATAGTTCATATCGGTTGAAATTTTTGCGAAAAGTACAAAAAAAACAATAGTATGGAAAAAAAGGTTTAATTTTGCCGTCTAATTTAGTTATAAGTAAGATAGATTATGACAGAAAGAAAAGTCAGAGTCCGTTTTGCCCCGAGTCCTACGGGGGCGTTGCACATCGGTGGTGTGCGCACTGCGTTGTATAATTATCTCTTTGCCCGTCAGCATGGAGGAGATTTGATTTTCCGCATTGAGGATACCGATTCCAACCGGTTTGTGCCGGGGGCGGAAGAATATATATTGGAGTCTTTCAAGTGGTTGGGCATTCCTTTTGACGAGGGTGTCAGCTTTGGTGGAGAACATGGTCCGTACCGTCAGTCTGAACGCCGCGACATATACAAGAAGTATGTACAGGTGCTGCTGGATGCCGGCAAGGCATATATCGCTTTCGATACTCCGCAGGAGCTGGAAGCCAAGCGTGCGGAGATTGCCAATTTCCAGTATGACGCTTCTACGCGCATGCAGATGCGTAATTCGCTGACGATGCCCAAAGAGGAAGTGGACGCGCTGATTGCCGAAGGCAGGCAGTATGTGGTCCGTTTCAAGATAGAGCCGGACGAAGATGTGCATGTGAACGACTTGATACGTGGCGAGGTCGTGATAAACTCGTCTATCCTTGACGATAAGGTGCTTTACAAATCGGCGGACGAACTGCCTACCTATCACCTGGCAAATATTGTGGATGACCATTTGATGGAAGTTTCCCACGTTATCCGCGGTGAAGAGTGGCTGCCTTCCGCTCCGTTGCATGTGCTGCTGTACCGTGCTTTCGGTTGGGAAGATACGATGCCGGCGTTCGCACACCTGCCGCTGTTGCTGAAGCCCGAAGGTACGGTAAGCTCAGCAAGCGCGACGGCGACCGTCTGGGCTTCCCGGTATTTCCGCTGGAATGGCACGACCCCAAGTCGGGCGAAGTGTCTTCGGGCTATCGCGAATCGGGCTATCTGCCGGAAGCTGTTATCAATTTCCTTGCCTTGCTGGGCTGGAACCCGGGTAACGACCAGGAACTGATGTCGATGGATGAACTTGTAAAACTGTTCAATCTGAGCCATTGCAGCAAATCGGGTGCTAAGTTCGACTATAAGAAAGGTATCTGGTTTAACCATGAATATATTCTTCAGAAATCGGACGAGGAGCTTGCGGAACTTTTCAAGCCGGTACTGAAAGAGCACGGTGTAGACCTTGGTGCATACAGCGATGCGTTCCTTACTACGGTAGTCTCCCTGGTAAAGGGCCGCGTCAACTTCGTGAAGGAACTGTGGGAGCAGGCACGTTTCTTCTTTGTTGCTCCTGAGCAGTATGCCGAGAAGGATGTGAAGAAACGTTGGTCGGAAGATACTCCGCGCATCATGACGGAATTGATGGAAGTGCTTCGGGGCATTGGAGATTTCTCCTCTAAACCGTCGGAAGATGTAGTTATCGGCTGGATTACGGAGAAAGGATATCACATGGGTAATGTGATGAATGCTTTCCGGCTGGCAGTGGTAGGAGAGTGTAAAGGACCGCATATGTTCGATATTACCGCATTGTTGGGCAAAGGAAGAGACGCTTGCCCGCATACAGCGTGCCATCGACGTTCTGAAATAAGTTGAAGCGGAGAAAAGTATGTTTTATAATTTAGCAATAATACTCTATGATATTGCGGTGCACCTAGTGGCTCCTTTCAGCCGTAAACCGCGGAAGATGATGAAGGGGCACTGGGTCGTGTACGAACTTCTTCGGCAGCAGCTGGAGAAGGATGCGCGTTATATCTGGTTTCACGCTGCCTCTTTGGGAGAGTTTGAACAGGGACGCCCGCTGATTGAGAAGATACGTGCCAAATATCCGGATTATCGTATTTTGCTGACATTCTTTTCGCCGTCGGGCTATGAAGTGCGCAAGAACTACCGGGGGGCGGATATCGTGTGTTATCTGCCTTTCGACAAACCGCGCAATGTGAGGAAGTTTCTTGACCTGGTGAATCCCTGCATGGCGTTTTTATCAAGTATGAGTTTTGGAAGAACTACCTGGATGAGTTGCATAAGCGCCGCATCCCCGTTTATAGCGTGTCTTCCATCTTTCGCCGCGGGCAGATTTTCTTTAAATGGTACGGCGGTACGTATAGGAATGTGCTGCGCAACTTCGACCACATCTTCGTGCAGAACGAGCGCTCCAAGCGCTATCTGGCGAAGATTGGTATCAACCGGGTGACTGTGGTGGGGGATACCCGTTTTGACCGCGTGCTTCAAATTCGGGAAGAGGCTAAAGACTTGCCTTTGGTTGAGTTGTTCAAGAACAATACGATGACTTTTGTTGCCGGAAGTTCCTGGCAGCCCGACGAGGATTTGTTTATCGAATACTTTAATCAGCATCCGGAAGTAAAGCTGATTATCGCTCCGCATGTAATCGACGAAAATCATTTGGTAGAGATAATCCGTAAGCTGAAGCGTCCGTATGTGCGTTATACCCGTGCCGACGAAAAGAATGTCCGTAAGGCGGATTGCCTGATAATAGACTGCTTCGGCCTGCTTTCCTCCATCTATCGCTATGGAGAGATTGCCTATATCGGCGGCGGGTTCGGAGTGGGTATCCATAATACGCTGGAAGCTGCCGTATATGGCATTCCGGTAATCTTTGGACCGAAGTACCAGAAATTCCAGGAAGCCGTTCAGCTCCTGGAGGCAAAAGGCGGGTTCTCTGTCAAGAGTTATGAAGAACTGAAAGCGTTGCTCGACCGTATGCTGGAAGATGAAAGCTTCTTGCGCGAGACCGGTACGAATGCGGGGACTTATGTAACCGGTAATGCCGGAGCAACGGACAAAGTTTTGGGCATGATTAACTTTTAGACTGTTGAGGAGGTTGCCAAAGACCTCTTTCCATACAAAATATGAGGGGTTGTCAAAACTAAAACGAGACTCTGAAAAGTTACAGGCTGTAATTATAACCTCTAAAAGGGTCGTATCAAACTCCGTTTTGAGAGTAATGATACGACCTTTTTTTAGTCTTTTAGGATGTTCTAATTTCAAGTTAAAAGTTTGTCTTCTCAAAGAATGAGTTGTGACGCTTTCATTTTTCCTATATGTAGGCAGTCTTCTTTTTAGAGGCAGCCGATACCTTTACTCCTTGTACCAGCTTGAGTACATCAGGTAGTTGTGTGCAATCTTCTGGTTTAGTTCTTTTGCCTGTTCGGGGTCTACCTTTTTGATGAATTTGGCAGGTACGCCACCCCAGATGCTTCCCGGTTCTATTACGGTGTTGCTAAGTACCAATGAGCCGGCGGCTACAATGGCGCCTTCGCCTACTACGGCATGGTCCAGAATGGTAGACCCCATGCCTATAAGTGCATAATCCCTGATTGCAGCTCCGTGGATGGTTACATTGTGGCCTACGGATACATGGTCGCCTATTTCAATGGTAGATTTCTCGTATAAGGTGTGCAGTACGCTTCCGTCTTGGATGTTTACACCGTTTCCGATGCGGATGGAGTTGACGTCTCCGCGCAACACGGTACTGAACCAGATGCTGCAATCCCGTCCCATTTTTACATCTCCGATGATAGTAGCGTTATCTGCTAAAAACAATTCTCTCCGATTTCCGGAGTGAAACCTCTTACTGATTTTATTAGTGCCATTTTTTTCTGTTGGTTATCGGTTAATAATTAATGGTTTACATGCTTCTTTCAGCCACTCTTTTTCATCATTGTCTAAGTCTGGAGATAGCTTTTCGTATACAACTCGATGGTATTCGTTCAGCCATTCGATTTCTTCGGCAGTCAGCAATTCCTTGATGATTCCTTTCCGGCAGATAGGACAGAGCGTGATGGTCTCGAACTTCAGATAATTGCCGAACATGCCTTCGCCGGCAGGAACTGTCAGTAACAGGTTTTCGGTGCGGATGCCGTGGCTTCCGGCCTTGTATACGCCTGGTTCGTTGGAAGTGACCATACCCGGTTGCAAGGGAATGGGATTCTCGTTCATTCGGATGCTCTGCGGTCCTTCGTGTACATTGAGGAAATGTCCCACTCCGTGGCCGGTTCCATGCAGATAATTCATGTGCTGCTTCCATATCGGGAGGCGTGCCAATACGTCCAGTTGCGCTCCGCGGGTGCCTTCAGGGAATACCGCCGTTGCCAGTGCGATATGGCCTTTCAATATTAAGGTGTAATCGGTTTTCTCTTCCTCCGTCAAGTTGCCAAGTGCGATGGTACGGGTTATATCTGTCGTTCCGTCCAGATATTGGGCTCCGGAGTCCAGTAAAAGAAAGCCTTCCGCTTTCAGTGTTACATCCGTTTCGGGAGTGGCTTCATAGTGAACTATGGCTCCATGTTCTTTATAGCCGGCAATCGTATCAAAGCTTTCGCCCATGTAAAGTGGTTGTGCAGCCCGAAAAGCATGCAGCTTTTTATCTATACTGATTTCTGTTTCCCGACCTGTAGGAACGGCATCTTCCAGCCACTTCAGAAATTTAACCAATGCAACGCCGTCTCTTTGCATAGCCGTATGGATGCCGGCTATTTCCTGTTTGTTGCGGATGGCTTTCAGTAGAGTTACGGGGGATGTGCCGTCGATTATCCGGCATTGCGGATTGATTGCCGAGTAGATGGCGTAATTTGTTTTGGCGGAATCTGCCAGTATGCTTCTTGCAGGGAAGTGGTTAAGGTAATCTTCTATTTCTTCATATGTATGTACGGAGATACCATTAACGTTAAAATAGGAAGTTAGCTCTGCTGTGACTTTTTGCGGTTGGATGAAATAATGCACTGCGTTTTTCTCTATCAGCAGGTAGCTGACAACAACCGGGTTGCAGTGTACGTCATTTCCTCGAATGTTGAGCAGCCAGGCTATTTCATCCAGTGCCGACAGTAGCAAAGACTCAGCACCGTTTGCGTCCATCTCTTTTCGGACGGCTGCAAGTTTCTCCGTAAAGCTCCTGCCGGCATATTGTGTGTCGTGAATAAACGCGGGAGACAATGGCATTGCCGGGCGGTCTTTCCATAACAGTTGCAGGGGGTCGGCAACACTTTTTACATGAATACCGCTCTTTCTCAATGCTTCTTGCAGATGCTCCACTTCTTTGGCCGAGAACATTTTTCCGTCTATTCCTACGGTGTCTCCCTCTTGCAGGCGTGAGTTCAAGAATGTCGGAATACTTGGCGTTTCAGGCAACATCTCTTTGTATAATGTGATTTCAGTTCCTTCTATCTGCCGGGCGGCTTGCAGGAAATAACGGGAGTCGGTCCATAAACCGGCCTCTTCTGCTGTTATAACTACCGTGCCGGCTGAACCTGTAAATCCGGAAATCCATTCCCGCGACTGCCAGTGGGGAGCTACGTACTCGCTGAGGTGAGGGTCTGTGCTTGGAATGATGAATGCCTGTATGTTTTCTTGGGCAATGTGTGTCCGCAAGGCGGCAATACGTTCATTAATTGTTAAATTCATACTGTATAAGGTGTTGATAAGCGTTTTCAAAGATACTCACTTTACTTGTATTACATGGAGTAAATTCTGTTATTTTATCTATTGTTGCTTCTGTAAGTGAAATCTTATCTGCGGACAGTTTTGATAACTGTCAGTAAGAAAGGCAGGTATTTTATGTTAGGATTGTCGATTTTTTTGTCGAAAGTTTTGTGAATAAAGAAAGTATGTGTAATTTTGCCGCTCAATTTAATCGTGAGATTTTATAAACCATTAAATTTAAAACAAAAAATGATTGTAGTACCTGTAAAAGAAGGCGAAAACATTGAAAAAGCGCTGAAGAAATTTAAAAGAAAATTTGAAAAGACTGGTATCGTTAAAGAGTTGAGAAGCAGACAACAGTTTGATAAACCGTCTGTGACTAAAAGACTTAAGAAAGAGCGTGCAGTTTACGTTCAGCAACTTCAACAAGTAGAAGATTAATAATTCGTAATTTCCTTTGAATTATTGAATTCTTTTTCATACATTCGTTGCATGATTTAGATGTAACGATATGCTGTTGACAGATTCTTTTCTCGACTATCTTCTGTATGAACGGAATTATTCTGAAGGTACTGTAAGGTATTACCGGACGGATATTCTTGAGTTGCAGAAGTTTGGTGAGAAGCTGTTGGGAGATTTGGCCCCGTCGGATGTAGGTGCGGATCTTGTTCGTGAATGGATTGTTTCCCTGATGGATAAAGGTTATGCGCCTAATACGGTGAATCGAAAGTTGAGTTCTGTCCGGACATATTACAAGTATCTTTTAAAGAAAGGATTGGTGGCGGCAGATCCGTTACGGAGAGTAACAGGGCCGAAAAAAAGAAACCGCTTCCTGTCTTTCTGAGAGAAGGTGAAGTGGATAGGTTGTTGGATGATGTCGACTTTGGAGAAAGGTTTGAAGGGTATCGCGACCGTTTGATTATCGAAATGTTTTATACGACAGGTATGAGGCTTTCGGAATTGATAGGGTTGGATGATAAGGATGTTGATTTCTCTGCTTCTCTTATTAAAGTGACCGGAAACGGAATAAGCAACGTCTGATACCTTTTGATAAAGAATTGGGGCGTTCCATGCAGGAGTATGTCAATGTGCGGAATCAAGCATTGCCGGTTTGTTCGGATGCTTTTTTTGTCCGAAAGAATGGAGAAAGGCTTGGCCGCGGTATCGTAGCATATATTGTGAGACGAAACCTGTCAAAGGTAGTAACTGTAAAAAAAAGAAGTCCGCATGTGCTGAGGCATACCTTTGCAACGGCTATGCTGAACAATGGTGCTGATTTGAGCTCGATAAAAGAGCTGTTAGGGCATGAGAGTTTGGCGACTACGGAAGTTTATACGCATACTACTTTTGAAGAACTTAAAAAAGTGTATAATCAGGCTCATCCTCGAGCCTAAAAAAAGGAGGTAAGTATGATAGTTAGAATTCAATCGATTCACTTTGATGCGTCAGAGCAGTTGCAGGCTTTTATTCAGAAAAAAGCTGCTAAATTGGAGAAATTTTACGATGATATAGAGAAAGTAGAGGTGTCATTAAAGGTAGTTAAACCGGAAACAGCCGAAAATAAAGAAGCCGGGGTGAAAGTATTGGTACCCAACGGTGAGCTTTATGCGAATAAGGTTTGTGATACGTTTGAAGAAGCTGTGGATCTTTGTCTGGAAGCTTTGGAAAAACAGCTGGTTAAATACAAGGAAAAACAACGAAGTAAATAAAAATCCGCTTAAAATTTTGCGGGTAAAAAATAAATGCCTAAATTTGCAGCCGTTTCGCTCGCGGTAGAACGTTGCGGTTGCATTTTTAAAAAGATTGCCTCTTTAGCTCAGTTGGCCAGAGCACGTGATTTGTAATCTCGGGGTCGTTGGTTCGAATCCGACAAGAGGCTCAAAATGAATTATCACTAAAGGGTGGGAACGCCCGAGAGGATTCAGAAAAAGAAAAAGAGTTCTATGATTGGGCAAATACCAGAGTGGCCAAATGGGGCAGACTGTAAATCTGCTGGCTTACGCCTTCGGTGGTTCGAATCCATCTTTGCCCACAACTCCGGTTTTCTTGCTGTTATAGCTCAGCGGTAGAGCACTTCCTTGGTAAGGAAGAGGTCCCGGGTTCAAGTCCCGGTAACAGCTCATAAAATGTAAAAGCTGATTATTAATCAAATAAATAACAAGTAAAGCTATGGCTAAAGAGAAATTTGAACGTACCAAACCGCACGTAAACATTGGTACAATCGGTCACGTTGACCACGGTAAAACCACTTTGACTGCTGC
>ENA-OQJP01000374-OQJP01000374.1-human-gut-metagenome-genome-assembly--contig:-NODE-374-length-13260-cov-2.539861_pt1 | contig 13260 bp, 10 predicted proteins | sample MGYA00242611_ERZ504778 | MGnify/ENA primary metagenome ERZ504778 (study PRJEB26092, sample SAMD00036349) | human gut metagenome | host: Homo sapiens | study: EMG produced TPA metagenomics assembly of...
AAGTCATGTCTCATACACGAAAAGCGTGGTAATGAGCCGATAAATCGTTTATAATCCGGAAGCAAACGGAGATGGGATTCTTATTGTGCATGGTCATGGGGAATTAGCCGATTGATTGATGGATTGGAAAAGGTTGAAAAAAATCGCGTATTGATCTTTCGCATTTGGCTATATCCGGTTGTTCATTTGCCGGTAAAATGGCATTGTTTGCAGGGGCTTTTGATGAGCGTATTGCGTTGACTATTGCCCAAGAGCCCGGTGGCGGAGGGGTTAATGCCTGGCGTGTTTCGGAAACTTTAGAGAATGTAGAAACTTTGGGGCGTACCAACTATGCATGGTTTCTGGAAAGTATGCGCCAATTTGCAGGTAAGAATGTAAACCGCTTGCCGATTGATCACCATGAACTGGCAGCATTGATTGCTCCTCGTGCTTTGCTGGTACTTGGAAATACAGATTATGAATGGTTGGCAGAAGAGTCGAACTACGTATCTTGCCAGGCTGCACGAATGGTATGGAAGGCTTTTGGCATAGAAGATCGTATGGGCTTTTCTATTCAGGGAGGTCATATGCATTGTATGTTGCCGAAGAGTCAGTATCCGGAAGTGGAAGCTTTTATTGATAAATTTCTGTTGGGTAAAACATATGTAGATACATTTGTTACGAAAGCGGATATGTTTGAGGATATGGACTATTTGAAATGGATGCCTTGGGCAAATGAGATAGAACGTTTAGGCGAAGAGAGGTTGCCTTATACCAAAGGTGCTTTTGCAACGAGACGCTATCGTAATCTCTTTGCGGAATTGGGCTATAAGCAAAAGGACATTGATAAAAAGTTGAAATCGGTATTTGAAAGTGTTTTTTATGGACCGGATAAGGTCTATTTTGAAGTGGGGGACTCGATGGCTTATATCAGTGACATAAAAAATCATGATGTACGTACAGAGGGAATGTCTTATGGATTAATGATTGCCGTTCAGTTCGATAGGAAAGATATTTTCGATCGTTTATGGAGGTGGAGCAAGAAATATATGCAGCATCAGGAGGGACTGCTAAAAGGCTATTTTGCATGGAGTTGTCAGACGGACGGCACGCGTAATGCTCAGGGACCGGCGTCTGATGGAGAACTTTATTATGTAACATCACTTATTTTTGCTTCTAATCGTTGGGGGAATTCAACAGGGATTAATTATCTTGCTGAGGCTCAAAATATATTGAATTGCTCGATGCAGAAAATTGGTATGGAGCGTGTTGCCCCTTTGATTAATTTGGAACATCAGTTGATAACATTTACGCCGGATCCTTTTGGAGGAAGATTTACGGATCCTTCCTATCATATTCCAGCATTTTATGAGGTATGGGCCAGGTGGGCAGAAGACGGTAGAAGTGAATTTTGGCGGGTATGTGCCCGGAAAAGTCGTGAATATTTGCATAAAAGTATTCACCCTGTAACAGGGCTTAATCCTGATTATAATAACTATGATGGCACATTGCTTGGCAGTAAAACGGGTTATAGGAGATGCTTTTCGTTTTGATTCATGGCGTGTACCTATGAATATAGCATTGGATTATTCATGGGCATGTGCGGACAGAAAATGGCAGCAAGAATATGGAAATAAGATACAGAACTTTTTTATTCCCAAGGTATAGATAGCTTTGTAGATCAATACAATGTAGATGGTACAACGGTGACAGAACTGCTGGATGCCGGAGGGTATAAGAAACTGAGACATTCTTTGGGACTGGTTGCTACTACGGCTGCGGTCTCATTGGTTTGCACACATGATAAGAGCCGGGAATTTGTCGATCGTTTATGGAATGCCAAACACGTGCCTTACGATGATGGATATTTTGATGCTTATTATGACGGATTACTTCGTTTGTTTGCTTTTATGCATTTGAGCGGGAACTATCGGATTATATTTCCTCAAGGACATTAATTACTGTAAAATTGAAAAATAGAAATGAAAAATAGAGTGATTGATTTATTACTGGTATACCTTTTTTTAGGGAGCTGCTTAACTATGCATGCGCAAGATAAGGATTTTCATATTTATTTGGCTTTCGGGCTAGTCTAATATGGAAGGCAATGCACGTGTGGAACCGCAGGATAGTATAGGTATAAGTGAACGTTTTTTGATGATGTCTGCTGTTGATTGTCCTGAGCGCGGAAGGGTAAAAGGAGAGTGGTATAAGGCTCTTCCGCCGTTGTCTCGTTGCCATACGGGATTGACCCCATGTGATTATTTTGGACGTACTATGGTTGATAATTTGCCTTCGAATGTCAAAGTGGGTGTTATCAATGTGGCTATCGGGGGATGTCGTATTGAGTTGTTCGATAAAGAGAGCTGTGCAGAGCACATTGCTACTCAACCGGATTGGCTGAAAAATATCGTGAAGTCTTATGATAATAATCCGTATGCTTGGCTCGTAGATTTGGCAAAGAAGGCACAGAAGGACGGGGTGATTAAAGGTATTCTGGTGCATCAGGGTGAATCAAATACAGGTGACAAAGAATGGCCGGAAAAACTAAAAGGCGTTTATGAGAACTTATTGTTAGATTTAAACCTGAAAGCGGAGGAAGTGCCTCTTTTGGTCGGAGAAGTGGTACATGCCGACCAAAAGGGTATCTGTGCAAGTATGAATGACATTATAGACACACTGCCACAAGTAATTTCAACGGCGCATGTTATTTCATCTGCCGGTTGTTCGGCAGCAGGGGACAATCTGCATTTCACCGCTCGCGGATATCGTATGTTGGGTGCACGTTATGCTGAAACAATGTTGCAGTTGTTGGGATATAAGGCAATGATAAACAAGCAGGAAGCAACCCGAATGAAATTATGGTACTCGGCACCGGCACGTCGCTGGGTAGAAGCGTTACCGTGGGGAACTCTCGTTTGGGCGCTATGGTTTACGGTGGTACAGATAAGGAAGAAATTCAGCTTAATGAAGAAACTTTTTGGGCAGGCGGTCCTTATCGCAATGACAATCCGAAAGGAAAAGAGGTTTTGGCTAAAACACGTGAGCTTGTGTTCGCTAACCGTCTGTCGGAAGCGCAAAAGTTGATAGATGAGAATTTTTCACAGGACAGCATGGTATGCGTTTTCTCACTATGGGCAGTTTGTTAATTAACCAACCGGAACATAAGAATGTTGAAAACTACTATCGTGAACTGGATATAGAAAATGCCGTAGCTGTTACTCGATATATGGTAGATGAGGTGACATATACACGTACAGTCTTTCATCGTTCGCCGATAATGTAATTGTTGTACGCATGGAGGCTGATAAGCCGAAGGCGTTGAACTTCGATTTGAGTTTATAACTCGCCTTTGAAACATGTGGTAATGGCTAAAGGGAATGAGCTGGTAGTGAAATGTGAAGGTGTGGAGCAGGAAGGAATTCCTGCAGCATTAAATGCTGAATGCAGGATATTGGTGAGACATAATGGAAAGTCTGGAAAGTCGAATAAGTCTGTGGTTGTAGACCAAGCTACCGTGGCTACTCTTTACATATCTGCTGCGACAAACTTCGTAAACTATCATGATGTGGGCGGTAATGCTTCGAAACTTGCTTCTTCCATTCTGAAACGTGCAGTAAAAGTTCCGTATGAGCAAGCTCTTGCCAATCATATAGCTGCCTATAAGGAGCAGTTCGATCGTGTGACGTTTTCCATACCTTCTACCGAAACATCTACGTTGGAGACTGATAAACGGGTTGTAGCTTTTGGTGAAGGAAAAGACCTGAACCTTATAGCACTGATGTTTCAGTATGGTCGTTATTTGCTTATTTCTTCTTCGCAACCCGGTGGACAGCCCGCCAATCTGCAAGGCTTGTGGTGCAATAGCGTATATGCTCCTTGGGATAGTAAATATACGATTAATATTAATACGGAAATGAATTACTGGCCTGCCGAAGTAACAAACTTGTCGGAAAACCACCAACCGCTTTTTGATATGGTGAGCGATTTGAGTGTAAATGGCAAGAAAACTGCTGAAACTGTTTACGGAGCACGTGGCTGGGTGGCTCATCACAATACGGATTTGTGGCGTGCTTGTGGTCCGATAGATGCTGCCTATTTCGGAATGTGGCCAAATGGAGGAGCTTGGCTGACACAACACTTATGGCAACATTATCTTTTCACTGGTGACAAAGAGTTTTTACGTCGCTATTATCCTGTAATGAAAGGTGCGGCAGATTTCTATTTAAGCCATTTGGTGAAACATCCTCAGAACGGTTGGTTAGTAACGGCTCCTTCCGTATCGCCTGAACATGGATATGCCGGTTCTTCCATTACTGCAGGATGTACTATGGACAATCAGATAGCTTTTGATGCGCTTTATAATACAATGCTCGCAGCTCGTATATTGGGTGAATCCCAAGCATATCAAGATTCCTTGGCCGTTGCTTTTAAGCAGTTGCCGCCTATGCAGATAGGACGTCATAATCAGATTCAGGAATGGCTGATAGATGCAGATAATCCTCGTGATGATCATCGGCATATTTCACACCTCTATGGTTTGTATCCAAGCAATCAGATATCACCGCGGCTTCATCCCGAGCTTTTCCAAGCTGCTAAAAACACACTTTTGCAGCGGGGTGACGCAGCGACAGGTTGGAGTATCGGTTGGAAAATAAATTTCTGGGCACGTATGCTCGATGGTAATCATGCTTATAAAATTATAAAGAACATGCTTCGTATTCTTCCGGGCGACGACAAAATGCGGGAATTTCCTGAAGGTCGTACCTATCCCAATTTGTTTGATGCACACCCTCCTTTCCAGATAGACGGTAATTTCGGCTATACGGCAGGTGTGGCTGAAATGTTGCTGCAAAGCCATGATGGGGCAGTACAATTACTTCCTGCTTTGCCGGAGGAGTGGAATGAAGGAAGTATCAGTGGTTTGGTAGCTCGTGGCGGTTTTGTTGTTGACATGCAATGGGAAGGAGCGCAACTGCTTAAGGCTAAGGTACATTCACGTATTGGTGGTGTGTTACGTATTCGTAGTTATGTTCCTTTGAAGGGTGATGGCTTGAAACCGGCAGAGGGTGATTGTCCGAATATGCTATATGCGCCGGCTGAGATTGCAGCACCTTTGAAATCGGAGAAACTGAATGCACTTCAATTGCCTGTACTTTATAAAGTTTATGAATATGATATAATGACAGAGCCTGGTAAGGAGTACATGTTTGAAAGGACTACACTGAATTGATAAAGTACTATAAGCATAAATAATTACTTATGAATTTAAAGAAAATAACTGTTCCTTTAGTTTTGCTAATCCTTTCATTGGGAGTAAGTGCACAGCAGCAGGAAACTTTTAACAATCCGGTGATTAATGCGGATGTACCTGATCCTTCAATGATAAGGGTCGGAGACTACTACTATTTAGTGAGCACTACTATGCACCTGATGCCGGGGTGTCCCGTAATGCGTTCAAGAGATCTGGTGCATTGGGAGACTATTAGTTATGTATTCCAAAAATTAACCGATTTGCCCCGTTATGATTTGAAAGAGGGGACTGTATACGGTCGTGGACAGTGGGCATCAAGCATCCGTTATCATGACGGGCGGTTTTATGTGTGGTTCTCACCTAATGATGAGCCTTATCGCGGTTACATTTATACGGCTGAAGATCCGGCAGGTGAGTGGACTTTGGTTTCTCGTCCGCCTCATCATCATGATGCTTCTTTGCTGTTTGACGATGACGGTAAAGTCTATCTGTTTTATGGCACTGGGCAATTGCGTCAGCTTAAGAGCGATCTTAGCGATGTGGAATCTGGAGGGATAGACATGAAAATATTTGAACGGGATGCCGATGAGCAAGGTTTGTTGGAAGGTAGCCAAGCATTCAAACATAATGGCAAGTATTATTTGCTGATGATTTCTATGGATTGGAGCATTCCCGGAAGATTACGTCGTGAGGTATGTTATCGGGCTGACAAAATTACCGGTCCATATGAGAAAAAGGTTATTCTTGAAACGGAGTTTCAAGGATATGGTGGCGTGGGACAAGGTTGTATCGTGGATTCACCGGATGGAAACTGGTACGGGTTATTTTTCAGGACCGGGGAGGTATAGGACGTGTGCCGACCTTTGATGCCTTGTCACTGGGTAGATGGTTGGCCTGTGTTAGGTGATGCCGAGGGACGTGTACCCGATTCTATGGTTATGAAAACTTTCCCGGATGAATGTAAAGGCAGCATTATGGGGAGTGATGACTTTCGTAATACCAGGTTGAGCCTTAACTGGCAGTGGAACCATAACCCGCTGGATGATTGCTGGTCGCTGACCGAACGTTCCGGTTTCTTGCGTCTGAAGACAGGACGGGTGGTGGACAATCTGTTTTTGGCTCCTAATACTTTGACCCAACGTATGAGTGCTCCAAAATGTAGCGGAACGGTGGCAATGGATGTGTCAAAAATGAAGGATGGTGATGTGGCAGGATTTACGGCTTTTAACGGTTTGTCCGGAGTGCTTGCCGTAGTAAAGGAGAACGGAAAGAAACATCTTGTGATGTCTGTCCAGTCTGTCAGTCTGTCGGATAAGGAAAAAAAGTTACCGATGTGAAGATAGAAGAGAAAGAACGTATAACTTGTAAGAAAGATTTTGTTTATCTTCGCATTGACGGTGACTTTGCAAACAAAAAAGATGAGGCTACTTTCTATTATAGCTATGATAATGAAGAGTGGAAGCAGATAGGGGAACCTTGTAAGATGGTTTTTGATTATACCCGGTTCTTTATGGGGAGTAAGTTCGCCATATTCAATTATGCGACGAAGTCTTTGGGAGGTTATATAGATATAGATTATTTTAAATACGATAAATAAAAAATCACATTATGAAAATAAAAAAAGTTTAGGGACATTACTACTCTTCGCTTTATGTTTGGATGCAGGGGCCATAGATAATAGGGGGATAACCTTTAGCCAGTTGGCTTCCGACCGCTTTACGCTTGTGGAAAACGGGACGCCCAATGCCATATTGATAGATGAGCAGGAAGATACTGGTGTAATGATAGCAGCAAAGAATCTTCAGAACGATTTTGAACGGGTAACCGGTAAAGCTGCTGATTTGCTGTTTGAACCTGGTGTAAAGCGTGTGGTTATAGTGGGAACTCTTAAAAGTCGTTATATAAAAGAACTGGTGAAAGCAAAGAAGATAGATGCTTCATTGCTGAATGGTAAGAATGAAAAATATTTGATGACGGTAGTGCCGGCTCCTTTAAAGGGGATGGAAGAAGCATTGGTCATTGCAGGAAGTGACAAGCGTGGAACAATTTATGGAATATATGAGCTTTCAGAACAGATCGGTGTCTCTCCTTGGTATGACTGGGCTGATGTACCGGTAGTTCCTCAACAGAATTTGTCTATCGTTCGTGGAAGCTATACGGCAGGCGAACCGGCAGTGAAGTATCGTGGTATTTTCTTGAATGATGAGGCTCCTTGTTTGACAGGTTGGGTGAAACATACTTATGGCACGAACTATGGTGACCATCGCTTCTATGCACGTGTGTTTGAACTTATTTTGCGTCTGCGTGGTAATTTTATGTGGCCTGCGATGTGGGGATGGAGTTTCTATGCGGATGATCCGGAAAACAGCAAGACTGCCAATGACATGGGAGTTATTATGGGTACATCCCATCATGAACCTATGGCGCGTAATCATCAGGAGTGGGCGAGAAAACGTAAAGAGTATGGTGCGTGGGATTATGCTTCCAACCAAAAAGTAATTGACCGCTTTTTTCGTGAAGGTATTGAACGTGCCGTTGATACGGAGGATTTGATAACTATCGGTATGCGGGGGGATGGCGATACACCTATGGGTGGAAAAGAAGGAGAGGATGATAAATATGTATCACGTGATAAAGAGAATATGCGTTTAATGGAAAAGATTTTCAAGAACCAACGGCGCATCATTAAGGAAGTGACGGGAAAAGCTCCGGAAAAACGTCCGCAGGTATGGGCTCTATATAAGGAAGTGCAACGTTTTTATGATATGGGGCTCAGAGTACCCGACGATGTGATTATGCTGTTGAGTGATGACAATTGGGGAAATGTACGTCGTTTGCCAAATGCGGAAGAAAGAAAACATCCCGGAGGCTGGGGAATCTATTATCATGTGGACTATGTGGGAGCTCCCCGAAACGCAAAATGGCTTAATGTGACTCCAATCCAGAATATGTGGGAACAATTGCAGTTGACTTACGATTATGGAGTTGACAAGTTATGGGTACTTAATGTCGGCGATTTGAAACCGATGGAATATCCTATCACTTTATTCCTCGACATGGCTTGGAATCCTAAACGCTATGCGGTTGATAACTTGTTGGATCATCCACGTCAATTCTGCGCCCAGCAATTTGGTGAAGAGCAAGCGGACGAAGCTATGCGCATTTTGAACTTATATAGCAAATATGCCGGTAGGGTTACTGCTGAAATGCTTGACCGCAAGACTTATAATCTGGAGACCGGAGAGTGGAAGCAGGTTTCTGATGAGTTTATTAAGCTCGAAGCGGAAGCATTGCGCCAATATATGACACTCCAACAGGAATATAAGGATGCGTATAAGCAACTGATTCTTTTCCCTGTGCAGGCAATGGCCAATTTGTATGAAATGTACTATGCGCAAGCTATGAACCATAAGCTTTACAAGGAGAATAATCCGCAGGCAAATTATTGGGCCGACAAGGTTGAACAGTCTTTTAAGCGTGACAAGGACTTGTGCGATGACTATAACAATGTGATGTCGGGAGGTAAATGGAAGAACATGATGATACAGAAGCATATCGGTTATACTTCGTGGAATGATAATTTTCCGGCAGATAAGCAGCCGGAGGTATATCGCATCGAGGAGCCGGAAAAAGCTATGGGAGGATATGTTTTCAAATCCAGGGACGGTGTGGTGGCAATGGAAGCCGAACACTATTTTGAGAAGAAGGACGTTGTCGGGGCACAATGGACGGTTATTCCTTATATGGGACGTACATTGAGCGGTATGGCGTTGATGCCTTATACGAAAGATGTTGCCGGTGCTTCCCTTTCTTATAAAATGGAAATTCCCAAAGGTGTTACCGAAGTGACTGTCCATATTGTGGTGAAATCAACACTGGCATTTCACGATATAAAAGGGCATAAATATGAAGTAGGCTTTAACGGAGGTAATGTAGAAACAATTAATTTTAATGCCAATTTGAATGAAGAACCGGAGAATGTGTACACAACTTTATATCCCACAGTTGCCCGAAGAGTGGTTGAAAGTCAGGTGAAACTGGAATTACCGATATCGCAGGATGGGTTGCAGACCTTAACCTTGAAGCCTTTGGATCCGGGGAATTGTATTTGAAAAGATTGTGGTGGATTTTGGCGGATACCGGAAAACTTTTTTATTTATGAATGAGTCTCCTTGTCAAAGAGATAAATGAAGATACTTTTAAACGAAACCTTTAGACAGATGAAGAGCTTTTGTCAAAGCTAAAATGAGTACTCTGAAAAGTTACAGATTGTAATTATAACCTTTAAAAGGGTCGTATCAAACTCTGTTTTGAGAGTAATGATACGACCCTTTTTTTAGTCTTTTAGGATATTCTAATTTCAAGTTAAAAGTTTATTTCCTCAAAATGGAGTTTTTGGCATATTCATCTTTTATTGTATCACTCAGTGTCGGAAGATGCCGATGCCGCATTTTGCTCCATGTAGGCAGTAGGTGTCATTCCGTATAACTCTTTGAAGGCAGTTGAGAAATAGGCAACGTTGGTGAAACCTGTCAAGGCTGCAACTTCATTGATACTTTGCCGTTTCTTAGCCAACAGGGTTGCTGCTTGTTTTAGCCGGAGATTGCGTATCAAGTCGCGAGTGGACTGGTTGGTCAGTTCTTTCAGTTTACGGTGCAGATGAACACGGCTGATGCCTACGGTTTCGGCTACCATTTCGACATTCAGTTCCGGGTTAGCTATATTGTCATTGATAACTTTCATAATGCGGTCTAATAGGCGTTCATCCGGTGATTCTATCTCTAATTCCTGCATCCGTTCTTTTTGTGTCTGGCTGCCCTGGAAATTGTTTCTCAATCTTTCTCGGCTCTTGATCAGGTTAAAAGTGCTTTGCCGAAGTATTTCAATGCTGAAAGGTTTTGTTATGTAGGCATCAGCCCCTATACTGAGTCCTTCCAGATTATCTTCTTCACGGCTTTTGGCTGTAAGCAGGATAACTGGAATGTGGTTGGTATTGATGTTCTGTTTCACTTTTGAACAGAGAGTCATGCCGTCCATTTCAGGCATCATAATGTCACTGATAATTAAATCGGGAGTTTTTTTGAGAATATATGTAAATGCTTCTTTGCCGTTACGGCACTCTTGCATGTGAAAATCACGCCCCAATTCTTGGCAGATGTAACGGCGGATTTCATCATCATCTTCTTACGGATTAGGTACACGATACTTGGATTTTGAGTGTGTTTTCGGGGGTGTTTCTATCAGCGGTGTTGTGGGTAGCGCCGTAGTTATGTGTACTGAATCCTGCTTAACTGCTGAGTTGTCTATATCTTCTGGTTTGAGGTGTTCCTTTCCTAAGGGAAGGCGGACGATGAAACGGCATCCGGGAGTTCCTTGGTTGTTTTCAACGGTGATGCTGCCATGATGCAGCTCTACCAGTGAACGGGTGAGATGCAATCCGATACCTGTACCTATGTTTGAGTTGTTTTGACTGTTGCGTATCTGATAAAAGCGGTCGAAGATACGTTCTAATTCGGTTTCATTGATGCCGATCCCGTCATCTTCTATACTGATTTCGAAATAACGGCTTAACGCTTTCTCAGCGGCATTTGGATCATTGCCGGTGCATAAGCGGATTTGTATGTTACCATTTTCCGGTGTGAATTTGAATGCGTTGGAGAGTATATTCAAGATAACCTTATCGAAGTTCTTCGGGTCTATCCACGCTTTCAGTTCTTTCACTTCGGAATGAAAGTCCAGCTTGATATGTTTGGTATTGGCTTGGTAGGCAAATGTATAGTGCAAATCCTGTATGAAACTCACGATATCAGTTTCCTGGAATTTGAGTTGCATTTGCCCTTTATCTATTTTCCGGATATCCATAAGTTGGTTGACAAGGCGCAGAAGACGTTCGGCGTTACGGTAGATGATATTGTAACTCTGCTGGCGCTCTGTATCGTAGTCCGTAGCCATTAGCTTTTGCAATGGGCTTATTATGAGAGACATCGGGGTGCGTATCTCGTGAGAAATGTTGATGAAGAACTGTAACTTGGCTTCATTCAGCTGTTCGGCATGTATATGTTCCAACATTTCCTGACGTGCACGATACCGTTGGCGTATTTGCACTATGATGAAAATAGTGATGATGACTGCTGTTAGACAATATATGGTTTTTGCCCACCATGAGACATACCAGGGTGGAGAAATGATAATGGTCAGTTTTTTTATTTCGGAATAGGAATTATAGTCCCTTGCCTTTACCTGGAAGTGATAGATACCCGGTGTCAGTTCGCTGAATGATATCCTGTTGACACCGGACTGTAAATTCACCCATGTATTGCTGTTGAATGTATAGGAATAGCTTATGCGTTCAGGACTGTAGAACTCCATGGCGGAGAGCTCGATGCTGAATGAATTGTCTTTGTGCGACAGATGAAATTTGTCGGAATTCGTTACAGAGGTTGTGACAATATCGTAGCGTCCGGATTTCATGCCCAATCTTACCGCTTTATCGTGCACGTAAAAGTCTGTAATGCGTATTTCCGGTTTTTGTTGGGACTTGTTATTTCTCCGGGGTTAAAGTAAGTAATACCGCTGGTGCTTCCAAAGATAATTTCTCCTTTGGTGCTGGCAAATGATACTCCTTTGCTGAATTCATTTCCTTGCAGACCGTCACTTGCATAGAAGTTGACGAATGTTTGTGTACTGGGATTGAAGCGGGATATGCCGAAGTTTGTACTTATCCATAGGTTACCGTTAGCGTCTCCCTCAATGGCCGAAATGGAATTGCTGGGAAGGCCGTCGGATATGGTGTATTTCCTGACTTTTTGTGTTTGGGGATTTAATTGCTTCAGCCCTTGTGAAGTTCCCACCCAGATATTATGATGCAAATCCTCATAAAGTGCATAAATCACATCACCTTGTAGCAGTCTGTTTGTCTTGTAAGTGGAAACAAAATCCATTGTTGGGATGTCGAGGCAGCCTAAACCGTCATAGGTTCCAATGTAAAGTTTGTCGTTTGTACTATACAGCAGGCAGTTAATCCATGAATTGTGCAGTATATTGCTTAGCGGACGGTATTCAAAACCGTTTGCAGTGCTGGGACAATGGTATATTTCTTTAGTTTCCAGATTGATACGGTAAAGTCCAGCTCCCATAGCACCTACCCAAAGCTGTCTATGTTTGTCTTCAATGATACTGTATATGCTTTGTGCCGGTTTGTGGTCTTTATCCGGCAGATAGATGTATTCACAGTGTCCGGTCTGAGGATTCAACTTGGCAAGTCCGTCACGGTATGAACCTATCCATAAGTTTCGGTCCGAGTCCTCACAAATGCTCATAATGGTGGAGGATACCGAGTGGCTGATGCCCGGACGTTGCTCAAAATGCGCTTGTTGCTTTCCATCTGGATCTATACGGTAGATGCCATCATTATCTGTGCCTATCCAATAGGAACCGGTATGGTCTTTACATACGGACATGATGCAACAGGAACCGATTGTGTTGTGGGTAGACGATTTATATCCCATATACTTGAAGTTGTTACTAACGGGCGGTACTATCATAACTCCTTTTTGGAAGAATCCCAGCCATATATTCCCTTGATTGTCTTTGAGAATAGAATGTACTTTGGACTTATCAAAGTTGAAACTGGTAATATTGACAGGACTTTCCATTATCTGTCCTTTCTGAATGTTATACACTTTCATTCCGTTCCCATCGGTTCCGATATAGATTTCATCTTGGTTTATGTTATATAGGGTCTTAATAGGTAGCTCCGGATGCGAAGAACATTTAATGTGGGTGAAGCCGTTTGTTTGAGGATTGTATTTGAACAGTCCGTTTTTCAGGCATCCCACATAGATGTTTCCTGTTTTTGTCTTTCGCAGATGGAAGAAGGCCACACAATTTCCCTTCCATTCGGATAGTGCGTCATCCTTTGGTTTGTATCTATGCTGTATATTCCTTTGTCATTGGTGATTACCCACAATGTCCCGTTCCGGTCTTCGTAGATCTGGTTGATGAGATAACTTGGAACAAACCCGGGC
>ENA-OQJP01000375-OQJP01000375.1-human-gut-metagenome-genome-assembly--contig:-NODE-375-length-13256-cov-2.532638_pt1 | contig 13256 bp, 17 predicted proteins | sample MGYA00242611_ERZ504778 | MGnify/ENA primary metagenome ERZ504778 (study PRJEB26092, sample SAMD00036349) | human gut metagenome | host: Homo sapiens | study: EMG produced TPA metagenomics assembly of...
TGCCTGAAACAGCACGTTGCATTACTGATGCGTTGCGGGAGAGTATGGCCGGATGATCCGGTAAGGAGATTTTGCTCTTTTCGGATTTGGTATCAACGAACCGGTGAAAAGTTAGGTACGTTCATAAGCAACTCTTTGTTTTGACGATCTGTTCTTTGGGTGATAAAGAATGCGTTAATTCTCTAATATGTATGGTTCCCGTTGGAAGAGAAGGGCAGGAAATGGTGATCTCTTGTCTTTAGAGAAACCATAAACCGGCCGGTTGTCGATCCATAAACCGGCTGATTTATATATAACCTTGGTATGACCTCTCTTAAAATTATAGATAAAGAATGAGCACAGTTCACCCATTTTTAGTATTTTTGCATCCTGTTTTGAAGATAGAAAACTTTAAAAGAAGAAAAATATAATGGCAAAAGAACTGAAAGACCTGACCAAACGCAGCGAAAACTATTCGCAGTGGTACAATGATTTGGTGGTGAAAGCCGATTTGGCAGAACAATCGGCTGTGCGTGGATGTATGGTGATTAAGCCTTACGGATACGCTATTTGGGAGAAAATGCAGCGTCAGCTGGACGACATGTTTAAAGAAACCGGACACGTTAATGCTTATTTCCCGTTGCTGATTCCGAAATCATTTCTGAGTCGTGAAGCTGAACACGTAGAAGGCTTTGCCAAGGAGTGTGCCGTAGTAACACATTATCGCCTGAAAAATGCCGAAGATGGTTCGGGTGTGGTGGTCGATCCTGCTGCAAAATTGGAAGAAGAGTTGATTATTCGTCCGACTTCTGAAACAATCATTTGGAATACTTATAAAAACTGGATCCAGTCATATCGTGATCTGCCTATTTTATGTAATCAGTGGGCTAACGTTTTCCGTTGGGAAATGCGTACGCGATTATTCCTCCGGACTGCGGAATTCTTGTGGCAGGAAGGTCATACAGCACACGCAACGCGCGAAGAGGCGGAAGAAGAGGCTATCCGTATGTTGAATGTATACGCCGAATTTGCAGAGAAGTATATGGCAGTTCCGGTAGTTAAAGGTGTGAAATTCGGCTAATGAGCGCTTTGCCGGTGCACTTGACACGTATACCATCGAGGCAATGATGCAGGATGGTAAGGCATTGCAGAGTGGTACTTCACACTTCTTGGGACAGAATTTCGCAAAAGCATTCGATGTTCAGTTTGTAAATAAAGAGAACAAGCTTGAATATGTATGGGCTACCTCTTGGGGTGTTTCTACCCGTCTGATGGGGGCACTGATCATGACTCACTCGGATGATAACGGTCTGGTACTTCCTCCGCATCTGGCTCCGATCCAAGTAGTGATCGTTCCTATCTATAAGAATGACGAGCAGTTGAAGCTGATTGATGCTAAGGTAGAAGGTATTGTGGCAAGATTGAAGCAATTGGGCATTTCAGTGAAATATGATAATGCTGACAATAAACGTCCGGGCTTTAAATTTGCCGATTATGAATTGAAGGGTGTGCCTGTTCGTCTGGTGATGGGTGGACGTGACTTGGAGAACAGTACGATGGAGGTAATGCGTCGTGATACTCTGGAGAAAGAGACTGTGACTTGCGATGGAATTGAGACGTATATTCAGAATCTGCTGGAAGAGATCCAAGCTAACATCTATAAGAAAGCGCGTACTTATCGTGACTCACGTATCACTACGGTGGATAGCTATGATGAGTTTAAGGAGAAAATCGAAGAAGGTGGCTTTATCCTGGCTCACTGGGATGGAACAGTGGAGACGGAGGAAAAGATCAAAGAGGAGACAAAGGCGACGATTCGTTGCATTCCGTTCGAGTCGTTTGTTGAAGGTGACAAAGAGCCGGGTAAGTGTATGGTGACAGGAAAACCGTCTGCTTGCCGTGTGATATTTGCTCGTTCTTATTAATCATTAATATAAGGTATAGAAAGAAAAGGTTGGAGGTACCCGAAATGTGAATTTCCGACCTTTTTCTTTTTTATCATTAATCTGATAATTCTATGAATCCATTGTTAAATCTTATCTGGCTGCTTTGTGGCGGCATCTTTACTGCGATAGAATATCTTATTTCAAGTCTTTTAATGATGATTACCATTATTGGTATTCCATTCGGCTTTCAGACATTGAAATTGGCCGGACTTGCTTTATGGCCATTTGGCAAAGAGGTGAGAAGTACTCCTGATTCTGGAGGTTGCCTCAGTATCATAATGAATATCATCTGGTTGTTTCTAGGTGGAATTTGGATCAGCCTCTCTCACTTGGGATGGGGGATTTTGCTTTGTATTACCATTATCGGTATACCGTTCGGAAAGCAGCACTTTAAGTTAGCCGGACTCGCTTTGACTCCTTTCGGAAAGGTGATTGTCGACAAAAGTTTCTAAATGAAATGCTCTTTCGGCGCATTTAGCAAGTTTTACTCTAAGAGCTGTTTCATTTCTATTTGGTAGTTTTGTCATCAGTAAAAAGACAGAGAGCATTACATTGGATGCTCTCTTTTCATTTCCAATTTCGCTTTTTGGGTCTCTTTCATCGAATCATTCGGTATGCTGTCCTTAGCGGCAGCTTGCTTCCGTCTCAGGTTTCTCAGTTTCCATTTATTCCAAAAAAGAAGCTCACTCCATTTATTGAAGTCCTTTTTATACATGATACCGATTCCTTGTGTAGTTAGGTTGGTTCGCGTATAATAGCGGTCATTCGTTTCATTGTATGCTTTTAGGCGTATGTCTCCCGAACGGTTGAGTAACCATTCTGCTTCAAAGTCTCCAATGAAGTTGGTATTTGCCAATGGATTGTCCCGGTATCCGAAATTCCCGTTGATTAGCAAGCGGTTGTTCAGCAACTGCCCGGATAAGATGCCTTCTATTTCCATGTCCGTCCAGCCCTTGTCACCTGTACTGAGATTAGTGCCGATGTTCCAGTTGTTGTTATCGAATACTTGTGACAACAGATTGTTTAACTGTCCGGATAGGGTAGAGAACAGGGCCGATGATGTCATGTTGGAGTTTTGGGTACCTCCGGTACTTTCCTGCGGATAGAACTTGCCAATGCCCAATAGGTAGAGAATTTGCATGTTCATCTGTTCGTCTGTACTGATATAATTGCGTACCAGTGTCTGTATCTCGTCCCGTTCATTGGGGAGTTCAATTCCCAACTTGATGTTAGGACGCCAGAGAATTCCTGTCAGATTCATGATGCAATTCACTTTCACATTAGGTTGTTGGGGTAATCGTTTCCGAAGCGTCGGGAATCAGGTCGTTCAGTGAAGCTGAATTTACCGTGTAACTAGCCTGAATGTCAAGTGTCGCATCCAATGGGGACCGTTGAAAGTGATGCTGCTTCCGTCTTTAATGATAAAATCTTTGCGGATGACCTCTTGTAAACTGAATTTGTAGATACCTTGGTTGATACGGTAATTACCGAACATTTTCACATCTCCTTTATTAAAGAACTCTGTACGTATGTTACCGGAGCCTTTACCGCTGATGTAATCTCCGGCAATAGGGTCCATGATAATTTTCATTGTAGCATCCGGAGTAGCATCTATCAGAAGGTTCAGTCGAATATCCGTTTTGGATTCTTCTTCTTCCATCTCTTGCTGTAACCGATCGTATTCTGACATTACATTAATGGAATCCTGCACAAACCTGCGGGGCGTTTTATCGACAAACTTAATAAACTGGTTGCTGGCTGCTGAAGCTGTTGCGTTGGTTATGTAGACAAAATTGGTGTTACGATTGGTAGTGACAGCTGCATTGACTTGTAATTCCTGCGGGTTTCCAATCAACATTGCATTACCGGTCCCATATACTTTTCCGTAAAAGTTAATATCCGAATTTTCTTTCGTATTCATAAGTAACATGTTGTTCACGTTGAATTCGAAATGATAACTTAGGTCCCTGAAATGCCGGAAATTCAGTTTGCCGTTCATAGTACCCTGATGTCCTTCCATATCTGCTATGCGTATATTATCGAAGCTAATGCCACTGGTGGACAAACGGATGGTGTCTGTTACGGTGAACGAAGTATTCAGTATTCCTATTTTTAAGGATGCGTCCGTCATCAGGTTTCCTTCGATATTGAGTGCCTTGAACTTTCCGTAGAAATGGGCTTTACCACTGGTACGTCCATGCAAGTCTTCAACAATGGAGCGCATGAAGTATTGGAGAAATTGGATATTCGTATGCTCCGTCTCTATATTCAAGTCTAGTTTGCTTTCCGGTTTTAACGGATAGACATGCCCGATGACATGCGTCTTCGACACTCCTTCTTCTTCCATGTGTGCATCAAGAAAGATAGCGCGCATGTCGTTCTTCCACGCACCGTAAATATCCATAGCCCCCAACGAGGCATCATTAAAGGTGAAGTTTTTAAAATGCAGGCGGGTGTTCATGACCGGTTCTTTTAAAATGCCACTGGCATATGCTGTTCCCGTAGCGTCTCCTTTGAAGTTCCACATCGTCAAAGTTTACCACATCGAACACGTAGCCTACATTGATGTCCTTTAGTTCTACTTTTAATGTATCTTTGGCTTGTTCTGAAATGCGTCCATTGATACGGATATGACGGTCCTGATGTGAAAAATAGAAATCATTCACATCTATTTTTCCTGAATCGACGACAACTTGTGAGGGATGAACCTGCCATAGAGTATCATTCAGGATGATGTCTGTCTGTTTAATATCTACGACAGTTTTCAGTGGGGACTTTCTTCGGCTGCGCGGAAGAAACTGGCGGCGGCAGATAATCGTCCGCTATAAGTACTGATGGCATTGTTACCCCAGTTGATATTGGCATTTATAGTGTCATTCTTGGCTTGTGCGTCCAGAGAGATGCTTACAGCACTTTCTTTCTTTAGGTTATTGAACCGGACCTTTGCTTTGAACTGATCGGTAGGATTCTCACAAAGTACCAAACCTGACTCGATAAACGTGTTTTGATATTGTAAACGTGGAAAATAGCCTTCTACACGCAAGCGTTGTGCCTGATCGTTGAAGTAACCTTTCACAGTCGAGTGTGAATATATTTTCAATGGGATGTCAAATACTGTCGACAACAGTTCTGTATTAAATATGTGAATATCGAAACTAAAGTTATTATTGGTTTTAATAGGCTTTTTATCCGGTTGAATTAGTGAAGGAATATATCGCCGCATAATGTTCATAACACTTGCCGGAAGCGTATGATACAGGTAATTGCCTTCGATACTTGCTTTTAAGAAACTGGAGGTTAGTTTCAATTGGTTCTCTTTATCTTGGCGGGTTGCAGTGATGTTGATATTATCCAGAAAATAGCTCTTCTCTGGTGCGGTAAATTGTAAGCTGTCTATATTGATTTCACCCATCATTTCATCGATGGAACCACCCCGGAAATTAGCTTTTAGCTTCAAAGAAAATTCTGCATCCGGATACTCCTTTGTCAGATTCAGGTCGTGTGGACGTATTTTGTCTATGACTGCATTGAAGTTAAAAGTAGGGACTTTTTCGACTACATTGATGTTGCCGTTTAAATGTACCGAACCGTTTTCGTCATTCAATGCCACTTTACCGTCAAAACCACCGCGTTTGAATTCTCCGTCCAGCGTGATGTTTTCATATTTATAATTACTGTATTCGAGGGATGCTATCAAACCTTTTAACGTAATGGAAGGATATTGGCTCTTGTAGTGGTTTCCTCGGACATCCAGATTAAAGGTAATCTTGCCCAATTGCTTGTTTCCTAGCAGTTGCCCTAACTCAAAATCGGTGGTCTTTACGCCTCCTGAATAAGAAAACAGCGCTTTAGCTTTATCGGAACTAAGCTTTAAGTCGGTTTGGACGGAGCCTATGTCAGTACGGAACAGGCCGTACATAACCAAGTCTGTAAAGTACCCTGATATTTCACCATGAAAAGAGGTATTTCCTAAGTGTTGTAATACAGGGGGAACGCCATTGTAGTGCGGGCTTAGATTGCGCACTAAAAATCCGATTCCCTCTTTGTTGGCAGAGAGATTGGCCAGATGTCCATAAACGTAAGCGTCTTGAGGACGTGATAAGTCTTGTAAAGATACATCTCCTTTTAGTCGGAACTTATCTCCTGCGTTGATTTCCAATGTTCTGCAATTCAGTTGATTGAGCGTACCTTCTACATCAATGTTGAGATCTAGTTTTTCTTAAAATTGGATAATGCCGGGACAAAAGCTGAAATGTCATTCAAAGTCACATGAGATGGTAAAGTACGGAAAGAGAAGCGAACGTTATCGGCAAAATGGTTGAGTGCTTTCAAACTGTCATATTCCATTCGGATAGTATCCATTTTCATTTCGGTACCCGGCATTTCTATTGCGAAATTTTCTATTTTCATGCCTTTGTTATTAGCAATGACTTTCAGGCTCAACTTTCGTAGTTCAAAGCCCGATTGTTCGTCTACACTCAGGCGTTTGATGGCTGCATTGATCGAATCGTTTTGAAGTGCCTTGAGTGAAATGTTGGCAATGATATTGTGTAGTTTGATATGTTGCGGGTTAAACTTTCCGGGCGTTTCTTCTTCCGATAATACGTCGTAGGATAGTTTACCACGGCGTATTAATATGGAATTAATACGTAGATCAATGTCCTTTTTGTTTTTACTGTATCTTTGGATGCAAATGCGTCCAAGACGAATTTAAAATTTGGCTCCATGTGCGGAGCGGGCTTATTCAAGTTGATATTAAAGCCAAATAACTGCACGCTGCTGATTGTGATTTTTCCGTTGAATAAAGGAATAATATCAAATTTGGCAGAAAGACGTGTAATTTTGAGCATTTCTTTTCCCGATTGATCGTCGAGCAATACATCATCTATAATGATACGGTTTAATAATCCAATGTCTATCTTACCGATAGTCAGTTCTGTACCCAAAGTCCGGGATAGTTCTTTTGTGACAAACGTAGTCATATTTCGCTGAATATATGGAATATTCAGCAAAATAATAGTTCCGATATATATACCTAATATGATACCGATAACCCAACGTACAGTCTTCTTCAGCGTTCTGATAGGCGGTTATTTTTTAATTCAGCCAACAAAAATATGAAATAATACGTTATGGATACTACTTTTATCACTACTTTTGTAGCGTTTAAACGTAAATAAACACTATGAGTACAATAATCTTAGGAATTGAATCTTCATGTGATGACACTTCCGCAGCGGTTATCAAGGATGGCTACCTGCTGTCGAATGTCGTTGCCAGTCAGGCTGTTCACGAAGCTTATGGTGGGGTAGTGCCCGAACTGGCTTCGCGTGCGCATCAACAGAATATAGTGCCGGTGGTGCACGAGGCTTTGAAACGTGCCGGAGTTACCAAGGAAGAATTAAGTGCCGTGGCGTTTACGCGCGGTCCGGGGCTGATGGGGTCTTTGCTGGTGGGTGTGTCCTTTGCCAAAGGGTTCGCCCGTGCGTTGGGGATACCTATGATAGATGTCAATCACTTGACCGGACATGTATTAGCTCATTTTATTAAAGCGGAAGGTGAAGAAAACGTGCAGCCGGAATTTCCTTTCCTTTGCCTGCTGGTTTCCGGTGGTAACTCTCAGATTATTTTAGTAAAGGCCTACAACGACATGGAAATCCTGGGGCAGACAATTGATGATGCTGCAGGTGAAGCCATCGACAAATGCTCCAAAGTTATGGGGCTGGGCTATCCCGGCGGACCGATTATCGACCGGCTTGCCCGCCAGGGAAATCCTAAAGCCTTTACTTTCAGCAAACCGCATATTCCCGGACTGGATTACAGCTTCAGCGGCTTGAAGACTTCGTTTCTGTATTCCTTGCGCGACTGGATAAAGGATGACCCCGATTTCATCGAACATCACAAGACAGACCTGGCAGCGTCGCTGGAAGCTACTGTTGTCGATATTCTGATGGATAAGTTGCGTAAAGCGGCAAAACAGTACAAGATAAAGGATGTGGCCGTTGCAGGTGGTGTATCGGCAAACAATGGTCTGCGAAATTCATTCCGCGAACATGCTGAGAAGTATGGATGGAATATTTTCATTCCCAAGTTCAGCTATACAACGGATAATGCTGCGATGATTGCCATAACCGGATACTTCAAGTATTTGGATAAGGATTTCTGTCCGATGGAAGCGCCGGCTTATTCACGTGTCACTTTATAAGGAAAAAGTATATTGCATATATATAATAAGGTATGAAGACGGAAGAGAAGGTAGGGGAACTGCTGAAAGCAAAGAATTTCTCCCTTTCCACCGCTGAAAGTTGTACCGGTGGTGGAATAGCTGCCTTGATAACTTCGGTTCCGGGGAGCTCGGAGTATTTTAAAGGCGGAATTGTGGCGTATTCCAACGAAATAAAGGCGGATTTGCTCCATGTTTCTGTCGAGACGCTGGCGCAGTACGGTGCAGTGAGCAGGGAGACGGTTGTTGAAATGGTGAAAGGTGCGATGAAAACGTTGAAAACGGATTGCGCGGTTGCCACTTCGGGAATTGCCGGTCCCGGTGGCGGTACACCGGAGAAACCGGTAGGTACTGTGTGGATAGCGGCTGCCTGCAAAAACGAAATTGTAACCATGAAGCAGGAAGGTGATCGCGGAAGAGTGAAAAATGTACAGTCGGCTATTCAAAATGCGCTGTTTATGCTCTGTAGTATGCTGAAATGAGGAAAAAATGTTTTCGTACAACGAATTATTTTAGGAAAAACTTGTTTCGTAACGATAAAAGTGCTTACTTTGCGCTCTGTTTGAAATAAGTATAGATAAAAACTATAAAATAAAGATAGAAATGTCGAAGATTTGTCAAATTACCGGAAAGAAAGCCATGATTGGCAACAATGTTTCACACTCAAAGAGAAGAACAAAAAGAACCTTTGATTTGAACTTGTTTAACAAGAAATTCTATTATGTAGAACAGGACTGCTGGATCAGTCTGAGCATTTGCGCCAACGGTCTGCGCATTATTAACAAAAAGGTTTGGATGCTGCTTTGAAGGATGCAGTAGCTAAGGGTTATTGTGATTGGAAAAGCATTAAAGTAATTGGCTAAAAGTAGAGGAGAATAACTGATTATGGCAAAGAAAGCAAAAGGTAACAGAGTACAGGTGATTCTGGAATGCACAGAACACAAGGATAGCGGTATGCCGGGAACTTCTCGTTATATTACAACGAAGAACAGAAAGAACACTACCGAGAGATTGGAGTTGAAGAAATACAACCCGATTCTGAAGAGAGTAACAGTACACAAGGAAATTAAATAATAATAGTATAACCCATGGCAAAGAAAACAGTAGCAAGTTTGCACGATGGTTCTAAGGAAGGTCGTGCTTATACGAAGGTTATCAAGATGGTTAAGTCTCCGAAGACCGGTGCTTACATCTTCGATGAGCAAATGGTTCCTAACGAAAAAGTACAGGACTTTTTCAAGAAATAAGATAAATGCAGTTGCTGCAAGGCACTGATTACTTATAAAGCTCCTCTCGCCGATATAGCGGCGGGGGGATTTTTTTTGCTATTAAATCGTTTCGGCTTTTATTATTTGTTAATTTTGTTATATCTTTGTGGCATAATGTATTGTACAAAAAAGTAGACTATGGGATTTTTTAGTTTTTCTCAAAAGAAAAGAAGGAAACATTAGATAAAGGATTATCTAAAACAAAAGAGAGTGTGTTCGGGAAGATTGCCCGTGCTATAGCCGGTAAATCGAAAGTGGATGATGAGGTGCTGGATAATCTGGAAGAGGTGTTGATTACTTCGGATGTGGGCGTAGAAACTACGTTGAAGATTATAGAACGTATCGAGAAGCGTGCCGCAGACGAGAAATATATGAATGCGAAGGAGCTGAATGTGATTCTGCGCGATGAAATCGCTGCTTTGCTCACAGAGAACAACTCGGATGATGTGGACGACTTTGAAACTCCTGTTACGAAGAAGCCATACGTGATTATGGTAGTGGGAGTGAATGGTGTAGGAAAAACCACGACTATAGGCAAACTGGCTTATCAGTTTAAGAAAGCCGGCAAATCCGTTTATCTGGGTGCTGCCGATACTTTCCGTGCAGCGGCGGTGGAGCAGCTGGTTATCTGGGGAGAACGTGTGGGGGTTCCCGTCATTAAACAGAAAATGGGTGCTGACCCTGCTTCTGTGGCATTTGATACTTTGAGTTCAGCAGTAGCCAATAATGCCGATGTGGTGATTATAGATACCGCTGGACGTCTGCATAATAAAGTGGGTCTGATGAACGAGCTGACCAAAATTAAGAATGTAATGAAGAAGGTTGTGTCGGATGCTCCGAATGAGGTATTGCTTGTTTTGGACGGTTCCACCGGACAGAATGCATTTGAGCAGGCCAAGCAGTTTACTTTGGCAACGGAGGTTACGGCAATGGCTGTAACCAAGCTGGACGGAACGGCTAAAGGCGGCGTTGTAATCGGAATCTCCGACCAGTTTAAGATTCCGGTAAAGTACATCGGTCTGGGAGAAGGTATAGAGGACTTGCAGGTGTTCCGTAAAAAAGAGTTTGTCGATTCATTGTTCGGAGGAATGCATGAAACGGAAAACTATTGATATCATAACATTAGGCTGCTCTAAAAATTTAGTGGACTCGGAGCATTTGATGCGCCAGCTGGAGGAAGCGGGCTTTCATGTGACGCATGATACCGAGCATCCGAAAGGAGAGATTGCCGTAATTAATACCTGTGGTTTCATCGGCGATGCAAAAGAGGAGTCCATCAATATGATTCTTGAATTTGCGCAGGCCAAGGAAGAAGGCGAGTTGGAGAAACTCTATGTTATGGGTTGCCTTTCGGAACGTTATCTGAAGGAACTGGCAATTGAAATTCCTCAGGTGGATAAATTTTATGGTAAGTTCAATTGGAAAGAGTTGCTGCAGGACTTGGGTAAGGCATACCATGATGAACTGCACATAGAGCGTACACTGACCACTCCTCAGCATTATGCCTATCTGAAAATATCGGAAGGATGCGACCGCAAATGTTCTTATTGTGCCATCCCTATTATTACGGGCCGACATGTGTCGCGTCCTATGGAAGAAATCCTGGACGAGGTGAAGTATCTTGTGGCCCGCGGAGTGAAAGAGTTTCAGGTTATTGCGCAGGAATTGACCTATTATGGCGTAGATTTATATAAGAGGCAGATGTTGCCCCAATTAATTGAAAAAATCTCAGAAATTCCAGGTGTGGAATGGATACGTTTGCATTATGCTTATCCGGCTCATTTCCCGATGGATTTATTCCGCGTAATGCGCGAGCGTCCCAATGTATGTAAATATATGGATATTGCCTTGCAGCATATCAGTGATAATATGTTGGAGAAAAATGCGCCGTCATGTTACTAAAGAGGATACTTATCGGTTGATAGAAAAGTTTCGGGAAGAAGTGCCGGGAATTCATTTGCGTACTACGCTTATGGTGGGGCATCCAGGAGAAACGGAAGCTGACTTTGAAGAGTTGAAGGAGTTTGTCCGCAAGGTGCGCTTCGATAGAATGGGGGCATTTGCATATTCCGAGGAGGAAGGTACGTATGCCGCTGCCCATTACGAAGACAGCATTCCTCAAGAAGTAAAGCAAGCCCGGTTGGATGAATTGATGTCCATCCAGCAAGGTATTTCTGCCGAACTGAGCGCAGCAAAGGTAGGCAGGCAGATGAGAGTAATAATCGACCGTCTGGAAGGTGATTACTATATCGGACGTACGGAGTTCGATTCTCCCGAAGTAGACCCGGAAGTGCTGATTGAATGTGGTGATGAACCGTTGGAGATTGGTGGCTTTTATCAGGTAGAGATAATAAATTCCGATGATTTCGACCTTTTTGGACGGATTATTTAAATATTTCCTTTCGTACTTCTTGTGTATGTGGGGAAGATTTGCTAATATAGCACAGTAGTTCACAATTTTAAAGCTTGGATTTTGAATAACAAAGAATTTACTTCGGAATTGTCACGCAGGTTAGGGTATACTTTGAAGGATACTTCGGAGTTGGTTACTTCTTTACTGTCGGATATGACGCGGCAACTGGAAGAAGGGAATATGATTTCCATACAAGGTTTTGGAACATTCGAAGTGAAAAAGAAAGCGGAACGTATATCCGTAAATCCAACAACCAAACAGCGTATGCTGGTTCCGCCTAAACTGGTGTTAACTTATAAACCCAGTACTTTGCTAAAGGATAAGTTTAAGTGATCTTTCTTTTAAAATCTTCCATATTATGAATGAAAAACTAAACATACAGGATCTGATTGACTTGCTGGCTGAAAAGCATGGCATGAGCAAGAAGAATGCCGATAGTTTTGTGAAAGAGTTTTTCCAACTGATTGAAGAAGCGTTGGAAAAAGACAAGTATGTGAAGATTAAAGGCTTGGGCGCTTTTAAACTGATTGATGTGGAAAGCCGGGAGAGTGTAAATGTCAATACTGGGGAACGCTTTGAGATACAGGGCCATACCAAAGTCTCATTTACTCCGGAGCCTGCTCTGAAAGATATTATCAATAAGCCGTTTGCACATTTTGAAACAGTAGTGCTCAATGAAGGTACTGTTTTAGAAGATACCCCTGTAGATAGTGGCAGTGAGGAAGATGAAGATACGGAGCAGAAAGTGGAAGATGTTGTGCCGGAAGTGGTTGCCGGTAGTGCGGTTGAGACACCGGAGATTGCGGAGAAAATCGATAGTCCTGTCGAACCGGAACCTGTAGAAGAAGCCGTTGTTCCTGTGGAGACTGTGGCTTCGGAGGAAGTTAATGAAGAGAGGGTGGAGGTTATCAAAACTGCCGGCCCGGCTGAATCTTCCGCAATGAAATACTTCATTGCCATCGTGGCTCTTGTGGTATTGCTATGTGCAGGAACCGTCGCTTATTTGTATTATCCTGATTGGTTTGACGGATTATCGGCTGAATCACCTGTGGAGGAAACCGCTGACAATGAAGCTGGCAATGCGGCAGGTAATACGGTCTTGATGGATAGTGTCGGTGTTAAGGACAGTGTGGTGATTGCCGTAAAAGATACTGTGTCGAAGAAGCTGATTGCTGAGCCTGTAATAAAACAGCAGGAAGCACCGGTTGCCGTCAGACAGCCTGTGGTGGCAGCCGCTACATCTGCTTCCCAGCCGAAAAAAAGAGAAGAAAAGTTGAGTATGTACCCGATTCTACCAATTATACCATGCAGGAACGCAGGCGACATACACGATAAAAGCCGGGTGAGACATTGACCAGAGTGGCTCTTCGTTTTTATGGAACTAAAGCGTTATATCCAATATATAGTAAAAGCATAATCCGGACGTT
>ENA-OQJP01000376-OQJP01000376.1-human-gut-metagenome-genome-assembly--contig:-NODE-376-length-13239-cov-2.921217_pt1 | contig 13239 bp, 12 predicted proteins | sample MGYA00242611_ERZ504778 | MGnify/ENA primary metagenome ERZ504778 (study PRJEB26092, sample SAMD00036349) | human gut metagenome | host: Homo sapiens | study: EMG produced TPA metagenomics assembly of...
CTGATACAGGTCATTCTTCACTTTGTTCCATAAAGTTCACCCGTTTCTGATTGACCAGTAAATCCTTCACTTCCGACCGGGCAAACTCATAACGGTTTCTCTTCACCTGCCCCGCGATAATCGCTCACATTGAGGAAAATAGTAAAATGCCGTATCTTTCAGTTCCACATGTCGGTGCTTGTCTACATACTGCTCCGGTGACGCCTCTTTCAATGGAATCAAGTCCAGAACATCCGTAACCGGAACCCATTTATTGTAAAAGTATTCATACTTCACCGCATTCTGCAAACTATATTTTTCCAGACTTTCCACAGCATCCTGTTTTTCCGTCTTGTACCATCTGCGAACATTGTTCAGCTGAGGTGCCGTCAACGGTACTTTAATAAACAATCCCTTGATCAGCGGAGATTCCAATTTAAACAATTCCTTGTTTTTCTCATAATAATCCGCTATTTCCTGTTCCGAAATATCATTCGTCAGTTTTTGATTTATCAATTCCTGCTGATAGGTATGCATAATCAAAGCTTTCCTGTAATTCTCCACCAGCTTATCTACATCCACATTATCCGGAATATTATTCGCTGCTTTTTCATACAACAAAATCTCTTCCGCCCAACTACGAATGTAATGCTCAGCGAAAAGAATACTATCATCTTTTGACAATCCGACCGGTAGTACAGACATCAAATCTTCTTTATACAAAAGTTACCATCTACCTCCACCAATGCAGTCTTGCCTTTGTGGTCGTACTGCTCTTTGCACGCTCCACAACAGAGAAGGGTAATTAGTAAGAGGACTAATATTCGCATTGTCAATTCAAATCTACTTATTTAAGGTACGAAGATAGTGAATAATCGGTTACATCAGTTATTATTAACTGTTTTAAAACCTCTTGGTTTATTTCAACCTTACCGGACTCCCTCAATTCCCGCTCCCAATATGCGTTAAGATAGTTTCTATAATCTTTTCTCACCTGATCAATTACCTCTCTGTAATCCTCCGGTCCCTTCTGTTTTTTGCCTACAGCAATAGTAAAAGGATAAGACACTACAGGATCAAAAGCGCCCTTCTTAAAGACCAATTTATCTATATATTTATTATCTCCGTCGGCAAAAAACACCCTGTTCAATTTTAATTATTTCAGCACCGGATGTATTAAATGTTTTGCGAAGCATATCCTCCCATTCATTCTCCGGAACTTTTTTTCAGTTAGCTTTTTAGCCTGTTTAGCAGTCTTTTTATCTGCACAATGCAACACTACTCCTTTGTATCGGGGATGCTCCCATCGGTAATCCGATGAATGAAACTTAAAATACGTAGCCAATCCCACCCGGTCGTTAACAGCCGGTAAATCTACTTTCTGATGCACGATTTCCTCAGCCAAACATTTCTCTGCATATTCCTGCAAAGTATAACGAAGTTCCGGATGCTTTCTTTCCATATGCTGACTCTCATAATCCAACAGAGATTTTGCTATAAAGCCATTCAACTGTCGTTTTACAGCCTGAGGATGGGATGCAGCAAACCGCTTAAACATTTCCCCTGTATATGCCTGCCCGTCGATGGTAAACAAAGTCCGCTCCGTTCCACCTTTCTGCAATACTTCCTCCAAAGACTCCATATTCGGAATATACTGGTATTCCTTTTTCAGTTGTTCTACGATGGCTTCCGTTCCTTTATCCAACGGCTGACGCCTTAAACGATTTAGAAGGCTGTCACTAACGACTTCATATGCAGGCACTTCTTTTCGATCTATGACTTTCAGAATATGAATCCCTTCCGGAGTAAAAAAAGGTTTGGATATTTCACCTTTTGCTAAAGAGAAAGCTGCTTCCTCAAACTCCGAGGTTGTCTGCAAACTTTCTATCCACCGACAACGTTTATCATCCGAAAACCGATCCACCAAACGGGCAAAATCCACACCCGGCTGATTTTGTATCACCTGATAAATAGAGTCCATGCGAGCCTGTTCCTCCTGTAAATGCCGGGATGTAATGGTCTGAGGCAGATATTTGTAAATTTGCTGTATCTGCACTTGTCCGCCACGTACATTTTCCTTCATCTTCTGATATAGAATACGGGCATTGCCATCCATTTCCTGATCATCCAGCAGGTATGATCTCAGCAAATTTGTCCGATAAGCCTCCTGTTGCTTGCGAAAAGCCGAAGTTGTGTCGAGTCCGGCCGCTCTGGCTGCTTCCACTTTCAACTTAGACTGAATGAAAAACTCCGCATATTCTTTAGGAGACAATTTCATACCATTACCGTCCGCATGCCGGCGATAGGAGTATTCAAACTCCGAACGAGGTATGTCTTTCCCATTAATCCGCATCACTACGGGATCTTCCTGAGCGAAAGCTAATACTCCGAAGAGACTTATCCATCCTAAAAGCAGATTTCTTTTCATCATTGATTTTTATTTAAAAACGACAAACGGTGAACAACGAACATATGCCATACAGCCTGTTCACCGTTCACCGCTAATCGTTTACCGTTTATATAAATTATTCCGGACGGCTATAGTTAGGCGATTCACTGGTAATCGTCACGTCATGCGGGTGACTTTCCATCACTCCGGCATTTGTAATACGAGTAAACTTCGCATCATGAAGTTTTTCAATATTAGCAGCACCGCAATATCCCATACCTGCACGAAGACCACCGGACAACTGATAAACTACTTCGTAAAGTGTACCTTTATAAGGAACACGAGCAGCAATACCTTCCGGAACCAATTTCTTCACATCGGCAGTTCCGCTCTGGAAATAACGGTCTTTAGAGCCATTCTCCATTGCTTCCAATGAACCCATACCGCGATATGATTTGAATTTACGTCCGTTAAAGATGATAGTATCACCCGGAGACTCTTCTGTTCCGGCAACCAATGATCCGATCATCACACAATATCCGCCGGCAGCCAATGCTTTTACCACATCACCGGAATAGCGCAAACCACCATCAGCAATCAGAGGAACACCTGTACCTTTCAGTGCCTTGGCTACATCATATACAGCCGACAACTGAGGAACACCTACACCTGCAACAACACGAGTCGTACAGATAGAACCCGGACCGATACCTACTTTCACTGCATCAGCACCAGCTTCTGCCAAAGCCTTCGCAGCTTCTCCGGTAGCAATGTTACCTACCACGATATCAATATTCGGGAAGCGTTTCTTTGCTTCTTTTAGTTTTTCAATAACGTACATAGAATGTCCGTGAGCCGTATCGATTACGATAGCATCTGCACCGGCATCCACCAATGCCTGCATACGATCCAGCGTATCAGCAGTAACGCCGACACCTGCAGCTACCCGCAGACGACCTTTGGCATCTTTACAAGCCATCGGCTTATCTTTTGCCTTTGTAATATCTTTATATGTAACAAGACCGATCAGTTTGCCATCCATTCCTACAATCGGCAACTTTTCAATCTTATGTTTTTGAAGAATCTGTGCAGCAGATTCCAGATCGGTAGACTGATTAGTAGTAACCAATCTTTCTTTAGGAGTCATAACAAGATCAATATGCTTTGTCATGTCTCTTTCGAAACGCAAATCTCTGTTAGTAACGATACCTACCAGATAACCTTCATCATCCACTACAGGAATACCACCGATTTTATATTCAGCCATAATTCCCAAAGCGTCGCTGACAGTAGAACCTCTCTTGATAGTAACAGGATCGTAAATCATACCATTTTCAGCACGCTTTACAATGGCAACTTGTCTTGCCTGCTCCTCAATAGACATATTTTTGTGAATCACACCGATACCACCTTCACGGGCAATGGCAATAGCCATTTTCGCTTCGGTAACCGTATCCATGGCAGCCGTCACAAAAGGAATTTTTAACTCAATGTTTCTTGAAAACTTTGTCGAGAGATCGACAGTGCGCGGTAAAACTTCAGAATAAGCGGGGATCAACAATACGTCATCGTAAGTTAACCCATCCATTACAATCTTATCAGCAATAAATGACATAGGGCTGTGCGTTTAAAATTTATTGCGTGCAAATATACGGTTTTATTCAAAATGCGCAAACTGTGCGCCAGAATATTTAATGAGGGGAGCTAATTAATACTTATCAGAAAGAATTGCCTTAAAAGAACACATTCAAAGAACCGAATTAAAGAACAACTTTAAAGAACAAGATTATGGAAAGGCAGATTTTTATTAATGAGATGCAAGCTCGTTTCAATTTAAGAAAACCACGTAGCGAGAAACCAACCAATCTCTATTTAGTATGCAGAATAAACAACAAACAAGTTAAACTATCTACAGGGGTAAAGATATATCCAGACCACTGGAATGAAAAAAGACAAGAAGCATATATCAGCGTACGCCTATCAGAGATAGATAATATAAATAACACTATAGTGAACAAGAAAATCACAAAACTAAAAGAATATTTCATCGAATTTAAGCATTATCTTTGTATGCATCCAGACGAGATTGGAGAAAGTATGAAACTATTAAAACAACACATATATAAAGATAGGATGAAGAAAGAATTACAGAAACCCGCAACTTTTATAATGAAACAAATTATAGAAGCAAAGACTTGTGCAGAAAGCAGTAAGAAACAATATCGTTCTAACATAGACAAATTCGAGCGTTTTTCTCAAAGAGAATGAAATTCCCAATACATGGGAGAGCATGAATTTAGATACTATCAATCGCTACCAAAAGCAAATCATAAAAGAAAATCCATTGCATCCTCATAACACTTTGCGTAACATAATTAAAGGAACTATATTCAATTTACTAGGAATAGCAGATAAAAGGCTGGATATTCCTTTCAAATGGTCTGACAGCAATTTAAACAGTTTTGAGTTCGTGAAAGATAAATCCAACAAAGAATTAGCAGACAACAAAAAGTTTCATTAACAGAAGAGCAACTGAATAAATTCTACAAGCATATCATCACAGGAACAGAAAGACAAATAAAGAAATACACAGAAATCAGAGACTTATTCATACTACAATGTTTAGTTGGGCAACGAATTGGCGATATGCAAAAATTCTTTAATGGAGATAATGAAATGGACGAAGAAGCAGGAACCATCTCCATTATACAACAAAAGACAAAAGCCAGAGCTATAATTCCACTATTGCCATTAGCCAAAGAAATTATATCCAAATATGAGAATAAAGAATTATTATATTATAAAGAAAGAAAGTCCATTGTCAATGAAGCCTTAAAAGAAGTAGCAGAACAAGCAGGATTAGACGAGCCTATCACTTATGAAGAAAACGGGATTAAACAAACCCAACCTCTTTATAAATTACTGCATACACATACAGCAAGGCATACTTTTATCACAATATTGTGTAGAAAAGGCATCCCAAAGGAAACTGTTATTATAGCGACAGGACATGAAGATACAAAAATGATAGACAAAGTTTATTCTCATTTAAACAGTAAAGATAAAGCAAAGAAAGTCTCTAATGCTTTCAAAAGTTTAAATAATGGCATTTTCAATATGGGCAAGGTGGAGACAAATTCTCTCAATGAAGTAAAGCCTACGAACGATGCAACTAATAATATAACCTTCGATACTCTGTTGGACACTCAATTTTTTGCATCTAAAATCAATAAAGCCAGTGACATGTTTGAACGTATGGGATATGTGAAGAACGGCAAACTATATGATTACAATAGCGAGATAAGTGGTATTGTGAAAGAAATAGAGGCTTATATGCAATCTCCCGCCTCCGGCCTTGAAGTAGCCCATAAATATGTGGAACGGCTGTCTGTTGGTAATCTGTCCAATTTGAGGGACGAGCTTAAGCTGTTAATTGTCAAATGTATAAAGATAGAGGTAAATGTGGAAACTGTCATGCAGATTGTTGATAAGGCTTTCAAAATGGGGATTCTGGATAATGACAGCCTTAATGACATGAAAGAAATTGTAGCGGGAATATTGAAGGCTAAAGACAAGTAAAGTGATTCTACTACCCAAACCGCCATATTCTCCCCAAACAGATACGGCTGTAAGGAGGTATGATAAAATCTCATTAACTGACGTTAACTGATAGTTTGGATTAATGTAGCTAATCCGGACGAAATCAAGCATTTACGAGAAATAATAACCGTAGAATTTGGATGTTATCAGTAAAATGGTTTATCTTTGCAGCAGTTAAATGATTAACTCATGTTGTTGATGAGTAAGCATTGAACAACTCGTTCTTTGACATCATGTACAATCCGACCCCAGCACCTCGGTGCTTTAAGCTATCGCTTTTTGCTTGGAAGTGATAAGCTGTGGCAATTAGTTCATAATTGTTAATATTATTAATTAGGCAATTCTCGGATTGCCGGGTATATATGAAGGTGTAAGTATGCCCGCTCTTATATACCGCCCGCTTAATAATTTTAACAAAATTGAAGTTTATGAAGCTTTTAAATTTAGGGAGCGCAGAAGCTCCCAAGTGGTACTTTGTTACCACAGTGAATTTTAATGGCGAAGAACAGGAAATCATTCTTGCCTTCACCGATTATTCTATCAAACGTAAAAACTTTGAGAAGAATAAAACCTATGAATCTATAGATAAGAGTAAGCTCTTGCCGACTCTGGTTTGCTTATGTGACGCAAAACCATTCTACACAGAGAATGTTCCTCTATACGATTACGTTGGTAGTAAAATAGAGAATCTTCCCGATAATGCTCCGGCTGTAATGGTCTATCTGGATAAAGCCGACAATGTTAACTTGCTCGGTTTGACGGATGAGCCACTGCAAGCTGAATTAGTGGAATGTGATAGTGTTGCCGACGCTTACCGCAGAGTAGCAACAACTGCATATTTCTCTCAATGTCCTTCAAAGGATGAGTGGATAGGATATGCCGGAATTGTAACGGGAGATGAATTATTACTGAATATCCGCAGCTTCGGTGAGAAGTACTCTATTTCCGGTACTGCCGTACAGGGATATTTTGGTATAAGCACTACTGTTTCTTTATTACAAAGCAAAGCCCTTGCTATGAGTTCTTCTCTTTTTAAAGAAGAATATAGAACTTATGCGCAGGCAGAGCAATTGATGAAGGCAACAGTACAAGCCTTTGGCGTGAAAGCTGCAAAACAGACCAGATATATTAAGGCCATTAATTATGGTATCTCGGAATATGGTTTTGATACAGTCTGTGATGTGTTAAACAGCATCGAAGCAACAGAGAAGTTGCGGATTGAAGCAGCTAAGTGCGAAGATAAAATTAGCTGTATTCAGCACTTAATCATCGAGCGAGTTATTGAGATGCGTAACGCTCAACAGCAATAAGAATAACCGGATTGTACATGATACATAAAATAAGAGGCTGTCTCAAATTGATTTTGAGTTCAGCCTCTTTCTGTTTGTTTACAATATTCCTCGAATCTCAAAGCCATTCTTCCGGCCGTTGGCGGTCGGTATCTTGACGGGATGAATCTCAAAGAATTCATTGAGGTCGGCCGCTTTCGGTGACTTGTCAACGCCTAACCTGTCATATACAACACGTAAGGTTTGCTGAATATCAGCAGTTAATATCCTGTCTCCGATGTGAATAGTGCCGTGTAATTCATGACGAATCTTATTTTGGTTTTCATGATATGGATTTCATTGAGCAGTTTCTTCTCCTTATAATTCAGAGCTTTAATCCTGTCAACGCCCAAAGCCTCATAATAATACCTCAATTCTGGATATTTGCTTTCCAGTGTTGACATTGCGAGATTGACAATCAGCCCTTGCTTGGCACGATATTCACAGTATGCCTGCATCCTGTCTACAAATGGCTCCTTTTTGATTAGATGTTTCAACTGTTCTTGGTAAACGGCATAAGTTTGATTCTCACTGACATCGAAACTACTATCTTGGAGCAGTTTCTTTACAATTACCCCATTCTGATAATTGAACTTCTGGACATCAAAGCAGTATTGCTCGTTTACATAGGCTAAACGGTTGAAAACAAATTCTCCTTTCAGTTCATCGTACATTGTATATGAATCCTGATATTTTACATTGTCGGGGATTCTCCTAAAATCCTTGATACGTTTGGCTCTCAATGCTTCACCGGCATTGTTGTTGTCTCTAATCTCGTCAAGTGTCACATTGACCTTCCGGCACAGATGCTCATTGAATGCCTCTTGCTCTACCTCCTCTGCATTGACATTGTAAATGAAGGTGAGGAACTGCCTGAAGGGGTTGCATGCCAAACGCTGTCTACCTGCAATCTGTACCAATTCCGTTGCTATATCAACCGCAGTGTTCGGGCGATTACAATCGCTAATGACAAAAGTTGCGGCATTGGTAGAGTAGAAATCACAGCCCGCATAAGCGGTGGAAGTACAGAAGGTGAATTTCTTGTGCGTCTCCCCCTTCAAGGGAATTCTTCCCCGTTTGAATCCTTCCCCAATCCTTGCAATCTGTCTGTCGTTATCGTCTGAATTACCTACAATGATATTTACTTCTTCCGGATTGAGTTCTGTTTGTTTAATAATGTTCACAATATTATTTACACTATTGAGAAATATAACACATTCTTTGGAGTAAATCCTTTCCCCATTAACATACACAGAAGGATAATTGCCATTCTGATAGTAGCGAACTATTTCCAATGCTGCATTGATAGGATTCTTTGTGCGTTCTCTATATACTCTAACAATATCCTTTTCTTCCCAGTCAAGCTGATAGTAATTCATATCCTTGAAGTAGTCAATCTGTTCCAGATATTTGTCAAGAATTGGAGTTGCCGATAAGAATGTAACATACGGAAACGACCTTGAATTATCCAAAAAGTGCAACTCAATTTCAGACTTGAAACTACTATCTGCCAACAGGCATTGGAATTCATCCACTACTACACGCCAATCTGATTTATATTTAATACAGCCAATCAATTTATACACGGAATCGTAGGAGACCAGAATCTTGGGAAGCTCCGCAGTCTGCAAATATGCCTCAATCTCTTTGGTGTCTACTCCGCCAATTACAAGCAAGGTATCAGGGTATTGTTCATGTTTGTTTTTCAACAGCTCATTGCGAGGGCTGCATATAATAGTTTTATGTTCATCTGTCAGTGCGACTGTAGTTGCTCCACAGCCGGGTATCTCTTTATTCAAAATACCATTAGGAAGTTCAAACGGTTTCCCGAATTCTTCTATGAACTTCTCCCGTTCGGTTAAATACTTGATATTTGCCGGAATTTTAATCATTTCTTTCTTCATAAGTTAAGTTAAAAGTTAATTTGACTGGAATAATCTAATCTAGTGTTGTCCACTTTATAGAGAATTTTTATCTTTAGTATAAGGGAGTCATGGTAGAAATATTGGACAGTCACAAGAATAATAAAACCTGATACGCATCAGGTCGAATTATACCCGTTTAGGGTATCTCTAACATGGAATCGGAATAATTTTGAGGATTATATTTTGGGTGTTTCCCATTGTCCTGATATTGCAAAGGTAATTAATATTCCGACAGTAAAATCATGAATTGTGGACAATCTGCAAACTTTATACTGATACTGTCATAAGTCCGTCATTCTATAGGGGAGTATGTCCTAAAGGGCACTAATGGCATTTGAGAGTGATATATATTACTGGTAAAGTTCCTTTTGATACCCAACTCAAAAAATATAGGTACTTAAAATCATACCCCGCCTTTAGATTTAGGTCGTGTTTCTATTTAGACTTTATGCCTTAATAGAGTGAAATATTTAATTTGTCAGTGAGCGCATCAGATGTATATCGTGCGCTAAGCTTTATTGCTACCCAAAACACCCCATACCAAATCATTAGGAAAAAGAAAGGATAACATGAATTGCTATTCAGCCCACAAACCTTTTGAACTTCTGAAATATGCGGACTTATCAGCGATTTGTATATGTCTACATATAAAGATGCACAAAAAGAAGTGAATGAATAGTACTTCATGTCAAGCCCTCATTTTGTCCTTAAATACACTATTTACTAATCTATTATTATGCGTATGGAGAATTTAAAGATTTTATTGACGTTTGGAATAATTCTAATTGTGCCAGTAGTCTTAATGCCACAGTTCTTTATTGGATTATTAATACTGATTGTGGCTTGCTTAGCTTTCAGACAGAGGAATTTCTAATATTAACTTAATAAATTACAGATTATGGAATCAACATTACAGATTATGCCAGTACAGAGAACTAGTAGAAACTTTGGTGAATATGCAGAAGAAGCGGTAATAATTGAAAGAGCCAATTATTAAGCAGAAACGACCGTTATTCATTGAAGCTAATACGATTGAAGCCAGTTTGGAGCATCTAAGGAATGATTGTATTATACCCGTATTCGCAAAGGACAATGAAGCTACATTATCTCATGTGGCTTTCATTGAAGCGGTACAGGATGCAACCAATACATTCTTTAGCGGTGAACAGATTGAATCGCCAGATATTCGTGTTTCTCATGTAATCAAAGGTAGAATTCCCGAAGCAATACACAAACCTGCAAATCAGTTACTAGAGAGTGACAAGACTATCTACTACGAAAGGTGCGCTTTTGTTATTGAAGTTCCTACTATCTATGAGACAGTACACGGTAACAGGCTAACCCTTACTATTGGTGGTGTCAGAGCTTATAACCATACCAACCTTTATTCAAAGAAAGGTGCGGAGCGGTTTAAAGTGTTTATTGGCTTTACTTGTAAGGTTTGCACAAATCTATGTGTATCTACAGACGGTTATCTTAGTTGCTTGGAAGTTACCAATACAAGGGATTTATATCAAGTGGTATTGGAAATGTTCCACAAATACGATGCAGCCAAACACATACATTTGATGCAGTCTTTAGGCAATACCAGTATGACGGAGCATCAGTTCTGCCAACTACTTGGAAGAATGAGACTTTATCAGTCATTACCGCAAGGCTATCAGAAAGATATACCTAAAATGTTGCTTACTGATACACAGGTTAACAATGTGGCTAGGGCTTATATCAATGATGAGAACTTTGGTAGCTTGGGAAATGATTTGTCTATGTGGAAACTTTACAACTTGCTCACAGGGGCAAATAAGAGTAGCTATATAGATTCATTCTTGGATAGAGCCTATAATGCTACAGAACTTGCAACGGGTATATGTTCCGCTTTACATGGTGATAACAAATACCAATGGTTTCTTAGTTAATGGTATTTGAGAATACATAGGATTGTCAAATACTCAATATCTGAAACTATGAGGAGTTTGTTTTATCTACTTGCTGTGATTGCTACGTTCTTTGTAAGTGTGCTATTATATCCAGTTATGATAATTGGATATATTCTATTGATTGGCTATTGTCTTACTAAGAGATTATAGTACTACTGAAAGGGTATCTATATACTATATATAGGTACTCTTTCTCTATTATTAGCCAGTAGTATAATATTCACTTCTGTTATTAGTGAATGTTTAGCTAGTAATCAGTAAGTTAGATATTCCAACTCAAAATTAATATTCACTTTTATTAGTTTCACTATAAAACAGAACGTTATGTCACTTAAATATTCAAGTACAACAGCAGATTATCTGCAATGGAGCGAAGCAATGAACTTAATAAGAAAGTTGGCAAGGGATAGTAATTATAAGATGTCACTTCTTATTGCTTTAGGTTGCTTCACAGGTCTAAGAATTTCTGATATTCTTGCTTTAAGGTGGAATCAGATATTAGATGCAGAAGAATTTACCATTACAGAGATTAAGACAGGAAAGCAAAGGACAATTAGGATTAATATGCAGCTACAACAACATATCAGAGATTGTTATGAGCATATAAATCCAGTTGGCATAAATGCGCCTGTATTGATAAGTCAGAAGGGGACAGTGTACACAGTTCAGAGAATCAATGTCATGTTGAAGGAGATTAAGAAAAAATACAGGCTACAAATAGGCAATTTTTCGTGTCATTCTCTTAGAAAGACCTTTGGCAGACAGGTCTACAACATGAATAACGATAATTCAGAGCTTGCACTTGTTAAGCTCATGGAGCTATTCAATCATTCCAGTGTATCAATTACTAAAAGATACTTGGGATTGAGACAGGAAGAGCTACTAAATACCTATGACTGTCTTAGCTTCTGATAATTGGGTTGGTATGAAAGTTCAGAATTTCTACTTATATGGGGACTTGGCAAGTTTCATACCAACCTTGAATTATTGAGTAGAGACAGCTCTCAACTTTTAATAAACAATAGTTCTTGCAAATATAAACATCTTTCGTAACTTTGTGGCAGTTTCAGCCTTTAGCGTTAAGGTTGGCTTGTATTTTTTACGAAAGGTGTTATTGATATTATCTTCTAAAGTCAAACTTCGCAACTTTGATTAATTGGAATGAAGATGATAGCAATAGCACCCATATCTGTTTGATTATGTTTCCCTCTATGGGACTTCATAGTTCTAAATGGGTGTGGGGTTGCTGTTGCTTTATCCATTCCAAAGGTATTGCGAAGACCTGACTTTAGGATGAAGTTAATAGTTCCCTGCACCTTCTTTATTTAATAATGTCTACCGTAGGGGAACAGGTTGGCAGAATTAAATTTATATCAATATGAGAACATTGAGATTGATTAGTACAACCTTGTTAATTGTTGTGTTATGTCTGAACTTTACATCTTGTAGTGATGACAATGAAAGCAAGAAAAATGTTATCATTCTTGCAGATGATACGCAGCGAGAACTAACTTTTAGCGCAAAAGAAGAAACTAAAGAAATTAAATTTACGAGTAGCGAGAGTTGGTCTGCTTATATTTATTATTCCTCTGAAAACGATTGGATTACTGTTACTCCTACGGAAGGAGGGGCAGGTGAAAATACAATCTCTATAAAAGTAAATTCAAATAGTCAATATTCTTATCGAGGTGTAACGTTAGGTATTCGTATTCCAAAACAAGAAACACAAATTTATATCACCCAAGAAGGTAAAGAAGACATTTTATATACTCAAAATATAGAAGTTGCTGGAACTTTGTACGAATTGTTAGGTACGTATGATATGCACAAACTGAAATTAACAGGTTACTTAAATGGAACAGATGTTGCTACTATCAGGAAAATGCCATTAACAGAAATAGATTTGTCTGATGTTAACATAGTCGGTGGAGGAACATACACCGTACATTATATAGGATTGGGGACAGGAGAATATAGAGGCAGCACATCTGATAATGTATTCCCAAGTTACTTTTTTTATGTACAAAACAACAATACAGTCTGTTGTTTTACCAAATACCATAACTATAGATTGATGCCAG
>ENA-OQJP01000377-OQJP01000377.1-human-gut-metagenome-genome-assembly--contig:-NODE-377-length-13204-cov-6.111952_pt1 | contig 13204 bp, 12 predicted proteins | sample MGYA00242611_ERZ504778 | MGnify/ENA primary metagenome ERZ504778 (study PRJEB26092, sample SAMD00036349) | human gut metagenome | host: Homo sapiens | study: EMG produced TPA metagenomics assembly of...
ATAACCAGCGAGAGGTCAGCATCGAGCAGCAGATCGCAGAGTGTCGAAGCACGCGGCTGCGCTTGGACTGCGCATTGTTGGTACATACGAAGACAGGGCAATCAGTGGCAAGACGGATAACCGGCCTCGTTTCCAGCAGATGATGCGGGATGCTGAAAGGGGAAGTTTCAGGCCGTCGTGGCGTGGAAGTCCAACCGCATCGGGCGCAATATGCTTCAGGCAATGGTCAACGAGGCCAAACTGGAAGACTGCGGCGTGAAGGTGTTCTACGCCGAGGAAGATTTTGACGATACAGCCGCCGGGCGTTTCGCATTGAGGAACATGATGAATGTGAATCAATTCTACAGCGAGAACATGGCGGAGGACATCACCCGGGGGCTGTATGATAACGCCAGCAAGTGCATGGCGAACGGTCGGCAGCCCTTGGGCTACAAGCGGGGTGAGGATGGCCGTGTGGTGCTGGATGAAGCGAATGCGGCCGTTGTGCGGGAAATATTCACCCGTGTGGCTGCTGGTGACCTGTTCGTGGACATTGCGCGAGATCTCAATGCCCAGGGCATCAAGACCAGCAAGGGAGCCAACTGGAACAAAGGCAGCTTCCAGAGTATTTGCCAGAACGAGCGGTACCGGGGCATCTACATATACGGGGATGTCCGGGTGGCCGATGGCATTCCACGCATAGTGAGCGATGATTTGTGGTACAGGGTACAGGAGGCCATGAGGATGAAAAAGAATCCAGTCGGAACCCGGCACCGTGTCGGGGCAGAAGATTATCTGCTGACCGGGAAGCTGCGCTGCGGGCATTGTGGCAGCTACATGACGGGCGTATCTGGCACCAGTAGAAACGGCGAGCTGCATTACTACTACACCTGCCAGAAGCGGCGCACCGAGCACGCCTGTGACAAGAAGAACATCCGCCGGGATGTCATTGAACCGGCTGTGGCTCAGGCCATCAAGATGTACTGCTTGACCGATGATGTCATTGCGTGGATAGCAGATCGGACGGTCGAATACTGGGAAAAGCACGACAATGACCTCCAGATCGAGGCGCTGGAGCAGCAGTTGGAGGAAATAAAAAAGCCACCTCGAATATGCTGAAAGCCATCGAGATGGGAATTATCACAGAGGCCACCCGCACCCGGATGGTCGAGCTTGAGACTGAGCAATCCCGGCTGAGCGTCCAGCTGAATGTGGCCAAAGAGGATGTCGTGAAAATCGACCGGGAGCAAATCATCTCCTATCTGGAACTGCTGCAGCAGGGTGACATCCACGACCGGGATTTTCAGATGGAGCTGTTCAAAAACTTCCTAGTGGCCGTCTATGTCTACGATGATAACCGCATGAAGCTGGTGTTCTCCTGCATGGGAGACCAGAACAGCGTCGAAATTCCTTTGGAGACCGGAGAAGACCCGCCCGATGGCGGGCTGTCACCGGATGCTAAAATGTTCGTTTTGACTCCTGATAGCTCCACCAAAAAGACACTGCACAGTTTGTGCGGTGTCTTCTTTTTTGCACTTTTGTTAGTCCAGCCTGATGCAGTAGATGCAGTAAAATAAACGAAGAAACCGCCTTTCCCGTTCGGGAAGGGCGGTTTTGTGCTTATTGAGTATCAGAAAGAGGGCGGCGAGACGGCGAAGATGACCTGCACGGTTTCGTCCGTGGGGTTATACCATCGGTGCATGGCCCCTCCGGGGATGCGGATGCTGTCCTCGTGGTGCAGCGTATAGCTGTCGCCGTCTATCTCGAGCTGGACTTCCTCGCCGGAGTAGAAGAAGGCAACCTCTTCGCCGAAGTGGCCCTTCGGCTCACGGCAGGAGTAGGCCTTGGGCGGGATGACCATCATGCAGAACTCAATCTCGCCGCGGGTGTCCGGTGTCAGCAGTTCGTACACGACGGAAGGCTCCTGCTTGTTGCCCAGCACCATACGGGTGCTCTGGGTGACGACGACAGAGGCATTGTCTTCGTCTTTGAAAAAGTAATAGATGGGCGTTTCCAACGCCGAGCTGATGGTGCGGAGAGTGGGAATGGACGGGTTGACCGCACCGTTTTCGATTTGGCTTATCATGGAGGCCGTCAGGTTCGTCATGGCGGCAAGCTTGCGCACGCTGATTTTTTTGCTGGTGCGGATAGCCTGAAGCTTTTTGCCGAGATTCAATTCTTCCACTGTTCTTCTCCTGAATGTATTTCATTTGTATTATATCGGATTTTCGTGACTTTATCAAGGGAGAAGCTGAGAGTACTGCGAAAACTCTGAAAATGCATTTCGTTCATTTAAACTGAACACATGAACGACGTAATGTTGCCTAAAAACGGGGGCCTGCTTTTGTAAAAATAGACGAAAACGCACTGAATGCGTTGGAAAATGCGGGTTTTCCGTTGACAGACACAGAAAAAACATTTATATTGATGCCAATGGAACTTAACAATTCGTTAAGCGAAAATGAACAGAATGGAAAGGAGCATATAATATGTTGGATGTGTTGATCAAGAATGCGAATATCATCGATGGCACCGGAAAGCCGGCCTATAAGGGCAGCATCGGTATTTCCGGCGGAAAGCTGGTCATGGCAGACGGCAGTGAGGAAGCCACCGCTGTCATCGACGCCAGCGGCAAGTACGTCAGCCCCGGCTGGATAGACGCCCACTCCCACGGCGACCTCATTCTTGGCTCGGAAGATGCGCACCTCTTCAAGACCACGCAGGGCGTCACGACCGAGCTGACCGGCCAGTGCGGCCTGTCGATGGCACCGGTCATGCCGGAGAATCTGGCCGCCGTCCAGAACATGCTCTCGATGGGAACGACATGGTTCCCAGACGACATGAAGAACTGGAGCAGCTTCGCACGCTTCCTCGAGTACGCCGACCAGCAGAAGCTCACGGCAAACGCCAAGATGTACATCGGCCACAGCAGCCTACGCATCGCCGTGATGGGCATGGCCAACCGCCCCGCAACAGATGCGGAGCTTGACCGGATGAAGGGCATCCTGCGCGAGGCGATGGAAGACGGCGCAGCCGGCTTCTCCACCGGCCTCATCTATACGCCCAGCTGCTACGCCGAGGAAAAGGAGATCATTGAACTGGCCAAGGTCATCGCCCCCTTCAACGGCATCTACGCCAGCCATATGCGCAACGAGAGCGACAAGATCGTCGAGGCCGTGGAAGAGACCATCAACGTCGGCCGTCAGGCGGGCGTCCTCGTGGACATCTCCCACCACAAGATGCTCGGCAAGCCCAACTGGGGCAAGCAGAAGCAGACCCTCGCCCTCATGCACAAGGCCCGCGACGAGGGCATTCCCGTCATCTGCGACCAGTACCCCTACACCTGCAACATGACGACCCTGAACGCCTGTATGCCGCCGTGGTACTTCGCAAACGGTTTCCATGCCATGACCGACCAGCTGAAGGACAAGGACTTCCGCGCAAAGCTCAAGGCCGAGATCGGAAGACCCCGCCACCCCCTACGATAACTACTACCTCAACGCCGGCGGCTGGGGCGGCGTCTATGTTTATTCGGCATCCAAGACGCCGGAGGCCGAGGGCCATTTCATCACAGAGTACGCCGACTCTATCGGCAAAGACCCGTGGGAGGCATTCTTCGATATGTGCGTCGCCAACAACTGTGAGACGGGCGGCGTTTACAGCAGCATGTGCGACGAGGATGTCTGCGAGATCATCCGCGACCCCTACTGCATCGTGGGCAGCGACGGTCTGACACGCAGCTGGAAGGAAAAGGGCCACCCCAGAGCCAGCGGCACCTTCCCGCACGTCATCACTTACTTCGTCAAGGAAAAGAAGATCCTCACCCTCGAAGAGGCTGTCAACAAGATGACCGGCCGCACCGCCGAGTACCTCCGCATCAAAAACAAGGGCCTCATCAAGGAAGGCTATGACGCCGACCTCGTCATCTTCGACTACGACAAGCTTCAGGACACCGCCACTTACAGCAACTCCAACAGCATCACCGAGGGAATCGACTCCGTCTATGTGAACGGCGTGCTCGTCTATAAGGACAAGCAGTTCACCGGTGCTGCTCCGGGCAAGATGCTGCGCCACAACGCATAAATACGTCTTTCCACCGAACAAAATCTACGACAGAAAGGGAAATGATCATGTCTCCATTGATCGCGTTTTTGATCGTCTTCGTGCTCCTGCTCATTGCGCTCATCAAGCTTAAAGTCACCCCCTCTGTTGGTCTGTTTGCCGCCGCCATCATCTTCGGCCTCATGGTCGGGATGCCGGCTGCGGATATTCTGAGCAAGCTGCCCGCCGGCTTCGGCAATATGATGACGAGCATCGGCCTCCTCATCGTGTTCGGCAGCATCTTCGGTGACTTCCTTGGCAACTCGGGCGCGACCGAGGAGCTGGCAAAAGGTATGGTCCGGCTGTTCGGCAAGAAGAACGATTATCTTGCGCTGAACCTCGTCGGCTTCATCCTCTCCATCCCCATCTACTTCGGCTGTGCCTACATCATGACGGCCCCGCTGGTGACTGCCTTGCAGAAGATCAGCAAAAAGAGCATGAAGGGTTATGTCATCGCCATCTTTACCGGCCTGATGCTTACCCACAGCTGCGTCGCACCTACTCCCGGCCCTCTGGCCGTCGCAGGCCAGATTGGCGCGAACGTCGGCTGGTTCATCATCTGGGGCATCATCGTCTGCCTGCCCGCCAGCCTCCTCGTGGGCTGGGTGTATGCGAACCTCGTCAACTCGAAGGAAGAAAAGCAGCGCGCCCGCGACGCGATGAAGGAGATCGTGGAGGACGAAGACCTCCTCGCTCCCGACCCCACCAAGCCCTCCGCGCTGAAAGCCTTCCTGCTCGTCATGTTCCCCATCGTCCTCATCGTTTTCGCAGCCATCTTCTCGCTGTTCGTCACGGAGGGCCCTGTCTACACCGTCATCAACTTTGTCGGCAACTCCAACATCGCCCTCTTCATCGCCATGCTCGTCACTGGCTATGTTCTGCATCCGTATATGCCTGAAAAGACCGTCATGCAGTACATCGACGCCTATGCAGACCGCACCGGCAATGTCCTGCTCATCGTGGGTGCCGGTGGATGCTTCGCCTCCATGCTGGGGGCAACGACCATGAGCACCGACCTCGTCGCCATCATGTCCGCGACCAAGATGCCCGTCATTCTGCTGGGATTCCTGCTGGCGTTCTGCATCCGCGCCGCTGTCGGCTCTGCCACCGCTGCCATGCTCACCTCCATCGCCATCGCCGGCCCGGTGTGCCTTGCCTCTGGCATGTCGCCCATCATCGCAGGCCTCTCTGTCTGTCTCGGCGCCAACGCCGCCACCTTCCCGACGGACGTTACCTTCTGGTTTCCGTCCACCTACAACGGCCTCGATACCAAAGACTGCCTCGCCACTACGACGATCCCCTGCATTCTGTCCGGTGCCATCGGCATGGTCATTCTGGTCGTGCTCAACGCCTTCTCCGGTGTCCTCCCCGGAATGTTCTGAACGTCGCTTTAGGAATAGGAAAAGGAGAATATTATGCTCTCACCAAATAAGATCATCGCAGGGCGCTCTGCTGCCGACTGGATAAGCTCCTGTCCGGTCGTGGGCGACATCTGCGAGCTGAAGGAAACGGCGTGGCTCAACCCCGACAAGCAGCCGTTTGAACAGGCCAAAGCCGCCTGCCCCCTCGGCATGGCGGACATCGAGGATGCCGCTGCGCGCTTGGAGCGCTTTGCCCCGTACCTGTGCAGGGTCTTCCCCGAGACAGCCGAGAGCCACGGCATCATCGAGTCTGCCGTCCGCCCCATCCCCGCGATGCAGAAGGTGCTGGAAGAAACTTCGGACACCGCCATCGCCGGGCAGGTGTGGATAAAGCTGGACAGTCATCTGCCGATCTCCGGCTCCATCAAGGCCCGCGGCGGTATCTATGAGGTGCTGAAAACGGCGGAAGACATCGCCCTCCAGAGCGGGATGCTCCACCTGACGGACGATTACGCCGTGCTGGACACCGAGCCGTTCCGGGAGCTGTTCTCCCGCTACTCCATCGCTGTCGGCTCCACCGGCAACCTCGGCCTCTCCATCGGCATCATGAGCGCAAAACTCGGCTTCAAAGTCACCGTCCACATGTCTGCGGACGCGCGGCAGTGGAAAAAAGACCTCCTGCGCAGCCGCGGAGTCAAGGTGGTGGAGTACAAGTCCGATTACAGCATCGCCGTGGCCGAGGGCCGCAGGCTGGCCGCAGATGACCCTTACTGCCATTTTGTGGACGACGAAAATTCCAAGACCCTCTTCCTCGGCTACACCGTGGCCGCGCTCCGACTGAAAAAGCAGTTCGACGCTCTGGGCATCATCGTCGATGAAGAGCATCCGCTCTTCGTCTACCTGCCCTGCGGCGTGGGCGGTGGACCCGGCGGCGTGGCCTTTGGACTGAAAATGGTGTTCGGCAATGCGGCGCACTGTTTCTTTGCAGAGCCCACGCATTCCCCGTGTATGATGCTTGGCATGGCGACAGGTGAAAATAACAACGTCTGTGTGCAGGATTTTGACGTTGACAACCTGACCGCTGCCGACGGCCTCGCCGTGGGACGCGCTTCCGGTTTCGTCGGCGCGCTCATGCGCCCCTTCATGAGCGGCTGCTATTCGATCCAGGATGAGCGGATGTACAAGCTTCTTGCCGAGCTTGCGGACGCCGAAGGCATCTACCTCGAGCCGAGCGCCCTCGCCGGGATGTATGGCCCGGTCCTGACACAGCAGGGCCGGGCGCTCGGCGGGTACGCGGAGCGCGCTGTCCCCGCAGGGGCAATGGCCAACGCCATCCACCTTGTCTGGGCCACGGGCGGCAACATGGTGCCCCGCGAAGAGATGCAGCACTACTACGAGAAGGGAAAAGCCCAATAAATGCCCTGAACCATAAAACAGCAGCGGGTATCCGGTGAGAGCCGGATACCCGCTGCTGTTTATTTATTTGATTCAGTCGTTCTTCACAGCGATGAGCACGCGGATCTTGCCGCCGGCTGCGCAGCCGAGGCTGTCGTACCAGCCGATGAGGTGGTAATCTTCGGCGTTGACCTGCGAGAGGGTGGTGGCGTAATACTGGCCCTTGTACCACAGGTAGACCTGCATATCGTCAGCAAGCTCATAGCGCTTGGAGCCGCTCATGGCCGAGGCCGCGCCCAGCTTGTCGATGTTGGCGGGGACCAGTTGCACCATCGACTTCACGGTGCCGGAGGGGCTGGTGCCGGCCGGGGAGGACGGCATTTGCAAAGGCAAGCCCGGCTTTGCCGTTCTCTTTGACGAAGCGGACGGAAATGTCCTGCGCCGGGTCGGCGTATTGAGCAGGTTCGAGGTGATGTTGTCGAGGATGCGGTAGCCCTCCCCGGACAGGAGGATACGCACGCCGTCCCGGATGTCCGGGTCATCCTCTACGATCATGATGGTCTGCATAGTCTATGATTCCTTTCCTGTATTGCATAGTATCCGTATAGCAGATTTTCTGCATTGTGGACAGTTTATCACATACTTCTTGGGATTTGTGGGATAAAATCCGAAGGAATTCTTAAGAAAGCGGCCATTTTGCCTCTTGCGGAGCGGGGCGGGGGAGAGTATTCTTATAGAAGAATACACAGGAAGTGAGGGTATCCCTATGCACAAAAAAGTTTTGGTATGTCTGCCCCTGAACGACGCCCACCGCGCCGCATTGGAGGCATCCGTGCCGGAATTTGAATTCCGTTTCAACGCGCTGGACGATGTCCACGCCGAAGATGTGCTCTGGGCCGACATCGTGCTGGGCAACGCACCGGTGCCGATGATCCGCCAGAACAAGCACATCGAGTGGTTCCAGTCCAACTCCGCCGGCCCCGACGCCTACCTGAAGCCCGGCGTCCTGCCCGAGAACTGCATGGTGACCAACGCCACCGGTGCCTACGGTCTGGCCATCAGCGAGTGGATGCTGGCCATGTGGCTGGGCATCCAGAAGGATATGTTCCTCTACCGCGACCGCCAGAACCAGCGCCAGTGGGCTCCCATCGACCGCCCCGTGAGGGGCATCACCGGGGCGCGGGTGCTCTGCGTCGGCATGGGCGACATCGGCTCCAACTTCGCCCGCCGCGCCCAGATGCTGGGCGCTGAGGTGGTGGGTGTCCGCCGCACGGTCCACCCCGACACGCCCTGCCCGGACTACTGCCTGCGTGTGGTGGCCCAGAGCCAGCTGGACGAGGAGCTGCCCGAGGCCGACCTCATCGCCCTGAGCCTGCCCGGCACCCCTGAGACCAACAAGCTGTTCAACGCCGAGCGCTTCGCCCGCTGCAAGGACGGTGCCATCCTCATCAATGTGGGCCGCGGCACCACCGTGGACAGCGACGCCCTCGTGGAGGCCCTGCGCAGCGGCAAAATTTTTGGCGCGGGCCTCGACGTCACCGACCCGGAGCCTCTGCCTGCCGACCACCCGCTGTGGGGCGAGCCGGGCGCTATCATCACGCCCCACAACTCCGGCAAGTTCAGCCTGCCCAAGACGCTGGACAACATCGTGGACATCTTCATCCACAACCTCAAGCGCTACGCTGAGGGCCTGCCGCTGGACAATCAGGTCGACCGCACCACCCGCTATGCCGCCGACCAGAACGGCGGCCGCCGCCTGCTGAGCACTCTGTAAAATACGATAGTATGATGAAAAAGCCCCTCTGCACCGCGGCACAGAGGGGCTTTTGGTTTAGAGATTCATCGTGCCAGCACCACCGAGAGGGTGACTTCCTTGGCGTCGGGCGAGAGGTCGAAGCTGCCTCCGTCCTGTGCGGTGAGGCAGATGGTGTAGACCTTCTTCGCGCTGAGACGGGCCGGGGCATCGTCGAAGTGCCAGTCGGACACCTCGCGGTAGCGGCCATCCGTGCCGAGGGCGAAGAGCTTATAGTCGGCGGCATTTCCGGTCAGGCCGTTGATGCGGAAAGAAACAGTCGTCGCGGGGTGGAGGTTGTCGAGGGTGGCGGTGTGGAGCCAGCTTGCGGGGGTGCCGGCGCCGCCTGCGGCCTGGAACTCTGCCGCCGAAAGCACCCGGCGGGAGGTCTTGTCCAGATCGACTTTGCGGTAGGGCATCTCGGGCAGGAAGACGAAGCGGTCCTGCAGGCGGAGCAGCTCTTTGTAGCCGGTGGGACAGTAGAGCTTGTTGCCGTCACGGCCCGCGTACATGCCGATGGCCATGTTGTTGTAGCCGTAGAGGGAGGCGACGTCCACAGTGAGGACGGTCTTTCCGGTGTCGAAGTCCAGCACGATGTACTGCCACATGCCGCTGTCCACGTCCTGCACGAAGCCGTAGATGTAGCCGGTAGCGGTGGAGAGCTTCATCATGGAGGTGTCGCTGAGGTCGTCGCGGCACCAGACGCTCTTCATGGTCCAGCCGTCGGCGGTGCGGATGGTGTCCACCCGTTCGACGCCGGGCATGATCATGCAGTTGCCCTTGAGCAGCCAGTTGCGGTCGTAGATGTTCTCGTAGCTCTGGATGGAAGAGTCGCTGTCGGGCTTTGCGAGGTTGGGGCTGCCTGCGCCGAACCAGTTGCAGACGATGGTGCTGACCCGGCCATTGCCGTGGTCGTAGACGATGGCCGAATTTTCCACCGACACCGGCATGTTGGCGGGCAGCTCGTCGATGACCGGGTGGCTGGCGGCGACCTCGCCGGTGCGGATGTCCACGGCCATCAGGCTGACCGTCTCGAGGTTGTCGGTGAAGAAGACCAGCTCCCGGCTCAGAGAGGGCGAGCAGCCGCCGCCCCATGCCAGACCGCCGCCGGTGGTGGCAGCGCCTTCGCGGCTGTCTTTTGCGCCCACGCTGTCGTAGGGGGTGCGCCAGACGACTTCAACGCCGCCGTTGGCACGCAGCAGGTAGCAGGCAAGGTTCGTCAGGATGACCGCACCCTCCCGGCAGGAGGCAATGCCGTTTTCAGCACCCTCGCCCGGAGCGGGAGCGTAGACATGGACTTCGTGGTCGAGGTCGGCGGTGCCGCCGGCAAGGATGGTTTCGATGGCGTTGTGGGAGATGTAGCCCATCGCGCCCTGCTGGCCGCGGCTGGGGTAGATGCGGAAGCCGCCGGTGACGAACCAGAGGTTGCCGTCGTAGTCGAAGACGATGGAGAGCAGATTCTGCTCGAGGCTGCGGCCAAGCACCCGCTCGGCGGCCTCCTTGATGTTGATGTCCAGTACCTTTTCGAAAACCGGCAGAGGCGTACCCTTCTCGTCGGTGGCACGAAGCATCAGCACATGGTTGTGGCTGGTGGGGCAGACGATGAGGTTGCGCCCGTCCACAAAGGAATAGGAGCTTTGGATGAGATAGCCGCCGCCGTCGTGCTTTGCGGGAGAGAAAAAGCCGATTGTGCGGACTTCTTCGGCGTCGAGGTCGCGGATGGCCAGACCGCCCAGGAACGGGCTGACGGGGTTGTCGAAGTTGTCGAAGAAGATGGCCGGGGAGGCGTTGGGGTTCGTCTTTTCCATTGCCACGTTGACCTCGGGGCAGATGCCCACGGGGAGGACGGCGTCGGTGGAGTCGGTGTTGTAGCAGTCGTGGTGGATGTTTGACTCGCTGCGGCCCATAAAGGGGTTGGCGTCCACGACTTTCGCCGTCAGAGGCTTCGGCGGCAGGGCGGTGTCTGCGCCGTGGAAAAGGTCGGACAGAAGGCAGTCTGCCCTGGCGGCGGGGGCCAGCTGGCAGGACAACAGTGTGAGAGCGGAAGCGCTGAGGAAGCTGCGTCGGGTCATTTTCATGGTGGAGTCCTCCTTTAATTAGCTGTGTCAACCTCTCCGTCATTGCGAATGCGAGACTGAGAGGTTAAAGGTTCAATAAAATATTCACCCGGAACAAACCGTTCTCGGTCTCGACGGTCATAGAACCGCCATATCTGGAAACGGCCGTCTGGATGGAGACGAGGCCGATGCCCATTCCGTCGTGTTTCGTGGAGTGGAGGATGCCCTGCTGGCGCTTGAGCACACCGTCATAGCGGTTCTCTACCAGCAGGCCCAGCATGGCGGGGCTCAACATCCGGACCAGCACCTTCACCTGCCGCTGTTCGGGCGGCAGCTTCTGGCTGGCGTGGAAAGCATTTTCCAACAGGTTGCCCAGCATCATGCAGAAGTCAGCCTCCGGGATGGCCAGCTGGCGGGGCAGTTCCAGCCGCCAGTCCACCGGCACGCCGAGGCTGTGGGCCTCGTGGTCGTAGTGACCGGCCAGAGCGTCCACGGCAGGATTCGCGCAGAGGGTGGGGCGCTCCTCGCTCAGCTCGGATTCGTACTGGTGCAGGTAATTTTTCAGCTCATCCACCTGCCCGGCCTCGGTGAGTCCGGCGATAACGTGGAGGTGCTGGCGGAAGTCGTGGCGGAGATGCCGCGTCTGCTCCATATAGGTCCGAAGCTCGGTGTAGCGGCGGGATTCCACGGCCAGAAGCTGGTTTTCCCGGTCGAGCTGGGCGCTGCGGGTGTACTCCCGGGCTACCTGATACATCTCGTACAGCAGCAAAAGATGCCCAGCAGAGAGATGGTGACGGCCAGAACAGAAATGATCATCAGACGGTTGATGAGCACGATGCCCGGGTCCAGCGGCATGCAGAAGACGAGGAAAGCCGCGTAGATGGCGGGCAGCGGCCACGCCGACTGCCAGAAGGCTTCGCCCCGGTACTCCCGCAGCAGCCAGCGGCTCCACTGGACGGCGGTGAACCAGAAGATGACGCAGAGCACTGCCGAGAGCCCTAGCTTGAGCAGAGAGGTGGAGACGAGATAGGCCGGGGCGTCGTTGCCCACCTCAGCCCGGGCGTTGAGCACCACGGAAAGGAGGGAGCAGACCGCCATCATGACGCCGGAGACGGCGAAGAGAAAGGCGGTCTGGCTCACGGAAACTTCCGGACCCACCCGCCAGCGCAGCAGCCAGAACGCCGCCAGCAGGGTGGGCAGAAGCAGGAGGTTGCTGTCCAGCTCGAAGATGGCGCAGAGAGCCGCCGCTGCAAGGCAGATGACCGTGACGAGAGTGGCTGCCAGCACAGCGGTGCGCCGGGGGGCCTTCACATGCTCCCACAGGGGCGCGAGGCAGAGGAATGTCCCCGGGTAGAAGACGGCGAGGTCCAGAAAATAGCGTCCAAATAAAGAAAAGTCCAAGGTCGGGCCTCCTCTCGGCGTCATAGCTCCCGCCGCATATGACGGAACTGATATTGTGTGAACTGGGCGAACAGGGTGTTCTTGTCCTTCTGACGCACGGGCAGGCAGGTGCCGTCCAGCATCTCGAAGCAGTCACAGTCCAGCCGGAGCACCTTGTCCATGTTCAGGATGACGCCCCGGTTGCAGACGATGAAGTTCTCCTGCGCCCGCAGCAGCTGCTCCACCTGGGAGAAGGTGGAGACGGTCCGGCACTCGCCGTCGTCGCTGATGATGCGGACGTAGTGGTTCTGGGCCATGGCGTACTGTATCTTCCGCAGGGGGAGATGTACCTGCTGCCGTGCGATGCGGACTTCCAGCTCCGGTTCGGCCCGGAAGAGCACCCGCCGCAGCTCGTCGGCCAGCTGGAAGAGCTTTTCTTCCCGGTAGGGTTTGAGCAGATAGTCGAAGGGGTGGACGGGGAACGCGTCCCATACATATTCCGGGGACGAGGTCACGAACACCAGCAGCAGGTCGGGGTCGGCCCGGCGCAGGATGCGCGCCGTCTCGATGCCGTTGGTGCCTTCCATGCAGATGTCGAGAAAAACGACCTGATAATTTTTTGAGGGGAACGCCGCCAGAAAGGCGTCGCCGCTCTCATAATGGTCACAGACCAATGGTTGCCCGCCGCCGAAAGCCAGCCGCAAAAGGCTCTCCAACCGCTGAGCGTCGGGCAGGCGGTCTTCTACGACCGCAAATCGAAGCTCCATCCTCAAGTTCCTCCCTTATGACCATATTATAACATAACCATCGGGGCTTAGACACAGCGATTCACGCAGGAAACGACCCCATTCACGCAGGTTTGACAGCCCCTCAAAAAGGATGATGGAAATTTGTGATGAGAGGATGAAGTTTTGTGTTGTTGAAAACTTTCGGCAGACATAGAAAAGCGCACCCCTTCTGCTTCTGTATGGAGAAGGGGTGCGCTTCGTTTATACTTCGAGTTCAGCGGGGTCGGACTGGTAGTCCTTTTTCAGCTCTGCCTGCAAACTGCCCTCGATGTCCTTGAGACATTCCAGCAGCAGGGGATTGAAGGTGCCGCACTCGCCGCCCAGTATCATCTGCACGGCCTTTTCGTGGGG
>ENA-OQJP01000380-OQJP01000380.1-human-gut-metagenome-genome-assembly--contig:-NODE-380-length-13175-cov-1.970570_pt1 | contig 13175 bp, 20 predicted proteins | sample MGYA00242611_ERZ504778 | MGnify/ENA primary metagenome ERZ504778 (study PRJEB26092, sample SAMD00036349) | human gut metagenome | host: Homo sapiens | study: EMG produced TPA metagenomics assembly of...
TGGAATATTGTTAATCGGGAACGTTTGTTAGGGCATGCGGATATCATTGTGAAGATTCGCTATCGGAAACAGGAAAATCATTGTACCGTGACAGTTACACTAGATAATTTCCTGCATGTACAACTTCACGAACCGTTGACGGCAATCGCATCCGGGCAGGCTGCTGCCTTCTATAAAGATGGTTTGTTGCTAGGCGGTGGAATCATTGTAGAATAATCATTGCTTCAGTCTCCTATAAAGTTTGAAAAAGTAAAATCATCTGCCATCTGCAACAGAATCGACTCATCTTATTCTTTATTTTTTGCTTATAGCGTTGTAGATACCAGTTGCAAGCTGGTAATACAAAAAAGTCCCACAGTGCATATTATGTACACTGTAGGATACTTTCTGTCATATAATGATTTAATTTGTTCGGATAACTTTATTCGTTGTTCAGCACCAGCATTGACTCTATATATTCGCGTGTATTGCTTAATCTGGGCACTTTGTGCTGTCCACCTAATTTTCCCTTCCTTGCCAGCCAGTCATGGAACAATCCCGGACGCGCAACGATGACTTCCAGTGGTTGCAGAGCAATATCTTTCCAACGCTTCGCCTCATAGTCTGAATTTACTTCTTTCAATGTAGCATCAAGTATTGCGGCAAATTTCTCTACGGAATCCGGCATCTTGGCAAATTCTATCAGCCATTGATGACGGCATTTGGCGTGTTCGTCCATAAATACCGGTGCTGCAGAGTATTCGCAAACCTGCGCTCCCGTCTCGGCACAAGCTTTAGCCAGGCCTTTTTCGGCATTATCTACAATCAGTTCTTCTCCAAAAGCATTGATGAAATGCTTCGTACGTCCTGTGATGACGAACTTATATGGGTTCTTGTTGGTAAACTTCACCGTATCACCGATCATGTATCGCCACAATCCGCAGGACGTAGAAATCACCATTGCGTAATTCTTGTTAAGTTCCACCTCTTCGAGGCAGTAAGCACGTGGATTTTCCTTATCAACTTCTTCCAGCGGAACGAACTCGTAGAAAATACCGTAGTCGATCATCAGCAACATGGCAGGGTCCGAAAGATCGTTCTGCGTACCAAAGTATCCTTCGGAAGCGTTGTAGGTCTCTACATAATGCATCATCTTTGAGTGAATCACCTGTTTGTACTGCTCACGATAAGGGGTGAAAGCCACTCCGCCGTGGAAGAATACTTCCAGATTCGGCCACACTTCCTCCAGAGTTTGTTTGCCGGTCTTTTCGAGAATACGCTTGATAAGTACCAGCATCCATGAGGGTACACCGGACAAACTGGTCACATTGACCGGAATAGTACTGTTGGCTATCGCTTCTATCTTGGTTTCCCATTCGCTCATCAAAGCGATTTTCTTGCTCGGCACACGAATGAAATTGATTAACGGATTGACGTTCTGAATCAGAATCGCCGACAAGTCTCCCACCAAACTATGGTTGGAGTTGAGGTTCGGACTATGGCTGCCTCCCAGAATCAACCCTTTTCCCGAGAAAAAGTGGCTGTCCGGATTGATGCGGAAGTAAAGTGCCGCAGCATCTTTACCGCCTCTATAGTGAATGTCTTCCAGAGCTTCTTTGCTGACAGGCAGGAATTTGCTTTTATCATTGGTCGTTCCGGATGATTTGGCAAACCAGCGTATTTCCGATGGCCAAAGCAGATTCTGTTCCCCCGCCCGCAAGCGTTCTACATAAGGTTTTATTTCCTCATAAGTCTGTATTGGAAGGCGGTTTCTGAAATCCTCATAGCTACGGATGGAGGCGTAGTCGTACTTTTTTCCCCACTCTGTCTGTGCAGCTTGGTTCACTAAGCGACTCAGCACACGGTGCTGTATCTCACTAGCCTGACTAGCATAAAGGTCTATTTGTTTTAAACGGGAATCGAAAGTCTTACTAATAATCTTTGTAATATTCATTTCTGCTTTAACATAATAATGTTTAGTCGTGCAAAAATAGCCTTAATTATCTTTTTTTTCTATCTTTACGACGGAAATAATCGTTAAAATTTGGCGACTTTTCTTGAATCCCGAGTTTCTGACTAAAAAAACGACAATGAGAATTGGAATCCTGACTTCCGGAGGAGACTGCCCCGGTATAAATGCCACTATCCGTGGCGTGTGCAAAACTGCCATCAATCACTATGGGATGGAAGTAATAGGAATTCATAGTGGTTTTCAAGGTTTGCTGACAAAAGACATCGAATCCTTTACTGATAAATCCTTATCCGGATTGTTGAACCAAGGGGGTACAATGCTGGGTACTTCGCGCGAGAAACCTTTTAAAAAAGGAGGCGTCGTCTCGGATGTCGACAAGCCGGCACTGATTCTTCAGAATATTCAGGAAATGGGACTGGATTGTGTCGTCTGCATCGGAGGAAACGGAACGCAGAAAACTGCCGCTAAATTTGCCGCAATGGGCGTCAACATCGTATCGGTCCCCAAAACCATTGATAATGATATTTGGGGAACGGATATTTCCTTTGGATTTGACTCCGCCGTGAGCATCGCTACGGATGCCATCGACCGCTTGCATTCTACCGCCAGCTCGCACAAAAGGGTGATGGTTATTGAAGTGATGGGGCATAAAGCCGGCTGGATTGCCCTGTATTCGGGCATGGCGGGTGGCGGCGACGTCATTCTTGTCCCCGAAAATCCCTTACAACATCAAGAATATAGGAAATACAATCCTCGAAAGGCTGAAAAAAGGCAAACCCTATTCCATCGTAGTGGTGGCAGAAGGCATCCTGACGGATGGCCGGAAACGTGCCGCGGAATACATCGCACAGGAAATAGAATATGAAACGGGCATCGAAACACGTGAAACCGTATTGGGATATATTCAGCGTGGCGGTTCGCCTACTCCTTTCGACCGTAACCTGTCTACCCGCATGGGAGGACACGCGACAGAATTGATTGCCAATGGACAATTCGGACGTATGATTGCCTTAAAAGGAGATGACATTTCGTCTATCCCTCTTGAAGAAGTTGCCGGTAAATTGAAGTTGGTAACTGAAGATCACGATTTAGTGATTCAGGGCCGCCGCATGGGGATTTGTTTCGGTTAACTTATAATTTACTCTTTTGTCGTTAGGATGGTAGTTGGAGTCGTCATTCCTTCTCAGTTTCTGTTGCTTCGACCTCATTAACAGTCGTTTCGACTTTGTCTGCAGTCGTTTCCGCTTCCGGTGCTTCGGTCTCCAAAGTATCCGGTTCCATGGTTTCCGACTCAGTTAATTCAGGTTCGACCGACTCTGTTTCCACTTCTGACGGCTTCGAATGCTGCGACTTCGCTTCATTGACTGTATCCATGAATGTCTGGTCTTTCACCTTCTTGATAGCCATTTGTGCGGCATTCTGCTGAGATTCTTTTTGGAATAGCCCGTACCAGTTCCGGCAGGAAGCCCTTCGATGCGAACCTCTGTCTGGAAAACGGGATTACTGTCATGGTCGAGGAACTGCTCGATCAACTCAAAGGAAACCTCCATCTTGTTCTTCTGGCTCCATTCGATAAGCTTGGACTTGAAGTTAACCTCTTTGCGGGAGATTTTGTCCAGATCAATATAACGGTTGATGATCCGCTGCTCCATAAACTGCTTGCAACGTTCATACCCCTGATCCAGATAAATGGCTCCGATAAATGCTTCGAAAGCATTCCCGTACATATAACTGTTGTGGGAAGAGGAGCGGGTAGAATATTTGATAAGTTTGTCCAGACCGATCTCCACGGCTAACTTGTTCAAAGTCTCCCGTTGTACGATCTTGGAACGTGTGTTTGTCAGGAAACCTTCCGTTTCCCTTCGAAACGTTTATAGACAATATCTCCTACGATGGCGTCGAGGATGGCGTCACCCAAAAACTCCAGTCGCTCGTTGTTCAGCGGACGTCCCTTCTCGGAGCGGACGGCAGATGACTTATGCAGGAGCGCTTGTTCGTAGATCTGGATATTGTGCGGATAAAATCCGAGTATCCGGTAAAAACAAAGATAAGACTCTCTGTCTTTGCGGAACAGGAGTCTTATCTTATCTATTTGGTTACGTAACACGATTTTACTCAGCGTATTTCTTGAAGATAACGCACGCATTGTGACCACCGAATCCAAATGTGTTGGACAGGGCAACATTAACCTCACGTTTCTGAGCTTTGTTGAACGTGAAATTAAGGTCGTAGTCAATGTTCTCGTCGTTGTCACCTTCTTCGTGGTTGATAGTCGGAGGAACAATGCCGTTCTTGATGGCAAGGATGCTTGCGATAGATTCTACCGCACCGGCAGCTCCCAGCAAGTGACCAGTCATTGATTTTGTAGAACTGATGTTCAGTTCGTATGCGTGATCACCGAATACTTCCTTAATTGCTTTCGCTTCAGAAATATCACCTACCGGAGTAGATGTTCCGTGAACGTTGATGTAATCTACTTCTTTCGGATCCATTTCTGCATCTTCCAGAGCGTTCAGCATTACCAGTTTGGCACCAAGACCTTCCGGATGGGAAGCTGTCAGGTGATGAGCATCTGCAGACATACCTACACCGGCAACTTCTGCATAGATTTTCGCACCACGAGCCTTAGCGTGTTCCAGTTCTTCCAAAATCAGGCAACCGCCACCTTCGCCCATGATGAAGCCGTCACGGCTTGCGCTGAATGGACGTGAAGCCTTACTCGGCTCATCGTTGCGTGTTGACAGAGCATGCATAGCGTTGAAACCGCCTACACCTGCAGGGAAGATAGCTGCTTCCGAACCACCGGATACGATTACGTTTGCTTTACCCAGACGAATCAGGTTGAAGGCATCCGCAATGGCATTGGTAGAAGTAGCACATGCTGAACAAGTCGCGTAGTTAGGACCATGGAAGCCATACATGATAGAAATCTGTCCGGCAGCAATATCCGAGATCATCTTCGGGATGAAGAACGGATTGAACTTGGGACCTATTTCCTGATGAGTGTAGTAGTTGCCTACTTCTTCCTCGAATGTATGTATACCACCGATACCGGCGACCAAAAATACACCGATTCTAGTTCAAATCTTCTTTTCGACGTCAAGACCGGAGTCCGATACCGCTTCTTTGGCAACAGCGACAGCATACTGAGTGTATAAGTCCATCTTTCTTGCCTCTTTACGGTCGATATATTTAGTTACATCGAAGTTTTTCACTTCGCATGCAAACTGGGTCTTGAATTGCGACGCATCAAAATGAGTAATAGGCCCTGCTCCACTAACCCCGTTCACTAGATTTTCCCAGAATTCGGGTACATCATTGCCAACAGGAGTAATGGCGCCAAGGCCTGTTACTACCACTCTTTTTAATTCCATATTGATGAAATCGGATAATTACTTAGCGTGTTCTTCGATGTAAGATACAGCATCACCTACAGTACCAATCTTCTCAGCTTGGTCATCAGGAATAGAGATACCGAATTCTTTTTCGAATTCCATGATAAGTTCTACAGTGTCAAGAGAATCTGCTCCCAAATCGTTAGTGAAGCTAGCTTCGTTAGTAACTTCTGATTCTTCAACGCCTAATTTGTCGACGATAATCGCTTTCACTCTTGATGCAATTTCAGACATAACTTTAAGTTTTAATTAATAATTAGTTTTATTTCTTTAAATTTGCGGTGCAAAGGAATGAATATTTATCGTTCCTCGCAAATATTTGATGAATTAAATGCACCTTTTTGCACATTTTTCACGGTTTTGTGCAGGATTTGGAGGGTTTATGAGTAAAAACATTGCTATTTTCGCTTCCGGTAACGGAACAAATGCAGAGAATATCATCCGTTATTTCCAAAATAGCGAATCGGTGAACGTAAAGCTGGTTTTGGCTGATAGGGAGACTGCCTTTGTTTTGGAACGTGCACGTAGACTGAATGTTCCGTTTGCCTGTTTGGACAAGGCCGCATGGGTGGATGGTACGGCTGTATTGTCTTTGTTGGAAGATAAAGGAATAGATTTTATTGTCCTTGCCGGTTTCCTTGCACGTGTGCCGGACTGTATCTTGCATGCTTATCCTAATAAAATTATAAATATTCACCCTTCCTTATTGCCTAAATTTGGCGGTAAGGGAATGTATGGCGGGCATGTGCATGAAGCTGTGGTGGCTGCCGGTGAAACGGAAACCGGTATTACCATACATTATTTGAATGAGCATTTCGATGAGGGCGAAATTATAGTGCAGTACAAATGCCCTGTCCTGCCGCAGGATACGGCAGAAGACGTGGCAAAGAAGGTGCATGCGCTGGAATATGAATATTACCCGAAAGTTATCGGCGGTTTGTTGTCGGAAGTTTGCTGATAACCTTTCGGGATATTATCTTTTGCGGAAAGAAGCGGCATGCTATTCCGGATGATTCACAATTGTGTATGCTTCTTTCTCTCTTCTTAAAGGATAGTCTCCCCGTAACTTCTCAAATAGTTCCGGATGCGTTTTGAGCGCATTGCTGTCTTGTCGGGGATCGTACATTTGTAAATAGGCGGCCGATAGGGTATCTGCTGTAATGCGCGGTTGGCTTGGGGCAGGAGGAATAATCTGATAGTCTGCCTGTACATTGAAATACCGGCACAGGGCATCCAGCGACATGCGGGTTGCATTGGCTTTGCCGTCTGCCGAATAGCCGGCGATGTGCGGTGTGCCGAGGAATACCTTATCCAATAAGGTGAGGTTTATGGCCGGTTCATTTTCCCAGACGTCAATGATAGCATCCGAAACAAGTCCTGTTTCCAAAGCGTTCAGCAGTGCACCGGTCTCGATTATTTCTCCGCGTGAAGTGTTGATGATAACAGGCTTCCGCTTTAGCGATTGGAAAAAGGCGTCGTCGGCGAGATGGCAGGTCTTGTATCTGCCTTCCTTATATAAAGGTACGTGGAAAGTGAGTATGTCGCATTCTTTGGCGAGTGTTTGCAGGGACGAAAAGCCTTGTTTCCCTTCTTTGTCCTCACGGGGAAGGTCGTTCAGTAAAACGCGCATCCCCAATTCCTGTGCCACTTTTGCAACTTTGCTGCCTACATTGCCTACTCCGATAATGCCGATAGTAACTTCCGGTAAAATTGATACCTTTCAGCGCTTGCAGCAAAATTAAAGATGATTGCAGGTATTGGGCTACGGAGGCGGAATTGCAGCCGGGAGCATTTGTCCATGTAATACCGGCTTCGCGGCAGTATTCCGCATCGATATGGTCGAAGCCGATGGTTGCCGTAGCGATAAACTTAACCTTGCTACCTTCCAGCAATTCCCGGTTGCAACGAGTGCGTGTACGGATAATAAGTGCATCCGCATCTTTCACCAAAGAGGGGGTGAAGTCTTTTCCCGGTGCGTAGACTACTTCATCGGCTATTTTTTCAATAGCTTCCTTTATAAAAGGTATTTTATCATCGACAATTACTTTCATGATGCTTTTGTTTTATTGCAGGCAAAGTTAGAAATAATTCATGAGAACAGACATTTCTGATATAATAATGCATACCTTTGACAGATTGTTTAAAACATAAATTGATATACTGATGAAAACACTGATTGGCTTTGAGGAAATAGAGGATAAGATAATTACTCTTCGCGGGCAGAAGGTTCTTTTGGACAGGGATGTTGCCACTTTGTATGGGGTGGAGACGAAACGTGTGAATGAAGCCCTTAGAAATAACCTTGATAAATTTCCCAAGGATTATTGTTTTACGTTGCAAGTATCTGAAAAACAGTATCTGGTCGAAAATTTCGACCGGTTCTCTGTGTTGAAACATTCTACAGTTGAACCTAAAGCCTTTACAGAGAAAGGTCTTTATATGCTTGCTACCATTCTGAAAAGTTCTCGTGCTACAAATGCAACGTTTGCGATTATCGAGACTTTTGCCAAACTGCGCGAACTCTCCCGTACCTTGAACAACCTGCCGGATGCTTCCGAAGAGCAGCAGAAATCCTTGTTGGAGAAAAGCGGTGATTTATTCACCGATTTATTGGACAATAATCTTCAGGCAACAGACTCGGAAACGACGATTGAACTGAATCTCGCCGTATTGAAAGTAAAGCATACGGTAAAACGGAAAGCGGATAAGGAATAAATGAGGAAAACTGTTTGGCTGTGTGCAAAATATTGTATAGTTTTGTCAACTTGTGGGAATTTTGCAGCTTGTTGAACAAAGACTAATTAATTATATCCAATGAAGTGTATTCATATCATTACTCCTGTAAAGGACTCCATTGAATTGACGTTGCAAACGGTGGAAGCCATTGTTGCATCCGATTTTCAGACGCCGTTTACCTATACCGTATATAATGACTTCAGTACAGAAGAGAACACGGCTAAGTTACAGGATGCATCCGAAAAGCTGGGCTTTGAATTGGTAAATCTTGCGGAAATAACGGATCATCCCTCACCGAACTATCTGCTGGTATTGCAAATGGCACAGCAACGTGCCATCGAGGCGGAGGCAGGTTTGATAATCGTGGAGTCGGATGTTGTGGTAAAGAAGAATACATTGCAGGCTTTGTTCAACGGAGCGGCAGAACGGGCGGACTGCGGTATTGCCGCTGCCGTCACAGTCGATGAGAAAGGAGTAATCAACTATCCCTATCTTTTTGCGAAAGGTAAGGAAAACCAGGTGTTTCCGGAGAAAAAGCATTGCAGTTTCTGCTGTTCCTTGCTGACATTGAATTTCCTGAAAGCATTCGACTTCCATCAGTTGAATCCTGAAAAGAACTGGCATGATGTAACTGTTTCGCATCAATCTTTGAAAGAAGGGTTTAAGAATTACCTGTTTACTACGTTGCCGGTATTGCATCAGCCCCATGGCAGCCGTCCGTGGAAACAATTGAAATATAAGAATCCGTTGAAATATTATTGGTTGAAGTATACAAAGGGGTTGGATAAAATCTGATATATTTATGAAATCTGAAATGAGCCGGAAATCCGATATGTTTCATCCTTATACATTAGTTATTCACCCGGACTTTAAGGAGTTGGGAGATTTTATCTTGTCTTTGCCGGAACGTTTTGAAAAAAACGAGGTATCGTTATTCATAAAGGACGTAATGAATTGAGAAAGATGGAATATGGCGGTCGGGAGTATGTTGTTAAATCTTTTCACCGCCCGAATATCATTAATCGCTTTGTGTACGGTATTTTCCGTCCATCCAAAGCGAAGCGTTCTTACGATCATGCCGAACTGTATCTTAAGATAGGGGTAGGGACTCCGCAACCGGTAGGATATTTCAATGTGCGCAGCGGCCTTTTGTTCGATAAAAGTTACTATGTGAGCTGTCTGTCAACATGTCCGTATGTCTATAACGACCTGTTCAGGCGGAAGTTTGACTATGAAGAGGAAGTTTTGCGTGAGATAGGGCGGGTAACTGCCGTTCTCCACGAACATGGATATGCCCATAAAGATTACGGACGTGAAAATATCCTGTTTCAGAAAACACCGGAAGGCATTAAGCTGGAGATTGTCGACTTGAACCGTATGTTTGTCGGAACTATCGGCATGAAAGCCGGTTGCAAGAATTTCGAACGGTTGCCGGCTACTCCGCAGATGCATCGCTGGATGGCGGAGGAGTATGCAAAGGCCCGCGGTTTCGATGTGGAGAAGTGTTTTGAACTGATGGTTGCTTACAGAAGTACTCAGCCGGGAAAGATTGATAATCTTTATTAAAATCGTCATGAATATTATAGCCGTAGTTGTCACTTATAATCGGATAGAACTGTTGAAGAGAACGGTTCGTTGCCTGCAGCAGATAAGCCTGTTCCTCAATTGTAGTTGTCAATAACGGCAGTACGGATGCTACTGCCGAATGGCTGAAGACCAATCGGGATTACCGTTATCAATCAGGCTAATGTGGGGGGCTCCGGTGGTTTTTACACCGGTATGCAGTATGCATATCAGGCAGGTGCGGATTGGATTTGGTGCATGGATGATGATGTTTTTCCGCGTGCCGATTGTCTGGAACGGTTATTGCAGCATGCCGGTCGGGAAGATATAGGTATACTTGCTCCGCGCCGTTTGCAGGAGGGGAAGCTTTTCACGCATGAGTTTCAAGGGTATAACTTGACGAATCCTTTTGCTTCCATGTACACCGGGAAGCTGGCGAAACAGACTGTAACAGGGCCTGTGGAGATACAAGGAGCGGCTTTTGAGGGACCGTTTATCCGGCGTGAGGTTGTTGGGAAGATTGGCTATCCCAATAAGGATCTGTTTATCTTTTGTGATGATACGGACTATTGTCTCCGTACGGTACAGGCAGGATTCAGAATACTGTATGTTCCTGATGCGCTGATGGATAAGGAGAAGTTTTTCTCGAATGACAGTTGGAGCGAACGGAGTAAGAAGAAAAAGTGGAAACGTTTCTATCAGGTACGTAATTCCACTTATTTGAGTCATCATTATGGACGTAATTGGGCAGTAAGGTATCTTCGCGGTTTTAATGGAGTGGCGGGCTATATTTTGACGGCGCTTGTCACTTGTCCGTTTACCGATGCTTACCGATGGAGTGATATCCCTAAACTGTGGAAAGCTTATTGCGACGGGATACACGAAAGGCTGGGGAAGATAGACTGATTGACCGGTTGTCAGAATGCCTTATCGGTCAGGAGATGGGCATAGATTGTCTTTTTCCCGTTGCGGGTTTGCATGGCAAATGCTTTCTTGTAAGTCAGCTTGTGGAAATGGTATTTGGTATAAAACGTTTCCATTGCTTTTTTATCATATTCCTGGTTTAAGCATTTAGAAAGATTACTCATGGGCTGTATCGGAATATTATTCACCATTTTCGATACGGCAGGAATATGTTTGTATGCTAAGGCAAAGAGGTAATCGATAAAAAGATAAGTTACAATCCGGTTGTTGTTTTTCCAATAATTGTAGAAAGCATCCAGGATGAAAGAGGGGAGAATATTGCCTTTACCGCAAGCAAGAAAGAAACCGGTCCATTTACCTTTTACCACGTTGCAGTTATTGGGGATGTGGTGATGGCTGTAGTATGGCAGGCTCGTGTTGATTATCGAGTCTATATCTTTTGTGAGCAATATTGTGCTATCCAGCCATATGCCTCCATGCCGTTTTAATAAATTCATTCTTAGCAAGTCGGAAAAATGCGTGATTGTCATTTCTCGTTTGTACAATCTCTGCATGATAAAGTCGGGCATTGTTGCATATTCCTGAAAATTTTTCTCTGTTATCAGGATTACGGGGTGGTTGTCTGCATGCCGGCATATGGAGGAATAGCATACTTTTACTATGTCGGGCATCTTCTTTTCTCCTTGCCACCAGCACACCCATATTGGAGATGTTGCACCGATAGGTTCTTCCTTTTGGGGTGTTTGTTCCTTATAATGGTCAAGAACCTCATTTGTCTTATATCTGTAAAGTATAATGAGGTAAGCAGATAATGTTTGCCTTTAGATATAACTTTTTGATCTATTTTTCTCAAGAATAACCTTAATTCTTTCATCGTTTCAGTAGCTTGTTTAGAATATTCCGAATGGCTTTGCTAATAAGTTTCAGGCGGTTCCTTTTTTTTAAGGAACAGATATAGGATGCTCCCAAGATGGCGTTCTTATCCCGGAATATTATTTTGGGAGTTGGGGGAACCGTCCATTCTTGTGGGCGGCCATATTCTGTACTTAGAATTTTAATTTGCTTATCCAGCAGATATTTGTTCAGGTAAGATTCATCATGCCAGCGTGCTGTGATGTTTCTTTTTAAGTCGGTTTCCGTCATAAGGCTGCATTGCTCTAACAGTTCGATATAGGCCTTGCTCTCACCGCCGATTAGCCCGCCTTGATAATAGTGCTCGCCGCTGTTGTATGGTATGTATGCTTGTGAATTTTTTCTTCGCTCATAATGATATTTTCGCAATGGTTTGTTTCTATAGGTGTGCCATTCCAAACCGGTCAATGCCTCTTTCTCGGTCGGTAAAAATTCTTCGGGGGTTATTATTTGCAGAAACTCTGTATTGCCATTGAAAAAGAACAGATAATCAAAATGTTTGAGTTCTTCTTTGTGCCTTAGGAACATTTGGTAGCGGAACAGGACATTTTTGGGCCAGCCCAAATCTTCCTGGAACGAAACTTGTACATTAGTGCTGCTTTTTAACGGATAATCGGTGAATATGAAGTATTTCTTTTCATATTGAGGAAGAAACAACGATTCGCAACTGGAATAGAACTTATCCCAAAGTCGGATATATTTTCCGATACCCACATAAAGAATACCAATTTTCATAATTTATTGTATGCTGTCAGGTTGATTAATCGGTACTTTTATCCATTTGTCGGGACAGATGTCCGGTGTTTCGCAAATGCCGGAACCAACGTTCGGGCATGATGACGGTTTTATTTTCCCGCGGGTTCAGCCATGCTCCCCACCAGCTGAACGTACTGTTACAGATAATGTGGTGACGGCAGCGGCTCATCAGCATCATATCCTGCCAGCTTTCTGTACCTTTGTTCCAGTCGATAAAGAAGGCTTTTGGCAACGGCAGGTTTTCTTTCACCCAGGCAATGTCGTCCGAGAAAACATAGTAGGAGGGCTGGCTTATCCGTTTGTTCATTTCGGCTATGGCGTTGAGGTAATAAGGCAGTTGGCATACACAGCCGGTTGTTTTCCAATATTTGGGGTTCCAGGTAATCTCCCCGGCGTACATGTATGGAAACCGCATTCTCATCATGGTCTATCTGTTCGGACATTTCCTTTGTTTTCCTGTTGGACAGGCGCGGATTGAATGTAAAAGCCTTGCGTATATCGTCTGCCATGTCGGCAAAAAAACGTTCCGACTGATAGAAACCCTTGAAATATAATAGAGGCCAGAAATACTTTTTGTCATATGGAACAAGACTTGACGGGATTTGCTTGCGTTCATAGATTTTCTTGAAAAAGAGAAATTCAATAACCTTTTTTAAGGGTTGGTTGATACGGAATTCTATTGGGGGAAGATTGAAAACCCGATGCATCTCATAGCCGTTATGGGCTTTGTAGTGCACCATATCGGATAAATCAATCCGGGTATTGCTGTAATGTTTTTCATCCGCATATAGAAGGCGTAGATAAACATTTGATTACCCAGTCCGCCGGTCATCTTAATAAATCTCATATCTCTGTTTTTGAGGTAAAATGTTTTTTTAACGTTCGTTTAAAAACATTACTTTTCAAACGTATTTTAAATTGTTTACTATTTGTATATA
>ENA-OQJP01000381-OQJP01000381.1-human-gut-metagenome-genome-assembly--contig:-NODE-381-length-13059-cov-2.353619_pt1 | contig 13059 bp, 15 predicted proteins | sample MGYA00242611_ERZ504778 | MGnify/ENA primary metagenome ERZ504778 (study PRJEB26092, sample SAMD00036349) | human gut metagenome | host: Homo sapiens | study: EMG produced TPA metagenomics assembly of...
ACGGCTCGAATTTATCTGCACGCTCTCGTAGGGTAAACGGTGCTTCTCTGAAAGCATATACAACCGGGGAGGCAAGATAATCTTTGCATTCCGTCGCAAAGCTTCTTCAATCACTTTTCGAAGCCAATCCTGCAAATTCGAGTCTGTAAAATCAGCTGTTGGAGGACAGATAATCCGCATCTCTCCCAACTCTGAATGTGCCAAAAACCTCTCTCGTTTACCACTAACCAGTGATAATTTGAAGTATTCTGTCTCAATCCGATAGTTCAGGTCAATCAAAGGGCGCACCAACTTCTGCCTGGAATCCAGTAATCGGGGACGCAACTTCTCTATTGCCTCTTTTACCTCTCGCATCGTAACTCCCAGAGGTATACTAATGTAAATAGCATCCGCTTTCGTACGAAAAACAAGCCGTTTTGCACGCACATTATCGCGTACAACCAAACGCCCTAACTCTTTATCTTCGATAACCCTATCCAATGTTACTCTTAATTATAAATACAAATAAACGGATTATTTTGCATAAAAAAGAAAGATAGATGCAACTTTTCATAGCCGACTTACGTCTAAATCAATAGAAACCTCTAAAAACGAAATAAAATGAAAACAATTTTCAGAATGTTATCGGTATTACTGCTAACTACAGGTTTATTGAGTAGCTGTATACAAATAGGTGAAGGTATCCAACCCAGCAAGAAGCTCATCACAAGAGACTATAAAGTGAAGGAGTTCAATAAGATTGATGCGGGGACTGTGGGCAACATCTATTATACACAATCCACAGACGGAAAAACGGATCTGCAAATCTACGGACCGGATAACATCGTAGCACTGATACAAGTAGCCGTAAAGGACAATACACTATTTTTGAGTATCGATAAATCAAAAAAGGTACGCAACTTCAAAAAGATGAAAATAACCATTACATCTCCCACCTTAAATGGTATCTCCTTTAAAGGAGTGGGCGATGTACATATCGAAAATGGATTAACTACGGATAATCTTGATATAGAGAGTAAAGGGGTAGGTAATGTGGACATTCAATCGCTGACTTGCCAAAAATTGAACGTTCAGTCGATGGGTGTAGGTGATGTAAAGCTTGAAGGCACAGCTCAGATAGCTGCTCTTCATTCCAAAGGAGTGGGCAACATAGAAGCGGGAAATCTACGAGCCAACGCAGTGGAAGCCAGCTCACAAGGCGTAGGAGATATAACCTGTAATGCAACAGAGTCCATTGATGCAGCCGTACGAGGAGTGGGAAGTATTAAATATAAAGGTAGCCCTACTATAAAATCACTCAGTAAAAAAGGAGTGGGAACTATCAAGAATATCTAATATAACAAATCAGAAGAGCATGAAAAAATATATACTATCGAGTCTTACAATTACTTTTTGTTACTCAGCATTACAGCCTGTTCGCAAGGAAAGCAAATCAGTGGAAGTTCCAACTACATCACTAAAAATATAAAAAGTCGGTTCATTCGACCAAATAAAATCGATGAGTAGTTCAGATATTGTTTATACACAAAAACAGGGCGCCCCCACCGTTCAGATTTATGGTCCCGACAATATAGTTGAATTGATGGAAACCTCTGTCAGCGGTCGAACATTAACGATTAAATTCAAAAGAATACCTCCATCCGTAATATGGGAAACTCGAGATCAGAGTATCTTCTCCATCACTAAACACTTATCTATATATGGATCGGGAAATACCACTTTTACAAATGGAATAAAAAGCCATGATGAACTGCAAATGTCTATCTATGGCTCGGGAAACATCAGCGGAAACAGTTTCTCATGCACAAAACTGGCAGCACGTATTTACGGTTCAGGAAATGTCAACCTGAAAAGAATCAGTACATCCGACACCCAAGTAAACATTTCCGGCTCGGGAAATGTACTGCTAGACGGCAAATCGACCGAGGCCGAATATCACATTGCCGGTTCGGGAGACATTAATGCTACCGTATTAAAAGTAGAGAATGTCAATGCACGTATTAGCGGTTCGGGCAGTATAAGATGTTACGCCACAGAAAATCTGACAGGAGGAGTCAGTGGCAGTGGAAACGTAGCCTATAAAGGCAACCCGCAAATAAACTTTTCTAAAAGAGGACTACAGAAACTCTAAATATAAAAACTCTCTCTTAGTTTAACTTCGTTCTATGAAGACAACGTAGTATAAACATAAAAGGGCTACTGCATCACGCGGTAGCCCATTTATTTAGTTAGTTTTTATTGAAATTGAGAGAATTGAAACTTCACAGCCTCAAGTCAAAAAGTTGTTTTAATTAAGCACACTAACTATATTATATGTTTAAAGCAAATGAAAATGTCTTTTATTTGTGCAATAAACTCCGGACTCATATTCCCCGTAAAGTTTACCACAGCAAAGTGATTCTTTTCGTGCATCAACATCACCAGTTCAACAATCGTACTTTTTTCTTACGAACCATAATCTGACAATTCTCAGATTTGTCCTTAAAAGAAAGAAACGATTCAAACCGACCGGAATTCTTCTCTACCACCTTCAAAGCTGCATTGAAATACTTTTTTCCTTCCACATCAGAAGTAAGCACCTGCATGCTTTTGAGATTAGAGATCATATCCAGCACCTCCTTATCTTTTTCAGCATCGCTTTTCATAATCTCCTCCATCATTTTCGGACTGATCGTAACACAAGTCAGATTGGAATCTGCCTGATGTTCAGCCATGAAACGTGAAGCAAAGTCCTGGGCCGAAACAGCCACAGACAGCAATGCCATCCAGCACATTAAAAGAACGCTCTTCATTATTTATCCTTCATCACACGAACCGGTTCGACCTTTACACTGTCTCTTACGACCTGATCCTGCGATTTATTTATACCTTCAGACAACATCATCAACGCAGAAGAAACTTGTTTGTAAGCCACTTCGGGATCGTCGTATGTGTCCTTGTAAGCATCATAATTATAATCCAAAGCCTCATCGGCAAAGAATGTATGTTGTGCTACATTGCCCAATGATAAAATCAATGCAACCACGGCAGCAGCCTTAATAAAGGCATTAAATCTTTCCGACCATTGTCAGATGTTTTTGCTTTTTACCACAGGTGCCTCTACCTGAGCCAGAATACGTGCATCAAAGTCTTTTCCCAGCCCTGCCTCCTGTTGAACAGTCTGATAAACAAACAGTTCTTTGTAACGGAGCAAATGAGCAGGCACCTCTTCCTCCGAAAAGAAAGAGCGCAATTCCGATTCTTCTTCCAGAGAAGTCTCACATTGCCAGTATCGCTCTAAAAGCTGTTCTATATACTTATAATCCATATTCATCAATCTCTAAATACCTTTGTTTTACCTTTTGTCTTGCTCTGAAAAGATTCACTTTTACCTGTTCCTCTGTCAGATTCAAGATTTTTGCTATTTCTTTATAGCTCTCTCCTTCTATATCCCTCAACTGCATAATGAGCCGTTGCTTCTCAGGAAGTTCGTTAATCAGACGATGGATAATCGACATCCGTTCATTATTGACCAATTGATCATAAGGCCCGGATATTTCGGATTCTTCTTCCATTTCAGGTGTGAGTTCTACATTCTGAGCTTCTTTTTTTTGGCTTCTGTCTATAGCCAGATTTTTTGCTACAGTCAGGCAATATGCCTCTATAGATCCGAATTGTGTCCACTCTTCACGTTTATTCCACACTCTAATCATCGTATCCTGAACAACATCCTCTGCTTCGGCCCTGTCGAAAGTGATTCGGAGTGCCAAACGAAAGAGTTTATCCTTCAATGGCAATATGTCGTCTCGGAAGCTGATTTCTTGCATCTCTATTAAGTTGACGGATGAGCTGGTGAAAAGTTACAGAAGTACTCCTATTTTTTTTGAATTATTTTTTTATCCGAGTTCCCCCATCTGTATGAATAGCTGATGCTAAGGTAATTACAACCTCAGACACACCTGCATTAATTGCCTCAAAAGAATTTTCAAGCTTCGGTATCATTCCTCCCTGAATAACCCCCTCGGCAATGTAGCGTTGAAACTCGGCATGATTAATTTGGGGGATGACACTCTCATCGTCATTTTCATCACGAAGCACGCCTTTCTTTTCGAAACAATAAACCAAAGTCACATCAAAAATAGCAGAAAGGGCTTTTGCTGTTTCTCCGGCAATGGTATCTGCATTCGTATTGAGCATATTCCCTTGTCCGTCATGCGTCAACGGCGCCATCACAGGAACAACACCTTTATGAATCAGATCGGAAAGTAGCGTAGAATCCACACGCTCTACGTCCCCTACAAAACCATAATCAACCTCTTTCACAGGACGCTTCATTGAACGGATTACATTCATATCCGCCCCGGTCAATCCCAAAGCATTGACACCGCGAGCTTGCAATCCGGCTACGATATTTTTGTTCACCAGCCCGCCATAAACCATAGTCACCACCTTCAATGTCTCAGCATCAGTGATACGGCGTCCATTAACCATTTTGCTGTCTATACCCAGTTGCGCGGCTATTTTCGTTGCCGAACGTCCGCCTCCATGCACCAGCACTTTATGCCCTTCAATGGCTGCAAAATCATTCAACAACTGATTTAATGTAGCTTCTTCTTCTACAATCTTACCTCCGACTTTAATGACTGTCAGTTTTTCCTTCATCTTTTCTTTCATTACAAATTATGAGTTATGAACCACGGATTACAAGCCACGAGCTACAAGAAACGAGACTGATATCATGCAGTATTCGTAACTTGTAGCTCGTCGTTTGTTGTTCGTTGTTTATTGTAATCCTTTCTATTTATTCAAGATAAGTGTATCCATACAATCCCGAACGATAGTTGGAAAGGAATTCTTTACCTTCTTCTACCGAAATTTTTCCCTCTTTAACGGACTTTGTCACCCATGTTTCCAGGGTTCGAACCAGTTTCTTCGGGCTATATTGTACATAGTCAAGCACTTCGGCAACCGTCTCACCATCAATAATCTGTTCAATGTTATATCCCTTCTCATTGACAGAAACGTGTACTGCATTTGTATCTCCAAACAAGTTATGCATATCACCCAGAATTTCCTGATAAGCTCCTACCAAGAATACCGCAACATAATAAGGCTCTTTCTGCTTCAAGCTATGAACCGGCATATAGTGTGCCACATTCCTGGTAGAGATAAAATTGGCTATTTTCCCATCGGAATCACAGGTTATATCTTGCAAAGTGGCCGAACGATCCGGCTTCTCATCCAGACGCTGAATGGGCATAATCGGAAAAATCTGGTCGATTGCCCAAGAATCCGGCAGTGATTGGAAAAGTGAAAAATTACAGAAATATTTATCGGCCAACAACTTGGACAACCCACGGAATTCATCGGGAGCATGTTTCAACCCACCAGCTATTTGATTGATTTCGCGAGTAATTGACCAATAAAGACGTTCGATCTGAGCACGCGTTTTCAGGTCCACAATTCCATGACTGAACAAGTCAAGTGCTTCTTCACGTATCTGCTGGGCATCATGCCACGCCTCGAGCATCTTATTCTGGTTCAGCGTATCCCAGATACCATAAAGTTCTTGTACCAGTTCGTGTGCATCCGGAGCAATCTCTTCTTCATCATCCCATTGAGGTAAAGTAGCCGTTTCGAGCACCTCGAAAATCAACACAGAATGATGTGCTGTCAAAGCCCGGCCACTCTCCGTGATGATATTAGGATGGGGAATACCGTTTTTATCACTGGCATCTACCAACGTAGAAATAGAGTCGTTGACATACTCCTGAATAGAGTAGTTCACGCTACTCTCGCTGCTTGACGAACGGGTTCCGTCATAATCGACTCCAAGCCCTCCGCCAATATCAACAAATTCAACATTGAATCCCATTGCATGAAGCTGCACATAAAATTGAGAGGCTTCCCGCAATGCTGTTTTGATGCGACGTATCTTTGTCACTTGGCTTCCGATATGGAAATGGATCAGTTTCAGGCAGTCCTTCATTCCCTTACTCTCGAGGAAATCGAGTGCTTCGAGCAGTTCGCTGGAAGTCAAACCAAACTTGCTGGCATCCCCTCCGGACTCCTCCCACTTGCCGCTTCCCGAAGAAGCCAGTTTGATACGAATACCGATATTAGGCTGCACATTCAACTGTTTTGCCATGCGGGCAATCAGTTTCAGTTCATTCATTTTCTCAACGACCAAGAAAATGCGCTTACCCATTTTTTGTGCCAGCAAAGCAAGCTCGATATAGCTTTCGTCTTTATATCCATTACAGATAATAAGAGAGTCAGAATCGGTATTGACGGCAATTACAGCATGCAATTCCGGTTTGGAACCGGCTTCAAGTCCCAGATTAAATTTCTTGCCGTGGCTGATTATTTCTTCAACAACCGGGCGCATCTGGTTCACTTTAATCGGATAGATGATAAAATTCTGGGCTTTATATCCATATTCTTCAGATGCCTGTTTAAAACAATAGGCAGTCTTTTCAATACGGTTATCCAAAATATCCGGAAAACGTACGAGCATCGGAGCCGCTACATCACGCAACTGCAACTCGTCGACCAATTCTTCAAATCGACGGCTACGCCATCTTTCCGCGGTGTAACAACAACATGACCCTTGTCATTAATACCAAAGTATGAAGTCCCCCAACCTGTGATGTTGTAAAGTTCTTCAGAATCTTCAATACGCCTACTTTCTCATTTTTCTGTTATTCAGTTGTTTTTAATAAATAATTGGACGGCAAAAATACGTATTAATCTACAGGTTGCCAATTAAATTGACATTAAATAATCGTTCCTGATATCCGTTATTTCCGTTACGTGTGTCATACAAGCTTGCCAATTGGGTAGCTTGTTTATAAAAATAATCACGCAATGCAGCTACTGAGTATATTCCGTCTGCCCGGTAAAGCGGAAATTCTTCCGGCAGGGACAAACTGACTTCTTCACGGGATTCATAACTCAAAGCCTCTACCATATCACACGAAAAACGATATTTTTTCTGCATATTAGTATTCAGGCTCCAGGGAATACAACGCTCTGCATACTCCCAGCCCCGATCCGGATGGGTCATAAAATAATAGGCAATAAACAACCCGAGATATAGCAACAAATATTCATCTTTTCTCTCCCAACCAAGGCTTCTTCAGCCCGTGCACACATATCGGCAGCAATTTCCGGCTTCCCGGCTTTACAGGCATAATAAGCCAACTTCATATAGGCTCTCAGGTTAGCTTCATAACAAGAGACCTGTCTGGTAATTAAAGGTTGGGCACGATTATAAGCTTCCTCAAACTGCCCGGTTTCAAGATAATAATCCAACATAAAATTCAGTTCGCATGCCTCACAAGTCAGATCATCCATTTTTTCCGCCAACATTTTATCAATGCATTCTTTAGCTTTCGCGTATTCCCTCATTTTGGTATACTCCACAGACAGACGATGATAGTACGTACGCAACGAGTAACCATTTCGCAAGATACGGGTTTTATAATCTTCTCCCACTGCCTCTACCTGTTCCATCGGTATGCTGGGAAGATCGAATGTACAAGACCATATCCATTTATATTTCCATAAAATATCATCTTCATTTATCTGGTCCTTATGATTTTCATAACTGTCCAGGATTTTAGAAAACACAGCAATTTCTTCAGCATCAGCCGAAAGGAGATTTAGCTCGTAAATAAGATCCAATCTCATCTCCACAGCCCATTGTACATCTTCATTCTCGTCTGCAATGCGAATAGCTTCTCTCAGCAAATTGGCCTTTTCGCGGGGATGCAGGTTGTCGTTTTGTGCCTGCAACAGTAATTTTTGTATTTCAAGTGTATATTTCATGCTTTCGTTTAATTGAGAAAGTTTATAAAATCATTCATTTTGGCAGTCATCAATTCAGAAAGAGAGTGATTGAAAAGTTCCATCTCCTCACTGTTCACGGGATATTTTCCTTGCAAAAGCGATTGTACATACAGAATGTGCACAACATGCTGAAACAACTTGTTGTCTCCCTGGATTCTCAGCAATGTCTGCACCATCTCATTGTCGGCATTGAAAGTCAATGTGGGTGGCAAACGTTTTTGGCATTTACCGAGCCCAATACCGCCGCCAACGGATTATTGGCGACTTTACTGTTCTCTTCTTTTTCTTCGGCTACGAATATAACCGGAGTATCCACCGGAGTGAAATGCTTCAACCGGCAAATACACCCAAAACGTTTCAAAAGTTCACTGGCTTTCGTTTCAAAAGACCGGTGCTCTTTATTACCCTCTACTTCGGCAAACTCTTCCAACAGACGGGCAGGTGAAATCTCCTCTAAAGACAGTTCTTGATTAAGCCGGATATATTTTTTCAACAACGTTTCATCGAATGTATAAGCAGCATTAACTACCAGCCTACCTTGTGCACCGGCTATTCTGCGCACTTGCCTGAAATCTTCCAGATTGCGTGTATAATAAATAGTATTATTTGACGAACGGATACTACCGAAACTTCTTATTCCCTTATTCGTCTCAAACGGAAGATAATCCATAAACAGACGAAGTAACTCATTATCTTCCGAAGCAATGGCTTTAATGTGAAAGTGATGAACATCCAGTATTTTATTAAAAACGGACCGATTGTTCTGCACCAAAGCCCGGAGATATTCCTTGATAGCGACCCCAATCTCTTTCCGGGCATCTTTCAATGAATCGTTGCTGACAAATGATTCGCGGGAGGCTGTAGAAAGCAGTCCGTCGGCATTCACCAGGCAACGAATAAAAAATGCCCAAGAAGGCAACAGATTGCAATCGTCCTCACTAAGCAACATCCGCTTCAGATATACTTTATGCGAATTACGCACAGAGAATTGCGTACGGAAAGGTAATACATAGAGTACACCTTCTATCCGTCCATGCTCTGTCCGTATAGGAAATGCATCCAGAGCAGACGATTGGAAGACCTTTGTCCCATAATCCAATAACTCTTTCCGGGTAGCTTTCGGATCAAGCCAGACGGGTGATGGGGTATTAATCAACTCTTCTTCTTCTCCACGATGTAAATAGACAGGATATGGCAAGACTTCTCCATAATTTACCAATATCTTTTTAAACACTTCGTATTCGAACAGATGAGCCCATTCATTTTTAGGCCTCAACACAACCCTTGAACCGATCTCCCACTCTTCATCGGGGAAAGTAGTCTGATAAGTACCGTCCACCTTTCCGCACCAGCAAACAGGATTTCCCCCCATTGCCGACCGGCTCTCTACCCTGATTTCATTGGTCACCACAAAACAAGACAACAAGCCGATACCAAACCGACCGATAAAATCGTCGGCATCGGGAGTATCTCTCTTTGAACTTTCACCTATCACTGTGAGGAAACGGTATACCTCCTCTTCCTTCAGTCCGATTCCGTTGTCCTGAAAGACCATCGAGCCATCCCCATTCAGGAAGACATCAATACGTCCGTAGTAATTTTCATCAATGTTGTGCAATGCAGTGATGGCATCCACACTATTTTGCAATAACTCCCGGACAAAAGTATTCGGATTACTATAAATATGCTCTGACAACAGGGCAATCATACCTTTAAGATTGACCTGAAACAGATTATTACCTTCTTTTTCCATTCTGTTTTTATCGTTGTCTTCTTCCAGTAATTTTCAAGGCTTTTCGCGTTTCCGTTTTCGGCTGCTTTCTCAAACCACTCCATAGCGATCTCATCATTCTCCTCTACTCCATTGCCCATCAAATAGGCATTGCCCAATTCGAACTGCGCCTTGTCACTATTATGCTCAGCAGCTTTCATCAACCATTGAAGCCCTGCTTCCGCATCGGGCACACAGCCTTCGCCATACATCAGCATCTTACCTAAATAATAATACGAAGCCACATTGTCATTTCCGGCGGCATCATTAAACCATCGGTAAGCTTCTGTATAATTCTGTTTTACACCTACTCCGTTGTAATAACACAATCCGGTGCGATACATACTCATAACATTGCCACTGCCCGCAGCCAAAGTATAATATTTGAATGCCTCTGTTTCATTGTCTTCCACACCGATACCCATCTCGTAGCAGATTCCCAGTCCTTCATTATAACATTCTGCTTCAGCCGCTTTCTTGAAGTAGCTGAAAGCTTTCTCCGACTCGTTCAGTTTGTCATAATCGTAAAGGTAATATTCACCCATACGCAACATAGCCAAAGGTATATCATTTGCAACAGCCTTCTCGTACCATTCCACAGCTTGTTTGTTATCTTCGGGACAGGCACCGTAACCAAAGAAAAGTAGTCTCCCATTTTAAATTGGGCATAACCATAATTTTGTTCGGCAGCCTTTGTCATATATTCAACAGCTTGATGAGGATTCTCTTCTATCCCACTACCGTATTCATAAGCCAACCCCATTTCTGTAAGACAACGGGGTTCGTTATTCTCTGCACCCTTAGTAAACCATTCAAGAGCCTTATCCGGATTCTCTTCCGTACCAATTCCATTCTTATAGCAACGCCCAAGAGCGAAGATCGCATCTCCATCTCCCCGTTCGGCTGCCTTTGCATACCATGCAAACGCTTCTTCGGGCCGTGGCTCACCGATGACTCCCCTATCCAAATAAAGTCCTACACGATACATCGCATAAGGATACTCCTGTCCGGCAGCTTTTTGGAACAAGTCGAAAGCTTTCTCATAACTTTGTTCCACCACCTCACCATTTTCGTATAAGAATGCCAATTCTACCATTGCAAAACATGAACCCAGCTCTGCCGCTTTTTCATAATAGGCCTTTGACTTCCCGGCATCCGTAACTCCGGAATAACCATTAGCCAAATAAAGAGCTGCCCGTGCATACCCGTCAGCACTGTCCATAGACACAGCTTTTTCATAATACTCCATAGCCTTCTGATAATCCGGTTCTTCAGAAAGCAATCCACGCTCATACATCCAGCCGATACGATAAGCTGCACTACCGGACCCCAGCTCGATAGCTCTCTCCAACAACTGACAGGCATACGAGATATTCTCTTCCACCAATTCACCGTTGAAATAAACATTGGCAAGCGTCTCGATAGCTTCTACATAATTGTCGTCGACACAGCGCTGCAGGCACATCAACCCACGTTCCACATTCTTATACTCATCATTATAAAGATAGATCAATGCTAATTCATAGGCACAATATGATTCACAATAAAGCATCCCTTTCTCCAGCCATTCAATGGCTTTAGGCATATCGAGCCACTCTTCTTCCTGATAATTATATCCAAGGAAATTAGCTGCAGACCATACACCTGCATGCCAGGCTTTCTCCCACAACTCAAACGCCAGCTCTTTTTGCTTCCCTAGTTCCGGATAGCGAAAATAGAGAGTTGCCAGATTTTTTAAAGAATATAGATTAGGAACAAGTTCCAGCGACTTCTCATAGCATGCCGCTTCTTCAGCCACACTTCCTTCTTCTATATCAAGTGCGTCGCCCATCGCGGCATATACATGGGCACGCAGGCGATGGCCTTCGGGAAGTTCGTCAAGCAACTCTTTTCGCATAAGCAGGGCTTTCTCTTTACTGCCGGTGTGCTGCTCGGCATAAGCCCGGTAATATTTTCCCCATAGCAAAGCTTCGGGTGAGGATAAAGCTGCAAATCGACGCTCTCCTTCTGCCCTATCCTGTTCGCAGTAGAAACCCATATAATGCCAATAAGCAACGGTTGCCTCTGCTTCCGGGCTTCCCATTTCCGCCGCTTTTTCATAGCAAGGGAATAACAGGCTGAGATCACGTTTCCCATAACGGGCTTCCGAATATTGTGCACCTTTCTGTGACCACCCGGCACCGTTGAATACAGCCACACGATCGCATACACTGATCACTTTCTCCCACCAGTAGGCATACTCTTCCTCATTAAGATCCACTTCTACGTTACAATCGTATGCACTGAATATTAATTCAAAAAATCCGGCTGTCAGTGCTTCGTCCTCATGGGTGTCCAAGGCATATTCGCACACAGCAAGTGCTTCCCACCAATTTTCGGCGTTCAACAAAGTAACAGGTGTAAATTGAGGGAACCATGCGGCAGCCGGTTTTCCGGATGATTGGATACGATGGGCCAGGGCTTCGAATTTCTCTTTTAAAGTTTCCATAATTGTCTGATCGTTTTATTTATGTTGTAACACACTGACAGGCATAAAACCTCACAGCGACTGCAAGATAGTAATATTGGCGACTGAACAAAGGATAGAGAGAAAAAGGGATAGCCGAAGCAGAAAATAAGGTTTCTTAAAATTTAGCTTGCTATATGTAAGTTCAAAAGTTTACACAGTTGTTGCACGGATGTTTCAATCTGACTACGGTCTTCCAGTTTGTCTGCACAGTATATATAATTAGCCTGACGATAAAAAGGCGCGCGTTTTTCGAGTGCCTGTACGATAAAATCAAGTAGTTCGTCATCTTTCTTCCCCTGCAATATAGGGCGCTGTTGTTTGGCAACCCGCAACCGGCTAAACAATACCTTGGGGTCTACATCCAGAAAGACGGTAGTCCCCACCCGATTCATATACTCCATGTTATCGAAAAAGCAAGGCGCCCCTCCTCCTGTAGAGATCACCACATCCTCAAACTCACCTACTTCATGTAGCATGTTCTTTTCAAGTTCCCTAAAACTGGCTTCTCCCCGCTCAGAAAACAACTCTCCGACCGTTTTGTGAAAAACGCTCTTCAATATACCAGTCCAAATCGATAAATGGGATGTGCAGTTCTCGTGCGAGAGCCTTTCCTAACGTGGTTTTTCCGGCTCCCATATAGCCGGTCAGAAATATACGGATCATAAGCAAACGGCATTTTCGCACAAAGATAGATATTTATTGAGAGAACACCGAATGACCCACATGGTAACTTTTCGGGTTCTTCTTCAAATTTGGTGGTAAATTCTTTATTTCTTTTTTTCAAGTTGATTATTGTCCTTTTTGCTTGCTTTAATAAGAAAAAACAGACACCGGCTGAATAAGATAACTCAAGTTTCGGAAGTGAGTTTACGCCGTCTGAACCGGTATCTTCATCCTTATACCTTTCTTCAATTAACATTGTTAACGCCTTTTGCAGGTTGTCAGGTTC
>ENA-OQJP01000383-OQJP01000383.1-human-gut-metagenome-genome-assembly--contig:-NODE-383-length-13026-cov-2.077370_pt1 | contig 13026 bp, 11 predicted proteins | sample MGYA00242611_ERZ504778 | MGnify/ENA primary metagenome ERZ504778 (study PRJEB26092, sample SAMD00036349) | human gut metagenome | host: Homo sapiens | study: EMG produced TPA metagenomics assembly of...
CAAAAAGTCGCAGGTGACAGGCTACGAAGTATCCTGACAGCTATGACCACCAATCGGGTAACGGGGGTATTAACAGGAGTGTTGATCACAGCCCTTATCCAGTCCTCCTCGGCGACAACAGTAATGGTCGTCAGTTTCGTCAACGCCGGTTTGCTTACACTGGCCGAGTCCATCAGTGTCATCATGGGTGCCAATATCGGTACGACGGTTACGGCATGGATTATTTCAATTTTCGGATTTAAGGTTGATATGGCCGCTTTCGCTCTTCCACTTCTGGCCATCGCCCTTCCGCTCATCTTCTCCGGCAAGAGCAACCGCAAGTCCATCGGTGAATTCATTTTCGGTTTTTCCTTCCTCTTCATGGGACTTTCTTACCTGAAAGCAAATGCTCCCGACCTGAACGCCAATCCGGAAATGCTCGCCTTCGTACAGAACTACACGGATATGGGATTCTTCTCCATTCTCCTGTTCTTATTCATCGGTACCATACTGACTATGATCGTACAGGCCTCAGCCGCCACGATGGCAATCACATTAATTATGTGCGCCAACGGCTGGATCAGTCTGGAACTGGGAGCAGCGCTCGTACTGGGCGAAAACATCGGAACTACCATCACGGCCAATCTTGCCGCATTAACAGCCAACACACAGGCTAAGCGGGCAGCATTGGCCCATTTTGTTTTTAATGTGTTCGGTGTGATCTGGGTATTGATCATTTTCCATCCTTTCATGGAACTGGTCAACTGGGTAGTGGATACCTTCTTCCAGAGCAATAATCCGGAAGTAGCCATTTCTTATAAACTGTCCGCTTTCCACTCTATCTTTAATATCTGTAACGTATGTATCCTGATATGGGGAGTGAAACTGATCGAACGCACCGTATGCGCATTAATCCACCCGAAAGAGGAAGACGAGGAACCTCGTCTTCGGTTTATCACCGGCGGTATGCTTTCTACTGCGGAGCTTTCTATCCTGCAGGCACGCAAGGAAATCCACCTGTTTGCAGAACGTACCCACCGTATGTTCGGAATGGTGCAGGACTTGATGCACACCGAAAAGGACGATGACTTTAACAAGCTGTTCAGCCGCGTAGAAAAGTACGAGAACATCAGCGACAACATGGAACTTGAAATAGCCAATTATCTGAATCAGGTATCCGAAGGGCGCCTGAGTTCTGAAAGTAAGTTGCAGATACGTGCCATGCTGCGCGAAGTGACGGAAATCGAAAGTATCGGCGACAGCTGTTACAACCTGGCACGCACCATCAACCGGAAACGCCAGACGAATCAGGACTTTACCGAAAAGCAATACGAGCACATCCACTTCATGATGAAGCTGACCGATGATGCCCTCGCACAAATGATTGTGGTGGTAGAGAAACCGGAACACCAAAGCATTGATATCAACAAGTCTTTCAACATCGAAAACGAAATCAATAACTACCGTAACCAACTGAAAAATCAGAATATTCTGGAATGTCAACAACAAGGAATATGATTATCAGATGGGATCTATTATATGGATATTATCGCCGAATGTGAGAAATTGGGCGACGTATGTAGTGAATGTGGTAGAAGCCAGCAGTGAATGTAAAAGAGAAGAAAGCCTCTTAAATAAAGAGGAACTCAATCAAAGAAATGGATAGTCAATTTTATGCTGCAACGCATAAATTGGCTATCCATTCTTTTTATTTCCACACAGCAAAACAACTCATGCCGTTTACAAGGACACTCACACTTTACAAAGGCATTACATTTTTCACAGACGTTAACGATTACATTTCTTTTCCGTGAAGTTCCCGTTAAGCTTTTACTGCGCCTATTGCAGGTCTTTTTTTGCATATACATTTGCGCCAAAATACACAGGGGCCTATGTTTAGTACCATTTTCCAATGACCGGACAGAGGCATTCCAAAAGAAAACCAAATCTCTAATTTAAAGCAAAAGAAATGAAAATTAAAAAGTATTGATGGGAGTTGCACTGGCAGCAATGTGTTTAATGAGCGCACAAGCGCAACGCCGCAATGAGATTCAAGTTCCCAATCTGAACGGGTACACTACTTTAAAATGTGACTTTCACATGCACAGTGTTTTTTCGGACGGTCTGGTATGGCCTACCGTACGTGTAGACGAAGCATATCGAGAAGGACTGGATGCCATTTCTCTGACAGAACATATTGAGTACCGCCCACACAAAAAAGACATTATAGCAGATCATAACCGCTCTTATGAACTGTCTCAGAAGCAGGCGAAGAAGTTAGGAATACTTCTAATCAGAGGCAGTGAAATCACCCGTTCCATGCCTCCGGGACATTTTAATGCAATCTTCCTGAACGACTCCAATCCATTGGAACAAAAGGCATATAAAGACGCTTTCAATGAGGCAAAAAAACAAGGAGCCTTTATCTTCTGGAATCATCCGGGCTGGGCACGCCAGCAGCCGGACTCCACCCTGTGGTGGCCTGAGCATACACAACTCTACAATGACGGCTGCATGCACGGCATTGAAGTAGCCAATGGTGGTCTTTTCATGCCCGAAGCCATTCAATGGTGTCTGGACAAGAATCTGACCATGATAGGAACTTCCGATATCCACCAGCCTATCCAGACAGACTATGATTTTTCAAAAGGCGAACACCGCACGATGACGTTTGTCTTTGTCAAAGAACGTTCTCCGGAAGGTATCCGTGAAGCACTCGACAATCGCCGCACCGCCGTTTATTACCGCGAACTGGTGATCGGGCGTGAAGAAATCCTCCGTCCCTTCTTTGAAAAATGCGTAGACATAAAAGAAGTGAAACGCACCGAAAAAGAAGTGACATTTTCTGTCATGAACGCTACCGATCTGGTACTGAAACTGAAAAAGACCGCACATGATCCTTCTTTGGTCTATTTCCGCGAAATGACATTGAAACCACATACGCAGCATACAATCTCTGTGAAGTTTGACAACGGTATCAAAGGAGGCGACTGCAATTTTGAAGTTACCAACTTCATCGTAGCCCCCGATAAAGGTTTGGATTACACCATCAAACTATAAAGTTCCAGCCATCAAAGCCATGTAATATCAAGATATCCGACGAACTACATGCGGATAATCGTTTAATTTTAAATTATTACTTTATGAATCGTTACTTATCCCTAGCCTGCTCGCTGGTAGCTTTCTTCTATTTATCGAGTTGCGAAAGCTACAGTGAGCCCACCGAGAAAGCCCACCAATCCGATCAACCGATTGTACTGACCTCCTTCTATCCCAAAGAAGGCGGAGCACGTGACAAAATTCTTCTGGACGGAAAAAACTTCGGCACCGACGTGAGTAAAATCAAAGTATATTTCAACAATGCCAGGGCCTCCGTCGTTTCATCAAGCGGAAGCCGTATTTATGCCATTGTACCGCGCCTTCCGGGCGATAATCCCCGTATCTCCGTAGTGGTCGACACCGATTCTGTCGCTTACGAAGAAACATATGCTTATCATACACAGGCATTGGTCAGCACGGTCACCGGAAACGGTGAAACGAGCTTCCTTGCCGGAACACTCTCCACCGCTCAGGTATATGGCAAATATCTTGATCTGGATGCCGAAAGGCAATCTTTTCATGTCATGGCGTGACGGCGGTACATTTGGAATCGCCCGGATAAACGAACAACAGAACATTGTGACTCCTCTCATTGAAGCAGATGCCGCCAACCGTATCTTATATGCCAACGGCTTAACGGTGGACCGTGCCACCGGAATGCTGACCGCCGCACACGAGTCGGTCAAAGAAGTGACGTTTACCTTCGATCCGCGTGAAGCCTGGTATCCCCGCCAGCGTAACATAAAATACTCACAGTCGGATCTGAACTCAATCGTAGATGCCGACAGATACAAGAATTTCGTCACCTTCTGCCCTTATGACGGCTATCTATATACACGATACCGTGATGGAAAGATCGCTAAAATAGATCCCAACACATTCGAAGGACACATTATCCATCAAGGTCCCAGCGGATCACAATACGGACAGGCGATTAATCCTGCGAAGCCTTGGCTTCTGTATATAACGCTTCACTCCAACGCCCCTACCGCATACAGACAAGGGATTTCGGTGCTCGACCTCCGCGATCCGGATGGAACAGGCGGATTTAAGCGTCTCAATGCTCCCGGCGGCAGCGCTTTCCGTGACGGTCCGATTGAAGATGCCCTCTTCAATTATCCCAAGGATATCAAGTTTGACAACGACGGCAATATGTTCGTAGCCGACTATGGCAACCATTGCATCCGCATGATATCTGCCGACAATATCGTCACGACAGTTGCCGGACAGCCCGGCGTCGCCGGATACAAGGACGGAGGACCGGTAGAGTCCTTATTCAAGAATCCCTGGGGAGTGGCTGTCAATGAACAGGGAGACATTTACATTGCAGACTGGGGTAATGCACGCATTCGCAAATTGGTTATCGAATAACAAAGTAAACTCACAATGAAAATCAAACAGATTTTATACTTAATGTCGTTCTGCTTATTGCTTTCGGCAACAACCTTCGCGCAGCAAGTTCAGGAATTTACCGTTTCAGGAACTGTCGTGGATAAGGACAAGCTATCCATGCCCGGCGTATCGGTATACATCAAAGACAAGCCCTCCAAAGGTACCACAACCGACAATGACGGTAATTTCAAGCTGAAAGTGGTTTATGGAGACAAAATGATATTTTCTTTTATCGGCTTCAAACCGTCGGAGCACGTGGCCATCAAACCCCAAACCGACTTAACGGTCACACTGCTTGAAGACAACAATTCCCTTGATGAAGTGGTTGTCGTCGCACTGGGAAACGTTCAGCGGAAAATCAGTTCGGTAGGTGCCATTACGACGGTCAGCACTAAAGATATCCAGTCCCCCTCCCCTTCCATCAGTAACTTGTTGGGAGGCAGGGCAGCCGGTGTCATTTCCTTGCAGAGCAGTGGCGAGCCCGGTCAGAATATCGCCGATTTCTGGGGTACTGGTATCGGTACGTTCGGAGCCAACAGCAGTGCCCTTGTACTGATTGACGGTCTGGAAGGCGACCTCAACACCATCGACCCTGCCGATGTCGAAAGTTTCTCCATCCTGAAAGACGCGTCGGCAACTGCCGTGTACGGAGTAAGGGGAGCCAACGGAGTCGTATTGGTCAACACCAAGAAAGGCCTTTCGGGCAAAATTCAGATTACCGGACGTTTCAACACCACGCTGTCCGTCCTCAACCGTCTGCCGAAATATCTGGGAGCTTATGAGTATGCGCAGTTAGCAAACGAAGCCAGAGCAGTACGGAACGAAACACCTTTGTATGACGATACGGAAATGGGAATTATACGCGACGGTCTCGACCCCGACCTCTATCCCAACGTAAACTGGCAGGATGAGATACTCAACAAAACATTCTGGCGGCACACTTATTATGTAAGCGGACGTGGCGGAAGCGATGTGGCACGTTATTTTCTGAGCCTGGGAGGTAAAAACGAAAGTGCGGCCTACAAGGTAGACAAGAACAGTATATACAGTTCGAACGTCAGCTACAACACCTATAATTACCGTATCAATCTAGACGTGAACCTGACCAAATCAACGAAAGTTTATTTGGGTTCGGACGGATTCCTCTCCCAGTTGAATCAACCCGGCGTAGCCAATACCGAATATATATGGGGAGCACAGTCGCGGCTTACTCCATTGTCCATCCCCACCCAATATTCCAATGGTATGCTGCCCGGACGCGGTGCCGGAGAGCTGTCATCGCCTTATGTCATGATCAACCATACGGGAAAGGCTGCCAACGAAGTGTACAAGGGCAAATCGACTTTGGCAATCAATCAGGACTTTTCCGAATTGATCAACGGGCTTAAACTACGTGTACAGGGAGCGTACGATATCCACAGCTACTTCAATGAACGGAGAAGCGTGCAGCCGGCCCTCTACAATGCACTGGGCAGAGCAAGCGACGGATCACTCATCATGCAGGAAACCGTACAGGAGAAAAAAGCCTCGTACAGCAAGTCCACCCGCCAGTACCGCAAATACCACTTTGAGGCTACGCTCAATTATGACCGGCTCTTCGGTACAGATCACCGGACATCCGCGCTGGTCTATTATTACATCAGCGATTCCAAAGACACGGACGACGCCACAAGCAACTTATCGGCCATTCCCCTTGCGCTATCAGGGAGTATCCAGCCGGTTTACTTATGGCTACAAGGATACTTACCTGCTGGACGTCAACTTCGGATACACCGGTTCCGAAAACTTCCAGCCCGGCAGACAATACGGTTTCTTCCCGTCCGTCGCATTGGGCTGGGTGCCTACCGGCTACAAATTTATACAAGAGGCGCTCCCCTGGCTCGACTATCTTAAAATAAGGGCTTCGTATGGTTCGGTAGGTAACGACCGGATTACCGACGTCCGCTTCCCTTACCTTACTAAAGTGAACGAAGGTACCGGATCAGCTTGGGGCGTTCCCGACATCGAGATTATTGGCGAGACACGTATCGGAGCCGATAACCTGGCGTGGGAAAAGGCCATCAAGTCCAATGTGGGTATTGAAGGAAAGTTGTTTAATAACAAGATCGATTTCGTTGTCGATATTTTCCATGATCAGCGTAACGGTATTTTCCAGCAACGGGTACAGGTGCCCGAGTTCGTAGGAGTGGTCTCCAATCCATACGCGAATGTGGGTAAAATGAAAAGTTACGGTGCCGACGGAAACATCAGCTTCACGCAGGATTTCACTCCCGATTTCGGCTTCACCTTACGGGGTAATTTCACGTACTCCAAAAATAAAGTACAGAACTGGGAGCAGGCTTATCTGGAGTACCCTTACCTGGAATACAATAATTTCCCGTACAATTCCATCCGCGGATATCAGGCAGTCGGACTGTTTAAGGACGAAGATGACATCAAATACGGTCCCAAGCAGACTTTCGGGAAGTAATGCCCGGTGACATCAATATAAGGATATCAATGGAGACGGTATGGTGGACAAGCTGGACATGGTGCCGTTGACACACAGCACTTATCCGCTGCTGATGTACGGCCTGGGGGCAGAAATCCGCTACAGAATCTGACTCTGGGTGTATTGTTCAAGGGAACCGGCAAGACCTCTTTTTTCTATGTAGGTCAAAAGACGACAGTGAACGACGAAACCCGCCTCAACGGAATGGGATATATGCCTTTCTTCGAAGGTAATACCGGAAATGTACTCACCCTGGCAGCCAATCCGGCCAACCGATGGATTCCCAAAGATTATGCCATCGCACACGGGATCGACCCATCCCTTGCCGAAAACAAGGACGCGCGTTTCCCACGCCTGCAATATGGAAATAACAGCAACAACAGCCAGTTATCCACCTTTTGGCAGGGCGATTCACGCTACATACGCCTGCAGGAAATCACCCTGAATTACCATCTTGCAGCAGCATTTCTGAGACGCATAGGTGTTTCTTCACTGGATATCCAATTCGTAGGTAACAACCTCTATGTATGGGATAAAGTGAAACTCTTCGATCCGGAACAGGCACGCTGGAACGGCCGTGTATATCCCATCCCTTCCACCTATTCCCTGCAATTATATGTCAATCTCTAATAAATACATCACCCGATAGAATGAAAACATCCCTATAAAAAAACAGCAAGAACGTTCTTCTTGGTTCAGGCAGTCATGTTGGTAACGTCCTGCAGCAACTTCTTAAACATAGACAATTACTTTGATGATGAATTCAACATCGACTCGGTTTTCACCAATGCCCGATATATGGAAGCGTATATGTGGGGAGCGGCAGCCATGTTCCCGGATGAGGCACAGACCATCCGTAACGGGTACACACCGGGACCGATGGCAACCGACGAAGGATTTAACGGACTGACCGGAAGCGGAACAGCCAATATCTATCACGGCATGGATTTCGCCAACGGAAAGATCACACAGGATTTCCTCGGAGACGGCTCCCCCAACCTGAACCAATGGGGCAAATACTACAAAATCATCCGTAAGTGCAACAGCATCCTGCAAAACCTCGACCGCCCGAAAGACCTGACAAACTCGGAACGGCTCAGACTGGAAGGATACACACGCTTTATCCGTGCCTTCGCCTACTACAATCTTTTGGTCGATTACGGTCCGGCAATCTTGCTGGGAGACGAAGTCGTGAATACCAACGAACCTATCGAATACTACGACCGCCCCAGGGCCACCTATGACGAAACAATGAACTATACTTGTGAGGAGTTCGAAAAAGCGGCACGGCTGCTGCCCTCGCCTCAGGATGTTTCCACGCTGGACTTCGGACGCCCCACCAAAGGAGCCGCACTCGGCCTGGTAGCCCGCCTGCGACTGATACACGCCAGCCCGCTGTTCAACGGGGGGCCTGTTGCCAGCTCCTATTTCGGCAACTGGAAACGCAAGACCGACGGTGTGCATTATGTCTCCCAGCAATATGACGAAAGCCGGTGGGCAGTAGCTGCCGCCGCCGCAAAACGGGTGATGGATATGGGAGCGTACAAGCTCTATACGTATGCAAAAGACGACAACACGCCGGAGCTTCCCGCCGGAGTCACTTCCGACCCCAATTTCTATGACGCCTACCCGAACGGAGCCGACGGAATAGACCCTTTCAAATCTTATTCGGACATCTTTACCGGCGAAGCCGTAGCTTCCATCAATCCGGAATTGATATGGGGAAGAAACACGACGTACCTCAACGAAACCATCAGCAAAGGTTCTTTCCCTCCCTCGATGGGTGGATGGGGACGTTTCTGCGTCACTCAGAAAGTGGTAGACGCCTATCTGATGGACGACGGCCGTACGAAAGAAGAAGCCGTCCGCCGACGGATATTACTCGGAGACAGGCTTCACTTCCGAACCGCGCAACTTTTCCGGCTATCCCCTCAACGCCGGTGTATATAAGATGTACGCCAATCGTGAAATGCGGTTCTACGCGTCTGTAGGATTCAATGAGGCAGTATGGCAGGCATTGTCCAGTTCGACTCTCAACAACCACACAGCCAAGTACTACTATCAGGATGAAGACGGTCGTGGCGGTGTTACAGCCACTTCGCCCAACTATCCCATCACCGGATACGTAATCAAAAAGTACAATAATCCGATGGATGCCTGGACCGGCACCGGAGCCCGCCATATCCAGAAAGCCTATCCCATCATCCGCTATGCGGAAATCCTGCTATCATATGCGGAGGCACTCAACAACCTGACCGGCCCCCACACCGTAGAACTGGACGGTCAGCCTTATACCATGAGCAGAGATAAAGAGGAAATTAAAAAAGCATTCAATCAAGTCCGCTACAGAGCCGGACTGCCGGGGCTGACAGCCAATCAACTCAACAGTACGCCAGAAGTACAGAAACAGATAGAACGCGAACGTATGGTAGAGTTTTTATGGGAAAACAGACGTTTCTATGATGTCCGCCGCTGGGGTATTTATGAAGAGACAGAGCAGGAACCTATCCGTGGAATGAATCCCGACGGCGCAACCAAAGAGACTTACTACCAGCGTGTCATCCCTAGTTCTTCCTCATTCCTGACGAGGGTGGTTGACAAAAGGTCTGTCTGGGTGCCCATACCACGCAACGAAATGAGGAGACTGCCTTCCCTCGACCAGAATCCGGGTTATTAATCTAAATAACAAAAAGAAAATGAAACGAGATTTTATAACGATACTCGCACTTATGACAGCGCTTTCGTCATGCAATGACGATGCGCTGTTTGAGAAAGAAATGTACAAGAATGTAGTGGCCCTGATCAGCAGTGACTACTATAACACGTTTGAAGAAGTGGTCACCTTGTCCCCTACCGGAGAAGAGGCGACAGGATATATCGCAGCCTGCACCGGAGGTACCCATGCCCCGAAACAAGACATGGTGATCGGGCTGGAAGAAGACCTGACTTCACTGGAATTCTACAATCGGTCTCTTTACGACGTCGATGAAGCCTGCTATGCCAAATTCCTGTCCAGTGACAAATACGAGATCGTAGATTACAAGATTCAGATCAATGCAGGCGAACGGACAGGCAGAACCATGATCAAGATACGTCCCGAAGGACTGTCGCCGGATTCTACCTACTTCGTAGGATTAAAAGCTACGGATATCTCCGGTGTCGAGATTAATGAAAAGCAAAAACACCATTCTATATCAAATACTTATCAAGAACGATTATGCAACGCAGGGCGAAAACGTTTACTATTCAATGACCGGTCTGGCAGACGGGATGGCAACCGCAGGTAACAAGAAGATGTTTCCACTCACCCACAACAGCGTACGCATGATAGCCGGAACGGAGTCTTTTGAAAGCAATGTGGATCACATCAACAAAACCGCTATCATACTGCAAGTGGAGGAAAACAATCATGTCACGATAAAGCCGTACAAGGATATTGAGGTAACTCAGATAGACGGTGACTCCAAATACCCCAATACATTCAAGGTAGAGGAATCTTTCGGTCATACTTATAATGTATTTCTGCTGTCGTACCGATATACAAAGGATGGGAAAAGCAAGGTGATGCAAGAGGAATTGCGGCTGGAAATAAATAATTAACGCAAAAACCTCATAAGGTTAACCCTTTTCTCTTTAATATTAATAACTTTGTATGCAAATCTTCTTTCGTACCACTATAGTGGCACGAAAGAAGAACTATAGTTCCCCTTGTGCCCCACTATAGTGGTCCGCACGGGGAACTGTAGTAGAACGAATTAATATTTAAGCCGGATTCCTTAGTTTATAGGAACGGAAACATTAATAACACAACAAAATAACTTAAGTTATGAGCGCGCAGTATGACCTTTACGAGACTCCCGATATCAAGCAGACAGGAGAAAAACAACCCCTTCATCCCCGCATTGTTCCCAAAGGGACTATCGGTCAGGACGAATTTCTGGACCGCGTGCACAAATTTACGGGAATCAGCCGTAGTTTGCTGGCAGGAGCAATGCAGTCTTTTCAAAATGAGTTAAAAGATTTACTGGCTAACGGCTGGATTGTAGAATTAGGCGAGATCGGCTATTTCTCCGTATCGCTGCAAGGACCACCCGTAATGCACAAGAAAGATGTGCGTGCACAATCAATCAAACTAAAAACATCAACTATCTACCGACCAAACAATTCAAGCGGGAAGTAGGGTATGACATGAGATTGGAACGTACCGAATCCCTCACCCGCCCCAAAGGTAACGGACGTAGCGAAGCGGAATGTCTGGCACTAATAACCGCCCACCTTGAAAAATATCCTTGCATGACTCGCACTGATTATTGCCATATGACCGGTCACGACAAAAAACGTGCACTAAAAGAGCTGAACGCTTTTATCGAAAAAGGGATACTGATGCGCTACGGAGCAGGAAAACAGGTGGTTTATGCGAAGAAAATGATTTGATGCATATAGCTTATGTCCCTAATTGAACTCATTAGATGAATAAGGAGAATATGTTTTATAGATAGCCAATATTTATAAAAGTATATTGGATAGGAAGGCTTTTAAACAGTACACTTAGAGAAAATAACAGCGGAATATTAAATGACCGCTGTTAGTATAATGTTAGTAACAATAGAATTATGAGAAAAGAAGTTGAACAATTAGCTTTTAATGGGTGCAATGCCCGATGAAACAGACGAACCAACAGATGTATTGATTGATAAATATGCAGACTTATTAGGTAAGATAACTAAGCCTATCACTTTGGATGAAGCGCATATTTTAATCAAGCTCTTTCCACCTACTGCTTTATATGGGATAGAATGGACATTGTTACATTTGATAGAGTCTGTGTATCCGGAAACAGAATTTATTAAATACAAAGAACTTATAAATGAATGTAATAGTGTTGAGTTCAGAGAAATGTTAGTTCAACGTCTCAATAACTCACAACAAAACAAAGTTACTAACAAGTAGATAAGCAGCCCTAACGGTCAGCTATCTACAACCCATTAGCTTTAAAATAAAAACAATGAATAAAAGAATCATTTCATTTATCTGCGCAGGACTGATTGCTATAAGCTGCGTGTCCTCACTCTGTTTCTATGATTACTTTTCCACCGACGGTATTACCCCCAATGCAATATATTGGATATTCTATTTTTTCCAGATTTCTATATTGCTGGGGCAAGCAGGAATGGGGATTTACACCATAAATGCACTCTTACGGCAGAAAAAAGAAGCTGTTTCCTTTTTGAGCTATTTTGCAGCCCATCTCCTTCTGCAAAACATGACTCCTCTGCTCCAAACATGGGCTGTACCTTCCATTACGGAATATCCCGTATGGCTACTGATGTGTCAGGTCATTTTTAGCATACTCCTCCTTCTCTCCTTATTAATCAACGAACCTTCATCCCTGTTCAGAAAGTCAGAATATATTCCCCGAATATTGATGGCAACATTCTATATTAACTGTACATACTTGGCACTTACCATCATAGGGACAATTGTCGCCCTGTGATGGTATCGAAACGACCCTCAAAACCATACTTTAGCAATAAATACCGGACAAAGCCTGTTTCCAACCTTCTTCGGGCAGAGGCAACAGGCATCTATATACAGATACTTAAAACATCTTCTTTCGGAGACAATACACCCAAAAGTCGATCATTTTTCCGACAATGATGCCGAAGGAACTAAGCGCCAAAGCGATGTAAACAGCGATAATCAACGGCTGTTCGTCTATCCATTTATTGACAAGTCCGGACATCCGTGCAAAAACACCGCCCGCAATAGTCAGGACAATGGTCGAGATAATATGTATTTGTATAAACTTGTCTTTCTCGTCCGAGTCCAGCCTCTTATCTTTTAAATACCGGACAAGCCACAGGCACGGAACAAAGATGAATATCGCAATAAGCGCAACCGTCATCACTTCTTCCACAGGAACCTCATGCAAGCCTCCGTCGAAAAAACGTAAACTGTGTATTCTTAATAAACAGGAAATCATCATTTATACTACATCCGTTAATTCTTTATTCATATTCTTCATTCCCTTCATCGCCTAGCCGGTCGTTCTCCGGACATCCCGG
>ENA-OQJP01000385-OQJP01000385.1-human-gut-metagenome-genome-assembly--contig:-NODE-385-length-12950-cov-7.255868_pt1 | contig 12950 bp, 17 predicted proteins | sample MGYA00242611_ERZ504778 | MGnify/ENA primary metagenome ERZ504778 (study PRJEB26092, sample SAMD00036349) | human gut metagenome | host: Homo sapiens | study: EMG produced TPA metagenomics assembly of...
AGGAACACCAATTCGTGACGTATCCGAAACAACACTTCGCCGGGCAACCGACTGGTGTAATTCCTTACCTCGTAAGATCCTAAATTACCGTACGCCGCAAGAAGCCTTTGTTGAAGAAGTTAAGAAGCTAGTGGATTTACAAAGTGTTCAATTTGATATTGCAATTTAGCAATATTTTTTTTAGTGTTACACGTTATTATATAAAAGAGATGTCAAATTTTGAGTGGACTAAGAAAGATATTATTGTAATAAAGGATGGATATCATTATACATTTATTGCTCCTTATAATGATTACGATAATGTCAGTCTAGACCTTAGAAATTTTATTAAGCAAGATGAAATATATAATTTTGCGGTAGATAGTAAGATTGATAAAAATAAGCTTATTATAATTTATGTGAATCGGTCATTGGATTTAATACTATGCATTAAATCCAAATCAGATTATAAAGCTATAAAGATTGAAAGTATGGATAAACAATTTGTATATAGCATATATCCTAAATTATGGATTACTAATTTATCATATTATATTTATATAGACCATTATTTATATAAAGTAGATAAGCAAACTTTAGAAATCGAAAGGATTTTATCAGATATAAATGGGATACCTTCTATCAGCATTAGTGGAAATGTTATTTATAAAAATGATATAAATTATATTTCTGTAGTAATGTCGAAGGCAAATAAGAAGTTATTTTTGGTACCTAGATATAGTAGTTTGCAAAGTTGGGGGAGCAATAAAGATAGTTTTATTTTAAGCTTGAATGATAAAATTGAGAATATGACTTTATCAGGAAATCATAATTATACTGTTGTTAAACCTAGTTATGGTGATTTAAAATTTGAAGGTGATTTGGGTAGATTTAAAATTGTAAGATTTATACCTGATAGTGGTGAAGAGCCATTTATAGATTGGGCATTATGGTTTGAATCTATAAAAGATGGAGTAGAATATAAGTATTATCATTATTATATGTATGATTCACTAACGAATCATTTTTATGAATTACCAAGTCAATTATTAGGGTTCTTTTCGCATAAGAATGAGCTGATTACAGGATATAGTGGCGAAGTGAATTTAGAGGCAATATCTCAGTTAATACATATTGGATATTAAATTATTTTAGATTCAATTTGAAAAGGAGTAATAATTTGGGGCCAAATTATTTGAATAAAATAAAAATCACTATAGGGTTCTTAATATTGACAATAATCTATAATTATTTTCTTTTTTACGAATATTTTTATTTGAATCATGATATAGATAGGATTGCTTTTCTGGGGTTGTTAGTATTTTATGGAGTTACGATATATCATATTATTTTAGTAAAAAAGAAGTTTTTGATATCTTTAAATTATGGCATAATCAAGGAATTACAAAAACGAATATGTTAAAGCGACTTGTTTGTGATGAAAATGAATCCACATTAGAATATGTTAAAAAGAATCCATTAAGGCGTATGTTTATGAGGATTTGGGCTGTATTTTATTTAGGCGGGTGCATTTACTTTTTCTTAGCGGGATTTGCTGATTTTATTAGAGGCTTTATTGTCATTGTTTTTTTGTTATAGGATTTGCAAGGTTAAAAAATGGTTTTATATATGGTTGTAGTTTGATAATTAATTGAAAAACAAAAACGGAAGAAACCCATGTCTTTTCTGAATGTGTATTTTAGTAGGAAAAAACTGTATTTTTAAAGGTATTGGGGAGAATATGTGGCAAAAGAATAAAAAGCTTTGTGCATTGTACTGGAATAAGTATAGTCCTATTGTAAGAAATATTTTTTTAGGGATTTTTTGTTAGTGGCAATAGGCGGAAGAATATATAATTGGACTTTCCCGGAAGAAATAGAAAGACAATATGGTGAGTTAAGTAAGGTCATTTATAGTTTAGAGGTTTTTGATAACAGGGTTTTGAACCTAAGAGTAGGAACAGGTAATATTGTCATTGCAAAAGAGGTAACGGCTAATATTGATATGGGAGGGGATATTAATGATGCCATGGAAAGCAGGGCCAAAATAATAGAGTATTTTCTCCATCATGGGTGGGAGCCGGTTTCTTTACATAAGAATAATCTAAAATTTAGAAATGAAAGATATGAGATTGATTTATTTGGGCCGATGAGACAGAAACCTTTAGCTCATAATCATTGGTTAGTTACAGTAGGCTTTAATACTATTTTTCAAAGACTTAGGTTTTAAGAACGTGTTGGATATACATTATTTATTAGGGAGAAATAATGCAATTGAGTAAAGGTATAAAAAAAGAGAGAATAATAGCTTTTTTTAGATATGTGAAGGAAAATATTTTTGTCATTTATGGAGCTATTTTAGCTATAGTTATAGTTTCCAGTTTGCTCTTTCAACTCTTTTGTTCAGCGTATATAGATTCAAGAGCTCAAAATCTGGTTAGCGTTTTAAAAAGTATGGAAATAGTTCAAAATTATAGTGTAACTTCACCAACTATTGAAGGGGGACTATTTGCTCAAAAAGGTGTTTATGTAGTGATAAAAGCGGATAAAATAAAGAGGAATTTTCAGATGAACTGAGGCAATACTTTTGAGTAAAAATTATACAATTGATTCGATAAGCGAATCCGGTGGCATTAATGTTTATAATGACCTTTATATAATTAATGTAGGCCCAATATATAAGCGAGATAACAGCTATACAGGAAAATGGATGATATCTATTTATTATAACAATATATTGACAACATTGAATTTATAGCTAACTAACAGTAAAAGATAATGGATATATAAAAATTATAATGTCATATTTCGAATATACGGTTAGTGTAGGAGGTCAAGTCATGTCTACCATCAATGAAGGTATTCGGTACGGTGCAGTAGCAGTGGGAATAAATGAATCCTTACAACCCGTATTAGGAAAAATAAAGAACAAAGAACTCCATAAATTAGCTACCTTGGTTGTGGGCAATGTGGTGACCGGACAAACATTCGGGGCAGCAACGGCGTTAAATGTAATCACATATAATTGGCTTAGCCATGCGGATCAAGTTAATTATGCAAGAGCATTGTATAATGCAAAGGATATGCCAATGACTCAAGCCCGCATTCACGCATTGTATGGTGCGTTAGATTAATATAATGATGATACATATGGGCCATGTCAGAACTATTTGGAAGCATTCTTGGCATCAGCTATAAAGAATTGAAATTTCATATTGCAATTTAGTAATACTATACTATTATTAGCGAGGTGAATTTTATTGGGGTACATTAACATAAACTCGTATTTTGGAATAAAACTATTATTAATTTTCGTAATTGTTTTTTTCTGTTAGGGTATGTTTTTAGAATGCCAGCTCCATACCATCTAGATATATTTCTTAATAGTTCTTTTGCTATTATTGTTTGTGAATTATCTACTTGGAACATGAGGCATAATGGGTGGGTGGTTGATTATGAATTAGAAAAATATCGAGGAAATAGTTTAGTAGAAGAGCCTAGTTTGTATTTTAAAATAATATTTAAGATGTGTAGAGTTATTACTATAGGAGAGTATTATTATTTAAAAAGTTTAGGCGGGTTATGGACTATAAATCAAGGCATAGCATTTCTTTATTTACCTAGTGAATTTTACATGATAGAAGCTATTTTAGGATTGGTAGTTTGTATTTTTATTGGAAGAATAGGTAGTAGCTGGATAAAACGATATTATAAATTATAAAATCAGTATACAATAACCAGATACGACCAGTTGAAAAACAATAAATAACAGATTGGCTTAATCCGTACCAATATAATTGTGTTAATATTTGAAATATGTTTATTTTAGAAGAATAATTTAGAAGATAGAAATAAATATTCTGGGAATATACAAAAATGAAAATATATAAAGACTATTATAAAAAGATTGAAGAGTATATGGATGGTTTAACGAAAAATATAACTATTGCAAATGAAGAAGAGTTGGAGAGTATTTTGGAGGCTTTAGAAAAAGTAGATTTTGATAGTCATTTAACAAATTTGGCTGAAAAAGTTTTTTCAACTTCAATTTTATTAGCGGAATATCCATATATTTTACCATTAGAGATATACAGACATGCTATGAAATATCGAGTTAATATAAATATATGTAAGTCTTTTTATCAGTATATTAGTGATAATGGATGGGATGAAGAAAGTATAATTATAAAAGGTATGTTGTGTGAGAAGGACTTGCAGGGGATAAAGGAATTTTGTATTAAACATACATTTTCAGATAGAGAAAACTCGTATTTCATGGAGCGCCCTATATGGAAGGGAAAAAACTATGAAGATGTATTAAAAAATATGGAGTACCATGGAAAGAAGGATTTGATTTTTAGAAAACAATAGTTAATTGTAAGACTGCATTGAATAATATAGAGTCAAAAAACTCCCTTTTAAGTAGCACAAGTTTTATTTCCTGTGTCTGCCTAAAAGGGAGTCTGTTTTATCCGTTATAAATACTAAGGTTGTTTTTGTCCTATAAGTCTCGGTTTTTACTTCACCCAATCCACAGTCCAACGCTTACCAACAGATGATAGAGTGTCACACTGATGGACGTAAATTTCATAGCTTCGTTCATTTTTACCACGTCCGCATAGCGTTGCAAGATAGCAGCGCTTTTAAAAGCCGGGAAGAGAGCTATGATACCGAGCAAGGATGCTGATGGCAAATGCCCTAAAAATACCCATAAGAATAACCAAAGGACGCAGACGATAAATAAGGTTCGCAATAAGCGGATTCCTTCGTCTTTACCTAAAAGGATAACCAAAGTACGACGTCCGTGGGCTTTATCATTGCTGAAATCGCGCAGATTATTGGTCATCATGATATTGCCGATGAGGATGGTAGACGGAATGGCCGGGATTAAGAAGTCCCAGTAGAGCGTGCCCGTCCAGGTGTAGGCCGTAATATAGACAATGGCAAAACCCATGGCCACACCTGAGGCGAGTTCGCCGAACGGTGTGCGCGAAATCGGTTTTGGACCGCCCGAGTAGAATAAGCTGATCAGAATACAAACGGCGCCGGCCGGCAATAACCACCAAGATACTTGCGATGCCAAGAAAATGCCGAGCACGAGCGGCGTGAGGGAAAAGATATAGCCCAGTTTTTTACCTGCTGTGGCGAAATTCCTTCACGGACGATGGTGCCGCTGTTGCCGGCCGCTTGGTTTAAGTCGAGACCGGATTTAAAGTCGAAATATTCGTTCCAAATATTGGCGGCAATCTGCGAACTCATGACGCAGATTAGAATTAATAAGGTGTAAAACAGGCTTAGCCAAAGGCTCTGAACCGCTGTGTGCAGCGTCGCCGCATAGGAGGCTCCGAGAATAACCGGGCTGAAGGCAGCTGTTAGCGTGCGGGGCCGGGCTAAGCGATAAAGTTGTGAAGCAGTCATACAAAATTAGTCCTTTCGACCGAAAAACGGTCCTATAGATAATTGTGGTGGGGATGGTAGTTGCGCCAGCAAAACGCCGAAACACATGGCTATGAGCCCCCAGATTTCCTGATAATCAAGCCGTTCATCCAAAATTAAATAGCCTAAAATACCGGTAAATACGATTTCGAGGCTCAGAATAAGGGATGCTTCCGTCGGCGGCAATTTGCGTTGCCCTAAAAGCTGCCCTGTAAAACCGATACCGGCCGATAAAACGCCGCCCCAAACGATGAAAAGCCAAGAGTCGGCTATATTTTGAAAAGTTGTGGTTTCCAAAAATAGGGAGGCTATGGCTGAGAACAAGGCACAGCCGAAAAACTGACCCATGGACAGTAAGAACGGATTATATTGTTTGGATACCGTATTTAACAGCAAAATGTGAATGGCCCAGAACAACGTGGAAATCAGGATGATTCCGTCGCCGTAAGAAGGAATGAAACTGTCCTTTAAGCTTAACAAGCCGGCTCCGATGATGGCACAAATAACGCCGCCTAAGGCGGTTAAGCTGAGTCGTTCACCTACAAAGAGACCAAGCAGTGGTACGAGGACCACATATAAGGCTGTTAAAAACGCGGCTTTTGACGCCGTCGTATAGGCGATGGCATATTGTTGCAAACTGGCACCTAAAAATAACATAAAGCCAAGGGCCAGGGAGGGCCAGATGATGGAACAGTGCGGCTTTTTCAAAGGTGCTCCCGTTTTTATCCAAAAATAAAACGGACTTACGGTTAATACTCCCAACAAAAAGCGTATCGCATTGTACGCATTGGGACCGATTACATCAGACGCAAGACGTTGGGCTACAAAGGTGGAGCCCCAAACAAACGCAGTGAGTAATAAACATAAGCGAGCTTGTAACATAAAAAGAGGATTCCTTTCTATAAATGTAGAATTATATAAAGATAACCCTTAACAATTGTAACTAAAATAAACTTAGTTGTAAATTGTTACCCCCAAAGGTTTATTAACTTTTGTCTCAAGAAGTGTGGTATTTACGGAAGTTTTACACTTCCCATAAATACTCTATTACCTCTAGTATATCGGGTTAATAGTTTATGTCAACACAATTAATATATTTATTAGAAGAGATGAGGAATGTACTGTGATTAGTAAAGCTTTATTAACGGATTTGTATCAATTTACCATGATGCAAGGGTTATTTAAGGAAGGTCTGCATCGTACTCCTTGCGTTTTCGACCGTTTTTATCGTAAAAACCCTTTTGATGGTGCGTATACGGTAGTGGCCGGCTTAGAGCACGTTATCGATTATTTAAAAAATCTGTCCTTCAACGAAGATGATATTGCCTATTTACGTGAAACCGGTTTATTTGAAGAAGATTTTCTCGACTATTTAAAAGATTTCCGCTTCACCGGCAGTGTGTATGCGGCACCGGAAGGGACTGTTGCCTTCCCGGGGGAATTGTTGCTTCGTATTGAAGCACCTAAAGACGAAGCGATGCTCATTGAAACGTCTTTATCCATGTATCTCAATCATGAATCACTGATAGCTACCAAAGCGCGTCGTATCCGTAGTGTGGCCGGTAACGACAGCCTCGCCGAATTCGGTATGCGTCGGGCCCAGGGGACCAATGCCGCCGTTTATGGTGCCAGAGCTTCCATTATCGGTGGGTTTAACGGCACCAGTAATGTGTACTCCGCATCACAATACGGTATTAAACCGGTAGGCACCATGGCGCACAGCTGGATCATGAGTTTCCCTGATGAACTCACGGCCTTTCGTTCTTATGCGGAACAATACGAAGATATGTTGGTACTCCTCGTAGATACCTATGACACATTGAAACAAGGTGTGCCAAATGCCATTCAAGTTTTCAAAGAAGTGAAAGAACGCCGCGGTGGCACCATGCCTAAGGGGTACGGTATTCGTCTCGACAGCGGCGACTTGGCGTACTTATCACAGGAAGCTCATCAAATGATGGCGGAAGCAGGTTTCCCGGATGCTACGATTTTTGCATCCAATGATTTGGATGAATACACCATCGCCGACTTGAAAAGCCAAGGCAGTGCCATTTCCGCTTGGGGCGTAGGTACCAAACTAATTACCGCCGACGGCACATCCGCGTTGGGCGGCGTGTATAAATTGGCCGGTCAATGGAAAACCGATGGCTCCTTTGTACCAACCATGAAGTTTTCGGATAATGTAGAAAAAGTAACGAATCCGGGCCGTAAAAAAGTATTGCGCCTCATTAACCGTCGCAATCGCAAGTTAATCGGCGATCTGGTTTGCCTCCTCGATGAAACAATCGATACGACCAAACCATATACCTTCCAAAATGCCATGTATCCATGGAAACGGACCCATTTAGCGGCTGACAGCTTCGACGTAGTGGAACTGTTGGTGCCGATTTTTGAAAACGGCGAATTAGTCTATAATGTACCAAGCTTGCCTGAAATCGTAAGTTATGCAAATGAGCAAATTAAATTGCTCTGGCCTGAATATTTCCGCTTGAATCGCCCGCCAATTGTTAAGGTGAATATCAGTCAAAAATTACACGAATTGAAACAACAATTGTTGCTTGAAAAAGTAAAGCACAACAATACGGGATTTACGGAAGAATAAGACTGTATACAGTAGCACGCTATGTTTGCTAGGTATAAAGAAGCGGTCATATTCTCAGGAAAAGACTAAGGGAATCGTAAAGTCTAAGGGAATAGTAAGTAGATATAAAGGAGTGAATCAGATGAAACACAAGTATCTGAAAGGATTGGTATTGGCTGCGTTATTGGGGCTGGCCACACCGGCGATTTCGGGCGTTTCGGCAGCGGAAGCAACAAGTAGTACGTTGGCGCCGATTAGCTTGGGTTATGGTATCGTAGCAAGCAGTGACGCGATTGAAACAAAAGTATCACCTGATACTATAGCCATTAAGCCCCAGCTCGTAAGCACGGTGATGACTACCGTAGACAATAAAACGGTGAACTTACCGGCGGGCGTTACCGTGTTTGACTTAAAACGGATGATGACGCCAATGGGGATGGTTGACGGTACAAAATTTATTTCCGCCAAAGAATTGAATGCGGAATATGTTAAAGATATTCGTGACATGGCTAGCAAGAAAGAACTCAACATAAAAGAGTTGAAGGATTTTAACGGCACGATTTATCGCGACTGGAACTTATATCAATTGCGCGGGGAAGATGCGGAAGGAGTTCATACGGCATATGTAGTGGATTTGGCGCTGGGACCTGATTATATCAAAGGCGAACGAGCTAATCTTGAAATCAGTAACGCTTTGTGGGATGCGGCGGATAAATCAGTAGCCAATGCTAAAAAATCCGTTATAAACAGCAGAGACGGTGTACAAGAGCGTGATTCTATGAAGTTTGCCAAAACGGCGGCCATTGCAGCGGCCTATATGTCGCAAGTATCTAATACGGGTGATTCGAAAGATCAATTAGGTCATACGTGGCAGGTGGTTCGTGATTTGGGCGATGAACTGACGAAGCAGCAAGAAGCTATGCTTGCGCCGTATCCGGCTGAATATGATGCGAACGCGTTCTACGCGGCTATGGTTAAAGGCACCGAGGCTGTACCTGTGATGCGGGATGCAGCGTCATTCAATCAGTTTGTTGACAAACATAAGAACAATTTGGTGAAAGCCTTAGTGGCTGATCTAGATAAGGCGGCCGGTGAATTGAAAACACAAGCTGAGACGAATGAGCGTGCCAAAGAAAAATTGGAGCTTAATCGCAGCCTTCGCGACGGTTTGAAAAAAATCTTTGCTACGTCGGACATTAAAGCGGATTATTTAGACCAAATGGAACAGTTGAACTCCATCTTTGGGCCGGTCCTATACTCTCAGGCTCGTGAAGTTTTTACCTTTGACAGCTATGAAATTCCGCTCGGTGGTTTGAATTTAGTTCGTTTTGACAAAGAGGGTCCGGTTATAACAGTATTAACCACGAATGACGGGGACTTTAATTATTGGCAAAAGCAGTGGCAACGCATGTATGGGCTTGAACCTCAAGTCAGAGCGTTTGATGCTGATACGAAAAATGCCGCTATTCCGGCTAAAACCTCGACAACACACATGAGAGCTTTAGGTCATGACGGAAATATCGTGGTACCGCGTGACCTAACGGTTAAAAAGCTATCTGATACGGTGATTGTACCGACCTTATGGAAATTCCTTGAAAAAGATACGAAAGAATCGATTGCCAGAGGTCCGGAACTTCGCGATTGGGTGACTGATAAATTGTTGGTTGGCGATGAACGCTTAGATAGTATTAAGCGTTATGAAATGCAAAAAGAACGCTTGCAGTATTTTGAAGATTATCGCCTCGGTGAAAAGACTGATGTGTACCAATGGCAAATGAAGGATAGTGAAGGTCGCAAGACGGCCACTGTATTTGGCTTAGTCTTGACGCCGCAAACGACGAAGGGTTACTCGACGATGCTTCAAAAAGACCTTATCGATTTGCAGTTGCCGGTCCTTAACTCTTATTGGATGCAAGGTGACGGTCGCTTAGAGAACAACGTCTTGGGCGCTACTATTTTCAGCGGTATATCCGATTATGCCTATACGTCGGTAACGATTAAAGACCAGACACCTTGGGCGTTATTACCACATTATACGCATCCGGCCTACATGGCATCGGCTCGTGTATTTGTGAATGCGAACGGCTTTGAATTGCCGTATTATTTACAGGGCGCCGTTGTATTGACGCAGCCGAATCCGGTAGCGTATGTAATGCTTACGTCCGATCTGGAACGAGATGAATTTGCACCACGCTTCGTGCAGTTCATTCAAGAGTTATAGACGATTGTAAACTGTTGTAAACCTTTATGAATTCGGAGAAAACTATATAAAAGTACAAAGAACCTGATTATTTATTGATCAGGTTCTTTGCATATAATACTATTAGCTTGTCATATTGGGCCGTTAGTTTCCGGACCGGCTGTGTAGGAAATTAGCTGTGTAGGAAACTGGATATGTAGGGGTTAAGCATTAAGGGGCCAAGCATTAAAATGTATTTTCGTTGTTCGTTTCGGCCACTTTAGGGGCTCCATGTCCACACCTTCTAAGGTGTGGAGTTTGATTTTGACGTCTAAACCGCCGGTATAGCCGGTGAGGTTATTGTTGGCACCTACAACACGATGACAAGGTACGATAATAGGAATCGGATTGTGACCGACAGCACCGCCTATGGCGCGAGCGCGGATGCCCGTATTGGCATCGTTAGGATAGAGCTTTTTAGCTAAGTCTCCATAGGTGACGAGCTCGCCGTGTGGGATTTCTAATAAGGCTTGCCAAACTTTTTGGCGGAACGGAGTGCCGATGAAGCGAATCGGTGGGAATTTTTTAGGCTCTTTGCCGGCGAAGTACTTGGTGAGCCATTTTTCCGTAGTTTTAAAAATCGGTAATTCTTTATCGGTGATTTCCTTTTCAGTTGGCTCCAATCGGTACTGCTGGCTCGGCATACTGAGGCCAATTAGGTTATCACCATCACTGTACAGGGTAATGACGCCTATGTCGGGGAAGGTTGTTGTGTAACTATAGATTGTGTCCGGCGTTGTGTTCGTTGTTGTGTTCGGTGTTACCTTAGATTCAGGGGAGCGTTTTGTGGTCATAGTCAGATGCCTCCTTAGGTGCTTAAATATTTACAAAATGAGTCTATGACATTTTGAGGTAAACATTTCAGGTTATTTTGTCCATTTGATATTGTACATCGTCGTAAACTTAATTTATAATGAGTCTATAAGCAAATTATACAAGTTTACGCGTGTAATTGTCCATGAAAGGAGTTTTTTATGAAACCTGTATTTACTGAAAACGCCCCTAAAGCTTTGGGCCCTTACTCTCAAGCTATTAAAGCCAACGGTCTCGTATTCATTTCCGGTCAAGGTGGTATCAATCCTGAAACCGGTAAATTGGTTGAAGGCGGCGTTGAAGCTGAAACTTTACAAGCTATGAAAAATATCGAAGCTATTTTGAAAGAAGCAGGCACTGATTTCTCCAAAGTCGTTAAAACGACATGCTTCTTGGCTGATATTAACGATTTTGCTAAATTTAACGCTATTTATGCTGAATATTTCACTAGCAAACCAGCTCGCAGCTGCGTTGCCGTTAAAGAACTACCGGCTAACTTCTCCGTAGAAGTTGAAGTAATTGCTGTGGCTGAATAATCTACTTTAACCCTTAACAAAAAACTCCGGTACATGCGGTGATGCGTGTATCGGAGTTTTTTTATGTCCATGTTAGTTAGCACTGCGCGTATTAAGTTTTGCGCGGAGTTTTTGGCAAAATAACCTTGCTACGGCTGAGGCTTTGGATTTAACCATTCGCTCCAACTGAGTTCAAAGCCTGTCTGATAATTTTGCTGTACATAGCGATAGAACTTGTTAATCATAACCGCTTTTTCCTCGTAATAGGGAGCCTTCCAAGTATCTTTATCGGATGTAGCCGCCACATTATTGCCACCAATCAACTGCTGGCGCGCTAAAATATCGGCTAACGGTATATCCGGGTTTTTCATAATGTCATACATAGCCATAAAGGCAGTGGTACGGCCTTTGCCGGCCTCGCAGTGGAAGTGGAGCCATGCGTTCTTTGGTAGTGTTTTGTAAAAAGCAATAAAACGATCGATGGAGGCTTCATCCGGCCAGGTGTGATCGGTAGCGGTAAAGCGCACATAGCGTAAGCCCAATTCTTTGGCTATTGTTTCCTCGGTTTTGGCTGATGTAACTGTAAGCGTCTGTTCGTTAATGGCGTTTTTATTCGCATCTAAAGAAGCGATAGGAAGGGCCGTATTTACCAATTTATTGGCGTAGTCCCGCTCTTCATTGATGATAGTTTGATAGGATTTGCCCACATTGCCCCAGTTGCGTTTGCCATAGTGACTCACAGGAATTCCGTTTACAAAAAGGTGAGTTTCTTGGCGTAAGTCCACTACATAAATCGGACCGTCGGTCTTGGTGCGCAAGGTATTGGCGATTTGTGCCAATTGCTCCGCCGATGGCTGAGAACTGCCGGAGATATTTAAGGTATCCAAGCCCTTGCGGGTAGGTAAATTGGGATCTGTTTTAAAACGGTCGCGAGACGTGCGAAAAGCCGGAGGTAAAGTAGCCGTATTTTCGTTATCTTCGCGCCACATATACGCCGTATAAGGGTTAATCAAACGTTTATCGGCATATAACTGATTGGGATTTATCGCCGCTTGAGTCTGCTTGGCGACGGCTTTGGAAGTTTTTTGGTGTTCATTTTTACTCTCTAAGAGCGTTTCCTGTGTCGGCAATTGCAGGCGCGGGATGGCTTCTTTTGGCAAAACAGCTTCGCTCGCAAAAGCGGTGCCGTATAGCGTGGTGCCGATGATAGTCATCATGGCGGCGCGTTGCCAAATGGAGTTTGATTTTGATCTCATAAGAATACTCTTTCTATATCATTTGAAAATATGCTTGTAATACCCTGAAAACTTATATGGGGTTTCTTAAGTATAACATATTTGGGAGGAATAGCGTATGTTGCGTTGAAGAATACGGCGATAAGGGAATAA
>ENA-OQJP01000386-OQJP01000386.1-human-gut-metagenome-genome-assembly--contig:-NODE-386-length-12948-cov-2.428906_pt1 | contig 12948 bp, 12 predicted proteins | sample MGYA00242611_ERZ504778 | MGnify/ENA primary metagenome ERZ504778 (study PRJEB26092, sample SAMD00036349) | human gut metagenome | host: Homo sapiens | study: EMG produced TPA metagenomics assembly of...
AACTGTTTTTAATGTTTATCCTCGCCTTTGTGAGCATATCCGCATATGCGCAAAGTCTGACCGTTACCGGTAAGGTCATTGATAGTGAGGGTTATGAAGTAATCGGTGGTAGTGTTACCATTAAAGGCGCCGCCGGCATTGGAACCGTTACGGATGTAAACGGTAACTATTCCTTAAAAGTAAATGACGCATCCAAAGATGTACTCGTCTTTTCGTACGTGGGTATGACTTCCCAAGAAGTAAAGGTCAATGGTAAGAATGTAATCAATGTAACGTTGAAGGCTGATGCCGTGTTACTGGATGAAGTAGTAGCAATCGGTTATGCCACGGTTAAGCGTAAGGACTTGACTGGGTCTGTGGCATCGGTGAACAGTAAGGAACTTTCCAAAGTGCCGACAAGTGATATTACCCAGGCATTGGCAGGACGTATGGCCGGTGTACAGGTAATGCAGAGTGAAGGTGCGCCGGGAGCTTCTATTTCGATTCGTGTCCGTGGAGGTATTTCTATTACACAGAGCAATGAGCCTCTTTATATTATCGATGGTTTTCCCAGCGAAGATGGTATGTCTACACTCGACCCTGCTGAAATTGAGACTATCGATATTTTGAAGGATGCGTCTGCTACGGCTATTTATGGAGCTCGTGGTGCTAACGGCGTTGTAGTTATTACTACAAAAAGTGGTGGTAAAGAAGGCAAGGCTACGGTAACTTTTGACAGCTATGTCGGTTTCAAAAAAATAGCCAAGAAATTGGATGTTCTTTCTACGGCAGAGTTTGCAATGTTGGATTATGAACGCCGTGTGTACGATGCTACTACTCAAGAAGATTGGGATAAGGATATTACGGCTTTTGAAACATTGTACGGAAAATATAGTGATATCGGAACTAACTATTCCAATCGTAAAGGGATAGATTGGCAGGATGAAACGTTGGGGCGTACTGCGTTGACTCAAAACTACCGTGTAGGAGTTTCCGGGGGAACAGATAAGCTGAATTACAACTTGGCATATTCTTACTATGATGAAGAAGGTGCTATGGTGTATAGTGGCAATAAAAAACATAACATATCATTCAATATGAATCATAAATTGAATGACCGTTTAAGTGTTAATGCCCGTGTCAGCTATGATCAAATGAAAGTTTATGGTATGGGTACTTCTGAAGGTGGTGACCGTTTTAACAAGATGCAGCATATTTTGCAGTATCGTCCTATGATAGGAATTGGAGGTACAGATGATTTGCTGTTAGGAGATGAAGACCCGATTTTTGTGGACGATACCGGTAATGTAATGCAGAATCCCCTGCTTTCTGCTGCTGAAGAAACCAATGATCGTGAGTATCGTACTTTTCAAGCCAATGGTGGCTTTACTTTAAAGCTTTTTAAAGGATTTTCGTTCCGCAATACAACAGGTATGCGTTACCAGACACGTCGTAATGATATTTTCTACGGTGATAAGTCTATAACGGCAAAGCGTTCCAGTATTAATGGAAGCATTCAAAATCTGGAGAACAGCAGTTTCCAAACATCAAATGTCTTGAATTATACTTGGTCGGTAAAGGACACGATGTAACAGCCATGGTTGGTCAGGAATATGTAAAACCGTTGGAGTCGTAATTTCAAAGCGGCAGCCGCCAATTTCCCGAACGATGATATTGGTTTAGGCGACCTTTCACTGGGATTGCCGACAGCTGTTTCATCTGCTGAAAATTATGATGACAAGCTCCTTTCTTTCTTTACACGTGTTAACTATGGCTTTAAGGATAAATATTTGTTTACCGCTTCTTTCCGTGCAGACGGTTCTTCTAAATTTGGTAAGAATAATAAGTGGGGATATTTCCCGGCTTTTTCTGCAGCCTGGCGTTTGGGAGAAGAAGAATTTATTAAGAATTTGAATATTTTTTCGGATTTGAAAGTTCGTTTAGGTTATGGTATGGCTGGTAATAATCGTATAGACAGTTATCTGAGTCTGGCAGTATTGAATTCCGTCACTTATCCTAATGGTGATTCTACTCAATCAGGCTATGTACCCAAGCAGATTCCTAATCCGGACCTTAAATGGGAAGCTAACAAGACATTCAATTTCGGTCTTGATTTTGGTTTCTTCAATCAGCGTTTGACTATTTCTCCCGAATTTTATATCAATCGCAGCAGTAATCTGTTGCTGAGTGCAAAATTGCCAACATCGGCAGGTTATGACAGTATGGTCATCAATGCCGGTGAAACAGAAAATAAAGGTATTGATTTGACTATCAACTCAACTAATATTATGACCAAGAACTTTACTTGGAATACTTCTGTAACCTTATCGCACAATAAAAATTCTGTAAAACAGTTAACGGGAGAAGAAGTGCAACTTTGGGAAGCTAATTTCGGATATAGCCAAAACACACATATTATCGGTATAAACCAACCGTTGGGGCAGATGTACGGTTATATTACAGAAGGCTTGTATCAGGTGTCTGATTTTGATTATGATGCAACCACCCAAACTTACACATTGAAAGATGGCATTCCTTATGCAGGCGATAAAGCCAATGTGAAACCCGGTATGTGGAAATTTAAGAATGTAGACGGTAGCGAAGACAATAAAATAACAGAGGAAGACAAGACTGTTATTGGTAATGCGTATCCTAAATTTTATGGCGGTATCAATAATACATTCACTTATAAAGACTTTGATTTGAGCATTTTCTTGACTTACAGCTTTGGCAATGATGTACTTAATGCAACCAAGTTGACTAACACAAAGACGGCTTTGCAGAATAAGAACGTTTTGGCTGCGGCCGATTCTCATAATCGCTGGGTTTTAGTGAATAAGTCAGGTGAATTAATTACTGACCCTCAGGAAATGGCCGAGATTAATAGAGGTAAGACCGTTGCCGCTATCTATGATAATGAAGTAGGTGATACTTATATTCATTCTTGGGCGGTAGAAGACGGTTCCTTCCTGAAACTTAGTAATATCACTTTAGGATATACTTTCCCGAAGAAAATAATCGAAAAGATAGGTATCAGTAAGTTACGTCTTTATGCAACAGGTTCTAATTTATTAACTTGGACTAAATATTCAGGTTTCGATCCGGAAGTATCCACAATGGGTAACGGTTTGACACCGGGCGTTGACTTCGGTGCTTATCCTAAAAGCCGTTCATTTGTTTTCGGTATTAATTTAGCTTTCTAATGAACCTCAAAAAGAAAATACAATGAAAAAATATAAAACAATTAGCGCTTGGCGCACTGATTGCAACTGGATTTGCCTCTTGTGAACTGACAGAAAAACCAACTTCTTATTATGAGAAGGATACCTATTTTCAAACAGCCGACCAGGCAAAGATGTCAGTCGTGGGGATTTATGACTGTTTGGCTACAAACAACCATTACGGACAGTTTGAAATGGCTATGCCGGCGTCGGATGACACTTATTATATACAAGGTACTGGTACAGACAATACACGTCGTGATATAGCACATTATATGGTGAAACCGACGAATACTTGGATTGCTGATTTATGGAAGTACAAATATATGGGAATAGACCGGGCTAATTTTGCCATTGAAGGCATTGAAAATATGGCTGGGTATGAAGAAGATACTTCTTTGAAAGAGCTGGTGGCCCAGGCTAAATTTTTACGTGCATTTTTGGCTTTCGATTTAGTGAAATATTGGGGAGATGTTCCATTTAAGACCGACTACACCGCTGGATATGAAAGTGCCTTTAATGGTCGTATAAGCCGTGAGGAGATATATGATTATATTATTGAAGATTTGGACTTTGCGAAAGAAAATCTTCAGAAAGGGAGTGCTTCGCTTTCACCGGAGATACCTTCGCAGGGAGCTGCTCATGCAATGCTGATGCGTGTTTACTTGCAACGGGCAGGTTATAGTTTGCAGCAAGACGGTAGTTTGAACCGACCGGCCGACGACAAGAGAAAGGCCTATTTTGATGCTGTAATTGCCGAATGGACTGCTTTCCAGAATAAAGGTTATCATAACTTTCACCCGGGCGGTTATTTAAAGTTGTTCCAGGGTTATTCCGGAGGGGTTTTGAATTCGATGGAAAATCTGTGGGAGATAGCTTTTAATCCGACAGGAAGTGGTTATAAGGATAATTCCGGTACTTGGGCTACGTATAATGGTCCTGCGGTAGAAGCGCCGGGCAAGGGTGCTCCTGCTGAATCAATGGGACGTGCCAACGCGTTCTTCCGTGTGTTACCTGTCTGGAAAGATTTCTTTGAGGCAAATGATGAGCGTAGAGATGTAATGGTATGTACTTACCAATATAAATGGGATGCCGATAAGAAAGCACATAAGTTGGTTGAAAATAAGAAACTGACGGATTGGTATCCGGGCAAATGGCGTAGGGAGTGGATGCCGAAAGGCTTTGTAGATCCTAATAATACAGGGGTCAATTATTGTCCGTTGCGTTATGCTGATGTAGTATTGATGGCAGCCGAGGCTTATAATGAGATTGGCAATACTCCGGAAGCCTGGAGGTTATTGAATGAAGTAAGACATCGTGCCGGAGCTACTGAAACTAATTCATTGCAGGCATACAAGGCTGCACAGCCTAATCTCTATGAACTTCCCTATTTTAACAGTGGTGATGAGGCAGACAATTTCCGTACTGCTCTTTATTGGGAACGCGGTTTTGAACTGGCTTTTGAAGGTCAGCGTAAATATGACTTATTACGTTGGGGTATTTTGGGTGATGCTTTAAAATTATTCCAAAGCAAAATGGATAAATCGCTAAAAGGCAAATATGTTGCAGGCGACAAATTTATAAAAGGCAAACATGAACTGTTTCCTATACCTTTGGGCGAGTTGCAGGCCAATCCCGCTTTAAAAAATCAGAATAATCCGGGTTATGAATAAATAGGTATTATTGCTATAAACGGCAGGATGCAATGTCCTGTTTGAAATGTTGAAAGATGTTTCGGAGCTGGTTGAAAATAGTAAGCCTGTTTTTTATCAGCTCTGTTAAACATCTTTTCTATTTCAAAGCTATATGATGTTGTATTGCCGGTTGCCATGTGGTGAAATTTTATGAGATGATTGTGGTAAATAGAAACCTTTATAAAAGATGAAGAAAATATCATTATCTTGTTTTATTGCTGTTGTCGCATTATGCGTATTTTCCGGCTGCTCTCCCAAACAACCGGAAAACGATTATACCTGGCTGAAACAGGGAATAGAAAACGGCTGCGTTACAATTGAAATTTACCGTGGCCGAAATCGGAGATTCAATCCGGTTGCCCCGTTCCATCTGGACGGGCTATGACACGGACTTTTTATGTCATCAGCTGGATAAGAAACAGTTGACAGACAAAGACTCTGCCCGGCTGAAACCCATACATGATAATTTGGGTTCCCGCCGTTATTGCTTTTCCATTTACGATTGGACAAGCGGTTTTTTCCCCGGCAATCTTTGGCTCGCTTATCAACTTACCGGCGATGAAAGCTTGAGGGAAAGCGCTGTGAAGTTCACTAATCATCTTTATCCGCTGCGTGAGTACAAAGGTACGCATGATATAGGTTTTATGATGAATTGCAGCTACGGTAACGCCAATCGTTTATCTCCTGCCGACAGCGTCCGCAGTGCATTGATACAAACAGCGGACAACCTGTGCGGCCGTTTCAATCCGGAGATAGGCTGTATCCGTTCCTGGAACTTCGGGAAGTGGAATTTTCCCGTTATCATAGACAATATGATGAACCTGGACCTGCTGTTTTATGCCACTCGCCTGACCGGTGATGATAAATATAAGGAGCTTGCCTTGACGCACGCAAGGACTACGATGAAAAATCATTTTAGAGATGATTATTCATCCTACCATGTAGTCAGTTACAATAACGATGGAACGGTGGAAAAAAAGTGCACGCATCAGGGAAAGAGTGACGCATCGTCATGGGCGCGCGGACAAGCATGGGGATTATATGGCTACACATCCTGTTATCGCGAGTCTAAGGATGTGCAATTTTTTGCGGCAGGCCGAAAATATAGCCTCGTTAATCATGCGGCGCGTAAAGACGGAAGATGCAGTTCCCTTGTGGGATTATGATGCGCCCGACACCCCTCAGACGCCTCGTGACGCATCTGCTGCCGCTATTACCGCTTCCGCCCTGATAGAACTGAGCACGCTTGTTGAAGACGGACAAGCCTATATGGAGTATGCCGGAAAGTTGCTCAAAAGCCTTTCGTCCGACGGGTATTTGGCAAAACCGGGACCAACCGGGGCTTTATACTGATGCATTCAACGGGCTCATTGCCGAATGGTTCCGAAATAGATACGCCGCTTAACTATGCCGATTATTATTATCTGGAGGCATTGCTCCGTTATATGCAGGTAAAAGAGATTGATTATAAGCATATTTAAATTCATTATTACCATATCATGAAGACAATAAGATACATTTTTAGCATTTTCTTGCTTATGCTTGCTGTTGTTGCAGACGCACAGCAACTAAGGCAGGAGGCTTTTGAACTGATAAATTTGGATTATCCGGGTTTGGAGAAAGTAAAAGCGGCATGCTCCCGGCAGAAGTGGGAGGCGGCGGCACAGGAACTGTTGAATTATTACCGTAGCCGTACCGGTATTACACATCCGGATATAGACTTGAAAAACCTCACCATATCCAGGGAAGAACAGAAATGGGCGGATGATGCTTTGGAGCATACTTTCTTTGTACATAAAGGCTATCAGCCTTCCTACAACTACGGCAAAGATATCAACTGGGAGTACTGGCCGGTAAAAGACAATGAGTTGCGTTGGCAGCTTCATCGTCATAAGTGGTTTACGCCTATGGGCAAGGCATACCGTATCTCCGGAGATGAGAAATACGCAAAAGGAGTGGGTACATCAATATATGGATTGGGTTCAGAAAAAACCCCGCTGGTGAACATGAAGCAGGAGGAGTTCGAGCTTGTCAGTGCCGGTGAGGTAAAGGAAGATGCCGACAATGTATATTTTGCATGGCGGCAACTGGAAGTCAGCAACCGTTTGCAGGACCAGACCTGCCAGTTCCTTTTGTTTTGTTCCGCATCGGCGTTTACTCCGGAGTTCCTGACCGAGTTTATCGTCAATTATCACCGTCATGGCGCACATCTCCTGAAAAATTATTCTGCAGAAGGTAACCACCTGCTGTTTGAAGCCCAACGTATGGTTTATGCCGGTGTTTTCTTTCCGGAACTGAAAGATGCCGCCATTTGGAGAGAAAGTGGAATCAATATCTTGAATCGTGAAATCAAGAAGCAAGTATACAATGACGGCGGACAGTACGAGCTGGATCCCCATTATCACCTGGCGGCAATCAACATATTCTGCAAGGCCTTGCGCATGGCAGATTGTAACGGTTTCCGCAATGAGTTTCCGTCGGAATATCTGGATACGGTCAAGAATATGATTGCTTTCTATGCCAACATTTGTTTCCCCGACTATACCAATCCTTGTTTCAGTGATGCCAAGTTGGGCGATTATCAGGCAGAACTTGCCAACTACCGCGATTGGCTTGCATTGTTCCCCGACTGCGATTGGATACGTTATTATGCGACAGAAGGGCGTGAAGGCGCTCCTTTCCCTTATCTTTCCCACGGGGCATTGACATCCGGTTTCTTTACTTTCAGAAACGGTTGGAAGCAGGATGCAACGGTCATGGTAGTTAAAGCCGGACCTAAAGGAGAGTGGCATTGCCAGCCGGATAACGGTACTTTCGAACTCTGGTTCAACGGCAGGAATCTGTTTCCCGATACCGGTGCATACGTCTATGCCGGAAGTGCCGAAGTGATGAAACTGCGCAACTGGTTCCGCCAGACACGTGTACATAACACCCTGACTTTGGACGGACGCAACCTTGAAACCACGCAGTCCGTAACCGGATTGTGGCAGCCGGAAGGTAGGGAGCAGATACTGGTAACGGAAAATCCCGGTTATAAGGGGTTGAAACATCGTCGTACCGTCTTTTTTGTCGACCAGGCCTATTTTGTAATAGTGGACGAAGCCACAGGTAATGCCAGAGGAACCGTGAATTTGAATTATCATTTCCGTGAAGGTGAGGTAAACGTTGATGCGGAGAAGAATATGGTGACTACGGCTTATGAGGGTCCGAGTAATGTGAAGTTGCAATGTTTTCCGGAAAAAAGCGCGTCTTTAAGAGCGGAAGAGGGCTGGCGTTCCACTGCCTACCGTCAGCGCGTAGCCCGTACTTCGGTAGCTTTCGATACCAATAAGGATGATGCGGAGGCCGTGCGCTACATAACGGTTATCTATCCGGTGAAGGATGTTGCCGCTTACCCGGCACTTGAAGCAAAATTCCTGAACAAAGGTTATGATGAGAAAGGGGTTGAGGTCGAAGTTTCCGTCAACGGTACGGTACGTCGGTTGGCATCGCGGCTGAACTGAATCATGAATGCGGCAGAATGTTTTAAGGCAGACAGTTGCTTGGTGAACAGTAACCGTCCTGATACACAGGAAATGGATTTGTTTTCATTATTTTGATATTTAATGGAAGAATACCTATATTTGCTATCTGCAAAACAGATAGATTAAATAAAGTATGGACAATAAATTTATAGTAAATATAGGTCGCCAGTTAGGCAGTGGCGGACGGGAAATCGGAGAGAAGCTGGCTGCCCGGCTGGGTATTGACTTCTACGACAAGGAATTGATTAACCTTGCTTCCGAAGAAAGCGGATTATGCCGTGAATTCTTTGAAAAAGCCGATGAAAAGGCTTCGCAGGGAATTATAGGCGGTCTGTTCGGAATGCGTTCCCGTTTATCAGTGACGGGGCTATGCCGGCTGCCAACTGTTTGAGCAACGATGCGTTGTTTAAGGTGCAAAGCGATGTGATACGGAAACTGGCTTCCGAGAAATCCTGTTTGTTCGTAGGGCGTTGCGCCGACTACATTTTGCGGGATAACCCGCGTTGCGTCAACATCTTCATCTCTGCTTCGCGCGAGGATCGTATAGCCCGTTTATGCCGTCTGCACTCTATTTCGGAAAGTGCGGCGGAAGAGAAGATGAACAAAGCGGACAAGCGGCGTGCCGAATATTATAACTATTACAGCTATAAGACCTGGGGAGCGGCTGCTACCTATCATCTTTGCGTCGATTCGTCCGTATTGGGCATTGACGAAACGGTCGGCTATATAGAAGAGTTCGTAAGGAAGAAACTGAAACTGTACGAATAAACGCTGTGACCATTGTAAATGAAATCGGGAAGAATTTTACTGCCATCCTAACGGAGATTATAGTAAAATTCTTCCCGATTTTATTGATAAGAGCTTGAAAGCTCCTTGAACTGATTTTACATCATTGCCAGCAATATCATCTGTCCGGCGAGGATGCGCAGGAACATCGTCAGCGGATAAACCGTAGAGTAACCTACCGACGGAGCGTCATTGCCCGATGCCTGGTTGGAATATGCCAATGCGGGTGGGTCGGTGTTACTGCCGGCAATCAGTCCCATCAGCGTGAAATAATTGACCTTGCAATAGAACCGGGCAATCATACCGATTATCAGCAACGGGATGGTGGTAATCAGGAAACCGTAGCCTACATACGCCAGACCGCTTCCTTCCACGACCGTCTGTACAAAATGCTCACCTGCCTCTATGCCTACGCTGGCAAGGAAAAGTACAATACCTATTTCGCGCAGCATCAGGTTGGCGCTCATGGTGGTATACGTTACAAGATGCATCTTATGTCCGAAACGTCCGATAAGGATGGCTACCACCAGCGGACCGCCTGCCAGACCTAATTTCACCGGTGTCGGCATGCCCGGGAATGCGATGGGAAGGCTGCCCAACAGGATACCGAGGAAGATACCGACGAAGATGGTAACGATGTTCGGCGTATCCAGACGCTTCAATTGGTTGCCCAGTACACCGGCCACACGCTCCACCGCGTCCTGCTGGCCTACAACCATTACACGGTCACCCACCTGGAGCACCAGGTTGGGATCGGCAAACAGGTCCATACCCGAACGGTTGATACGTGTCACGTTAACACCGTACATACTGCGGAAGTGCATGCTTCCAAGTTTCTTTCCGTTGATTTCCGATTTGGTCACCAAAATACGGCGTGAGACCATCGGAGTGTCCTGCTTCTCCCAGTCCACTTGAATCTCCCTTCCGATAAAGGCGGTAACCGCTTCGGCGTCTTCCTCGGAACATACGATGAACAACTGGTCGCCGATGTGGAATTCCGTATCCTGGTTCGGAATGCTGACGTGACCTTCGTGACGGATGCGCGAGCATACGAAAGAACGTCCCAGGAAATCTTTCACCTGAATCAGCTTTTTGCCGTCGATAGCCTCATTGCGCACTTCCAGATGCAGCATATGCGGCATGTGCTTCATGTCCGCTTCTTGCGTATTAAGTTCCTCCTCTTCTTTTTTCAGGTTGATGCGGCAGATATAACGCACGGCGATAATAGAGCCGATGATGCCGACCACACCGAGCGGGTAGGCGCAGGCATATCCCAATGCGATGGGGTCTCCCGTATAATTCAGCTGGTTCAACGCTTCCTGAGCCGCACCCAGACCGGGAGTGTTGGTTACGGCACCGTACAGGATACCTACTATCATCGGCAGGTCTATATTTCCATCGATGAAATAAATGCCCAGTGCGACCACTATGTTCAGTGCCACAATGCCCACGGCAAGCATGTTCAGCGTCATACCCCCTTTCTTGAAAGAGGAGAAGAACGACGGCCCTACCTGCAGACCGATGCAGAATACAAATAAAATCAAACCAAATTCGCGGATGAAATGTAAGATGTGTATTTCACCTGTAAATCCGAAATGTCCCATCAGAATACCGGTAAAGAGGACAAACGTCACTCCCAGCGATACTCCGAAAACTTTAATCTTGCCCAGCAGCACCCCCACGGATATAACGAATGCGTACAGGCAAACGATATGTGCGACGGATGTCGGGTCCCAAAGAAGACTTTCTAACCAATTCATAGTACCTTATTTATTGCTTTTTAAAATTTTGCGCAAAATTACTTAATAAAGGGGAGCTGGCAAAGGGTTTTCTTTTCTTTTTGTAATACCAGCTTTGCAAAAGCAAGGTATCTATGGAGGGATGCCGGGAATAAGGATGGACATAGTGTTATCCGTAAGTGCAATTTTCCCTAAAAAGCCTTTTTGTTTGAAGTATTTCCTTATATTTGCAAGTCTCTTGATGACAAAATGAATACTATTCATCTATTTTAATTTTAAATAAACTATGGCAGACAGTAAAGAAAAACTCTTCTCGGACTTTTCTCCGGTTTCTACGGAACAGTGGATGGAGAAAGTAACCGCAGACTTAAAGGGTGCGGACTTTGAGAAAAAGCTCGTTTGGAGGACGAATGAGGGATTCAAGGTAAAACCTTTCTATCGTATGGAAGACCTTGAAGGTTTAAAGACCACGGATGCTCTTCCCGGTGAGTTCCCTTATCTTAGAGGTACAAAGAAAAACAATAATGAGTGGTTCGTCCGTCAGGAAATAAAGGTGGAATCTCCCGAAGCAGCCAATGCCAAGGCGTTGGACATTTTGAACAAGGGGGTCGATTCGCTCTCTTTCCACGTGAAAGCCAAAGAACTGAGTGCGGAGTATATCGAAACTTTGCTGAAAGACATCTGTGCGGAGTGCATAGAGTTGAATTTCTCCACTTGTCAGGGACACGTGGTGGAATTGGCACAACTTCTGGTCGGTTATTTCCAGAAGAAAGATTATGACCTCACGAAGTTGCAAGGCTCCATTAACTACGATTATTTCAACAAGATGCTTGCCAAAGGCAAGGAAAAGGGCGATATGGTGGCTACTGCCAAGGCTCTGATTGAAGCTACCGCCATGCTTCCGAAATACCGCGTCCTGAACGTGAATGCGCTGACGTTGAACAATGCCGGTGCATATATCTATCAGGAACTGGGCTATGCGCTGGCTTGGGGTAATGAATACATGAACCAGCTGACAGACGCAGGTATCCCTGCTGCTACAGTTGCCAAGAAAATTAAGTTCAACTTCGGTATCAGTTCCAACTACTTCCTTGAAATCGCTAAATTCCGTGCAGCACGTATGCTGTGGGCAAACATCGTAGCTTCCTACCATCCTGAATGCCTGCGTGATTGCGACAATAAGGGGGCTAATGGAGAATGTCGTTGTGCTGCGAAGATGGCGGTTCATGCCGAAACTTCCACTTTCAATCTTACTTTGTTTGATGCTCATGTGAACTTGCTTCGTACACAGACTGAAGCGATGAGTGCTGCATTGGCCGGTGTGGATTCAATGACAGTCGTTCCGTTCGATAAGACTTATTCGACTCCGGATGAATTCTCTGAACGCCTTGCACGTAACCAGCAGTTGTTACTGAAAGAAGAATCTCATTTTGATAAGGTGATTGACCCGGCTGCCGGTTCTTATTATATCGAGAATCTGACAGTGTCTATCGCTAAACAGGCGTGGGGAACTCTTCCTTGCCGTAGAAGAGGCAGGCGGTTTCTATGCTGCATTGAAAGCCGGTACAGTTCAGGCAGCAGTGAACGAAAGCAACAAGGCCCGTCATAAAGCAGTTGCTCAACGTCGTGAAGTGCTGCTGGGTACCAACCAGTTCCCGAACTTCAATGAAAAAGCAGGTGAGAAACAGCCGATAGAAGCAAAATGCTGCTGCGGAGGTGATGCTCATACTTGCGAGAAAGATGTGGATACTTTGGTATTCGACCGTGCAGCCAGCGAATTTGAGGCATTACGCCTTGAAACGGAGGCTTCCGGCAAACGTCCGAAAGCGTTCATGCTGACTATCGGTAATCTGGCTATGCGTCAGGCACGTGCGCAATACTCTTGCCAACTTCCTCGCTTGTGCCGGATATGTAAGTTATTGACAATCTCGGATTCGAAACGGTGGAAGCCGGAGTAGAAGCTGCTATGGCTGCTAAAGCTGACAGTTGTAGTCCTCTGTTCAAG
>ENA-OQJP01000387-OQJP01000387.1-human-gut-metagenome-genome-assembly--contig:-NODE-387-length-12878-cov-2.126421_pt1 | contig 12878 bp, 15 predicted proteins | sample MGYA00242611_ERZ504778 | MGnify/ENA primary metagenome ERZ504778 (study PRJEB26092, sample SAMD00036349) | human gut metagenome | host: Homo sapiens | study: EMG produced TPA metagenomics assembly of...
TGATTGTTTTGCTTATTTCCACTACTTGGTTTATCGCTAACTGGTATACGCAAAAAGAGCAAAAAAAACAATATACGGAGATCAATGTTCCCAAAAGGGCAACGAGTGAACATGACCCTTCCGGATGGTACTTCCGTATGGTTAAGCCCACAGAGCAAAATCAAAATCCCCAATGAATTCAACCGGAAAAACCGTATGGTGGAATTGAACGGTGAAGGATATTTCGAAGTTACCAAGAATGCCAAGAAACCTTTTATCGTGAAGACACAGTTGTTCAATATACAGGTATTAGGTACCCGGTTCAACGTATTCGCCTATGCAGGAAAAGAGAGTAAGTTTGAAACCTGCCTCGTAGAAGGGCGCGTATTGGTTTATAACAAAAATAATAAAAACGAGAAAGTCTATCTGAACCCACACGAAAAAGTATCGTTAGTAAACAACCGCATGGTAGTGTCTACTTCCAACTTCGACAATGAAGAATACCTGAAGAGTGGTATTTTCAGCTTTCGCTCAAAGCCTTTCGGAGAAATCCTGAGCTATCTGACCCTATGGTACAATGTGCAATTCAATTTTACCGGAGACGTGAAACTGGACGAACGAATCTCAGGCAAAATCCGACAAAGCGAAGATGTGGATAATATCCTGATAGCCTTGCAGGGAGTATATCCTTTTAAATTCAAAAAACAGATGATGAACATTATGAGATTTACTAAATACCCATGTCTAACCTTTTAAAACAGATCAGCGCTATGACTTAAAATATCCCCCATCCAAACCAAATAGATAGTGCGACAAAAAAGGGTGAGCGCTACCAACACTCACCCCCAAAAGAGTCAATACTATCTTTATCCATCTCGAAACAGACCTATAGTATTAATCTTTAAACGTACGACAAAGTTATGAAAAAAACTTGTTGCAGAAATGGTATGTCCATCAACAACTTGAATTAACACATATTATACGAATTATGAAACTGTCCGTGTTCTTTATATTCGTTTTTCTCTTTCAGCTTCAGGCTGGTAACGTAAAATCGCAAGAGGTCCGTGTGACTCTTTCTAAGAGTAGCCTGACTTTCGGCGAATTGATGCGCGAAATCGAAAAACAGACTAATTATCTGTTCATGTATCGTGATGCAGAAATTGACCTTTCTCAGAAAATAGAGGTAAAAACACCAGTGCTACGGTAAAGGAAATCCTGACAACGGCGCTCAGAAACAAAAAGTTGACGTATAAATTCTCTAATAACTACATTTCTCTTTACGTAGACAAAGAGAAAGCTCCTGAGACCATGGTTACCCAGCAGGAACGAAAATTAAAATTAAGGGTGTAGTGATCGATCAGGTCGGTGAGCCGATTATCGGAGCCAATATCTCACTTAAAAAGGGGCAGTCGGGAACAGGAGATATCACGGACATAGAAGGAAACTTCACATTGGAAGTGCCGGAAAAGGCTGTATTAGTAATTTCGTATATCGGATATCTGACTCAGGAAATACCTGTGAATGGAAAAGCATCTTTCAACATTCAGATGAAAGAAGATACTAAAACCCTGGATGAAGTGGTAGTTGTAGGCTACGGTTCTCAGAAAAAGCAAACTGTAACCGCTTCGGCTTCTACACTAAAAGTATCTTCACTCAAAAATGTGCCAACCGCCAACCTGGCTTCTTCACTCGGCGGACGCGTCAGCGGCGTATTGATTCAGCAGACCGGTGGCGAGGCCGGATATGACGATCCGACCATCATCATCCGCGGATCCAGTTCGCCTACTTCCTCTTCTCCCCTGATCGTAGTGGACGGCATCATCGGACGTAGCATGTCGCAACTCGACCCCAGCGAAATAGAAAGTATGACTGTACTGAAGGATGCTTCTGCAGTAGCTCCTTATGGTGCACGAGGAGCCAATGGCGTAATCCTGATCACCACTAAACGTGGTAAAAGCGGTAAAGCACAGGTAGACTATAACTTCAAAATAGGATTTGGTACCCCTACCCGTATGCCCGAAATAGCCAGTTCTTATGACCATGCCCGCTTTATGAACGATGCATGGCGCAACAAAGAAATGGACTTGGGCGAAGATCCGGGTATGTATGGCATTTATACTGAAGAAGAGTTGCAGAAGTTCAGAGACGGTTCCGACCCTTACGGTTATCCCAATACGGACTGGAACAAAGAAGTATTGCTTCCGCGTGCCTGGCAGCAAATGCACAGTCTGACAGCAAGCGGCGGTTCAGATAAGGTGAAATATTTTGCAGGATTCGGCTACGTGAAGCAGGATGCTCTCTATGGCGACACACGCACCAATAAATCAACATCCGGCTTCAACCGATACAATGCACGTGTTAATATAGACGCCAACATTGTAGACAAATATCTGAATTTATCGGCAGACATGGCTTATCGTCAGGAAGACCGGAACAGCATTGCAGGCAGTACTTCGGATGTATTCAACAATATGCACCGTAACCCGCAGACCGACCCGGGACGCTTTCCTGACGGCAACCTGGGTAAAGTGTCACTGGGTGTGAATCCTATCGGACTGGCTACCGAAGGTGGTTGGGTGAAAGACCGTAAAAGTGTATTGAACACACGCTTCATGCTGGACTTCAATGTTCCGGGACTCGAGGGCTTGAACCTGAAAGGTATTTTCTCCTACGATAAAATATTCAATAGCATCAAAAGATGGACTACTCCGGTAGACTTCTATGTATGGAACAAAATTACAGGAGAATATGACGGACATTCACCTAACCGTGAAGGTGCCGAACTAAAACAGACATACTCAACCAGTCAAGCCATGACTTTCGAATTCCAGGCAGCTTACAACAAGACCATTGCACAAGATCACCAATTGGGAGCATTATTCGTGTTCTCACGTTCGGAAGGGGCAGACGAGAATTTCTGGGCTTCACGCACAAAATATCGTATCTATTCTATCCAGCAATGTTTGCCGGACCGGACAAAGACAAAGACAACAGCGGCAGTGCCTCGAAACCGGTAAAGTAGGTTCGGTCTTCCGTCTGACTTACAATTACAAAGAGAAATATATGCTGGAGGCTAACGGTCGTCTCGATGGTTCGGAAAAATTCCCGAAAAGCAAGCGCTATGGTTTCTTCCCATCTGTATCGGCAGCTTGGCGCATATCGGCAGAACCTTTCATGGAACCTTTCTCCGGAGTACTCAGCAACCTGAAGTTAAGAACTTCATGGGGACGCGCCGGAACAGACAACATCGGTCAATTCCAGTATATGTCCGCTTATGGTACCGGCGGTGATGCCGTATTTGGCGGTCAGAATCCGGAAATAGCCCCGGGATACACTGAAACCCGTTTCCCGAACCCCAATATCACTTGGGAAACTTCTGAAATGTTCAATATCGGTATAGATGCTTCGTTCTTTAACGGAAAACTTAATCTGGAAGCAGACTGGTTCTATAAAAAGACAAACGACATCCTGCGCGAACGTACGGATATGCCAGCCATCCTGGGATATAAATTGCCGGCAGCCAATGTAGGTAAAGTAGACAACAGAGGTATCGACCTGAATATCACACATCGCAATCACCTGCGCGACTTCAACTATTCTATTGCAGGCAATCTGACTTGGGCTAGAACAAAGTCATTGACCTGCTAGAGCCGGCCGGTGAGAAAAACAATCCGAGACAGCGCAGCACGGGACACTCTATGAGCCAATATTTCGGTTATGAAGCATTGGGATTATTCCAGTCGGACGAAGAAGCCAACAACTGGGCTCAACCGCAATTCGGCAAAGCAAAGGCGGTGATATCAAATACAAAGACCAGAACGGCGACGGTATCATCGATGCGGAAGATGAAATAGCTATCGGACGCAGCAACTATCCGGAATTGGTATACGGACTCAATCTGAATGCCGAATGGAAAGGTTTTGACATAACCTTCTTCTTCCAGGGAGCAGCACTGGCAGACTTCTATTACAATGGTTACCTGGCTTTCCCATACATCGAAGGACGCGGAGGAGCCCTGCTCGAACATCACATCGGCAACACGTGGACACCCGAAAATCCGAAAGCTGAATTTCCACGCTTGTACTATGGAGGCAATGCCAATAACCAATTGTTCTCTTCTTTCTGGATGCGTAACGGTTCATACCTCCGTCTGAAAAATGTAGAAATAGGTTATGACTTCAAGAAGTTGCTGTTATCCAAGGTATCGGAAATTCAGGGACTACGCCTCTACTTCAGCGGCTCCAACCTGCTGACCTGGTCGCAGATCAAGTACTTCGACCCAGAATTGCGTTCCACCGACGGAAGCGCTTATCCTCAAATGAAAACCTTTGTGTTTGGTGCTAACATTACATTCTAAACTTAAAAATTGAAACGTGATTATGAAAAAGATAAATACAGCCCTGTTTTGCTTATTTGTATTGCTCTTCTGTTCGTGCGATGTACTGAACAAAGCTCCACTGGACGAAATAGCGGACGACTCCTTCTGGTCGGACGAAACACTGGTGAAATATTACGTAAACGATCTATATAGCGAAATCTCCGTAGACGGACTGCAACTACAAGAAAACCGCAGCGACAATTCCGTCTCGGCACAGCGTGATAAATACCGTGCAAGCTGGTTTAAGTTCAACTATGACATGGTCAGTGCTTCCGATCCGCAAGATGACGATGTATGGGAAGATTATTACGTAAAAGTACGTAAATGCAACCGTTTCTTCGAACGAATCGGTACATCGACCATCGAAGAAAGTGAGAAGTCAAGGCTAACAGGAGAAGTTCATTTCTTGCGCGCCATGTTCTATTTCGAAATGGTAAAGCGCTATGGCGGAGTGATCTTGTTGGATAAAGTGCTCACCATGGAAGATAACTGGGAAATCCCCCGTTCATCTGAGAAAGAATGCTATGACTTCATTCTGGAAGACCTCAAAAAAGCAACAGAAATGTTGCCTGCCTCGTATGGTTCGAGAGAAAAAGGCCGGGCTACCAAAGGTGCCGCTTATGCACTGAAATCAAGAGTAGAGTTGTATGACAAACGATATGAAGACGTTATCAAAAGTTGTGCCGAAGTATATAAATTGGGATATGAACTGGTAGATGGAACCACCCCGGAGAAATATCGCTCTATCTGGTGGACTACCAATAAAGATAACAAGGAAATTATTTTCGATGTACAATACAAAAGCCCGGACGTATACAACAACATGATGGTGTGTAACATGGTGACGTATATCAACGATAAATACGGTGATCGCGGATGGGGTGGACTCGGTCCTACTCAGGAACTGATTGACGCATTTGAAATGGCAGACGGTACTCCCGCTACACAATACTCTCAAGCTCCTGCCGATCAGGTATTCGATATAAACACTTGCGGTATTTACGAGGGACGGGAACCACGATTCTATGCAAACATCGTGTTCCACGGTTCGCAAATTTTCTTTAATGCAGACAAAGGTGCCGTGACAGTAGACCGCTATCTGATGGATACTCCTGACAAGGGAGACGGTTCGCTTACCGGATATAATGTCTGGAAATGGATTGATTATGACAACTATAACTATCCGTACGCAGGTGCCGGCAGCCCGGACTTCAGTACTAACTGGATCATCCTCGTTATGCAGAGATTTATCTGAATGATGCAGAAGCGCGCCTTGAAACAGGCGATGTGGAAGGCGCACGGAAAGCAGTCAATATGATTCGTCAACGAGTGGGATTACCGGACCTCACCGAATCGGATCCGGAAAAATTGCGTGAATTGATCCGAAAAGAACGCCGTATCGAATTTGCCTTCGAAGAACAACGCTTCTACGACGTCCGTCGCTGGAAGATCGGCCCCGAGACACAGACCACCCTGCACGGAGTACGTTTTGTTTCTCCTACAGAATTTAAAGTTACCAAGACGGACATTCGTACCTGGAATGACCGGTTATACTTGACACCGGTACCTCATGACGAGATTGTCCGCTCCAGCGTTCTAAAACAAAATCCGGGATATTAACGATTGATTTCATCACACTTTTAAATATAGCATAATTATGAATAAGATAATTTCTATACTGATTTGCTGCTTCATTGCCGGCTGCCTCTTTGTTTCATGTGAACAACCCGACATACCGGACGTACCGAATTATGATAAAACGGAGATATTGACATTTAAAGTTTATAATCAGGATAAAGAAGAAGTCGGTACTCCTGTTATTCTTTCGGATGAAGGAGTCGTTACCATTACGGTAGATGAAGGTACCGATCTGTCCAATGTCTTTGCCACCTGCACCCTCTCTTCCGGAGCTACCTTGTCTCCCGCACTCGGAGGTTATCAGGACTGGAGCGGGCTGAACAAAGAATTTACTGTAACCTCGGCCAGTGGCAAACGTTCGAAACCATGGACCGTAATTTTCAAAACCAAGTAACCGCATAATGAAATATGTAATAATACTTATCCTCTGCATCTGCTCCTCTCTGCAGATGCAGGGTGCACTTTCCGCCTTAAAAGGCGGAAAGTCTAACCTCGCCCTCCACCTCGACGGGAAAGATAATAACGTACGGACAGGTATGGGAATATTGGAACCTTCGTGGACACTGGAATCCTGGATTAAAGGGGATGATTGCCAATGGGATAGTCTCGAAGTGATCATCGGAGGAGGAGAATATAGTGAACTGAACTGGGGTGGATTATCTGCCTTTGGTTGTGAAAGAAGGCAAGATTCACTCTAGCCGTGCCAATCTCTCATCACCCCAAACACTGGATGACCAATGGCATCACGTGGCACTGACCTGTGACGGAAAGCAAACCATCCTCTATCTTGACGGTAAACAAGTAGACAAAGCTGACACGGCGACAGCTATTCTTCCCGGAGCCATCGGAGTGCATGACGTATATTATACTTTCGGGGGATTAATCGACGAAGTACGTGTCTGGCGCAGCGCACTTCCGGAGCAAACCATCCGTCGTTGGATGAACCGTCCGGTAGAAGCCACTCACCCGGCATTTAAATCTTTGTGGGGATATTATAACTTCGATGACCTGAAAGATGAAACATCTGTCAATTGGGTAGGTAAAGGACATCAGGCTTATCACATCCGTAACGGACGTAACAAATACAACGAAAAAGCTCCACTGGCACATGCAGTCCCCAACGACAACCCTGCTTTTAAAGAGTTTGACGGAAACCAACAGTTGTTCAATGCCGTGATTATCCAAAGTGAATGGGATGCTGATCAGGGAAGTAAAAACGACCAGGCGCTAAAACTGAGGATTGCCGTACAAGGTTCCAAAAACCCACTGAAACTAACGGAACTGAAACTTGACTTCACCGGAACTACCGACCTTGCAGACATTGAGCAAATCCATATCTATTCTACCGGTAGTGAAGCACGTTCCACACAGCGCAAAGAGCTGTTCGGCAACGGACATACTCCCGAACAGTCATTGACACTCCGTCCCACTCACGGAGAAGAGATTCTGCTGCAACCGGGCATCAACTATTTTCTTCTCACATTCGATGTCCGCTCCAAAGCAACTCCCGGACATACCTTATATGCCTCAGTACCTTTCTTCAAGTTGAACGGGAAAAAAATTATTCCCGAAACATCTGCCGAAGAAGTACGTAAACAAGTGACTTGCAACAACCAAACACAATCCAATATAGTAAAAGTACTCCAATGGAACATCTGGCACGGAGGTATCCATCTGGGTAACGAAGGCCAACAACGAGTACTCGATCTGATTCGAAGCAGTCGTGCAGACGTTATCATGATGCAAGAAGCTTATGGCATCCAACAAATGCTGGCAGATTCGCTAGGATACCACCTCAAGACACATTCTCTCAAAGATAACCTGGCCATGTATAGCCGTTTCCCATTGGAAGCAATCGCCTGGAGAGAACCTTTCAAATCGAATCCTGCCAAAATCACCTTACCGAATGGTAAGCGGATAAATGTTTGTTGACTGCTGGTTGCGCTATGCTTACCGCCCGGAATATACTAGCGGCTATGCTGAAAAAGGTCTCGATCCCTCTGTATGGGTTGCAGAAGATTCCATATTGGCATTACCCGATATCCGAAACATCTATACCAAGGATATAGCCCCGAACCTTGAAACGGACATGCCAGTCATTGTCACCGGAGATTTTAACTCGTGCAGCCATCTTGACTGGACCGAACGGGCTAAACCATTACACCACGGATATGGTCCGGTAGCTTTCCCGGCCTCTCGTTATATGCTGGAGAATGGCTTCAAGGACAGCTTCCGCGAGAAGAATCCCGACGAAGTTGCTTATCAGGGAGGTACAGTTGCAGCCATTTACGGGCAAATGCAAATGTCCCGCATTGACTTCATTTATTATAAAGGAGGACTCAAAAGTATTATCTTCCAAGATCGTACGTACTGCTCCTGAAATAGACTATGTATGGGCATCAGACCATGCAGCAGTACTGACCGTATTCGAAGTGGAATAAAAATAACAGGCACGGATGTAGCCGAAAAACAGATATTTATAATCTTGTGAAATCCGCATCATCCGTGCCTAATCTATCAGCATAAGAACACCATGCTACAAAATCACGCGTTTATAGGGTTCTTTCTGATAATCTTTTATCTTGATTTTCCACCAGTTCCAACTGCTTCCGTTAGTCGGCGAAATAATTCCCGCATCCGGATACTTGTTATAGAAATCAATCGTTTTTACCCTCTTGGGAAGTTTTGGAAACACAAGTGTCAGTAAAACAGAGCGCCCCTGACAACCTTCCACCCACAGCAATTTATTCATTTCAATGCCATGTGCTTCTTCCTGAACCGGATATTCATCACCAGTCTTGCAATCTACTATACACAATCCTTTATTGATGACTAACCAATTACGATCATAATGAATAGGTACACTCAAAACAACCAACGTCTTATCAGGCAAAGTTTCAATCTTCTGAATCTGCGTTCTTCCACCATTGTGACGAGAAGAAACAGACAGCTGATTCGCATTTAAGAGTCACTTCTTCCAATTTATCAGAACGTAGAGGTCGTCCCTCTCTGTCATATTTCGGCTTGACGGACAGCTGTCGGCTGAAAATTATCAACTTTTAGATCATCCAACCTCCATGCGCCTCCATTGGGCGGCGTCAATCCTTTCTCTTCCGGAAAACAATCCCGGATACTTACTGTCTTTACTTTCCGGTCAAGGGGAGGAAATACAAGAGTAAATTCCAACATTTGCCCTTCTTGCCCCACAACCCAATAAACCCGGTTTAACTCAATCCCACGGGTAACCGAACGAATACGGTAAACATCCTTCGAATCTTCGTCAACGATGGACAACCCCTTTTCAAATTGCAACCAATGCCTGTCATAATGTATTGGAATAGCCAAAGTAACACGAGTATCTTCTTTAGACCGTTCAATGAACCGCACATATGCATTATTTTTACGTGGAGCGCGAGACAATACAACCTGATCAGCCCGTAAATCGATATCCATGGTATGATTTATATTTTGCTCCTGTGAAAAGTTCCATCCGAGCTCTCTGCCGAAAGTGTATCCAGAGCCTTCGGTACAAAAATTGAGACTTGCGCAAGCGGCTGTCCGGCCCCGGATTGAACGATGTGAGCATCCCTTGATTGTACATAGTGAACTATCTTTGGAGTATCCAGCAATAAAAAGTCTTTCTCATTACCGGCACTGTCTACTGTTACTTCGGGTAATACGACTTTCGGAGTTTCTGCCTTTATCGTCACAGATACCATTGGCAATACAGGTTCGACCAGCACCGGATTTTCCGTAAAAGAGAATAAAGCCAGTACACCTATACATAAAGGAAGCAACGCTATCTTGCGTACCCCTGCCAAACGTTCTTTATATTGATGTTTCATCATGATAAATCGTTTTTTAATTAATGAATTATGAAAACCATTTGCAACCTTCGGGCTGTATCCCATCAACTCTTCGAATAAGATGCTTTGATATTCAAATAATTCAATCTCGCCGGAAAGCAAACAACGATCCACCTGAAATTCATGGAGGGCTCGCAGTTCACGTTTTACCAGCCAGACAAACGGATTAAACCAACATAAAATAGACAAACCTTCAATAAATAAAGTGTCCCGATAGTGATGATTACGAATATGCGCCTTTTCATGAAGCAGAACTACACGCAACACTTCGCCTTCTAATTTCCGGTTGATAAAAATCATCCGGTAGAACGAGAACGGCGAAAACGACCTCATTGTTACGTACGATGCAAATCCCATCGGCATCCGTAGTACAAGTTCCCCAACGCTTTAAACGCCAGATCCGCACCATTTCGACCAATAAAATGCACCAAAAGGATAAAATACTCCCGAACCGTATACGATCCAGGCTATTTGCCAATAATTCCACGAAACATAAAAAAGGTTCTTCGACTATTTCTTCTTCCGTCTGATGCGTGACAGCTTCATTCACATCCGTCAGCATTGCTGTTGCAAGCGTATCCGGTTGTATCCCATTATTATCTATTTGCATCAAAGAACTTTATCCGTTTGCGCTTCCTGCGCCACCACTATTTGTTCCATTTTTACCGGTTTCACCACCTCTACCGGGTAAAACCGGAATACGTAACACCGATACTGCCCCCGGCCAACAACACCGAAAACAGCAAATAATTCCGGCATTGGTTGAAGGGTGCTTTACGATCGAACAACAAGTAATAACACAGCCATAACACAAATGAAGCTCCTATGAAACGAAGAATAGCCCATTCGCTATAATCAAAATCGATCATACCTTATTCTTTTTTGTTTTCCTTCAGCATTTCAATCAGTTCGTCGATTTCCTGCACCGACATTTTCTCTTTTTTGGTAAAGAACGAAACCATTGCTTTCACCGAACCGCTAAAAAAGTTATCCACAACCCGATTCATAAAACGATTAGTATAACTCTCTTTTGAAACCAACGGATAATATTGATAATTCTTTCCGAAACTACGATAAGCTACAAAACCTTTGTTTTGCAACACACGCAATACGGTAGAAACTGTATTATACGCCGGACGTGGTTCTTCCAGCTCCTGCAAGATTTCATTCACAAAAGCATTTTCTTTCTGCCAAAGCACCTGCATGATCTGGAGTTCTGCTTTTGTCAATTCTTTCTGTTCATTCATACCAAGTAATTTTAGATTATACTTCTATTCATCAAGTATTTGGGATACAACCTGAATGGAATGGCACAAATATATAACTATAAATATAGACACAAAACTATATTTATAGTATTTCACATATAAAAGTCATATTTAATAAAACATTCACATATAAGAAGAGGCCGCCTTTAAAATAAGACGACCTCTCAGTTCAAATATACAATATAGTTAAATCATTATTTCTTTGGCAGTTCTTTCAATAAACAATCTACTGCAGCTTTCAATTGTGCATCTTCACCCTTCAACGAAGCGGCAGGCTCGTTATAGATCAACACATCCGGTTCAAGTGTATGGTTTTCCAGATAATTACCCTGCATATCCATACAACCTACCTGCGGAATGCCAAATACAAGACTCGGATCGATCTGACGTTCCCACCACACAGCTGTCATAGTTCCGGCCACCGGAGTACCTACAAGTTTACCGATACCTAATGTTTTGTAAACATATGGAGTACCATGTGCATTACTATAGTTATCCTCACAAACCAGCATACACGAGGGCTTCAGCCATTTATTGAACGGATCGCTACCAATATACTGTCCGCGGGGAACAAAACGCTGATATTCTTTTCCACTCAGAAGCGTCACCACATCATCGTGCAACCAACCACCTCCATTATGACGGACATCTACGACTACAGCTTCTTTATTACGGTAGCGTCCCAATAATTCAGAATACATCTTACGGAAACTTTGGCTGTCCATACCTTTAATATGCACATATCCCAAACGGCCACCCGACAATTCTTCTACTTTCTTGCGATTACGTTCTACCCAACGTTTATACAATAATTCACGCTGCGCGCCATAACTGATTGCTTTCACAGTCTCTTCAAAACGCTTTTTTGTAGCAGGATCATAGACAGAGAGCAGCACCTTGCGTCCTACTTTCCCCTCAAATAACGGGAAATAGTCTTCACCTTTCTTAATAAGAGTACCGTCCACTTTCTCGATAATGCAACCCGGCTTCACATCCGTCTTTTTCAATGTAAAGGGACCTTGCTCGATAATTTCTTTTATTTTTAACCCATCACCGTTATATGTATCGTCATAGAATACACCCAGTGCTGCTGTTGCTAATGCACCTCCTGCACCGGAATAACGGGCTCCGGTATGTGAAGCGTTCAACTCACCAAGCATCTCACTCAGCAGTTCGGCAAAATCGTAGTTATTATTGATATATGGCAAGAACTTTTCATAGCTCTTCTTATACAAAGGCCAATCTACCCCTTGCAGATCTTTCACATAGAACTTATCATCGACCTGCTGCCACACATGATCGAAAATATAAGCACGTTCGCCACCCGGCTGATAATCAAAGAAAGATTCAAATGCAATCGGTGTTGTTTTACTACCGGCTATCTCAATTTTCTTCATACCCCCACCGGTACACATAAAGATGTTCTCACCTTTTTATCGGGCAATAACGAACCGCCTCCAACACCTTTCAACAGAATCTTGGTAGAATTCTCTTTCAGATCATGTTCCCACAAATCATAACCGCTTTCAAAAGCTGCCAGATAATAGAGTTTATCACCTTTCGGTGTCAATACAGCATCACCCATGAAAGAAGAATTGACGGTCAGGCGTACAATACGGTCAAACCGATTGTCGAGATCGAACTTCAAAGGTTTCACCTCTTCTTTCTTTTCTTCATCCCCATCTTTCTTGTTTTTCTCTTTGGTCGTCTTTTTTCTTTATTCGTCTTTTTTATTCTTCTTTCTTTTTC